>Ga0209013_10000481_pt1 | contig 35452 bp, 26 predicted proteins | sample Cruoilmetagenom2_FD_187291 | JGI IMG/M metagenome (GOLD analysis project Ga0209013, IMG submission 187291) | Oil polluted marine microbial communities from Coal Oil Point, Santa Barbara, California, USA - Sample 2 (SPAdes) (version 2) | ecosystem: Environmental > Aquatic > Marine > Oil seeps ...
CCCCGTAGAGCTTGACGATATCGCCGACAATCGCCAGCCCCAGGCCATGGCCCTCGACGTTCTCATCCAGGCGGGTGCCGCGCCGGGTCAGATAGTGAATATCGTCATCCTTCAATCCAGCGCCGTCGTCCTCGACGCGGATCGTAATCCGCTCCCCGCCTTCTATACAGCACACCACTATTGATGCCGCCCATTTGCAGGCGTTGTCCAGCAGGTTCCCCAGTAGCTCCAGCATGTCCTCCCGGTCACCGAAAGGCTCAACACGTCCATCGACCTGATACTGAAGTGAAATCCCTTTGTCATGGTGAACCTGCCGCAGCACCGAAATCAGGTCCTGCATCTCTTTCGTTGGATCAAAGCGTTGAGTGGAGAGATCCTGTCCCGCCAATCTGCCCCGATTGAGTTCACGCTCCATCAGCTGGCGGATCCGTTCAGTCTGGACGAGCGCCTGCTTTCTGTCTGCATTGGTGGTGTCAGAGCCCTCTGCGTCGAAATACCTGGTCAGCAGGTTCAGCGGCCCCTTGAGCGCGTGGGCGAGATTGCCCAGCGCGTTGCGGGAACGCTCCAGGCGCTGTGAAAGCAGGTGAAGCAGGTGATTGAACTCCTGCACCAGGGGCAGCACCTCGATCGGTACATTCTCGGAGAGCTCCACCGCTTTGCCCTGTTCCAGTTGGCGGACATTATCCCGTACCTTTTCCAGGCGTTTGAACGAGCGTCGTACAATGAGACTCTGCACCAGCAGTAGTCCGAGCAGACCACCCAGCGCCAGCAAGGCAAACCAGCGGATGAAGTCGTCGCGCTCCCGGTAGATGGGGGTCAGATCCTCGGCTACACCCAGGGTGAAATGACGGCCGTTTTTTTGATAGCCGTTAAGCAACAGCAACAGTTGTTGATCCGAAGGTCCGCTCACCAGCTGACGGCGCGTCTCACCTGGTGTCAGTCGCGGGATCTCAAGCGATTGATCCCACAGGGAGCGGGAGTACACCGAGTGATCATCGTCAAAGCGGATAACGTAGTAGTGGCCGGAGAACGGCTGTGAATAGACCTGGTTGATGCGCCGCCACCGCACCCTCACTCCTTCAGGCTCGATCAGCATGGCCGCAAGCAGGCTTTCGGCATCATGCTCCAGCCTGGATGCCACAAAACTCTCGGTCATGCTGCGCACAGCCTGGCTGCCGATGAATCCCATCAATCCGATCAAAGTCACCAGGGTTAAAGCCAGGCCCAGCTGCAGCCGGCGTTCCAGGGAGTTCATTGCTCCTCCGCCGCGAAGATATAGCCCTGGCCACGTCGGGTCACTATGATCTCCTTGCCAAGTTTATCGCGCAGGCGCCGCACATAAACCTCGATGAGGTTGCTGTCGCGGTCAAACTCCTGCTCATAGACATGCTCTGTGAGACGTGTTTTGGAGAGTATGCTGCCCGGATGCAGCATAAAATAGCGCAGCAGGCGAAATTCAGTCCCCGTCAGCTGGACCTCCCCGCCATTCGCCAGTGTAACAAGCTGGCGCTCCTCGTCCAGCACCAGTCCGCCGCTTTGCAGACGCTCTCCCGGCATATCATGACTGCGTCTCAGCAGCGCCTGGATACGCATCAGCAGCTCCTGAACATGGAAGGGTTTTCCCAGATAGTCGTCAGCGCCGGCCTTGAAACCATCGACACGTTCATGCCAGGTATCACGCGCCGTCAGAATAATGACTGGTACACCGTTTCCGTCTCTGCGCCAGTTTTTCAACACTTCAATTCCAGAGCGCTGCGGCAGGCCCAGGTCAAGCACAACGATGTCATAGGGATCCTCGTTGCCCATGTATTCTGCATCAACTCCATTCTCAGCCAGATCGACAGCATAGCCATGCTTCTCGAGATCCCTGCGCAACAGCCCGGCTAATTGCCTGTTATCCTCAACCAACAGTAAACGCAATGCTTACTCCTCCAGTTTTGTGTTGATGATTTCACCGCTGGCCGCATCCATTTCGTACTCCAACACCCGGCCATCTTCACCAAGCAGTTCTATTTCGTAGATATAGCGGCCATGTTCATGCTCCAGTTCAACCTCAAGCACGCGTCCAACCTGCTGCTGGCCGAGGAGATCGAGAATCTGCTGCAGCGGGAGGATCTCTCCCTGCTCCACCAGGCGCATGGACTCATGCTGGTCGCTCTCGCCAAGAGCGATGCCGGAAATCAGTACCACCGCAGCCAAGCCACTAACCAGCACCCACTTTATCATCACGCCCTCCAGGGTCATTACCATCATTGGAAGTATCCTTCTCATGATTCGCCCTCCTCCGGGGTATCCGGCGCCCGCTTGTAACCTGTGATCATCGACTTCACGAGATTCTCACGATGTATGAAGCTTTCCACGATAACACCGGCGATGTGTATGAAGACCAGGAAAAGCGTGAAATTCGCAAAAAACTCATGTATCTCTTCCAGTGCCTCCTTCATGAACTCGCTGGGGTTTGTAAACAAGCCCGTCAACGGTCCTGCCTGTTCTGCTGCGGCGTAGATGGCCAGCCCGGTTATTGAGGTCAGCAACAAGCTGGCAATGAGCAGAAAAATCATTGCGCCACCTGCAGGATTGTGCCCGATGTAACGTTTGGCGCGCAGGTACAATGTGTCAGTGAGGAATGTGCGAATACTGGATATTGAGTATGTGAAATCGGAGAATCTGGCATGGCGCGACCCAATGACTCCCCAGACCAGGCGAAATACGACCAAGCCGGCGACCGTATAACCCGCCATGGTATGCAACGACATTAAGTCATCTTCGCTGAGATAGCCCAGTATAAAGGAGACGACCAGAACCCAGTGGAATAACCGCACAGGCAGGTCCCATACCTTTATCTGTTTATTTTTGATCTGTGTGGCCATGACTTTTCTCCATCTTTGGCGAAGAGAAGCCTAGCAATGCAACCTGAAACCAAACTGAAACAGCAGGAACTTTTTTTGGCGCCAGGTTTATAACCTGAACCATTTCGCCCTGAAAAAATAGAGTATGCGGTAGATGTGAGAAGGGTTTGGTTATTGCGGAATCAACCCATCATGCTGTGATTCATCATCAGGCAACACGCGTTGCTGAAGCAGGCGCCACTTGCCATCCTCCTCCATCTCCAGTAGCACCTCGATACCATGCGCATTGACTGTGCCGTCTGATGCTTCAATGCTCTCCCAGGTTTTGAACATGACGCGTTCAGCTGTGCTCGCAAGCATCTTGAGACCATCATAGTGGACAGATTGCACCTCATGACCGGCAAATTCATGCTGACACTGCGCAGCCCACTCATCATAACCGATACGCTCAAACCCAGGCACGCCGGTGACACTCACCTTTTTGGAGATCAGATCCATATGCTTGTCGAAATCGTTGGCCGTTGCGGTCTCTGCAGATGCAGTCAACCAGCGCAGAGCGATACCCTGTGACATATCACTACCTGTAAATGATGATTAAGGAAACTCTGATCGAATCGCTACGCGCTTCGATCAGCGTCCCCTTTCAAGTTTTTCTATGGGGGAAGGGGCATAAATCAATGACTTATAGCCTGGTTTGGCGTTTCCCTTCCCCCGAATCCCCTTCCCATCGATTCATTCAGAGCTTCCTTAACTTGCGGAAGAGGAGATCATGAGAGCGGCTGTTCATCCGCCTGTTTGCGACATAATTCTGACAACCTGCCCCGGTTCATCCTTGAATTCATGGCGCATGGGCTTGAGCGCCAACGCCGCCACGATCGTCTCCCTGATTTGATCATCAGTTGAGCCATCCCTGAGCAGCGGACGCAGTTCTATCTTGTCATTTTGTCCGAGACAGAGATAGAGAGTGCCATCGACCGACACCCGCACGCGATTGCAAGTCTCGCAAAAGTGCTGCGAGATAGGGGTAATGAAACCGATACGCAGTTCGGTGCCTTCAATCTGGAAGTAACGCGCCGGACCACCACCGGGCATCATGCCGGGAATCAGGTTGAAGCGTTTTTGCAGGCGCTTCTTGAGCTGTTGCAGATCATAGTAATAGTCGGTTGCGTCCTTTCCTGTCGATCCCACCGGCATGGTTTCAATAAAGCGCAGCGTGAAGTCATTCTCCAGACAGTAGTCGACGATTGATTCGAACTCGTCATCATTGAGTCCTTTCATTGCCACGACATTGATTTTTACCGGGCTGAGACCGGCTCTCTTCGCAGCCTGCAGTCCATCGAGCACAGTCTGCAGTGTACCACCGGTGATCTCCTTGAATCGCTCAGGCTGCAACGAGTCGAGGCTGACGTTGATGCGTGAGACACCCGCATCTTTCAGCGCAGGCGCATGCTCACTCAACAGTGATGCATTGGTGCTCAAAGAGAGATCTTCGATGCCGGGTATGGCCGAGAGCCTGGTGGCAAGTTCAGGCAAGTTCCTGCGCACCAGCGGCTCACCACCGGTGAGTCTTAATCGCTTGACGCCCAGATCGGCGAAGATACCCATGAGGCGCTCCACTTCATCGAAGGTCAACCAATTATCCGGCTCCTCAAAATCCGTGAACCCTTTGGGGATGCAATAGAAACAGCGCATGTTGCATTTGTCAGTGACAGAGAGACGCACATACTCCACTCTTCGCCCAAATGGATCGATCAGCTCTTTACCTATTTGTGAGTCACTCATGTTATTTCACCTAACAACAAAGCTCTGTTCATTATAGACATTTTTCTGAAGAGACATATCCATTTCTTCATTCAAAAGCATACAAATTGTATGTGCTTTTTGAAAGCCTGGTAGCGTATTTTAGAGGTTCAAGCTACCATACGACATCTTCCTGAGTCAGGGGAAAAACATGCGACAGAGACCCATCCTTGTCACAGGCTGCTCCAGCGGCATTGGCCGTTGTACCGCCCTGGGCCTGCATCAGCGTGGGTACCGGGTGTTCGCGACTGCGCGTCAGCAAGCGGACATCGATGAACTGGAGAGCCTGGGCATCACCACTCTCTATCTCGATTATTGTGACAGCAGCAGCATTCATGAGGCCTTTAACAGGGTGATGGAGGCTACCGGTGGCGCACTCTATGCACTCTTTAACAATGGCGCCTATGGCCAGCCCGGGGCCGTCGAGGATCTTACACGCGAAACACTGCGCAGCCAGTTTGAGAGCAACCTGTTCGGCTGGCATGAGTTGACCCGGCTTGCTATCCCTGTCATGCGGCTACACAACGAAGGCCGCATCATCCACAACAGTTCAGTGCTGGGTTTTGCAGCCATGTCCTACCGGGGCGCCTACAACGCCAGCAAATATGCTCTGGAAGGACTTGCCGACACCCAGCGGCTCGAACTTCGTGGAAGCGGCATCCATATCAGCCTGATCGAGCCCGGTCCGATCCGCAGTCGTTTTCGCGCCAATGCCTATCAGAAGTTTATCGAGAATATCGATGTCGAACAGAGTGTTCATCAGGCAACCTATGAGAAGATGATTGCCCGCCTGAAAAAAGAGGGGGACGCTGCTCCATTTACCCTGCCGCCGGAAGCGGTGCTGAAAAAGGTGGTGCATGCACTAGAAAGCAAGCGCCCGAAAATCCGCTACTATGTCACCTTTCCTACTTATTTGTTCGGCGCCCTGAAACGCATCCTCAGCAACAGACAGATGGACTGGCTGCTTGCTAAAATATAGAACCATTTGACAGTAAAAATCTTTTAATGTCAGATTATCTACCCACCCCTCATCCTCCCCTCGATTGACGCTGTAAGGCAATGCTTTTCAGGCATAGAACTACCACTTTCAGGATCTCTGCACTTGGACAAATCTACATGACAATCAAAGAATCAATCCATGGGATGGGGCCGGTTGCGGATCTCCCCAGGTTGAAGACAGATTGGAACAGGCGCAGCATGGCGGCGACTGGATCTACGGCGTCAGCGTCTTCACCCGGAACAGAATGGCGTAGAGCGTCGGCACGAACACCAGGGTCAACACGGTGGCGAAACCGAGCCCCGCCATGATGGTGATGGACATGTTGACGAAGAAGACGTCCTGCAGCAGCGGGATCAGGCCGAGGATGGTGGTGGCGGCGGCCAGCACCACCGGCCTCAGGCGGCTCACCGCCGCGTCCAGGATGGCGGCGTGGGGATCCTTGCCCCCGGCGATCTGCTGGTCAATCTCGTCGATGAGCACGATGGCGTTCTTGATCAGCAGGCCGATGAGGGAGAGGGCGCCGAGCAGAGACATGAAGTCGAAGGCGCTGTTGAAGCCCAGCAGGCCGGCGGTGATGCCGACGATAGCCAGAGGCACCGTGAGCCAGATGATCAGCGGCTGGCGCACCTTGCCGAACAGCAGGATGCTGGTCAGGATCATGAGCAGGAAGCCGCCCGGCAGGGCGCTGGCCAGGCCCGCCTGGGCCTTGGCGGAGTCCTCGTACTCGCCGCCCCAGGAGAAGGAGTAGCCGGACGGCAGCTCCATGGCTTCGATCTGCGGCTGCAGCCGATTGAACAGGGGCGTGGCCAGCTCCCCGGTGGAGTTGCAGGAGGCGATGATGGTCAGCATGCGGTTGCGCGAGCGCATCACCGTATTCTCCCACAAGGTCTCGAAGCCGCTCACCACCTGGGCCACCTGCACGGTCATCTGCAGCACCGGGCTCCACACCTGGATGTCCTGGAGATTGCCGACATCGTCCCGCTCCTCCCCGACGGCGCGGGCCAGGATCGGCAGGATACGGACGCCGTCGCGGTAGTAGCCCACCTGGGCGCCGTCGAAGGCGAATTGCAGCGCCCTGGCCAGCTCCTCCCGGGTGATGCCGAGCTGGCGGCCCACCTGCTCGTTGAATATGGGCTTGATCAGTTTCACCGGCTGGCGCCAGTCGTCGCGGATATCCTTGGCCTCGGGGTCGGCGCGCATCAGCGCCTGGGCCTGCTCCGAGAGCTGTCTCAGCACCTCGGGATCGGGGCCGTGGAAGCGCGCCTCGATCTTGCTGTCGCGGCCGGGGCCGATGCGCAGGGACTTGATGATGGGGTCGGTCCAGGGCATCTCGGAGCGCATGTACTGCTCCACTTTCTCCCAGATCTCGGCGATGCGCTCGCGGCTGTCGGTCTGTACGATGATCTGGGCATAGGCCGGGGAGATCTCCTTGGGGTCGTAGACCAGGGTGAAACGTTGATGGGGGCCGCCGACGATGGTCGTGGTCTGCTCCACACCCTCCAGCCCGCGCAGGAACTCACTCACTTTGAGCGTATCGTCGCGGGTCTTGCGGATATCGGTACCCTCGATCTCCCAGATATCGACGAAAAACATCGGTGTGTTCGATTCGGGGAAGAAGGCCTGCTTGACACTGCCGAAGCCCACCACGGCCAGCACGAACAGGGCCACCACCACGGCCACCGTCAGCCAGCGCAGACGGATTGCCTGCTCCAGGAAGCCGCGGAACAGCCGGAACATGGCGCCGCCGTAAGGATCTTTCTGCTCACCCTCCACAGGGACGCCGGGCTTGAGCAGCAGGGCGCACAGCAGCGGGGTGGTGCTGATGGCGGTAACCCAGGAGAGCAGCAGCGAATAGAGGATCACCCAGAAGAGGGAGTTGGCGAACTCGCCGGTGCTGTCCGGCGACAGACCGATGGCGGAGAAGGCGAGAATGCCGATGGCAGTGCCTCCCAGCAGGGCCCAGATGGTCTTTCCGACCGCCTCGCCTGCGGCCTGGGCCGCTTTCATGCCGGCCTGCATGCGCACCATCATGCCCTCGGCGACCACGATGGCGTTGTCCACCAGCATCCCCAATGCAATAACCAGGGCGCCCAGGGAGATGCGCTGCAGCTCGATGCCCTGCAGGGTCATGATCAGCAGGGTGCCGGCCACGGTGATCAGCAGCACGGCGCCGATGATGAATCCCACCCGCAAGCCCATGAACAGCAGCAGCACGATGATGACGATGGCCACCGCCTGGCCTACGCTGACCAGGAAGCCGCTGACCGATTTGTCCACCTCCACCGGTTGGTTGTAGATGGGAACGAATTCCATGCCTGCCGGCACCATGGACTGCAGCTCCTGGGCGCGTTGCGCCAGGCGCTGGCCCACCGCCACCACGTTCTCGCCGGACTGCAGGGAGATGCCGAGGGTCAGCGCGGGCTTGCCGTTGATGAAATTCTGTTGATCCGGCACCTCCTTGTAGGCGCGGATGATGGTGGCGATATCCTTGAGGTAGACGAGCTTCTTCTCGTCGGATCCGATCAGCACGTCGCCGATGGCCGCCACCGAGGTGAACTCGCCGGTGGGCTCGATGCGCAGGTATTCGTCGCCCACCCGTACCTTGCCGGCATCCGCCACCACGTTCTGGGAGGCGAGGATCTGGCCGATGCTCTCCATGGAGATCCCCAGCTCGCCCAGCCGGGCGCGGGACATCTCCACGTAAACCATCTCCGTCTGCTCGCCGCCGATGGAGATCTTGCGCACTCCGGGGACCAGCACCAGCTGCCGCTTGAACTTGTCCGCGAAGTCCCACAGGTCGCGCCAGCTGTAGCCGGGACCGTTGATGGCGTAGTAGATGCCGTAGACATCGCCGAACTCGTCGATGATCATCGGCTCCCCGGCCCCCGGAGGCAGCTTGTCCCTCATGTCGGCGATCTTGCGCCGCAGCTCGTCGTAGATGTCGGGAAAGTCCGCGCCCCGGTACTTGTCCTTGAACTCGATCTGGATGTCCGACATCCCGGGTCGCGAGATGGACATCTTTATCCACTTGACCTGCTCCATCCGCTGGATCGCGTCCTCGATGTGATAGGTCACCTCGTCCTGCACTTCCCGGGCGCTGGCGCCGGGATAGAGAGTGATGATCTTGGCCAGCTTGATGGTGAAGGCCGGGTCTTCCAGCTTGCCCATGCGTTCGAAACCCCAGAGGCCGCCGCCAACCATGATGATGACAAGCAGCCAGGAGATGACCGGTGTCTTGACAGAATATTCGCCGATGTTCATGAGATGTTTTCCTGATTATGCTGTTGTCCGATGACCGAAGAGCACTCTTTGATCAATTACTGCTTCGGATCATCGGCACGGGGCTCTGCCTGTTCCGACGTCGGCATCAGGGTGACTTTCATGCCTTCCACCAGGAAGGGGGTGCCGGCCGTGACGATGCGGTTTCCGGCTTCCAGCCCCTCCAGCACCTCGATGTTGTCGCCCAGCATGCGCCCCACTTTGACCTCCTGAGGCTTGACGGTCATCGACTGCTCGTCCACGGTCCAGACCCTGGGATCGAGCTTGTAGTCCCCCACCACGGCGCTCACTGGCACGGTGAAGACAATGCCAATTTCCCCCAGGGCGGTGAGGTCCGCCGTCACCGTGGCGGTCATGCCGGGCAGGATCGTAGCCTCGGCCACTTGCTCCATGGTGAAGGTAATTTCGAAGGTCTGGGTTTTGGGGTCCGCTCTGGTGGCGGCCTCCCTGAAGCTCAGGGGGAACTGCTGACCGGGCAGATTCTCGAAGGTGGCGAAGAACTTGACGCGGTCACGCCCTTCTCCCGTTCGGGTCCTGTCGGCCCGAATGTCCCGGATAATGGCTTCCGGGACATCGAACTTGACCACCAGTACCGTCACGTCCTGCAGCGACAGAACCGTCTGCTTGGCCTCTACCTCCTCAAAGCGCTCTATATGACGCTTGGCGATGGAGCCCGCGAACGGCGCCTTGAGGCTGGTGTACTCCAGGTCCTGGCGGGCAGTCTCCAGGGCCGCACCTGCATTCTTGAATTCCCTCTCCAGGCGGTCGTAGTCCACCTTGGAGATGTGCCCCTCTTCGATCAGTTTTTTGGCACGATTGAAATTCTTGTTGGCATTGTCGAAGGTGGCCTGGCGGTCGTTGACCACGATCTGGAAGTCCGTCAGATCCAGCTTGGCCACATCCTGACCCTCAGTCACAGGATCGCCCTCCTTAACAAGCAGCTCCTGCACCTTGCCTGGCACCCGGAATGCCAGCTCCGCCTTGCGGTTGGCGTCTATGCGGGCGGGAAAGTTACGGACTCCGTGTGTATCCGGAGCTTCCATGAGCAAGGTCTTGACCGGCCGGGGAACCTCCTCGTCCACTGTCGGAGGGGGCTCACTGCAGGCGAACAGTAGCAAAGCGGGAACCGAGGCGCTGATAAGGCGAAAAAAGGAATACTTCATGTTATTCGGTCCTGAGCATAATCGATCGCAAATGATAACTCATGACTGGCAAGCGATACCTTATATTTCGCTGACAACCTGAGTCTCAATCCGTTCCTGCTTCATGCTCGACTGCCACTCCTCCAGCATCCTGAACATCTGCGATGATTCAGAATGCCGACAGGAAAAAAGGGATCAGCAGAGCATTGACCAGGTCGATGAAGAAAGCGCACACCAGCGGAACGATGATAAAGGCCAGGTGGGAGGCGCCGTAGCGTTTGGTCACGGCGGCCATGTTGGCCATCGCCGTCGGCGTGGAGCCCAGCGAGATGCCGCCGAAACCGGCCGAGACAACGGCCGCATCGTAATTCTTGCCCATGGCTGGAAAGACGATGAAGATGTTCACCAGCACGGCTACCAGCAGCTGCATCCCGAGAATCGTGAAGATCGGGCCTGCCAGGTCGACCAGGGTCCACAGCTGCATGCTCATCAGCGACATGGCCAGGAAGGCGCCCAGCGAGATGTCCGCGATCAGCGCCATGGCGGGAGTGCGCGTCGGCCAGCGAGTACCGCTGATGCGCGGGAAACTCTTCGGCACCAGGTTTGTCAGCATGATGCCGGCGAACAGGCAGGTGACGAACAACGGCAGCTTGAGTCCCAGCGTGGCGATGCCCTCGTTGAGCAGCAGCCCGACGATGGCGCTGATATGGATGGCGAGGATGGCATCGAGAAAATCCAAATGTCCGATGCCCGCCTCTTTTTGCGCATCGGGGAGCCCCACGTCCTGGGTCTCCTGCTTCTCCGGTGTTAGTTTGTAGCGGTTGATCAGGAACTTGGCGATGGGGCCGCCCATCAGGCTCGCCAGGATCAGGCCGAAGGTGGCGCAGGCGATGCCGATCTCCATGGCGTTCGACACGTTGTAGTCTTCGGCGATGCCGGGCGCCCAGGCGATGGCGGTGCCGTGGCCGCCTATCAGCGACACCGTGCCGCCCAGCATGCCGACGGCCGCCGGCAGGTCGAACAGCGCCGCCACCGAGATTCCGGTGATGTTCTGCAGGAACATGTAGGCGATGGTGATGGCAAGCAGGATGACCAGCGGCCTGCCGCCGGCAAAGAGATCCTTGAGGCTGGCATTGATGCCGATGGTAGTAAAGAAGTAGACCAGTAAAAAATCCCTTGCCTTCAGGTCGAACTCCACCGCGACACCGGAGAGTGCATAGACCAGGCCGAACAGGATCGAAAACAGCAGGCCGCCGGTGACAGGCTCAGGAATGCTGTATTCGCGCAGAAAGCCGACGGAATCATTCAGCCGTTTGCCGACGAACAGTACGATGATGCCAAGGGTCACCGCCAGGAAGGGTTCGATGTGCAGAATGCCGTCTTGAATTTCCATGGTTGCCACTTATCAGATTAACGGAGGATGGCAAGAAGAAGCAGGAACCGGATAGATTGTTCATGGAAACCCGGTGCTCAGATCAAATCGCTGCGTGTTCCAATCATAGTCTTCCTGCAAGTGAATTCAAGTTTCTTTGGGGGAACGGCACTGCATAGCCTTGTGCGCTATTTCCACCTTCATGCCCAAGGCGCGGTTGTGGTCCTGACGCAGGAGAGTGACATGGCGTTCCTGGGTTACGGCATCTACCAGTCACGCGTAGAAATTGTCGATCAGATAGAGGACGGCGCGGTTGCCATCGTGTTCAATCTCCTAGGCAGGCTGTGCGGCCGCGATTGGAAGCCTTCAGAGGTATGCTTTTCTCACCGGGAACCACGAGATCTCAGACCATTTCGTCAGTTTTTTAAGGCCCCGCTGCGATTCGACACTGATAAAAGCGGGTGTTTTTTCCCGCTCGATGGCTGGGACAGCCGGTGCAGGAAGCTGATCCAGAACTGCGCAGGCTGTTGCAAAAACAGATCGACCAACTCGAGGTCGGAAATAAAGACGACTTCCCGGAACAGGTCCGGAGAGTACTCTGTACCGCGTTGCTAACGAACCATGCCAAGGCCGATCAAGTCGCTGCGCTTTTCCCGATGCACACCCGCACCCTGCATCGCCGCCTTAAGACATTCGACACCAGTTTTCAGGAACTTGCCGACCAGAGCAGCTGCGCCACGCAGTGTTGAGCTATCCGGTTGAAGAGGAGGCCATCACAGAGGATTTTGCATACAAACTCCTCTCCTGGAAGCATTCCGGTTTTTCCGTTGACAACAAGGTGCGCATCACGGCAGATGATGCGCAAGGGCGCAAGAAACTGGCGCGTTACATGATCCGCATCCCTTTTCGCTGGAGAAAATGGCGTACAAGAAGAAGTATGAGGTGAGTGTGACGAATGACTGTATATGGACTCTCCCTCATTTGCAAGTAAGCTGTTCATGGCTGTAGGCTCGACTGCATACGTATATCCGGCCTCTTGAGGTGGCATACATTGATGCCGGGCCATAATGGGTTGTTCGCGCATGCCATTGAGCATAATCCCTCTTATGCGACACAGCTGCCATTGTCAGCATTCCTGCCCATGGTTCAATCACTTTTCTCTGACATCCTGCGTACAGGATGCCTGCTATCTGATGATTTTATCTGCTGCGCTCGCCTTTTTTATTGAGCCTGTATTTCTGCCCGGGTGTGAGCTTGCTGCTGCGCTTTCCCTTCTCTTTAAAGGGATTGCCGCCAGTGCGGAATTCAACTCTGAGCGGTGTACCGCTGAGTTGCAGAACCTTGTGGAAACGCTTCGCCATATAACGTCTGTATGAGGCAGGAACCGCATCGGTCTGCTTGCCGTGGATGATAATGCGCGGCGGATTTTTACCCCCCTGGTGCGCATAGCGCAGCTTGATGCGTCTGCCCCGCGCCATTGGCGGCTGATGCTCAGTGACAATGCTCTCCAGGATCTCGGTCAGGCGATTAGTCTTAAAATCCCGCACGGCATTGGCGTAGGCGTGCTGAACATTTTTCAGCAGTAGTCCGACTCCACTGCCATGCAGCGCCGAAACAAAATGCCAGCTGGCAAAATCCAGAAAATAGAGGCGTCGTTTAAGCTCCTCCTTCACTTTTTCACGCTGAGGCGGCGTGAGCCCATCCCATTTATTGACCACCATCACCAGCGCCCGCCCGCTGTCGAGAACATGCCCGGCGAGATGCGTATCCTGCTCGGTAACCCCCTGTTGGGCATCGAGCAGCATCAGCACCACATTGGACTCCTCGATTGCCTGCAGCGTCTTGACGACGCTGAATTTCTCGATCGCCTCACTGATGCGGCCGCGTTTTCTGACTCCCGCTGTATCGATCAGGGTGAAACGCTGACCATTGAGCTCGAAAGGTACAGGGATGCTGTCCCTGGTAGTGCCCGGCATATCAAATGCAACCAGCCGCTCTTCACCAATGAGGCGATTGATGAGCGTCGATTTACCCACGTTGGGACGGCCGACAACGGCAACCTTGATACCCTTTTTCTCTTCATCCTCAGGCTCTGGAGGAGGCAGCGTCGCAAGCACGCTCTCCATCAGCGAGTTGACGCCGCGCCCATGGGCTGCAGTGATAGCCGCCGGCTCGAATCCACTGAGACCATAGAACTCGGCTTTCGCCATATCTACATCCAGGCCGTCACACTTGTTCACCACCAGGGTGATCGCCTTACCGGTTCTGCGCAACCGCTCTGCGATCTGTTCATCGCCTGAATTTCGGCCATCCCTGGCATCGACCAGAAACAGGATATGATCCGCCTCATCGATCGCCTGCCACACCTGCTGCTCCATCAACGGGTCGATACCCTCAGACTCACCGCTGAGACCACCTGTATCAACCACAACATAGGGGAATTCACCGATGCGGCCAACACCATACTGGCGATCCCTGGTCAGTCCGGGCTGATCTGCAACCAGGGCGTCACGGGTTCGGGTAAGACGATTAAAGAGTGTTGATTTGCCGACGTTGGGACGGCCAACCAGTGCAATGACAGGAAGCATGCATTATTGCGCCGTCACGGCGGCGAGTTCTCCCTCGTCACCATAGACATAGAGAGTTCCACCCTGTGCGACAAGTGGCGCACGTACTGCAGACGAGACCGCCTCGACACGGGCAACGATGGAGCCATCATCCGGTGAAAGCCAGTGAACATAGCCTTCCAGGTCCGCCACTGCAATCAGATTGCCGGCCATCACAGGAGGAGATAGGCGGCGTCCGGAGAGCGCTTTTTGCCGCCACAGGATCTCTCCACTCTGCGGACTGACAGCTGCAACATAGCCATCGGCATCAGAAGCATAGAGAGAGTGGCCATCGCTGATGACTCCCTGGTAGGATGAGTAGGCGGTGCGCCACTTTACCTTGCCATCCGATTTGTTGACCGCCGCCATGTCTCCCTGGTAGGTTACTACATAAAGCATAGATGGACCCAATACCAGCAAGCCGTCAATATCCACCACACGTTCGAGCTCGGTACGGCCACTGGCGTAAGCGATCGGGGTTTCCCATGCGGGGCGTCCACTCATCAGATCCAGCTTCACCAGCTTGCCTCCATCCAGACCCGCATAGAGGCTGTTACCTTCGATAACCGGGCTGCTGGCGCCGCGCAGACTTAACACCGGGGCTGTACGGTGAAACAACCAGCGCTGCTCACCCGTTGCGACATCCAGGCCATAGAGCTTGCCGTCATTGGTATGAATCACAACAATGCCGCGAGCAGCTACCGGAACAGCGGGAACATCAGTCGAAACCGTTGCGCGCCAGCTCTCACTGCCTGTTGACTGGCTCAGTGCAATCACTTCACCTTCTGTCGTTCCCGAGATAACCAGGCCATTACCGACTCCCGGCCCACCGCCGATCTGAACATCCAGATCATTTTTCCACAGCGATGCGCCGCTTGAGGTACTGACTGCTTCCACCTTCCCGTCAACATGAGCCACATAGAGGGTTGAACCGTCCAGGGAGGCAACCAGTGTCACCCCTTTACCATCAGCCCCCTTTCCCAGATCGTGCTCCCACAATACGCGGCCCGCCTGCATTCCGGCAATCGGCGCCAGCTCCGCCACATCGACTGCTGATTTCTCTATACCAAAAAAACTGCAGCCACCGCTGAACAGGGCAGCTGCCAGCAGAATTAAGCGTGTCAATGTTTTCATGATGACTCCTGCGCCCCGATCTCTTCGAGGAGATAGTTGATGTTCTCGTCGTTGCTCCCTTTCTGTTGCGCCTCCTCCAGAGCTGCGCGCGCACCGCTCATGTCTCCCTGCTGATAGGCGATTTCACCACGAATTGCTGCAGTCTCTGCCGCATAGGCGTCGCTGTTGATTGAATCCAGTAACTTCCCGGCTTCGTCCAGCCGTTTTTGGGCCACAAGCAGACGCGCAAAGCGGATTTCCAGCAGTGGCTTGAGTGCGCTGTCAGTCGACTGCTTACGCAGATTGCTCAATGTTTTTTCCGCCGCTTTCAGAGAGCCCGCGTTCACCTGCTGCCTGGCCAGTTCCAACGCAGCAAACCGGGAATAACTGGTATCGCCATAATTTGACTGCAGCTGCGCCAGCGCATCATCGGTTTTTTTAGCGTCATTGTCGAAGGCAGCCTGCGCAAAGAGCTCATATGCCTCAGCACCCTCTCCCGCCAGCTTCTCCTGATAGCTCCCCCACCCTTGCCAGGCAAAAAAACCACCAAGCCCAATCACTACACCGGCAATAATCGAGTTACCATTCGCTTTCCACCAGGCCTTTATACGCTCGACCTGTTCATCATCACTGAGCATCTCATTCATTGGACTAAACCTTCCAGACTATTCGGTAAATCATTAATCAACACTTCCTTCTGCGCTCTATCTTCGCGCAGCGATTTCACACCAACCACGCCCCGCTGCAACTCGTCTTCACCCAGAATCAGTGCAAAACTGGCGCCGCTGCGATCGGCTTTTTTAAACTGCGACTTGAAACTTCCACCACCGCAATTCGTCACGATGTGCACATCCGCCATATCCCGGCGCAGCTCGTTTGCTATCAGCTGCGCTTTTATCTCCGTATTGCCTGATGCGACAAAATAGATATCCGCACTCTTCTCCATACTGACCGGGGGCGTCTCCTCCAGCAGCGAGATGACCCGCTCCAGACCCATTCCAAAACCAATCGCAGGCGTCGGCTTGCCTCCAAGCTGCTCAACCAGACCATCATATCGTCCGCCCGCACAGATGGTTCCCTGGGCGCCAAGGCGATCGCTCACCCACTCGAATACCGTGAGCACATAGTAGTCAAGCCCGCGCACCAGCTGCGGATTGATACTGTAGTCTACACCAGCCTCCTGCAATCCCTCACAGATCTGTTCAAAATGGCGTCGCGATTCATCACCCAGATACTCCATCAGCAGCGGGGCATCACTGACAACCTGCTGAACCTCGGTATTTTTTGAATCCAGCACGCGCAACGGATTGCTGGTGAGGCGGCGCTTGCTGTCCTCATCCAGGCTCTCACTATGCCGGGTCAAATAGTCGACCAGCTGTTGGCGATAGAGCGCCCGCTCCTGCAGGGTTCCCAGGGTATTCAGCTGCAACTCAGCCCCTTCGATACCCAACCGCCGCCACAGAGTTGCAGTCATCAGCAGGATCTCCAGGTCGATATCCGGACCCTGCATGCCGAAAGCCTCGACACCCATCTGGTAAAACTGGCGGTAACGCCCCTTTTGCGGGCGTTCGTGACGAAACATCGCCCCTTGATACCATAAACGCTGTCTTTGATTGTGCAGCAGGCCATGTTCGATGCAGGCCCGAACAACACCAGCGGTTCCCTCCGGCCGCAGTGTCAGGCTATCTCCATTGCGATCATCGAAACTGTACATCTCTTTTTCAACAATATCGGTGACCTCACCGATCGCACGATGAAACAGATCACTCTGCTCCATCACCGGGGTACGGATCTGCTGATATCCAAAGCTGTCAAAAACTGTTTTCGTGGTCTCTTCGACAAACTGCCACAGACGGGATTCACCCGGCAGAATATCGTGCATTCCGCGAATTGACTGGATCTTTTTCACTCGCCCGGCTCACCCAGAGAAAAACGCGCAACACCACCCTTGGCATGCGGCGTTGTATCATATACGCGTCCATCAATAGAGACTTTTACCGAACTGGCATTACCGAGCACAAAGGTAAAAGGCGCCGTTCCTTCAATCGTTTTACTGGAACCGGCCGGTATATCTCCATAGAGAACGATTTTCCCCTCGGCATCATTGACATTCACCCAGCATGCATCACTGAAATCGAGGGTGATCTCCTGCCTACCGCCTGCTTGTGTCTCACCAGCAGAATCTGCTGCAACGACGACTACATCATCACTGACTACTGTCTTCTCAGTAGTTTGGGGCGCTATTGATGTTTCCGCAGCATCCGCACCGATCTCCTGAATACCCCCTGCTTCAGGGATTGCCTCAGCATTCGCTCTTTGCGGCGACAACTCGAGAAGAGCCTCATCAACATCTTTTTCCACCGATTGATCCGGGGCGGCAGCCACATCCTCCAGTGTTTCATCTTGTGAAGTCAGCTTATCACCGATGGACAAGGTGAGTGTTTCAGAGCCATCATCGATACCTGTCTCGACGCTCTCCTGCTCCTCGGTAACAGAAGGAAATGGAAAACCATTCCAATCCGGCAGTTGAATGGCGCCTCTCCACCAGAGAACCAGCAACGCAATGATTGCGATCACAATCAACCAGGTAATCGCCTTAACGAATAGACTGCCACCGTGAACCTGTCGATGCGTCAGGGTCCGAATCTTGGGTGCGCGAGGCTGTTGCAGACTTTTGATCTCTTTGACCTCTTTGACCTCTTCGACCTCCTCCCTGACCAGCTCCATGATACGCGATTCCGACAAGCCAAGTATGCGCGCATAGTTTTTCAGATAGCCCAGTGTAAAGACGCGTGACGGAAGTTTGGATGCGTTATCCTCCTCCAGTGCAACCACTGTCTCCTTGAGCAGATGCAGCTTTTCAGCTGCCTGCTCAAGCGTCATTTCCGCCGTTTCACGCGCCGCCTTTAACACTGAGCCTGCCGTTTCACTCACTGCAGGGCTATACTCTTCCTCGTCAATCTCTGTCATCTGTTGAAGATCCTGTTGATTCCTGTATTAACGTATTAGGGAAGCTCTGAACGAATCGCTACGCGCTTCGATTAGAGCATTCCTGCAAGTTTTTCTACGGGGGAAGGATTAAATATCAAGAAGTTATGGTTGGCATCCTGTTCGCCCTTCCCACGAACCCCCATCCCATCAATTCATTTATCGTTTCCTTAGTCTTTCAAGGCCTTTTTTGGCCGGCATATAGTCCGGATTTTGCTGCAGCGCCTGACGCATGCTGGCTTTTGCCAAAGCAAATTGGCCGCTGCTCTCCAGGCACAAACCGGCATTGGTAGAGGCAACCCACGGAGACGGATTCATGATGCTTGACGCGGCCACTTTAAATTCCGAGTCCGCCTCGGCATAGCGTTTCTCCGCACACAGAAAAGTACCGTAGGCATTTGCCACCAACGGATCATTTGGCGCCAGCTTCTTGACCCTGGAGTAATGCTTTGCCGCCATATTAAAATTATTCATATTCTGGTAGATCAATGCCAGCACAAGCTGTGCTTCGGCATGATTGCGATCGAGCCTGACGGCCTGTGTAGCCTTTTCCAGTGCAAGAGTCATCTTTCCCTGCTCCAGGTAAGCCTTTGCAAGGTCCACATAAGTGACGGCCGGGCTGTCACTCGAGTACTGGATCATATTCGTGGCAGGATCACGGCCACCGGTCGTTTCACAAGCAGCAAGCATAAACAGTAGTAACAACCATAGAGAGTGATGCAACAATATTTTCATCATCGGTTCCTCATTGCCATGCGCAGCTGACGACTGCTTCGATCACTCACCTTGCCAACCAACTGCCCGCAGGCTGCATCAATATCGTTACCGCGGGTTTTGCGGGTGGTTGCAATCAGGCCGGATCGCCTTAATCTCTGACGGAACTCTTCGATACGTTCAGCCGGGGAGCAGCGATACGCTGTCCCCGGAAAGGGATTAAAGGGAATCAGATTGACCTTGGAGGGAATGCCTTCGAGCAGCCGGATCAATGCCCTGGCATCACGATTGCTGTCATTGACACCATCCAGCATCACGTACTCCCAAGTGATCTTGCGCCGCTTGTCACCCTTGATGTACTCCCTGCAGGCAGGAATCAACTGCTCCAGCGGATATTTTTTATTGATAGGCACCAACTCATCGCGCAACGGGTTTTCTGCAGCATGCAGTGAAACAGCCAGGCAGACATCGGTTGCCTGGCGCAACGCCTTTAATGCCGGAACAATACCCGAAGTACTCAGCGTCACCTTGTGCTTGGAGAGGAGATAGGCCAGATCGTCCTGCATGATATCCATGGCCGAGACGACCGCGTCAAAGTTTGCCAGAGGCTCGCCCATTCCCATCATGACCACATTCGTCACTGACTGCTCTGCGCTCATGCGATGAACTGCCAACCAAACCTGTCCGATAATCTCACTGACTTTCAGGTTGCGGTTAAAGCCCTGCTGTGCTGTGGAACAAAAAGAACACTCCAGTGCACAACCGACCTGAGAAGAGACGCACAGAGTGCCCCTGTTCTCTTCGGGAATATAGACGGTCTCGATGCGCTGCCCATCCTCTATCTCGAGCAGCCATTTGGTCGTACCGTCAAGGGAGGGCTGTTCAAAAACGATCTTCGGCAGGCGAATCTCTGTCTGCTGGCGAAGTTTTTCACGCAGCCTCTTCGGCAGATCCGTCATGGCGTCAATATCAACCACGCCATGCTTGTGAATCCACTTCAGCAGGTTGCGTCCCTGATAGGCCTTGAAACCAAGCTCCTGACACAACGACTCAAGCCCGCCGCGATCTAAATCGAGCAGATTAACCGGCATGATTCACCAGGATGCAGGAGATCGGCTGTAAAATCATCTGGGCGAATTCGCCATGTCGATAATCTGGAAGTTATTCTGTTTCAGACCCTCATCAGAACCTGCGAATTCACTCGATTTTGAGGCGAACTCGACTGCAAGATCACTGTGCCCCTGTTGCAGACGAACATTCGCCAGGCGATTCCACAGCAGCGGATTGCGCGGTTCGATACGCACAGCCCGTTCCAGTGTTGATGCTGCACCGCTGAGGTCGCCAGCCTGCTGCTGGGACTCGGCCTTATCCAGCAATGATTTCGCCGCCTTCCCCATGGACGCGCCCGTTCCAGCAGAGCCGGCATAGGCGACCTGTTCACCCCCACCCCGTAATGAGTTGCTGCTCAAATCTGTTACCGGTGATTCAGTCGGCGCCTGCGGAACCTCACTGTCAAGTTCGCTGACCCGGTATTCCTCTCCCTGCTCTTCACCATACTCGCCGCCCTCTTCTGTTCCGATCTCAGGCATCTCAAGCGCGCTTGTCGAACCTCCGCCAACCCGCTCTCCATGCTGATAAACCGGCGCCGGCTTGACACGTGGCGTAGAATTAGTACAACCTGTTAATTGAATAACAAACAGCAGCAGCGCCAATACAATCAATATTTTCATTAAAAAATACTCCTGAGAAATCCACCCAGTCCGTCATTACTCTTTTTCGACGATCCTGGTTTTTTATTATCCCATGAATCACCATTAAAATCAGGATGCCCATCATTATCCCTGTATCCTCTTCCCGGCCGCTCCCCCTGCCTTGAAGCCCCCCGGGATGGATCAGGCGCCAGCAGATAGTCTGAGTCGCAGTAAGCATCCTCATAAGGCGTATAGCCTCTGAGAAAAGGCTTCTCAACCCCATTGCCACCACACACCGGGTTGAACAACATGCCGCTGCCGGGGTCAACCATGGCTGTCTCGATGGTCCCCGGGACCACCAGATCCAGTGGAGATGGCATTAGCGGCTTCATCATATCCGCCCACACACGCAGGGCGCCGCTGGAGCCGGAGAGACCCGCTGGCTTGTTGTCATCCCGCCCGACCCACACCACAGTGACATAATCGGATGAAAAACCGGCAAACCAGCTGTCGCGCAAATTATCGGTGGTGCCTGTTTTGCCGGCGAGATTCAGGGACTTCGGCAATGCACTCAGCAGATAACGGGATGTTCCCCGGGTCACCACGGACTGCATCGCCCTGGAGAGCAGGTAGACCGGTCCGGCTGGTACTGTGCGTTTGATGGTCAATGGATAACGCTTCAGGGCCTTGTCCTCCGGCCCCATCACCTCACGAATTGCGCGCAGTGGCGAGCGGTATCCACCGGATGCGATGGTTTGATAGAGTTGCGTCACCTCCAGCGGCGTCATGTTCACTGCACCCAGCAACAGGGATGGCAGCGGATCAGGCTCGCTGCTCATGCCCAGCGCATGCAGTGTTTTCACAACCCGGTCAACCCCGACATCCATACCAAGGCGCACTGTCGCCTGGTTATAGGATTTCGCCAGCGCCATCTCCAGAGGCACATTGCCGTGATCCTTGTGATCATAGTTGGAGGGGCTCCAGCTCTTGCTGCCGCGATTGCGCAGTACCACCTTGCTGTCATCCAGGATCGTCGAGAGTGCATAGCTCCCCGGATCTTGCAGCGCTGTCAGGTAGACAGCCGGCTTCACCAGTGACCCGATCTGACGCGTTGCATCCAGTGCGCGGTTAAAGCCGGCGTAACCCGCCTTACGCCCGCCGATGACAGCCAGAACCTCACCGTCCTGCGGGGTGACGATAATCGAAGCCACCTCCAGTTTGCCCTTCGGCAGGCCTTTCTGCTTCTCCAGCTGCTGAAGACGCTTCAGGACATTATTCTCGGCAGTTTTCTGCACCCAAGGATCGAGTGTGGTAAAAATACGCAACCCCTCTGAGGTCAGATCTTCAGGCTGATAGTCACGCCGCAACTGACGCTTCACCAAATCCATGAATGCAGGATAGCGCCCTCCCTGGCCTGTGGGCTTCTTTTTGACCACGCCGAGCGGTTTTCCCTTGGCAACACCGGCAGCGCCCTCACTGATCACTCCCTGTTGCGCAAGCACATCCAGAACCAGATTGCGGCGTTTTAAAGCATTTTTTGGATTTCGTCTTGGATTGTAGGTGGAGGGCGCCTTGATAAGACCAACCATCAACGCAATCTGATCAATTTCGAGTTCTGCAATGGGGACGCCGAAGAAGAACTCACTGGCGAGACCAAAGCCGTGAATTTCGCGATTACCGTCCTGCCCGAGATAGATCTCGTTGGCATAGGCCGCGAGAATATCCTCCTTCTCATATTTCGCATCGAGTATGATCGCCATCAGCGCCTCTTTACTCTTGCGTTTGAGGTCGCGTCTTGGCGTCAGGAAGTAGTTCTTGACCAGCTGCTGGGTGATGGTGCTTCCCCCCTCACGCCTTCCTTTGACCAGGGTAGAAACGGCTGCACGCGTGATGCCGCGAGGATCTATGCCGAAATGGTCATAGTAGCTCCTGTCCTCGATGGTAATCAGCGTCTTCTTGAGCATCTCGGGAATATCATCCGGCGCCAGAATCACGCGGTCTTCGTTGTCACGCGGATAGATGCTGCCGATTTCAAGAGGTTCGAGGCGCACCAGGTCGATCTCCTTTCCCGAAGCATGATCCATGACGGAGCTGATCTCTCCATTGGCGACACGAATATCGAGAGATTGCTCAGGCTCGGCGCCATCCCAGAAGATAAAAGGGCGACTGCGAAGCAGCAGGCGGCCACCGTTCATCGCCCAGGTTCCTGTTGTATCGGGCTGACTGACTTTACGATAACCAAGGTATTCCAACTCGCTGACAAGACGCTCCCTGGATACAGGCGCACCAGCATATAACTCCATGGAACGGGAGTAGACGCGTGCAGGAACAGCCCAGCGTCGTCCCTCGAAGCTGGTGGTAATCTCATCGGAGAGCTGCATCATGTAGGTTCCCAGTGGAACTGCAGCAATAAACAACAGAATCAGCATGATTTTCAAAAACCGCAAGGTAAATGATGATTTACGACGCTTTCTCCTTGATTTAACAGTTTTTTTCTTTTTTATTGTAGTCTTTTTTCGTCGCTTTTGCGGCGTTGACTTTCTCTTTGTTGACGCCCGTTTTTTCTTTGTTGACGCACGCTTTTTCTTTGCCCCGAAAAGAGTCGGCGACTTTCTTCCTGATCTGTCAGACTTCGCGGTCGTTTTTCTGGATTTGGCAGCCATGATGACATTTCCGAAGCGGTAGCCGGGGCACAAGCCACAACGCAAGCAAAATAAACGAGATATGATACTCTTTCTATCTAATTTGTGACACCCCTGCCAGCGGATTGTTCAGCATTAAAGTGACTCCGCCACAGGCGAAGTCGCATAAATGACCGATAATGAAAGCTGTTACCGCTGCCGTCCTGAAGGATAATTTTCCGGATTTTGCCATTTGATAACGCCTTCAACAGCTCCTCGATAGTGGCATCCAGATCCTCCATCGCCTGTAGCCACTGCTGCTGATCTCCCGACTGCACGGCCTGAAGAGAGGCGTCTTTCACCATCAGACAGGCTTCGCCTCGACAGCCGGATACCGTATTCGCCTGCAAACCAAGCAGAAGAGGATTGTCACCAGAGAGTTCCCCGAAATGACAATGCACCGCTTCGGGCAACTGCCCGACACCCCATATCCAGAGACTGTTGAGAGCCGGAATATCCTGGCTATGCAGCAACATCTGCGACTCATTCATCAGCCCGCGCAGCCATGCCGCGTCAGCGCCGCCCGGAAGGAAGGGGTCAAGAGTGCGTCCTGCGACCTGCGCCAGTGACGAGGTTGTCAGCTCACGGGGCTGCTGCAGGCGCAGATACCAGTGCCGCGGGAAATCTGTGATCAATTCAACGCCATCATCGCGGAAGTGCTGATTAAACGCCTCGCGGAGTCTGTCGACATCAGATTTCTCAAACTCTTCGTTTGATAGCGGAAACAGCAGCAGCCGGTCCCGATCCACATGCAGACGCACCGGCGCCGCAACTGCCCAACTATCCGTTTGCGGCTCCCCGCCCTCTCCCGACAACATCAGCGATGCTGATGGAAGATCCTGGTTTGGCGGTGGCCCAACATCAAAATGAGAGCACAGAAGTGATTCAAAATTGTCTTTTTTTTCGACGACATGGTCACTTCTCGACAACAGCATGTCGAGATTGGGGAAATGTGCGCTAATTTCGGAATCCGGTGGTTCAAACAGGCCGGGAACGAGGAGATATTGGGTTAGCATGGCAATTTGAAGTTGGCAGTTGCTCTGCTCAAGGCGCAGCAAAGGGGACATAGCAGTACCGCACACGCAATAACTTCGACAAACTGGAAGTGAGGCTTTAGCCTCGCCTGACTTTTGCGGGACTTAAAGTCCCACCTCCAGATTGATAGTCATCAGGTTTATATAGTGCACGCAGAAGAGGGGCCACAGGGCAAGCAGGATCGGGAAGTTATTGGACAGCTCCTTAACTCAAATGCTCCATACGGATGCGTACAACGTCGCCTTCCACGACATCCAGCGACTTCAGCTGTCTGATGGATTCATTCATGACTTTCTCACGCAAATGGTGGGTCAGCATCACCAATGGAACCATGCCATTCTCACTGTGGGACTCATACTGGTGCATCGCCTCGATACTGATGCCGGCATTCGCCAGCAACGTGGATATCTCGGCCATCACACCGGGAGCATCCCTGACACTAAGACGCAGGTAATTGGATGTTTCAACCTCATCCATGGGCACTACCGGGATATCCTCTATCGCATCATTCTGAAACCCCTGGCATGGAACACGACTCTCAGGGCTGCCCAGGGTGCGCGCAACATCAATGATATCCGCAACCACCGCGGAAGCTGTCGGCAATGACCCTGCGCCAGCGCCATAATAGAGGGTCGGACCGACCATATCGCTCTTCACCAGCACGGCGTTCATGACGCCATCCACATTCGCCAGCAGCCGCCCTTCGGGAATCAATGTGGGGTGCACACGCAACTCGACACCGTCAGCGGTGCGTTTGGTGATCCCAAGATGTTTGATACGATAGCCAAGTTCACCGGCATAGGTGACGTCACGCGGCTCGATCTTTGTGATGCCCTCGGTAGAGGTTTCATCAAATTTGAGCGGCATGCCAAAAGCCAATGACGCCATGATTGTCAGCTTGTGCGCCGCGTCAATTCCCTCCACATCGAACGTCGGATCCACCTCGGCATAACCCAACTGCTGCGCCTCCTTCAGCACATCGGCAAAATCGCGTCCCTTGTCACGCATCTCCGAGAGGATAAAGTTTCCGGTGCCGTTGATGATTCCGGCAATCCACTCGATACGGTTTGCGGCCAGCCCCTCGCGCAACGCCTTGATGATCGGAATGCCGCCGGCTACAGCAGCCTCATAGGCAACAGTGACTCCCTGTTCGCGTGCAGCCGCAAAGATCTCTTCACCATGCGTGGCGATCAGCGCTTTATTGGCCGTCACGACATGCTTGCCATGACGAATCGCACCAAGAACGAACTCGCGCGCCGGAGAGTAGCCGCCAATCAACTCCACCACAATATCGACGTCGGGATCAGAGACGACCAACTGCGCATCATCATGAATGATGACATCATCGATGCCATCCAGCAGCTGCGGATCATAGGTTTTAGCTGCGGCGCAAGTGACACGCAGCTCACTACCAATGCGCCTGCTGATCTCCCCGGCATTGCGCACCAGCACATTCAGGGTTCCACCGCCGACTGTTCCCAGTCCAAGCAGACCGATATTTACTCTTTTCAATGTCATTCCTCTTAATTCAAACCCGACCTATAACATCTCAATAACTCCGTGCAAGGCCTGCATATTGTCATTTCGACCAAAGAGAGAAATCCTGATGCACCCTATTATATTCACAGGTTCAAGATTTCTCCCTTTGGTCGAAATGACAGGGGGCTGACAAATGCGTCTTCAATGCACGGACTTTTTGAGAAGTTACATATTCACACACCCTCTTTACGAAACATTTCGCGAATGCCGCGTATTGCCTGGCGGGTTCTCTGTTCATTTTCGATCAGGCTGAAGCGCACATGATCATCCCCATGCTGGCCGAAGCCTATCCCCGGGGATACCGCCACCCGCGCATCACTGATCAGCTTCTTGCAAAACTCCAGTGACCCCATATGCTGGTACTGCTGCGGAATTTTCGCCCATACAAACATGGTTGCCTTCGGTTTTTCAACCTCCCAGCCGACGGCATTCAATCCGTCACACAGCACGTCCCGCCGGCACTGATACATGTTGCGGATCTCATCAACACAATCCTGCGGCCCCTCGAGCGCAGCAATTGCAGCAACCTGAATCGGCGTGAAAGTGCCATAGTCGAGATAGGACTTAATCTGCGCCAATGCGCCGACCAGCGTCTTGTTGCCGCACATAAAGCCGACCCGCCAACCGGGCATATTATAACTCTTGGAGAGGGAAAAGAACTCCACTGCAATCTCATCGGCCCCGGGCACCTGAAGAATGGATGGCGCCTTGTAACCATCGAAAACGATATCGGCATAGGCGATGTCGTGAACCACCCAGATATTATGCTCTTTGGCAATCTCGATGACACGTTCAAAAAAATCAAGTTCAACACAATGGGTTGTCGGGTTTCCGGGGAAGTTGATGACCAGCATTTTCGGCAGCGGCCATGATTCGATGATTGCACTCTTCAACTCTTCGAAGAAATCGACGTCCGGCGTCATCGGGACATGGCGCACATCCGCTCCGGAAATGACAAACCCCCAAGGATGGATTGGATAGGCGGGATTGGGAACCAGCACAGAGTCACCCGGCCCCATACAGGCCAGCGCCAGATGCGCCAACCCCTCCTTGGAACCGATAGTGACAATCGCCTGGGTTTCCGGATCGAGATCCACCTCGTAGCGATCCTTATACCAGTTGCAGATAGCGCGTCGCAGACGCGGTATCCCTTTGGACTGGGAGTAGCGATGTGTATCCTTGCGATTCGCTGCTTCCGTCAACTTGTCGACGATGTGCTGGGGGGTTGGCTGATCAGGATTCCCCATGCCGAAATCGATGATGTCCTCACCCCGCGCACGCGCTTCTGCCTTCATTGCATTCACAATTGCAAATACATAGGGCGGAAGCCGCTTGATACGGCGAAACTCCCCCATTTCAGGTGTAGACACTCAAAACCTCTTGATATAATCGGCGTGAAAGGTGACAAAGTACCGGAGTGCCGGGGAAAATTCAATCACGTTAAGCTAAATATTGGTTATCCATGGAATTTAATTTTGTACAAAGCGGCGGATTCACTATCGGCAGTTATCTGCCGGGAGAGATTCAGGTCAACGGTCAACGCTATCAGCACAGTGTTATCGTCACCCCGAAAAGCTGTACGCTCTGGAAAATCGAACGCATTGAAGAACTGCAAGCTGAACACTTCAGTTTCATCACTCAGCAACAACCGGATATTCTGTTACTGGGGACAGGTGAGACACAGCAATTTCCTCCGATGCAGCACTACGCCGAGCTTCTTTCCCTTGGTATTGGAGTCGAAATCATGCACTCCGCCGCCGCGGCAAGAACCTATAATCTGCTGCTGGATGAAGAGCGGGACGTCATTGCTGCGATTATTGTCTAAGGAACCTCTGATCAAATCGCTACGCGCTTCGCTCAGAACTTCTTGCAGGTTTTCCTACGGGGGAAGGAGCAAACTATCAATGAATTACAAGGGGCGTTTGATTTGCCCTTCCCCCGAACCCCCATCCCATGGACCTTATTCAGAGTTTCCCTAACCCTCCTGTTACTGTGGCTGTGGTATAATTAAAAATTGATAGTGCATTGGAAAGCACGACTGTTTTCCAATTTACTCTCCATTTTTATCCGTTTCAGAAGAGGATTTACCTATGTCAAAGAAGCACCCCGTTGTTGCAGTGACCGGATCTTCAGGCGCCGGCACTACCACCGTTAAACGCGCTTTCGAACATATTTTTGAGCGTGAAAATATCAAGCCCGCCGTTGTCGAAGGCGACAGTTTCCACCGCTATGACCGCGCAGAGATGAAGGTAAAAATGGATGAGCTTCATCTCAGCCATTTCGGTCCCCAGGCGAATCGCTTCGACAAGATCGAAGAGCTTTTCAAGCTTTATGGTAAATCCGGCAGCGGCAACAAGCGCTACTATCTTCACAGTGTCGAAGAGGCCGCCGAGCACAATGAGCGCCTTGGCATCGATAAAAACCCTGGAGAATTCACACCCTGGGAAGAGATTCCTGCCGGCACAGACCTGCTTTTTTATGAGGGCCTGCATGGGCTTGTCAAGACAGATGAACACGATCCTTCAAAACATGTTGACCTGGGTATTGGCGTTGTGCCTATCGTCAATCTCGAATGGATTCAGAAAATTCACCGTGATGCCGCCGAGCGTGGTTACTCTGCGGAGGCGACTGTCGATACCATTCTGCGTCGCATGCCGGATTACATCAACCACATCACCCCTCAGTTCTCACGCACTGACATCAACTTCCAGCGTGTGCCAACTGTGGATACATCACACCCTTTTATCACGCGCGACATCCCGACTCCTGATGAGAGCTTCGTGGTCATCCGCTTTGCTGATCCACAGAAATTCAACATCCATTTCCCCTCACTGCTCGCGATGATCTCTGATTCGTTCATGTCGCGGCGCAACTCGATCGTTGTTCCCGGCGGAAAGATGGGCTTTGCCATGGAGATTATCCTGGCTCCGGTCATCGAGCATATGATGGATAAAGCACATTAAGCGCTTTTGACATTCACATACGATAAAAGGCGGCAATCATGCCGCCTTTTTCATGCAGGATTATGTGTCATTTCGACCGAAGGGAGAAATCTTAAATCACCTGGTTGAAGGCGCAGAATCAGGATTTCTCCCTACGGTCGAAATGACAGTATGCGTGATCAGCACGGAGTTATTGAGAAGTAACTGTATTCCCTGGTTTATTTTTTCGAGTCTGGTTCAGCATCCAGCACGTCTCTGATCTGCCGTTCGATTCCCTGCACATCGAGGCCCGCTTCCTGCAGCTGCTGCTGCTGCGTCGCCTGCTCAATGAAACGGTCGGGCAGTCCCAGTTGCAGCAACCTGTTGCCGATTCCCGCATGGTTGAGGTATTCTGCAACCGCCGAACCGGCCCCACCCTGCACCATGTTCTCCTCGATAGAGATCAGCAGCCGGTGCGTTGAAGCCAGCTCATTGACCAGCGCCTCGTCCAGCGGCTTGACGAAACGCATATTGGCCACGGTCGCATTGAGCGTCTGCGCCACCTGCTGCGCCACAGCCACCATGCTTCCAAATGCCAGAATAGCAACCTCTTCTCCCTGGCGCACCACCTCGCCCCTGCCAATCGCCAGGGTCTCCAGTGCTTCAGCCTCGATCATGCCCGGACCGCTGCCGCGGGGGTAGCGAACCAGCGCCGGCCCCGCATATTCATAAGCGCTCTGCAGCATGCGGCGGCACTCGGCTTCATCCGCAGGAGCCATGACAACCAGGTTCGGCACTGTTCTGCAGAAACTCAGGTCGAAAACACCGGCATGCGTTGCTCCATCGGCGCCGACCTCTCCCGCCCGGTCGACAGCAAAGGTGACATCCAGATTTTGCAGTGCAATATCGTGGATCAGTTGGTCATAGGCGCGCTGCAGAAAGGTTGAATAGATGGCAACGACGGGTTTCAGGCCTTCACAGGCCATGCCGGCGGCAAATGTCAGCGCATGCTGCTCGGCAATACCGACGTCGTGATAACGCAGCGGAAACTCTTCGGCAAAGGCCACCAGGCCGGAACCCTCGCACATTGCCGGAGTCACAGCGTGCAGACGTTCATCGTTGCGTGCGGCAGCACAGATCCAGTCGCTGAAAACATCTGTATAACTCTTGCCACCGGTGCTTTTTTCAAGCTTTCCTGTAATCGGATTAAAAGGCGTCACGCCGTGAAAAGCGACCGGCTTCTCTTCGGCAGGCTCATAGCCCTTACCCTTCTGGGTAACGACATGCAAAAAGCGTGGGCCGCTCATTTTGCGCATATTGGAGAGCGTATCCATCAGCATCGGCAAATCGTGTCCGTCAACAGGGCCGATATAGTTGAAGCCCAGCTCTTCCCAAAGTGTTCCGGGGAGCATCATGCCTTTCATATGCTCCTCCCAACGATCGGCAAAGTCACGCAGATTGGGCGTACGCTGCAGCACAGAGCGCCCCTTGTTTCTCACCTTGTTATAGAAGCGGCTTGAGAGCACGCGCGTGAGATAAGTGCTGACAGCGCCAACAGGTTGAGAGATCGACATATCATTGTCATTCAGAATCACCAGCAGGTCGATATCACTGATTGATCCTGCATGGTTCAATGCCTCGAATGACATGCCTCCGGTCAGGGCGCCGTCGCCGATCACCGCGATCGCTTGCCGCTTGTCCTGCGCCTGACGGGATGCGATCGCCATGCCCAGAGCGGCGCTGATGGATGTGCTCGAGTGGCCGGTGCCAAAAGTGTCGTAGGTGGACTCTTCACGACGTGGAAACCCGGACAATCCCTCCTTAAGGCGCAGGCGGTCCATCATGCTGCGTCTGCCTGTGAGGATTTTGTGCGGGTAGGCCTGGTGTCCAACATCCCACACAATGCGGTCTTCGGGTGTCTGAAAAACAGCATGCAATGCAACTGTTAATTCAACGACACCAAGCCCGGCAGCAAGATGCCCGCCGGTCCTGGAGATGCTTTGAATCAGAAAGCGGCGCAATTCATCACACAACTGCAGCAGCTCTTCGTCACCGAGCTGGCGCAAATCTGCTGGATCATTGATGCTCTCCAGCAGGGTAAATTCTTGTGATTGTAATGAATCGTTCACTGATTTTACACGAATGTCTTGACACAGATTTTGGCTATTCTACCAGTTATCATCATCTGAGGTTGCCCCTGAATCATCCAGCTGAGGCAACAGGATATCTTCCCAATAAATCTGCCTGTTTTTTCGATGTTGTGCAAATAGGCTGTAGGGGGGATAAAGCGACAGCGCATCCACCATGAACACTGGCGATCGCCGGGGATGGCGGCAATGATTGTTCCTACAATCCTATTGCATTTCCTCCATCCTTGGAGGTCAGAAGCGCCGGAAATGCAGGAGCATTTTCCGGCGCAATGGTGGATGCGGCAAAAAGATGCCTTATCCCCTACAATTTTTCAACCATGCTTCCTTGCACGGTGTTAATAAGATCTTACAAATATGATGGCCACTTCCATTGATTCAAATCAGCAAAATATCGTCATTAAAAAAACTCCGAACGAATCGCTGCGCTCATCGAGCAGAGCTTCTTACAACTGTTTCTACGGGGGAAGGGATGACTATCAGTGAGTTACAGTTGGCTATCTGTTTCCCTTCCCCCGACCCCCTATCCCATCGTTCTATTTTGAATGAATTTAAATAATGGCAGCAACAGCAACTTTCGACTAACATCTCCACCATCTGCTTTCGAATAAAAAACGGACCCACCACCATGATCAAAAACCCCATCATCATTGACGGCAATCATGCCGCTGCATTAATCGCCCATCAAACCAATGAAGTGATTGCTATCTATCCGATTACTCCTTCATCACCAATGGGGGAACTCTCGGATGAATGGTCTTCCAACGGCAAGAAAAATCTGTGGGGCGCCATTCCTGAAGTGATCGAGATGCAGAGCGAAGGGGGAGCCGCCGGCACAGTACACGGCGCGTTGCAGGCTGGCGCATTGACCACGACATTCACCTCTTCGCAGGGACTGTTGTTGATGATCCCCAACATGTACAAGATAGCCGGTGAACTGACACCTACCGTGTTCCATGTCGCCGCCCGCTCACTGGCGGCGCAGGCGCTGTCGATCTTTGGCGATCACAGCGATGTCATGGCGATACGCCCAACCGGTTTCGGCATGCTCTCATCCAACTCTGTGCAGGAGGCGCTCGACATGGCGCTGATTTCACAGGCGGCAACCCTGGAATCACGCATCCCGATCGTGCATTTCTTCGATGGTTTCCGCACCTCCCACGAGGTCTCCAAAATCGAGAGCATCCCGCATGAGACAGTGCGCGCCATGGTCAATGATGATCTGGTGCAGCAGCACCGTGACAACGGCATGTCACCTGACCACCCTGTGATACGCGGCACTTCACAAAACCCGGATGTCTATTTCCAGGCGCGCGAAACCGTCAATCCCTATTATCGAAAGATGCCTGAAATCGTACAATCCTGCATGGATCGCTTCGCCGAACTGAGCGGTCGTCAATATCGGCTGTTCGAATACGTCGGCGCTGCCGATGCTGAACACATTGCCGTCCTCATGGGATCAGGCTGTGAAGCCGCCCACGAAACCGTCGACCATCTGCTCGCTAACGGGGAAAAAATCGGCATCATCAAGGTGCGTCTCTACCGCCCCTTTGCATCTGAAACCTTTTTGCAGACAATCCCGCAAAGCGTCCGCCGCATTGCCGTGCTGGATCGCACCAAGGAACCCGGAGCCGATGGAGAACCCCTCTATAAAGACATCATGACGACACTCGCAGATCGTGCGATGCGCGACGGCGCCCCCATGCCGCTGGTTACCGCAGGCCGCTACGGCCTCTCATCCAAGGAGTTTACTCCGGCGATGATCAAGGGAGTTTTTGATGAACTCAAAAAGGAGCAGCCGAAAAACCACTTTACCGTCGGCATCCACGATGACGTCACTTTCACCAACCTGGAGTGGGATGAAAGTTTTGTCACTGACGCCAATGAGAATGTGACACGCTGCCTCTTCTATGGACTTGGCAGTGACGGCACCGTCAGCGCCAACAAGAACAGCATCAAGATCATCGGCGAAGAGACCGATCTCTATACACAGGGCTATTTCGTCTATGACTCCAAGAAGGCGGGCGCCGTCACGGTCTCCCATCTGCGCTTTGGCCCTGATCCCATCCGTTCAACCTATCTGATCGGTGACAATGAGGCGGAGTTCGTCGCCTGCCACCAGCCGTTCTTCCTGGAACGCTATGCCATGCTCGACAAGGCGGCGCAAAACGGGGTTTTTCTGCTGAATACCCGGCACGGGGCCGATGCCATCTGGGAGAGACTGCCGCACAAGGTGCAGCAGCAGATCATCGAGAAAAACCTGCGCCTCTATGTGATTGACGCCTACAGCGTCGCTGAGGAGTCCGGCATGGGACGACGCATCAACACCGTGATGCAAACCTGCTTTTTCGCCATCTCCGGAATTCTGCCCAAAGATGAAGCGATAAATAAAATCAAGGTCGCTGTCGAAAAAACCTACGGCCGCAAGGGGCGTCGCATCGTCGAACGCAACTTCAAGGCCATCGACAGCGCCCTGGCGAACCTGCATGAAGTCGCCATCCCGGCAGAAACCGGCAGCAGCGCCGCACAGGCAGACAGCATTCCTGACCGCGCTTCCGAATTCGTCAAATCAGTGACACTCGAACTTATCGCCGAGCGCGGCGATCAACTGCCGGTCAGCCTTCTGCCGGACAACGGTACCTGGCCGCTGGGTACCGCCGCCCTGGAAAAACGCAACCTGGCGCTGCAGATACCGGTTTTGGACGAGAAGCTCTGTATCCACTGCGGAAAGTGCCCCTTTGTCTGCCCCCACGCGGCCATTCGCAGCAAGGCTTTTCCAGCCGATGCAGCCAGTGATGCGCCCGAGAGCTTCAAGCATGTCAAGATCAAGGGCCGGGAGTTCCCGGAGAATACACACATCATCTACCAGGTGGCGCCTGAGGATTGTACCGGCTGCGGGTTATGCGTCGAGATCTGCCCTGCAAAAGACAAGAGCCAGGCTAACCGCAAGGCGCTGAATATGGAGCCCTATACTCCTCAACTGCGTGAGCAGGAGCGCATCAACTGGGACTATTTTCTCAAACTTCCCGAGTATGACCGCACCCAGGTCAAGTGGCGCACCATGAAGGGCTCGATGCTGGCGCAGCCGCTGTTTGAGTTCTCCGGCGCCTGCGTCGGTTGCGGCGAGACCCCCTATGTGAAACTGGCCACCCAGTTGTTTGGCGACCGCATGATGATCGCCAACGCCACCGGCTGCTCCTCGATCTACGGCGGCAACCTGCCGACCACACCCTATACCACCAATGAAGATGGGCGCGGCCCCACCTGGAACAACTCGCTGTTCGAGGATAATGCAGAATTTGGACTGGGTTTCCGCCTTGCTGTCGACCAGCACTGCGAGCATGCAAAGATTCTGCTGAAACAACTGGGTGAAGAGCTGGACCAGGAGCTGGTGCAGCAGATCCTCGATGCCGATCAGTCGGATGAAGTTGGCATCCATGAACAGCGTCAGCGGGTTGCAGCCCTTGTCAACGCCCTGAAAAAACTGGATAGTCCGCCGTCGCATGAACTGCTCAGCCTGACAGACTACCTGGTGAAAAAGAGCGTGTGGATCGTTGGTGGCGACGGCTGGGCCTACGACATCGGTTTCGGCGGCCTGGACCACGCGATGGCATCCGGACGCGATATCAATATCCTGGTGCTGGACACCGAGGTCTACTCCAACACCGGCGGCCAGGCATCCAAGGCGACACCCCTGGGCGCTGTCGCCAAATTTGCCGCCAGCGGCAAAGGCGCGCATAAGAAGGATCTCGCCATGATCGCCATGGCCTATGAGAATGTCTATGTCGCCCACGTCGCCTTCGGCGCCAAGGATATGCAGACGCTGCGCACATTTATGGAGGCTGAAGCCTATCCCGGCCCTTCACTGATCATCGCCTACAGCCCCTGCATCGCACATGGCATCGATCTGAAAAACAACCTGAAACAACAGGATCTGGCCATCAAGTCAGGTCACTGGCAGCTGTTCCGCTTCGACCCGCGCCGCGCCGAGAAGGGAGAAAATCCGCTGCAACTCGACTCCAAGGAGCCTTCGATTGCATTCAACGAGTTTGCCGACACCGAGGTCCGCTTCAGCATGCTGCGCCGTTCGCATCCGCAACAGGCCGAGGAGTTTATGCGCAAGTCCGGTGAACAGGCGCGGGCAAAATTCGACCTCTATAAACAACTTGCCGATATCGACTTTAAAAATGACGCCGTACTCACAGAACTCCCGGAGGAAGAGTGATGGATCTATCAACACAATATCTTGGACTGACACTAAAAAACCCGCTGGTCCCGTCCGCCTCGCCGCTGTCACGCAATCTTGACACTTCAAAACGCCTGGAGGACGCGGGCGCATCAGCCCTTGTCATGTACTCGCTGTTCGAAGAGGAGATTCGCGCCGAGGATGAGCTTTTCGATACTTTCCTGCACAACCAGGACATCGGACACGCTGAAGCCGACAGCTACCGCCCCTTTCCGGACCTGAATGGCTCGATCACTGACAACTACCTGGCGCAGCTAAACCAACTCAAACAGTCGCTGGACATTCCTGTCATTGCCAGCCTCAACGGCGTCTCGGCTGGCGGCTGGGTC
>Ga0209013_10000482_pt1 | contig 35386 bp, 27 predicted proteins | sample Cruoilmetagenom2_FD_187291 | JGI IMG/M metagenome (GOLD analysis project Ga0209013, IMG submission 187291) | Oil polluted marine microbial communities from Coal Oil Point, Santa Barbara, California, USA - Sample 2 (SPAdes) (version 2) | ecosystem: Environmental > Aquatic > Marine > Oil seeps ...
TGCCGCCGGTGTGGTGGTGATGTTCAAATCGTGGTTTTAAGTTTTAAGTTTTAAGTTTTAAGTTTTAGGTGGGAGCGGTCTTCCGACCGCGAAGAAATGCCCTTGAACCACGGAACACACGGAATAACTTTTGTTATATTCCGTGTGTTCCGTGGTTGAAAAAGTGGTGGGGTACAATGTGCTACCTGATAAGTGCCACCCTACGGTTTGATATCATAATCCACGCCAGCAGTGCGCCCCACAAAATCCACAAAGCCAGATGGCCATATTTTGCATAGGGGGTGCTTCCCTGGTAGGGAGTGAATGTGCCGCTGAGCTCCGCTCTCTGAAATTGCGGCAGCCGATCCTGAACTCTTCCCAGCGGATCGATGATGGCTGTTACGCCGGTGTTGGTGGCGCGCAGAAGGTAGCGCCCATTTTCCAGTGCGCGCATTCTGACCATTTCAAAATGCTGCAACGGGCCGACTGTTTTTCCAAACCAGGCATCATTACTCATGTTGATCAGAAAGTGCGCTTCCGGCAGCGCCTCTCGAATCTCTTCGCCAAAGATAATCTCATAGCAAATGGATGCACCAGCCAGATAATTGCCCACCTGCAGTAGCGGTTTGGCAGCATCGCCTGCGGTGAAGTCGTCGCCAATGGTCGCCAGCCCCTTGAAGCTCTCTTTCCACAGATAGCCGAGCGGGAAATATTCGCCAAAAGGAACCAGGTGACGTTTATCGTAGAGCGCTTCATTGCTGCCCAGCGACAGCAGGTTATTGTAGTAAATCTCGCCCCGAGGATTGGTCAGAATGCCTGTGACGAGCATGCTATTGCTTTCAGCCAGTTTCGTGGATAGTGGTTTCAGCAGTGATCCATCAACTCGCTGCTTGAGAGCGGTAATGGCGGACTCCGGCCACAGGATCAGGTCACTGTCGAGATGTTTCATGGTCTCCCCGGTGTAGTACTCCAGAGTCGGACTGAGCATTTGCGGCAGCCATTTCTGATCCTGCGGGATATTAGCCTGCAGCAGAGTGACGTTCAGTGGCTTGCCTGAAGCCTGGGTCCACTCCCTGTTGCCGAGCAGACTGCCTGTTGTCCAGATCATTGCAATAGCGATGATTGCAGCGATCTGCTGCCTCAGTTCGCCCTTGATGATTAGTACCAGCAGTGCAGCAGTCACTGCGCTGAGCAGAGAGACCAGTAGCACGCCGCCGATTGGAGCAAATCCGGAAAGCGGGGAGTCGATCTGCGAGAAACCAACCGTGAGCCAGGTAAAGCCGGTCAGGAACCAGCTGCGCAGCCACTCCATGGCGACAAAGGCGAGCGCTGATGCAGTCACTCTTGCCGGTAGTGATGCCTGTGCAAGGAGGCGTACGGCAATAAAGCCTGCCAGGCCATAGTAGAGCGCCATCAGTGATGCCAGCAGCATGGCCAGAAACAGCGCCAGCGGCAGCGACATCCCGCCAAAAACACTCATGCTGTGGTGGATCCAGAGCGTGCCGACACCAAGCAGGCCTGCAGCGAATGCCCAGCCGCGCAGGAATGCCTGCTTCGGGGTGCAGTCGAGCCATAGGGCAAACAGGATTGCCAGCGTGACGGGGGCCAGCCACCACAGGCCATAGGGTGCAAAGGCAAAGGTTGCAGCAACCCCGCTGCAGAAGGCTGTCAGTGCTTTCAGCATCTGGGAATCACTGCAGGACGTGGATTGCAAGCAGTCGTATCTTGCGGCTATCGGCGCGTATGACGCGAAACTCGAAATGATCAATGATGACGCTCTCTCCCCGCTTGGGAAGGTGTCCAATGGCGTTGGTCACCAGACCGCCAATAGTGTCAAACTCCTTGCTGGCAAGATTACTGTTGAAGTGCTGGTTAAAGTCGTCGATTTCGAGTTGTCCCTTGGCAGTGTATTCATTGTCAGTGCGCTGCAGGATCTGAACGTCCTCTTCAAAGTCATACTCATCCTCGATCTCACCGACAATCTGCTCCAGCACATCCTCGATGGTCACCAGCCCGGCGGCGGCGCCATATTCATCGATCACAATGGCCATGTGATTGCGCCGGGTGCGAAACTCCTTGAGCAGCACATTGAGTCGCTTGCTCTCAGGGACAAAGACTGCATTGCGCAGGACATCACGAATATTGAAGATTTTTTTTGTTGTGCCGCAGTATTGCAGCAAATCTTTGGCCAGCAGAATGCCGATGATCTCTGCTTTGTCATCGTTGATGACCGGGAAGCGCGAGTGAGCGGTATCGATGACCAGCGGCAGAAGCTTTTCAAGGCCGTCATCCCTGCCGAGGACGGTCATCTCGGCGCGGGGAATCATGATGTCACGGACTCGCAGAGCAGAAACCGAGAGCACACCCTCGATCATATCGAGTGCATCCATGTCGATGAGCGCACGGCTGCGTGCGTTTTTCAGCTGTTCCAGCAACTCTTCGCGAGTTTCCGGCTCTCTGCAAAGTGATTTGCCGATGCGTTTGAGCCAGGGCATCCGGCCCCGGTTCGGAGGTTTGTCGTTGTTGCTCATCTAGTTCTAATAAGGGTCAGGAAATCCAAGTGTAGCAAGAATTTCACCTTCCAGTCTCTCCATCTCTCCGGCTTGTTGATCATTTTGATGGTCGTAACCCTGCAGATGCAGCATTCCATGCGCCACCATGTGCGCCCAGTGAGCCTGCCGGGGTTTATTCTGCCGCCGGGACTCCTGCTCCACGACAGGGGCGCAGATGATTAGGTCGCCGAGGAATTCATCAGCAATCCCTGCGGGGGCTTCAAAGGGGAAGGAGAGTACGTTTGTGGGTTTATCCACCCCGCGATAGTTGTTGTTTAACTGCCGGCTCTCTTCACTATCGACGAGACGAATAACGATGCTGTTGTTTTCTCTACTAAGGAGTGCTGCTGAAACCCAGCGTTGAAAATCTTCGTCGCATGGCAGATCCGTGGCTGATGACGCCCGTTGAATTTCGATCTCAGCAGTCATGCGGTGTTTGTTGAGAGAGCTGGTTTCATGGATGTTATTTTAGAGGAAGGAGGGCGGTGATCAACTCATCGTCACACCAGCGGCTGATGTGCCCGGCGGCGCGCTGCGGCGCATGCTGTGCGTCGACCCATTCGCATAGCCCTTCGCAGATGTCGGCGAAGCTCGCCTGTTGATGCATCTGGTCGAGCGCCCAGGCTTCATCGACATCCATGGATCGAAACCAGTTTCTTTGATCGGTTTTGCGCCAGCAGATCCAGGGCAGGGGATATTCATACGAGATGGCATCGATGGGTTCGAGCTGCTGATCAATGGCCTGCCACAGCGCCGGAACATTCCAGCTCAGTTCGATGCGCTGAATGGTGGGGTTGAACTCCAGGCGCAGTTCGCTCCAGCTTTCTGCGGGAAGTTTCCGCAGGTCGTCCATTTTCAGGGGCGCAAAGTCTTGTGCATCGAAGGCATCTCTCAAGGTCCACTCGAACAGCGCCATCTCCTGGAGAACCGGTGAGTCGCTGTAGGGCGCAGTCTGTTGCAGAAAGGGTGAGAGCTGATGGCCAAACCAGCGAATCGAGAAGTGTTGAGACGGATGATGGTCAATATAGGCATTGGCCATAGCGATAAAGTCATCATCTCCCAGCAGGGTATGCACCGCCGGGTAGCTATCCCCGAGTGCATCGATAAGGCGGAATCGGTAGGCGTCAGCATAGATCCCAAGACGGGTTGCTACCGGAACTTTTCGGGTGCCGATAATACGCGATTGTATCTGCTGGTCGCCATTCATCAGCAGGCGTAAAAACTGCTGCTGCAGTTCCAACAGGGAGCCCTTTTCATGGCTCATGGCTGATAGTTTCCGGCGATTTTACGCGCTTTGTTCAGCTCGGCAAGCAATACCGGCAGTTCGGGAATATTGTCATCCCGTTCGATCATGGTAGAGACATTATCGAAGCGTCTGACTGCTTGTGCATAGAGATCCCACACAGGCTGGATGATTTCAGCATCATGGGTGTCGATTGCGTAATCGGTGTAGTCGCTATGGCCGGCAATATGATACTGCTGCACCCGATCAGTCGGAATGCCATGCAGATAATCAAGTGGATCGAACTCATGATTGACTGAACTGACATAGATGTTATTCACATCCAGCAGTATCAGGCAGTCAGCCTGTTCGGCGATAGCGCTGATAAATTCCCACTCCGACATCTCTGAATCGGTATAGGTGACATAGCTGGAGACATTCTCCAGCAACATGCGTCTGCCAAGAAAATCCTGCGCCTTCTCAACGCGTCCGACCACGTGTTTGACGGCTTCTTCAGTGTAAGGGAGCGGCAGCAGGTCATGTGCATTGAGGCCGTTAAGACCGGTCCAGCAGAGATGGTCGGAAATCCAGTGGGGCTGAATCTGCTGCGCCAGCTCTTTGACCTGTTGCAGATACTCCATGTTAAGCGCATCACTGCCTCCGATCGACATGGATACTCCATGCATGACAACTGGATAGCGCTCCCGGATCTGATCGAGAAAATAGCGCGGCTTGCCGCCGGCAACCAGATAATTTTCGGTCAGCACCTCGAACCAGTCAACATCAGGAGATGTCTCAAGAATCGTAGTGTAGTGTTCCTTGCGTAATCCCAGGCCGAAGCCAAGGCCGGGTAGTTGTGGGGATGTTGGCATTTGGTACTGCTGGAAGAGGAAGGGAGAACTCCGGACGAATTGTCCGGAGAATCATAGAGCGGTTTAACCCTCGGAAGTTTTTCCGCCTTTTTTGGCGCACTCGTCGGCGCTCATGGAGAGCCATCCTGTGCCTTTGCAGCTATTCTGTCCCTTGCAGGCGTTGGATGCTGTTTTGCATGCGGTCGTTCCTTTGCAGGAGTTGACCCCATAGCAGTGGACATCTGCACTTGCGCCTTCTGCAGCGACGGCTGCCCCGGACATGCCGGAAAGAAAGAGTGCTGCAGCTGCTGTTGCGATTGCTACGCCGGAAGCTTTTTTGGCAGTATTCATGGTGTGTTTCCTCAAATGGTTAATGATTATAACTCTCAGTTGCATTGAGAGAGTCCTAATAATAGACCATGTTTTTTGAAAAATCTTTCACAAATTTATCACATTAGTGAAAAAATTTGCCTGAGGGGAGTTGAGAAAGGGGTGGGATGGGTAAAAAAAGTGGGTTGGACGAACTCCAGGCAACAGGGCTGCCCGGAGTTCAGCGGGTATGGAATTAACCCCTTTCTACTGGCATTGGTGCAGGGTCTTCAACGACAGTTTTGCTGCTGCACGCAGGCAGGATGAAAGCGGCTAACAGAGCGATAGCGAGAGTCATTTTCAAGGTTTTCATGTGTATCTCCATTTTTATGGGAGTGATTGATATATCCCCCTTTGACAAGAGGAGGGCATTTGCAAGTGAGAGTATACACCATAAAGTTCAAAAGTGAATAGTGTTATTATCTGCTTGATATTTCATGCTTTCATTTCTCAGCAGGAGGATCTGCCATGGCAATCGAGACGCTGACGCTTGGCGGCGGCTGTTTCTGGTGTCTCGAAGCTGCATTACAGGAGCTTCGAGGTGTGGAATCTGCGGTCTCCGGGTATGCTGGCGGCGACACGCAAAATCCGGATTATAGTCAGATTTGTACTGGCTCCACAGGGCATGCAGAGGTTGTGCAGTTGAGATTTGACAATGATGTCGTTAATGTCCGAATGCTTCTGCAACTTTTTTTTATGATCCATGATCCGACGACTCTGGATCGTCAGGGCGCAGATGTCGGTTCCCAGTATCGCTCAGTAATTTTCTATCACACTGGCAGCCAGAAAAAGGAGGCCGAAAAAATCATCAGGGAGTATCAGGCAGAAAAGATCTGGAGCGCTCCGATTGTGACACAAGTTTTGCCGGTTCCACACTTCTATCCGGCTGAAGAGTATCATCAGGATTATTATCGCAATAATTCCATGCAGGGATATTGCCAGGCAGTGATCTCGCCAAAGTTGGCAAAGCTTCGGCGGCAGTATCGATCATTGCTGAAATCGTGACTTATTCACGTAATAGCTTCGACAACCGGGAAGTGAGGCTATAGCCTCACTTGGCTTATACGGGACTAAAGTCCCACTTCCGGATTGATTAATAGTTTCCAAGTTGCACTGGTTCCCACGGTCCTCCGTGGTAATCCATACCTGAGCTGGAAAAAAATGGCGGAATGAGTGGTGGATATTACAAGGTATGCGTGCTCACCAGTCTAACTCTCTCTCCCGCAGGGAGAGGGTTGGGGTGAGGGGTTTCAAGCAAGAACTCCCTCAAGGAACTAAGCAAGCATCAGGTGGCTCTTGCTGATACCGACTGCAGCAACCTTACTCCGATCCAGGCAATGATGATGCCGACTGCATCGGCCAGCATATCCAGCAGGGAGAACTCCCGCCCAGGAATAAAGTACTGTATGGCCTCGATCAATACGCCGAATATCAGCAGCGGAATCAGAACAGATCGAACAAAATCTTTTACAGGCCAGCCGAGTGCGGCGCTCAGGGCGAGGGCAGCAAAGGCGATGGAGTGGGAGAGCTTATCCCAGATATTGATGCCCGATGGCAGAAACTCCTGCGGCATCAATGACAGATAGGCGGTCAGCCCAAAGCAGAACCAGAAGCAGATGCGCCAAAGAGATGCAGGAATCATCCCTGCTGCTGTTCTCGTTTGATTGCACGATGACCTATGTCAGTGCGAAAATAGCAGTCATCCCAGCTGATCCGTGATGCCAGTTCATAAGCTCGTTTTTGCGCCTCGGTGACACTCTCTCCAAGGGCTGTTGCACAGAGCACGCGTCCGCCGGCTGTCACCACATCTCCATCCTGCTCGGTGGTTCCCGCATGAAATATTTTTTCCCCCTCCACATCATGTTCAGGCAGGCCATGAATCACATCGCCGCTTCGATATTTTCCCGGATAACCGCCGGCGGCAAGAACAACACCGACAGCGGCGCGGTTATCCCATTCGGTATTCTGTTGATCCAGTGTTTTTTCAATTGCCGCCAGGCAATGCGCGACAAGGTCTGATTTCATGCGCAGCATGATTGGCTGGGTTTCCGGATCACCAAAGCGGCAGTTGTATTCAAGCACCCTGGGAATGCCCTCGCTGTCGATCATTATGCCTGCATAGAGGAAGCCGGTGTAGGGAAGGCCATCTGCAGCCATGCCTTCAACCGTTGGGATAATCACTTCATGCATGATGCGCCGGTGCATCTCATCAGTAACGACCGGGGCGGGGGAGTAGGCTCCCATGCCGCCGGTATTGGGACCGGTGTCGCCGTCATGCGCCGCCTTGTGGTCCTGGCTCGACGCCATTGGCAAGATGTTTTTGCCGTCTGCCATGACGATAAAACTGGCCTCCTCCCCCTGCAGAAACTCCTCGATGACCACGCGATTCCCTGCATCGCCAAAAGAGTTTCCGGAGAGCATGTCGCGCACCGCTGCTTCAGCGCTCGGCAAATCCTCTGCGATGATCACTCCTTTTCCGGCAGCAAGACCATCGGCCTTGATGACAATGGGGACGCCAACCTGATGCAGGTAGGCAAGCGCATCATTGACGTCAGTAAAATTGCCGTAGGCTGCAGTGGGGATGTCATGGCGCGCCAGGAAGTCTTTGCTGAAGGCTTTTGAGCCTTCGAGTTGCGCGGCGTCCTGTGTCGGGCCAAAGCATTTGAGTCCCTGCTCCTGAAAGGCATCGACGAGGCCGGCAACCAGCGGGATTTCAGGGCCAACGATTGTGAGGCCGATATCCTGCTTTATGGCGAATTCGACCAGGGCGGCGATGTGGGTGACGTTGATATCGACATTCTCCATGACTGCTTCCAGCGCCGTACCAGCATTGCCGGGAGCGACATAGATCTTGTCTGCGAGTGGAGATTGCGCCGCCTTCCATGCCAGGGCATGTTCACGGCCGCCTGAGCCGATGATCAGAATATTCATAAGTGTAAGCTGCTCTGATTGTGTGACTTCCCAATAATTCTGAGCATGGCAACACCCAATAGGATGCGCTTCGCAAGCTCAGCACATCCTATAAAGTCTCGAACAATGCACTGACTTATTGAGAACTGACCCGATTGCTGTCTGAGATATGGGATCAGCGGGTTATTTTACGTGCTTCTGAGATTCGATACCAAATTACTCGAGTTTTTTGATGCTTTCAAGAACCTCCTTACGCAGGTCATTGATGGCGTTATCGATTCCGGCGACTGCACTTTCATCCTTTCCCAGGCCCTGCCAGTTCTCTTTCCAGCTATCGAAGAGTCGCTGTGTCTGCTGCTGCAGCTGTGCAGGCATCAGCATGCTGAGATCGCGCAGCACCAGCACTTCAACCCAGCCGCTGCGCGGGTTTCCCTGCTGCAGATCCTTGTCGTAGTGGGCCAGATATGAGATGCGCTGCAGCTGACCAATATGCAGCAGCATCTCGAATCCCGCAGCACGAATGTTGCGGTTCTCTTCAGTCTGTTCATTGCGCCAGGTGTTGTATCCCAGCGCGCTGAAGGCGACGAACAGGCTGATGATGGCAAGAGAGTTTCTTTTAAGCTGTTGGCGAAGCATGTTGACTCTCTCCCGGCAGACGGGTGACTGGCGGATGTAATTTGTCGAGTGGTATCGAGAGACCGTTCTCCTGTACCACCCGTGCATGCCGGCGCATGAGCTCCCTGGGCGATTTCACCCCGCAGGAGTGTGCAATGATACCAACTTCTTTCACCATGTTGTTGACATAGTCTGCAACACGGAGTTTCTTGGTTTCAGGATGCAGTCCTTTCTGCAGCTTGGGGTTGTGGGTGGTGATCCCGGTGGGACAGCTGTTTTTATTGCACTGCAGCGCCTGGATGCAGCCCAGCGAGAACATGAAGCCGCGTGCGGATGTAATGAAATCAGCGCCTATGCAGAGCGCCCAGGCAACATCTGCCGGGTTGACAAGTTTACCGGATGCGATCACCTTGGCCCTGTCGCGCAGTCCATGGAGATTGAGGTGATCGACAAGCATCGGCAGGCTTTCGCGCAGAGGCAGCCCCATGTCATCGATGAGCGGCATCGGCGCCGCTCCCGTGCCGCCGTCAGCGCCATCCACGGTGATAAAATCCGGCGCAAACTCCAGCCCCATGCGGTCGATCTCTGCAAACAGATCATTGAGCCAGGCATCACCGCTGATCACTGCCTTGAAACCCACAGGTTTTGCGGTCACCTCGCGAATATGATGAATCATATTGAGCAGATCCCGGTTGCAGCTGATATCCGGATGGCGATTGGGACTGATTGCGTCTTCTCCTGCATGAATGCCGCGAATAGCGGCTATCTCCTGTGTCACCTTTTTACCGGGAAGCATGCCGCCCTTGCCGGGCTTTGCTCCCTGGCTGAGCTTGATTTCAAACATTTTGACAGCTTCATGAGCGGCGGCCTGCCTCAGTTTCTCATCGCTGAGATTTCCTTCAAGGTCACGCACGCCGTTTTTTGCGGTGCCGATCTGGTAGACAATGTCGCAGCCGCCTTCGAGATGATAGGGCGACAAGGCGCCTTCACCGGTATTCATCCAGCAGCCTGCCCTGGCGGCGCCCCTGGAGAGGGCTTGCACCGCAGGAACCGATATGGCGCCAAAACTCATACCCGAGATGTTATACAGTGAGCTGGTTGTATAGGGTGACCCGGCGTACCCCTCTCCTATGGTGATAGGCCCGGGATCCACAGCATCCACTCCCAGTGTCGGAAAGGGGCAGTTAACGAAGAGGACGGTTCCGGGAAGCGTCAGATCACGGGTTGAGCCAAAAGCAACGGTATTGTCCATGTTCTTGGCGGCGCGATAGATCCATGAACGCTGGGCGCGGTTAAACGGCAGCTCCTCGCGCTCCATGGCGAAAAAATATTGACGAAAAAACTCGCCCAGATGCTCGAACAGATAGCGAAAGCGGCCAATGACAGGGTAGTTTCTGCGAATTGCCTGTTCAGTCTGGGTGACGTCCTTGATATAGGCGAAGATGACCCATAACACGCCCAGGCCAATCACAAAAATAAACAGGGATGAGAGAAACAGCAGCGACTGGAATGCAATGGAGTTGGTTTCAAGCATGACTTCTACAGTGATCTGTTAAGATGGATTGGCATACTAATAACGAACCTGGATAGGAGGAAGATATTACGCCTCATCTGTGATCGATGCGCTTCGCAGGCTCAGCACATCCTATATCAGTTGTTGTGCGACAGCGCGACGTGCTCCTGAACTCTACTTGAACTCAACCGGAGTTTGCGGCTGGCTGTTGATCTGCAGCTTGAAGATGTCGGGGCGTGCGTAATGGCCGGCGACATCAAGGCAGCGTCTGGCAGCGGCAACGCGCTGGATATCCAACTCTGCATAGAGGATCCCTTTTTCGTTATGCAGGGGGCCGGCGACAATCTCGCCTCCCGGGGCGATCACCACCGAGTCCCCCGAATTGACCCACTCGTCAGCATCCGGGTATAACTTCTCTTTGTCAGGAAAGTCATCGGGAATGTCATTTCCCCTGATGATATTGCCGCTGCCGACGACCCAGCAGCACCCTTCCCGGGCAATATGGCGCAGTGTTCCGATCCAGTCATCACCACTGTCGTAGGTTGGAGCGATATAGATCTCGATCCCCTGTGCGTAGAGCGCGTAGCGCGCCAATGGCATGTAATTTTCCCAGCAGAGCAGTGTGCCCAGCCTGCCACAGGGTGTGTCAACGACTTTAAGCCCCGATGCATCACCAAAGCCCCATACCATGCGTTCGGGATTTGTCGGCATCAGTTTCCGGTGTCGGTTCAGCAGCTTGCCTTCGGGGCCGATGACAACAACGCTATTGTAGAGCGTTGCCCGGCTCAGCCCGGAATCTCTTTCAACGATGCCGCAGACAATAACGCCCCGATGCTTTTTTGCTGCAGTAAACAGCGGGGCAAGCTGTTCGCTGTCAAGATCGACCGCATTTTGCAGCAAGCGTGCATGCAGCTCTTCATTGACTCCCCAGTCGCTGCCGGGGCGAAGCCGCCATATCCAGATCGGGTAGGTGGGAATGAAGGCCTCCGTGAAGACGATCAGTTTAGCGCCGTTGGTTGCAGCCTCTGAAACCAGGAAGACCGCCTTCTCAATGGTTTTTTCACGATCGAGTAATACAGGTGATGTTTGAATTATGGCCAGTTGGGACATCTCTCCTCCGGGTGGTTGTTACTTTGATTGTTTGTCTGCATCCTCCATGAGGAATTACAAGCGGTATCCTGCCTCTCTCCTTCGGGAGAGTGATTTTTGCTTTTCCCTGATAATAAAACAGACTACAGCCCTATCTGTAAGCGGATGCGATCATGATAGTATGGAAGCTAATCAGTCGGTGCATACCACTGGCATGGTTTCCCTTGTTCGTCCCTGCATTGATGAATCAGCCTGTCCGCAGCCTCGATCAAATCTTCATTGTTGATGGGATAGAGATAGTAGCGTCCGTTGGCGCAGGCAGTCGCCAGCAGTTTCCCGTCCGGGCTGAAAGTGACATCATGCACCACATCAGGGTGAGTCAGGGAGATGAGCTTTTTTCCTGATGCGATATCCCAGATGATTGCCTGTTTATCTCCTCCGCCAGACGCCAGTTGTTTGCCATCGGGGCTGAAGGCGATCTCATGAATATAGGTTTCATGGCCGCGAAAAGTTTTGATCAACTCTCCTGAATCCACACTCCAGAGTTTGACCATTTTTTTGGTATCAGCAGTGGCCAGCAGTCTGCCGTCCGGACTAAAGACAACAGCATTGACCCCGCCTATTTTGTGGCCGCTCAGCACCACCAGTGAGCGCTTCTTATTGCCCGTTGTGGAATCCCAGATAGTTACACTCCCGTCCCAGCTCGCCGTAGCAACATGATGGTCACTCTCGACCGGACTGAATGCAATACCGTGAACCTGTCTCTGGTGTGAAAAGCCCCGGTTGTCACTATCGAGCAGCAGCGGCTGTTTTGTACCCGTGGCGCTCCACAGGAATGCCAGTTTGTCACTGCCGGCAGTTGCCAGCTGCGCTCCATCAGGGCTGAAGTCAATATCAAAAAGCCTGGAAGTATGGCGCCCCTCAAGTTTATGCTGCAGCCCGCCAGTCGTTACGTCCCAGATGCCGGCGGATTTATCCCAGCTTGCAGTTGCCAGGCGTGAACCATCCGGACTGAATTTGAGCTTGTAGACGGGCTCCTGATGCACCCCCTTGAGTAGAGAGAGCTGCATGCCGCTCAGCATATCCCAGATCCGGGTTGTATGACCAAGGTCGTCGCTGGCTGTCGCCAGTCTATTTCCGTCCGGAGAGAAGTCAATGCTGTAGACAGCGCCATTATGCATCGCATCCCATACTCTCACGCTTTTATCCGCACTGGCGCTGAAAAGCTGTTGTCCTGTCGAGTCAAAGGCAACTGCATAGACGATTCCCCGGTGCCCATGGAGCGTGAACAACTCTACGCCAAGCCTGGTATCCCAGACACGAATCGTTTTGTCTTCGCTGGCTGATGCGAGATGTCCGTCCGGACTGTAGGCTATTTCCCTGACCTGAAGGCTGTGGCCGACAAGGGTATGCAGCAGTTCTCCTGTAGAGGCATTCCAGATCCTGATTACTTTATCTCCCCCTGCAGTTGCAATTTGTGTGGCATCCGGACTGAATGCCACGGCGTTTACTCTTGCTGCATGCTTATCCAGCACCAGTTTCCTGGCGCCGGACTGGATATCCCAAATGACAGCGGTTTTATCCAGGCTGGCCGTTGCCAGAGTCTCTCCGTCCGGGCTGAAAGCAACATCGAATACCCAGTTGTGATGCTGGTAGGGTTCGCCAATCATCTCCCCGGTTTGTGCATTCCAGATTCTGGCCGTGCTATCGCGACTTGTGGTAGCAATCATTCTGCCGTCGGGACTGAATTGGACGGATTCTACTATACTCTCATGACCAGCCAATTTAATGCCCAGTCGGTTGCCTGTGGCTGTATCCCATAGCAACGCCTCTTTGCCGCTGGCAGTGACAACCCGGGCGCCGGCAGGATCGAAGGCTACAGCATGGACCTGCTGGTTATGTAGGAGAGTATGAAGAGGAGTGTTTGTTTGCAGATCCCAGAGTACAATCCTGTTGTTTTTCACGGCAACGGCGAGCAGGTTGCCATCTCTACTGATCGCAATCTCCTGTGCGATCGCTTCATGTTTGTATACAAAACGCTGCCTGGTATTCTGTATGGCTCTTTGCAAGGCTTCTACAGCCTTAGGGTGTGGTTCAGATGCGGTAAGAAAAGCATTCCTGGCCAGCAGCAGGCTGCGCACCGGTCTATTTTCCAGAATGGAAACGATTGCTTCAATAGCTCTCTTTTGAACTTCGATTGTTTCATTGCGCGCTTTGAGTTCCTGCGATAGATCATACTGATACCAGTAGCCAATCAGCACAAATCCCGCAATCAGTGCGCCTACCCTGATGAGCCAGAAGTTGCGTTGTTTAATGTGATGCGCCTGTTCCAGTTTTTTCTCTCTGCGGAGACGTTTCTGCTCCTCCTCTTTACGTCGGCGTTTGGAACGACTCTCCAGTATGACTTTAATGAGAACATCGTGAATTAACTCTACGTGTGGAATACCCAGATGCTCCTCGCGGCGCAGCAGGCGGCGGTTGATCAACTGGTTCAGTGCAGATTCCGTGACGCCATCCTGAGCCAACGCGTTATCCACAGCCATCGAATTTCGATGCCCGGAGGCTGTCAGCAGGTACTCCTCAATGAATTTGATGATGCCCGGATCAACTCCTTTGACGCTTCGCTGGTAAAAATTTGTCAGGATCTGGCTTCCAGCTTCCGTCATCAGATCCGTGGTAATGTTGGCTAACCCCTTTTTCAGACGTCGTTCGTTGAGCTCATGGCAGACCAGGCTGAGGAGCGATGACTCGATCTCGAGTTTTTGCAACTCCCCGGTTGCCGACGGATCGTTGCCATCATCTTTGAGCGAGGCGCCGGCGACAAAGCGCACAATATGTTCGGCAACAGCTTCAGATGCCAGCCCTCTGGCTGGTTCAATGACTGCCTCCAGTGCCTGGTCGCCACGCAAAGGAAGCAGACGATAGCTGTTGCGGACAATGGAGGGTATTGTTGCCCGCAGATCATCGAGGTAACCCAGATAATCTTCTCGCAGACTAAGGATTACCCTGGCCTTTGGTTCAGTGTAATCGAACGGGATCTCCTCATTCTCGAACGTTGCCATCTGTTCACGCACCTTGAGCGGAATCCGGTTTTCAATCAGATCTGCCAGTTCGGTCAGCAGGGCAGGCAAGCGTTCGTCATTGCGACCCAATGTAAAGATCTCTTCGAACTGATCGAATACAAGCACCGGGGTAAGAAGCTGATTGCGCCTGTTCCACAAGGGCTCGCGGTGAAAATACTCCCACAGCGTCTCCTCCGGAAGAGGGGGGCTTGCATCGACATGGTGGCTTGTGAGTTCATCGCTGACGGCGGCTTTGACCTGCGCAATAAAATCCTGTTGTTTGGGGTCGAAACCCAGGTGAATCGGGATCGGCAGGTAAAACTCCTCCCTCAAATACGGAAACAATCCCGCGTTGAGCAGCGAGGTCTTGCCCAGACCGGAGCGGCCGAAGAGCACCGTCAGGATATCTCTTGCAACCAGGCTGAAGAGCTCTTCGCGTTCTCGACTGCGGCCGAAAAAATAGCTGTTGTCCTGCTCCTCGAAGGGGTGCAGTCCAGGGTATGGATTCTCCCTGTCAAGTTGCAGTGCGGCATCCGCTGCGGTTTGTGAGGGCGCAGGTTTCATCGTAAGGAAACCTCATGCAGGCGTAGTTCACGCAGTTCCATCTTTAACTGATCGACAAAATCCTGTGTTGGTATTCCATCGGTAAACTGTGAAGCGTGCCGCTCCCAGAAGTGCTCCGGTATTCCCTTGACACGTTCTGTTGTGTCATCGATGACTACGGGCCTGATAAAATTGCGCGATATATCGATTCCCTCATCCCGCGAAACGGCCCACTTCCACTCCTTGCGGAAGTAACCCTCCAGGCGGGCTGCGGCCTGACGGGAGATGAGAGGAATAAAGAATGAGCAGTGGCGAATATTCGCGCGAATCTCCCTGTTCCAGTCATTGCCTGGCTTCAGCGCGCTTTTATCAAACCAGACATCGATGCCAGCCTGGTCCAGGGCGGTTTTGATGTGAAGAGCCGCGGCCCGGTCCTCACTGGCATAGCTGATGAAGACAGACCCGGGTTCCATTCTGACGGCTTTATTCTCTCCCTGTTTATCGCCGCCATCAGGAGACTGCACAGGGTTCTCTTCCATCCAGCGCTGGTAGAGTTCATCGACAAATATTTTTGCGTTGCCGGAAGGGTAGACCTCTGTCTGATAGTGCTTCAGAAAGATGGTCAGACTGGCATCCTGCCGTGCATGGCCATCTGCGACAAATCCATAGGTCGGTCGCGTCAGCAGACGATTGTTGCTGACGGTACGCACCAGAAAACGCTCCAGCCAGTTTTGAAATCCGCAGCCGATGAACAGCAGATGGTGTTCACGCAGTTCATCGAAGAGTTTCTGCGGGCGATAGGAGGAGGATTGGAGGTGGTGTGTAAATTCAAGGTAGTCTTCATCAGATACCGCATAGTCCGCAGCTGAACTCAACTGGCCGAAGAGGTGGTAGATATAAGGCTCATCCAGGCTGCTGATCTCGCTGGGAAGGTCGTCAAATTCCCTGTTGGTCGAGTAAATCAGGGATTGCGTCAGGCCTTCGCCATGAAATCTCGCCTGGTCAATTGCCTGCTTCATCAGGGAGTCAAAGGTCAGGCTGATGTAGAGTTTGAAATCCGTGATTCTGGCCAGTTTGTCGAGGGGGGCTGGAGCTGACAGGGATTGTTTTCGCATGATGGAGTTGAGGCGTGAATAGATCTGCCGGGGTTGCCCCCCCTCTTCAAGATGTTTCAGTGTGATTTCATTCAGCCCGTAACCTTTCGCAAGCTGCGAAACATCGATCTTTAATACTTCAGCCAGGCGTTTTGTCAGCCAGGTTTCCAGAAGAACCTCGTCTCCATCCACCGATACATAGAGCAACTCCTTGCCGACTACGGGGATGACGCGTTTGTCCGCAATACAGTCCATCAGGTCATCCCAGTTGAAAGAGGGCTGTTGCGATATCATGATCCCGTTACCTCGATTGAAGCGTCGCAGAGATGGCTGCAACCGGCTTGTTGATGAAGCTGAAATTCCGATAGCATTCGGATATGTTTGATGTGATGCCGGAGGCGTGCATTGCAGGAGAGCATGGAGACGTTGCAGATACAGTCAAATCTGATAAACAGGTTGTGGAATTGGGGCTGTATGTTTTGTTTTTCATTGATGTTGCCTCCTCCATGATTAATTATGGACATTTTCAGACGCCCTGCCGAGGTATTTTCAATCAGGAGGATGGTCGATTTGCAAATTGATATTCACTTATTCATCAGCGACTGCACATCCGGTTGACTGCTGCCGCCTGGACTTTTGTAAATTGTTGAACTATGTTTTATACAGCACTTGCGGCTGCAATTTTCCCGGTAGTGATTTGTCGTTAACAGCTAGAGCAGGGATGCTAATAATAAAATCGCTGCCAACATTCGACTCGTATTCACGGGGGCATATCATGTCAGATAGCCAATACATCGTACTCAGAGCGCAGGATAATTTTGTTCCCACATTTGACAACCTGGGAGCAACGCGTGGGCCTGTTGGAATTCCTTCGACAACAACTTTCGCTGAAGAGATAGAAGTCAGTGAAGTTACTCTATCCAAGAGGGAGATGGGTGATCTGCGAAGGGATCCAAAGACCAGGGCCATTGCACCGCCGATGCCGCTGAAACTGATCGAACCCGAGCTCTCCACCGACAGTGATGCGGCTGCTGCACACTCCACTGCCTGGGGTGTTGAAGTGGTGGGCGCACACCAGAGCGCCTACGATGGCAGCGGTGTCTCCGTAGCCGTACTCGATACCGGCATCGACCTGTCGCATCCCGCTTTTGCCGGCGCAAATATTACGCGTAAAAACTTTACCACTGAAAGCGATGAGGATATTCATGGTCATGGCACTCACTGCGCCGGCACCATCTTTGGAAAAGATGTCAACGGAATGCGCATTGGCGTTGCCAGAAATGTTTCCCGCGCATTGATAGGCAAGGTGCTCGGAGAGGGCCAGGGATCATCCGCAAACCTTGCTAATGCCATCAATTGGGCCGTTGAAAACGGCGCCAATGTCATCTCCATGTCGCTGGGCATCGACTTTCCGGGGTATGTCAATCTTCTCGTTAATCAACGAGGCCTGGATGTCAGGCCGGCTACATCGATCGCACTTGAAGCCTATCGGGCAAACATCAATTTGTATAGTGCCTTAACCGCTATGCTGCAGGCAAGAAATCCTTTTGCCAATGGCGCGATTATCGTTGCTGCATCAGGCAATGAAAGCAATCGTCCGCACTACGAAATCGCAGTAGCGCCACCTGCAGCCGGCAATGGTGTCATCTCGGTTGGCGCTCTTCAGCGGGGAAGCAGCGGCTTGTCCGTGGCAAAATTCTCCAATACGCAGTGCAATGTCTCTGCGCCGGGTGTCGCAGTCTCTTCTGCTGCGCTGGGCGGCGGCCTGGTGAGTTGGAATGGCACCAGTATGGCAGCCCCTCACGTCGCGGGTGTTGCCGCATTATGGGCGCAAAAGGAGCTGCAGGAGAGTGGCAGGATTTCAAGCCAGAACATGGCGGCAAAAGTTCTGGCGATGGCTACACGTCATGGACTGGAATCAGGATCGCAGCTGGATGATGTCGGCAACGGCATCGTGCAGGCGCCCTGATGGTAACTGCTCAATAATCCCATGTGGCATATCAGCCTCCCCCTTTATCAAAGGGGGATTGAAGGGGATTGTGTGTGGATGAGGTGGTTTCAAAATAGGTGCGATTCTGGACGCTAAGGAACCTCTGAATAAGTCCATGAGATGGGGGTTCGGGGGAAGGGGAAACCAAACGCCCGTTATAACTCATTGATAGTTAACCCTTTCCCCGTAGAAAAACTTGTGGGAATGCTCTGTTCGAGGCGCGAAGCGACTTGATCAGAGCTTCCCTAACAATCCAGTTCATACATGCTCTCAAACTTCCCTGAACTCATGCTGTAACTGTCTGATCCATCTTCATCATTGGAGACGATATAGTCGCCTCTCCTGTAGTGGGACTCCCCCTCTTTAGTGAGTACGCTCCCATTCTGATCGGCTTTTTCCGCCCACACAGCTGTACACTTGGTGTAGATGCCCGGAGTTGTCATGCGGTAGGTCTTCGTAAACACTTCGGCATCGACTGTATAGGTCTCACCTTCGTTGTTCACGAGCCAGTCATCTTTTTTACACTGCTGCTCAGCTCCCCACTTGTGATAAGTGAAACCCTCTGTCTCCAGGTTCAACTGCACAGCAATAATGTATGCATCTGTTTTTTTTCGGTATCGATGTCGCATGTTTGGATTGAATTCAAGATATGAATGCAAAGATGGCCCAAGGGCAGTTGAATTGCTCTTATCCACCTGATGTTCGTTAATGATGTTTCAGGCTATCACCATAAAGAGAAGGATGGAATAGAGTTTTTCCAATTGTCACATCATTCAACGAAGGGATTCGTTTTAACGGCTATATTATTTGTAACTATTATTTTTTTAAAAGCTGGCATTTCTATGGTGCTGGACTATGCTTTTCCCTGGGGAGAGAGGGTATTGCATAGTGAAATCGAATGAATCCTGAATTTACAATGATCCCAAAGTTCTTATGTGAAGGAACCTCTGAATAAGTCCATGGGATGGGGATTCGGGGGAGGGGCGATCCGGACGCCCATTGTAAGCCATTGATAGACAGCCCCTTCCCCCGTAGAAAAACTTGCAGGAATGCTCTGGTCGAGACGCGGAGCGACTTGATCAGAGCTTCCTTAACTGCTAGACGACAACATGGTCAGAGAGATGGCGCAAGAAAAAAGTAACGGTTTGGTCGTAAAAGGGGTAAAGGTTGATCCGCCTTTGGAAGAGGGGCTTGTCAGTAAGGCATACGCAGAAATAGTTGATGCCAATACTAAAGGCAATATCCTGCGCCTCGAGCCCACGCGTTCCCTTGATGGTAAAACAGCATCGGTTAATGTCAGTGATGAAGATGTTCTTGAGTTGATCATGGAAGATGATTTGTGTCTCTATACCAGCGGGGAGAATCTGCGGCGTGATCTGCTTTCTCAGGGGGTGCAGCGTGGCGGGGAAGGGGAGGCATTGTTGCTTCCGGCAAGGCTCTCCTTCGCTGTGGGCTCCAGTCGTGGTGAGCAGAGCATGACTGTAAAAACGTTCAGGATACTTGATATCAAAGGGAAGGTGGCCGAGATTGTTGCTAGCACTGCGGGAGGGATTGCTGCGAAAAAGATTGCTGCCCTGATCGAGGATCAACTGGTTGAAAAGGATCTCCTGTTCAGAGTCACTGATGAAGCCAGGCAGCGTTTTCAGGCTATTGAACAGAGTGATCTTGACGGGCAAAAGCCGGTGCTGCTGTTTATGCATGGCTCGGCATCCACTAGTCAGGGGAGCTTTTCAGAACTCTGGGATCAGAAGGGTGATGAAAAAGACCGTATCTGGAGAGGGATCCGAAAGGCTTACAGTAATAATATACTGGCTTTTGAACATCGTACGCTCACCCATAGCCCAATCGATAATGCCATTCACCTGCTGGAACAATTGCCACAGAATGCCCGTTTGCATCTGGTGACTCACTCACGTGGCGGCCTGGTTGGTGAGTTGCTCTGCCGGGGGCAGTTGGGCGGAGGACGCGAACCCTTTACCGAAGATGAGATGAGCCTCTTTGAGGTGGATGATTTTTCCGGAATTACCGGGATGTCAGCCGAAGTTGAGAAGGACTACCAACGGCATAGGGAGCAACTGGTTCGCCTGAATAGCTTACTCAAGGAGAAGCAGCCTGTTGTAAAGCGTTTTGTGCGGGTGGCTTGCCCTGCTCGAGGTACAACTCTGGCAAGCGGCAGGCTGGATATCTATCTCTCCGGACTTTTGAACATGATCGGCCTGATTCCGGCATTGAATGCGAGTGGCGTCTACGATCTTATCAAGGCTTTTCTGCTTGCAGTCGTCAAGTCACGTACACAGCCGCAACAATTGCCCGGTTTCGAATGTATGATGCCCGGCTCTCCATTTATTGCCATGCTGAACAGTTCGCCTGTAGAAACAGCTGCAGCGCTTGCCGTTATCGAGGGAGATATCGATCCTCGTGGTATCTTCAAAAAAATAGCCCTGTTTTTTGTCGATCGATTCTACGAGAGCGACCATGATCTTGTCGTCAATACTCCCTCTATGGATGGCGGCGCCCGCCGCAAGAGTTCGATACCTGTTCTCTCTGATGAGGGAGATGAAGTTAATCACTTCAGCTATTTCAAGAACAGCAAGACGCGTCGGGGGCTGCTCTCTGCACTGACTCAGAGTGAGGTGGTTCCTGCAGGATTTCACCTGAGGGAGCAGAAACCAAAGGCAATAGCCCGGACTCTGCCTGCAGGTCGTCAAAGCGGAGAGGCGCCGACTCTACTGCTGCTTCCCGGTCTGAGCGGCAGCCATCTTGGTGTAGAGAATAACCGCGTATGGGTTGATCTCTTCGACCTTATCCGTGGCCGCTTCAGTCGTCTGGATATCGATGCGCAACGAGTCCGTGCGCAGGCAATCGTGGGCATGCCTTATGGGGATCTGGTTGATTTCATGTCACAGACTCACGAGGTCATTCCCTTTCCCTATGATTGGCGCAAGTCTGTCTTTGAAATTGCTGCTCAACTGGCCGGTGTGATGGATGAGCGCCTGCGCAACACGGATCAGCCGCTGCGTATCGTCGCCCACTCCATGGGAGGGGTGGTGGCGCACGCCATGATGGTTGAATACCCGGAGGTGTGGAGCAGGATGTGCGCACGCCAGGGGTCACGCGTGCTGATGCTGGGTACGCCCAACCGGGGCTCCTGGTCAATCCCGCGTATTTTTTCCGGTCAGGATAAGTTGATCGGCAGGCTGGCAATAGCCGATTTGCGCCACAATGAAAATCAGTTATTGGCAATCATGGTCAGATTTCCAGGGCTTATGAGCCTGCTCCCTCTGGATCAGCATGACAGGATTCCACCTGAGAGCCTGTGGCGGGGATTTCATGAGGTGCTTGGAAGCAAATGGAAACGACCGGGAAAAAGAATTCTTGAACAATCGCAGGCAGAGTGGAACAGGGTGACCGCACATCAGATGAATCCTGATTTTGTGTTCTACATCGCGGGGCATGCCAATGCGACGCCTGTCTCGGCAGAGATCACTTCTGACTCAGGCAAGAAGAGCCGCATACGTTTTTTCTCCACTTCACGGGGTGATGGCCAGGTGCCCTGGGAGACAGGCATTCCAGCGGGGATTCAGAGCTGGTATGTGAATGCCGTGCATGGAGATATCCCTGATCACGAACCATCGTTCAGGGGGATGCTTGAGATTCTGCAGAGAGGCGGGACACAATTGCTCTCCAGGAAGCCGCCTGTCTCCAGAGATGAAGATGTAGTGCGTGAGCTGCCTCCGGATTCAAAAACGCAGGATTTCTATCCAACAGAGGAGATGCTGAGCGCAGCCGCACTTGGCAAAAGCGTCAATAAACAACAGCTTCGACAGAGCGAAATGAGACCATTCGGCGTCTCTGTTCTGCATGGCAATCTCTGCTTTTCAGACTACGCTGTTGCTGTCGGACACTATGTCGGAGATACCATTGTCAGTGCAGAAGCTGCACTTGATGAACGTCTCGACAACCGTCTCAAAGAGCGGCAGCAACTCGGCCTTTACCCCGGACCGCTGATGAGCAATGCTGTCCTGTTCAATGATGCGGAGAGTGGTTTGCCCGGCGCTGTTGTCGTCGGCCTGGGAGATGTGGGCGATCTGACGCCGGCTGCCCTTCTGAACAGTTTTCGACAGGCCCTGATGCAATATATCCTGGCCGGCAAGGAGAGCAACAGATTCGGAGATCAGCCTGTTCGCCTGTGTTCGCTCTTTATCGGCAGCGGTGCAGGCGGTATCGCCCTGGATGATTCCATCGTCGCAATCTTGAGAGCCGTGGTGCAAGTAAACAGATTACTTGCCGCAAAATCCAGGCATAAAGAGCGCCAGATCGAAGCGATCCAGTTTATCGAACTGTATGATGATTTAGCCGTAGGCGCGTTGCATGTGCTGCGCAGTGTGGAACAGAGTTCCGAGTTCCAGGGGAGGATCCATATCGAAGAGGAACTGCAGCAGGGGGAGGGTGGCCGCCGCCGTGTTTACTATCATGAGGATGTCGATTGGTGGCAGCGCTTGCGCATCGAGAGCCTGGAGAGTGAGGGCCTGAAATATACGCTGCTCACGGGGCAGGCAAGAGCAGAATCGCGGTTTCAGCAAGTGCAGCCCCGGTCGATAGACCCGTTTCTCAAAACACTCACCAGTGATACCCGCTCCGATACCGGGATTGGCCGCGTGATGTTTGAGTTGCTGCTGCCCCGGGACTTCAAAACATTTGCATCCGGAAAGCAGGACCTGGCGCTTGTACTCGATGAAGCCTCTGCGGTGTATCCGTGGGAGATGCTTGAATATGCAGATCAGGAGGGTGATTCCCCGCTAGCCATCAAGGCAGGACTGGTTCGGCAACTGCTTACGCATGTTCCGCCTGATACTGCCTGCAGGAATCGCAAGGCGCTGGTCGTTGGTGATCCACTGGTGAAGGGTGGAAAATTCCCACAACTGCCTGGAGCAAGAGATGAGGCGAACCTTGTCCATAAATTGCTGACCGAAAATGGATATGGAGGGCCGGATGCATTGATTAGGAGTAGCGGTACGGAGATCCTCACAAAATTGATGACCGGGAAGCATGAGATTCTTCATCTTGCCGGGCATGGCGTGGTGGATTATCTACTGGAATCTGATCGTCTCGATGAAAACAGTCGTAAAAAAAGCGTGCGAGTCAGCGGCATGGTGATTGGCGAGGAGCATGTGCTTACAGCAGTTGAACTGCAGCAACTGCCGGCAATACCAACATTTGTGTTTATCAACTGCTGCCATCTGGGAAATACCGCTAGTGGCAAAGAGACTCGCCTGGATCGTCCAAACCTGTTGGCGCAAAGTCTTGCGGTCAAATTAATACGCCAGGGTGTGTGTGCGGTGATTGCCGCCGGTTGGGCCGTTGATGACCAGGCAGCTGAAACCTTTGCGCGAAAATTTTACGAATTGTTCCTCAGTGGCGGTACTTTTGGCGATGCAGTCAAAAGAGCACGCACCGCAGCCTATGACATGCATCATGGGACAAATACATGGGGCGCCTACCAGTGTTACGGGGATCCGGGATTTGCGCTCAAGATGCAGGATCGATCAACAGCAGAGAGCTTTGAATCCGGATTTGTCTCATTGTCCGAATATATTTCGGCAATTGACAATATTTATGTTGATGCGATGACGGCAACCAGAAGTAGAGCGCGGATGCTTCGGCAGCGGTTGGATAGTCTTGTCCAGGAGTTGCATGGCAAAGGGAGCTGGCTCAGAGCAGCGAAGCTGCAGCAGGCGCTGGGCAGGGCCTGGGGAGAGCTGGATCAGTTCAAGGCGGCTATCGATGCCTATGCGAAGGCGCTGCAGTGTGAGCAGGCAGAGGTGTTTATCAGCTCAGTCGAACAGCTTGCCAATTTTGAATCCCGTTATGGCGTTGAACTGCATGAAAAAGCGTCCCGGTTGAAGAGCGAAGCAAAGCGAAATGAGCTGACTGCCGCCGAGGCAAAACAGATAACAACCCAGGCCGCACAGATGCAGAAGGAGGCGAAGAGGCTCGTCAACAAGGCGATCTGCCGCCTGGATCAGTTAATCAATGTGTTTGACAAAAGCTTTGAAAGACTGGCGCTGCAGGGCGGCGCCCACAAGCGGCGGGCTTTGATCTACAGGGAAAATCCGCGCTCCCTGAAGAAATCTCTGAAGGATATGAGTGGCTCCTATGAGGCCGCCTATCAGTGGGGGCTTGCGTGCAAGGGAAATATTCAGGCCTATCCGTTGACCAACTGGCTGGCTGCCGAGTGGTTGTTGCATGGAGGGAAAATCAGTAAAAAGGATGTGCGTTATGATTTTGACTCCCTGCTGGCCGGGGCATTGAGCCACACAGTGGTTGAAAAAATTAACAGTGAAAGTTTCTGGGATGCCATACAGGAGAATGACTGCCGGTTATTGAGGGCATTGAAAAGCAGCTCGCTGAGTGAGCATAAAGAGCGGATTGCAGATACCTATCTTCTGATTCGCAAACAGGCGTCATCGGCAAGGCAGTTTCGCTCGGTTGTCGAGCACCTGCAGTTTTTACAGATACTGACGCATCAGCTGGTGTCAGAGGATGTTGCCAGTGACCTGAAATGGCTGGTTCGGCAACTGACAGTCAATGCAGGTTGATCCTACCGGCAGTTTAGGATCTGAAAATGGCGAGATCCTTATGTTTGAAATAGTGTTGGGCGCGAGCGATGACATCCGAACCGTAATCCTCGCCAGTCGTGCCCTCGTCCATGCCTCCGATGGTATTTACATTGCTGACACCGGAGTTGTATGCGACCGCAGCGCCTTTCAGCGCGTGCTTGTCCTTCCACTTCGGGTGTTTTTTCATCACTTGTTCGAGATAGTCAGTGAAGATTCCGGCAGCCTGTTCGATATGCTCAATGCTTGCCGGATCGTTTTGTCCCAGAATGTCGTGATAGCGTTTATCGATCTGCATGATGCCGAAAGCATTGTCATTATCTCCCCATCCTCTGCGCAGCACGGCGCCACAGCGCGCTTCGCGGCTGGCAAGTGCGGCCAGGATTGCAGCCGGAATTCCGAATTTGCCAGCCGCGCTGACAAACCTTCCGGCAATCTTCCACACAGAATCCAGGTCATTCTCGGCCATTTGTCTGGATGCCCTTATCCCTTTTTTCAGGCCATCCTGGGATGCGGTTCTGGCGGATGCTCCACTGGTAGGCACTTCGAGCAATGCCGACTCCCAGCGATCTGCTGAAGGCTTGTCGCCGGCAGATACTTTTGATGATTTGCTTTGGCCAATATTTACGAAATATCCGGCTACAAAACCGATCTTGCCGTTGCGCTCGATTTTGAGCCAGTCGTCCCTGTCCCACTGATAGACATCGCCGGTAACCTCTTCAAGCACCCTGACGGTGCCTCCGGGGGGAAATGTAAACAGCTTGCGTGCGCTTCTTGATGGTTCCGATCTGACGTTCAATACTGTTGATACTTCGTCGTTGACACGGCCTTCCGTGATGATGGCGTCCTCTTCAGGTGTCAGGGACTCCTGTTCCGGCCCTGCGTCGATATAGCGGGAGGCAGCATAGCCGCGAACCCCATGGCGTTCGATCTCATACCAGGAGTCGCCCAGTACTGTGCAGTTGTCGCCTTGAACCATCTTGAATACCACGGCTGCCTCTGTCGAGGGCTCGCTGCGGACATTGAGCTTGCCTGTTAATTTGTCGTTAACGCGACCTGCTCTCACGTCCCTGTTTGCGGTTTTGTCAGGAGCGGGTCTATCCGCTGCGGCGAGTAGTGACGCCGCATCAAGAATTGATGTCGGGTTGATGAGGTCGCTGCGCCGCTTGTATTTGTTTCCGGCCTGCGTTAATTGCCCACTCTCTGTGCCCTTGTAGATTTCGAGGTGCAACATGGAACTTCCCGAGCGAAGCCGGCCAACCCGGGCGATGACTTGTCCCCGGGCGACTCGCACGCCGACCCTGATGCCAGGGAGAACCTTCTTCATGATCTCACCGTAGCGGACGACCTTGCCGTTGCTGTGTTTTATTTCGAGCGCATAGGTGCCTGAATAGAAATGATAGGGTCCACGGATAACCTTGCCGTCGTCCATGGCGAGAACTTGCGTACCCTTGGGGGCAATCAGATCGCAGCCGGCGTGTTTTCGGGTGCCGTTACTGCGACGGGAGCCATATTTTCGGCCTCCTTCGTGATAAGAGGGGTCAGGCCGCTGATGTAGAGGAAAGATAAAGTTTGTCATACTTTTTCTCCTTGAATTCTTTACATAAAAATTGATACTGGCGTCTGTTTCCAGCGCCCTGAGGGGTTCTTTTGTTGTCATTCAGTATAGACAAGATTCCAAAGGAAGCTCTGATCGAATCGCTTCGCGCCTCGCCAATAAGGATGGTCACTCCGGGCTTCCTGCCCTCCCGTGACACTCGTACATCCCTGTACAACGTAGGTGAGGGGCGTGAGCAGGAGCGGAAGCTTCGCGTTTCGATCAGAGCATTTCTGCAAGTTTTTCTACGGGGGAAGGGATAAATATCAATAAGTTATAGTGGGCGTTCTATTTGCCCTTCCCCCGAACTCCCATCCCATCGATTCATTCAAAGTTTCTCAATAGAGGCTCTATCTCTATATTTTCAGGAAAAGCCGTAATGAGATTGTTTGTACTTCACCTCCAAACTTGGTGCTGTTGTGTTTCTCAAACAGCTATAATGATTCAATACTGATTTTGATCTAACGGACTACCATGAGTAAACAACGCAAGGCTGTTGCACTGATCTCCGGCGGGCTGGATTCTCTGCTTGCTGTGCGGGTCATGCAGGAGCAGGGCATCTATGTCGAGGGCATTAACTTCTTCACGGGTTTCTGTGTCGAAGGGCACACGCATGCCATTCGCAAGAAGGACCGCAAAAAACCCAAGCGCAACAATGCACTCTGGTGCGCCGAGCAGTTGGGCATCAAGCTGCATATTCTCGATATCATTGAAGAGTACAAGCAGGTGCTGTTCAATCCCCGATATGGCTATGGCGCCAATCTGAACCCCTGTCTGGATTGCAAGATCTTCATGGTGAAGAAGGCGAAGGAGTGGATGGAGGCGCACGCTTTTGACTTTATCATCACCGGCGAGGTGATTGGCCAGCGCCCCATGTCGCAGCGCAAGGATACGCTGCCGGTGGTGCAGCGGGACTCGGGCATTACGGATCGCCTGCTGCGTCCCTTGTGCGCGAGGAACCTTCCTGAAACCCTGCCTGAGCGGGAGGGGTGGGTAAAGCGTGAAGAGTTGTATGACTTCTCCGGGCGAACCCGCAAACCACAGATGGCGCTGGCGAAAAAGTTTGGATTCGAGGATTATGCCCAGCCCGCCGGCGGCTGCTGTTTTCTGACCGACAAGCAGTATGCGGTCAAGCTGGCGGATCTGTGGCAGAGCCGTGGCGCCAGGGAGTATGAACTGGATGACATCATGCTGCTGAAGGTCGGCAGGCATATCCGCCCTGCGCCGAACTACAAATTGATCGTCGCCCGTGAAGAGGGCGAGGGAAAATTTTTACAGGGGTACAAGCGGCAATACCCGCAGCTGCGTGTAACCAGCCATGGCGGGCCCCTGGCGCTGATCGACGGCGAGCTCTCTGCCGATGATCTGCAGCTGGCTGCGCGCATCGTGGCGCGCTACAGCCAGGGAAAGATGGAGCCTGAAGTGGAGATGGAGTATATCGATACCAGCGGTCATGTACAGCCGATGAAAGTCGTTCCGCTGGGGCCGATGGATGTCAAACCGGAGTGGATGCTGTGAGCCGTGAAACCCTGGATTGTCAGCGCCTGCTGTGTCCAATGCCGGTGATACGTGTGCAAGACAAGGTGCTGCAGATGCACCCCGGTGACGTGTTGGAGGCAATCTGTACCGACCCCGGAGCATTGAATGATATTCCTGCCTGGAGTCGCATCAACGGCCATAAAGTGCTTGAAACCCGCGCTGAAGGCGATCTCTATTATGTTGTTGTGCGCATCGGAGAGGGCTGATCATGCACGGCCATAGCCATGATTTTCGCAGTGCGGAGACAAAGCGTGTCACTATTGTCGGTGCGATAGTCAACCTTGTTCTGGCTGCTGTCAAGATAGGCGCCGGTGTCATCGGCCAATCCCAGTCGCTGATTGCGGATGGCATTCACTCACTCTCTGATCTCATCTCCGATGGCCTGGTCCTGTTTGCCGCGACCCATGCGGCATCGGCGCCCGACGAGGAGCATCCCTACGGCCATGCCCGTTTTGAAACAGCGGCTACGTTTGGTCTGGGAATCCTGCTGATTGCTGTTGCCGTTGGTGTCGTGTGGGATGCGGGGGAGAGGCTGTTCTCACCGGAAGAGCTGCTGCAGCCGCAGATGATAACGCTCTATATCGCTGCATTTTCGATACTCAGCAATGAGGCGCTCTACTGGTATACGATCAAGGTTGCCGACCGCATCAACTCTCCGATGTTAAGAGCCAATGCCTGGCATCATCGTTCGGACGCCATCTCATCGATCGTGGTGCTGGTGGGCATCGCTGGTACCATGGCTGGCCTGCCCTATCTGGACGCCATTGCGGCGGTGCTGGTCGGACTGATGGTTGCGCGTATCGGCTGGGAGCTGGGGTTTGGCGCGCTTCAGGAGCTGGTTGATGCCGGACTGGAGCAGCAGAAGGTGGATCAGCTGCGCGAAGCCATTCTGGCGATCGATGACGTGCGCGATGTGCATATGCTGCGCACCCGCAGACATGGCCATCTGGCTGCAGCAGACGTGCATGTACAGGTCGACCCCTGGCTGAGTGTCAGCGAGGGACACATGATCTCCGTTGCAGTTGAACAGGCTGCGCGCAACGCTCTCGAAGAGTTGGAAGATGTCACCGTGCATATCGATCCGGAAGATGACGAAGAGTCGCCGCCCAGCAGCATCGGTTTGCCGACTCGCAGCGAGGCGCTGGATATTCTCGAGCGTGCCTGGATGACGACCGGCTGCGACGGGCGCTGGCAGCAGGTGCAGCTGCATTATCTGCAGGGGCAGATTCATGTGCATGTCTATCTCGCGCTCTCCTGTCTGCACGAGATGGGTGATGCAGAAGCCATCACTCGTCATTTTTCAACACCGCTGGAGGAGTTGCCCGAGTTTGGCAAGGTGACCATCTACTACTCCCAGGACAAATAGCCCTGCCATAATTACTCAATAACCCCGTGCAGCATATAAACCTCCCCTTTTGTCAAAGGGGGATAGAGGGGGATTTCCGTCAATTGATGGTAGCATCGCCGCACTTTTTATAGCACAATCACTGCTTATGCGCTCATTTATTGGGCCGCCACTGAATTGATAATCTTTCGGAGTATTAACCAGCATGTCTGTAAAAGATGTAATGAAGAAAATAGAAGACGAAGAGGTCAAATTCGTCGATTTCCGTTTTACCGATACCAATGGCAAGGAGCAGCATGTCTCTGTGCCCAACGGTGAATTCGACGAAGATATTTTCGAAGAGGGCAAGATGTTTGACGGCTCCTCGATCGCCGGGTGGAAGGGTATCAACGAATCGGACATGATTCTGATGCCGGATGCTTCAACGGCAGTCATGGACCCCTTCACCGATGAAGCAACCATGAATATCAGTTGCGACATTCTTGAGCCGGACACCATGGAAGGCTATGAGCGTGATCCTCGCTCTGTCGCCAAGCGCGCGGAAGCCTACCTGAAATCAACCGGCATTGCTGACAAGGCCTATTTCGGACCCGAACCGGAGTTCTTCATCCTTGACGACGTCCGCTGGGGCGCCGATATGAGCGGCGCTTTCTACAAAATTGGTTCCGATGAGGCGCACTGGAGCTCGGAGCGGGTTTTCGAGGATGGCAATATCGGTCATCGTCCGACGGTAAAGGGCGGCTATTTCCCTGTTCCTCCGGTTGACTCCCTGCATGATATTCGTGCAGCCATGTGCCTGGTGCTCGAAGAGATGGGTGTCCCTGTCGAAGTGCATCACCACGAAGTGGCAACGGCCGGTCAGTGTGAGATCGGTACACGATTCAGTACCCTGGTGCAGCGCGCCGACTGGAACCAGGTCATGAAGTATGTGATCATGAATGTGGCTCACGCCTATGGCAAGACCGCGACCTTCATGCCCAAGCCGCTGGTTGGCGACAACGGTTCCGGCATGCATGTGCATATGTCGCTGGCAAAAGATGGCGACAATATCTTTGCCGGCGATCAGTATGGCGGCCTCTCGGAAACGGCCCTCTATTACATCGGCGGTGTCATCAAGCACGCGCGTGCGCTGAATGCCTTCACCAACTCCTCGACCAACTCCTACAAGCGCCTGGTGCCGGGTTTTGAAGCGCCTGTGATGCTGGCCTATTCTGCGCGCAACCGCTCTGCCTCGATTCGTATTCCATGGGTCTCAAGCCCGAAAGGACGTCGCATCGAAGTGCGTTTCCCCGATCCGACCGCCAACCCCTATCTCTGCTTCTCTGCATTGATGATGGCCGGTCTCGATGGAATCCAGAACAAGATTCACCCCGGCGACGCAGCCGACAAGGATCTCTATGACCTGCCCAGGGAGGAGGCGCTGGCAATACCAACAGTCTGCTCCAGCCTGGACCAGGCGCTTGAATCGCTGGATGCAGATCGTGAATTCCTCAATGCCGGCGGCGTCTTCACCAACGATCTGATCGACGGCTTCATCGAGTTGAAGATGGAAGAGGTGACGCGTCTGCGCATGACAACGCACCCGGTTGAGTTCGATATGTATTACAGCCTGTAGAGTCTGTCATTTTGTAGTATTGAAAACCCCGCGCCAACAGGTGTGGTTTTTTTCGGTGTGCAGCATACAAACCTCCCCCTTTATAAAAGGGGGGTTGAGCAGGATTTTTATTAAAGTGCACTGGCGAAAGGTTGGAAAGTCAGGTAACGGAATTTCCCTGAATGGAATCGGTGGCAAATGAAGAAAGCGAAGAGAAAACTTTTACAGACCCCTGTTACAATCCCTTTCGCACTATATTTTCAGAAAGAAATGACGACAATATGTATATCTATTAACCCATGTCAGGATATTAAATCTAATGAAGATCAAGTTTTTTATTTTAGCAATTGCACTGTCAGTAGTTGAGGCGGAGGCTGATTCTACTCTGGATGCGGCAATTGGTGGTGGCCTTGGTGGCGCAGCTGGTGCTGCAATTGGTAATGAGGTCGGTGGTCGCGAGGGCGCCATTATTGGCGGTGCTCTAGGCGGGGCGGCTGGAGCCGCAGTCAGTACAGATAAACACTCTGGCAAATCTTACGCTCCGAAAAACTTCTATTACAAACCAGCGCCACGTCTGGGAGGGCATCCGCATGGCTACCATTGCCCTCCTGGTCAAAGGAAAAAAGGTCGCTGCTGACTAAGGAGCCTCTGAATAAGTCTATGGGATGGGGGTTCGGGGGAAGGGGAGACCGAACGCCCATTATAACTCATTGATAGTTAACCCTTCCCCCGTAGAAAAACTTGTGGGAATGCTCTGTTCGAGGCGCGAAGCGACTTGATCAGAGCTTCCCTAATCAAGATGCACTCGATTCTCCATGGAAAAAAGGTTCGGTGTTAACTATTCTTATTTGTGACCGAACCCTTTTCTTCTTTTACTGAGATCAAGTAAGGAAGTCTCCCAGCTTTTGATTAGCCTTGCACACTATTCGCCACGAAAAAGCAGCTCCCAGGCCCGGATACAGCGCTTCCAGTCGGCTCATGCTAAACTTTCCAACATCCAGAACCCGCACACTCATTTCAACCGATGAGCGATATTTTTCTGAGCTATACCAGTGAAGATCGTGACCGCCTGCGCCCCTTGGTCAAGGCATTGGAGGATCAGGGCTGGTCTGTTTTCTGGGATCGCAAGATACCCGTGGGGCAGACCTGGCGCGACGTCATAGGCAGGGAGATCAGGGATTGCCTGGGTATCGTCGTGGTGTGGTCACAAGCATCCGTGCAATCTCAATGGGTCATGGAAGAATCCGAGGAAGGCAAACGGCGCAGGATTCTGTTTCCTGTCACTGTCGATGGCGCGACTCCACCGTTTGGTTTTGGAAGTATCCAGTCAGCGGATTTCACAGACTGGGAAGGAGGTACGGATCACCCGGGATACAAGTTGCTTATTGGTGATTTGACGAGGCATATTCAAGGCATCAAGGATCAACGGGAAGCAGAATACTCGGCAAAAGAGCTGACGGAACAGCAGAAAAGGGAAGAGCGGGAACGAGAGGAAAGAGGAGGGGCGACAAAAGCGGAGAGAAAGGTTAATGCCGGGAGAGAGCGGCAGACCAGGCTGCAAGCAGAAAAGTTGGCCGAGGAACAAGAAGAAGCTGCAAAACAGCAATTGGTGGAAGAAGAAGTTCGTAAATACGGGAGTGAAACGGAGCCCCATCAAAATGTAGAGAAGTTGGTGGGGAAAGCAACCGGGTCTGAATTAACAAAAGCCGAACCTGTAATTCGTAAACCGCTGTTATTTGGGTTGGGTTTGATTGGGCTAACTACGTTACTAGCCGCAGCTATTTACTGGTTTAACATGAATCCAATACGAAAAAACATTGAGATAACCGATGACATGCTCCCCGAGATGGTGCTGATTCCACCCGGTAGTTTCACCATGGGTTGTGTCAGCGGGATAAACTGTAATGAGGATGAACTTCCTACGCGTAGAGTCACAGTGCCTGCATTTAAGATGAGCAAATTCGAAGTCACCTTCAGGCAATGGGATGCCTGCCATGCAGATGGTGGTTGTACGCAAAACCCCGATGACCAAGGTTGGGGGCGAGATGATCGTCCGGTGATCAATGTGAGTTGGAACGATGCTGTTGCTTACGCCGAATGGCTTTCTGACCGCACAGGCTTGAAGAAACCACATCGTTATCGCCTGCCGTCGGAGGCGGAGTGGGAGTATGCCGCGAGGGCGGGAACTACGACAAATTACTGGTGGGGGGATGAATTCGATCAGAACGGCAAGGTGTGGGCGAACTGTGCCGGCTGCGCCAGCAAGTGGGATTCCAGTCGGACGGCGCCGGCGGGTTCATTCAAGCGCAATCCCTTCGATCTCTATGACACGTCTGGAAACGTATCTGAGTGGGGCAGGGATTGCTTCATTGATAGCTATGAAGGCGCTCCAGAAGATGCAACACCACTGGAGACTGCTGAAGATGGCGTTTGTTCAGGTCGTGTATTGCGTGGTGGCTCATGGGACCACGACCCTCAGTATCTACGTTCCGCCAGCCGCTTCGGGGACAGACCGGACAGCAGGAACAACGACATCGGTTTTCGGCTTGCCAGGACGCCGTAGCCTGCAGAGGCCTGGCTTTTTTCTTTTCACCGCCCTCATTTCGGTAATGTGGGTAATAACGGCCCCAGAGATCGCCTGGGAGATGCTAAAGCGGCCTGTTTCACTACTGCGCGCCTAAATTCTGCCGCCGATGTTTTGCCGTTTTCCCCTTAAATTGCGTATTCGGTTTTTTGTCAATGACGATTCTCGAGCAGCCTCTTTTGAGACATCATATAATTTGTTGATTAAGTACCATCAATACTTCCTGATAATAGACCGGATACAGTCATAGAATGTGCTGAAGTATGTAAGTCGGATAAGCGATAGCGCATCCGGCAATGCGCTAAAGTCATGGTGGATGCGCTGACGCTTATCCCCCCCTACGACCGCCATGGAAAGCGGAAGTGCTGAAGAGTGAAGCACATTGCAAATTAGGCGCATCCCATGGGTTAGCATGCAAAGATTCCGTTATTGAACCAGATGTCACAACAGGCGCAAAAACTTCAACAACAGCTGATCGATAATCTGCACACTTCTGTGCTGTTGTTCGATGATGAGCTTACCCTGGTATACGCCAATCCTGCGGCAGAGGTGCTGTTTGCCATGAGTCTCAGGCATATGCTTGGCAAGTCGGTTTTTGAACTGGTCCAGTGTGAAAAAGGCGATTCGCGCAATCAGCTGAGAGAGGTGATCGAGAGCGGCAACTCCTATACGGAGAGAGAGATCACGATTCGTACGCCGCACCATCCGCTGACTGTCGATTGTACTGTGATGACAATTTCCGAGTTCGGACAGGATACATTGATGATGGAGCTGCAGCAGGTGGATCGGCAGCTGCGTATCTCCCATGAAGAGCAGTTGATCAGCCAGCAGCAGGCGTCACAGGAGCTGCTGCGGGGGCTGGCGCATGAGATAAAAAACCCGCTGGGTGGTTTGCGTGGAGCTGCACAGCTGCTGGAGATGGAGCTCGGCGATGCAGAGTTGAAAGAGTATACCGGGGTGATCATCAGTGAGGCCGATCGCTTGCGTAACCTGGTAGACCGGATGTTGGGGCCCAGCAAGCTGCCGAATTTTGCTGAACTGAATATTCATGAGGTGCTCGAGCGCGTGCGCCAGCTTGTCAGGGCGGAGAGTGGTGAGCAGCTGACCATTGTGCGGGATTATGACCCCAGTATTCCGTTGCTGAAAGGCGACAGTGATCAGCTGATTCAGGCGCTGCTGAATATTGTCCGCAATGGGGCGCGTGCGCTCAATAACCGGGGAGAGATGACGCTGCGCACCCGGGTACTGCGCCAGTTTACCCTGGGCAACCAGCGTCACCGGCTGGTGGCGAAAATCGAGATTTCGGACAATGGGCCAGGAATTCCGCATGCGATTCGTGAAACCCTGTTTTTGCCGATGATCACAGCCAGTGATGACGGCATGGGGCTGGGCCTTTCGATTGCGCAGTCACTGATCGCCCGGCTTCACGGCTTGATCGAGTGTGACAGCAAGCCTGGAAAGACAACATTCACCATCTACCTGCCTATGGACAATGAGAGTGACTAATTCAAGCGACTGTGATGTATGGATTGTTGATGACGACTCTTCGATCCGCTGGGTGCTGGAGAAGGCGCTTGCAAAAGCAGGTATAGCAAGCAGCAGTTTTGAGAATGCCGAAGATGCCTTGTTGCAACTGAAAAACAGTCAGCCGGATGTGATCATTTCCGACATCCGCATGCCTGGCATGGGCGGGCTTGAGTTGCTGGAGAGATTGCGTGAGGAGTGTCCCGAATTGCCGGTGATTGTTATCACGGCGCATTCGGATCTTGACAGTGCTGTTGCGGCCTATCATGGCGGGGCTTTCGAGTATCTGCCCAAGCCTTTCGATATTGAAGAGGTCGTCGATAAAGTCCAGAGAGCCTGCCGGCATGCGAACAGTGATGCTGTGGCTGATGCGCCGCTGAGTGAGATGCCGGAGATCATTGGTGAAGCACCGGCTATGCAGGAGGTGTTTCGTGCAATCGGCAAGCTGGCGCGTTCCAATATCACGGTGCTGATAACCGGCGAGACAGGCACAGGCAAAGAGCTGGTGGCAAAAGCGCTGCACCGTCACAGTCCGCGAGCAGCCAACCCCTTTATTGCTATCAATACGGCGGCAATTCCGCGTGATCTGCTGGAGTCCGAGCTTTTCGGACATGAACGCGGCGCCTTTACCGGCGCCACGGAACGTCGTACAGGGCGCTTTGAACAGGCTGACGGCGGCACCCTGTTTCTGGATGAAATCGGGGATATGCCGGCCGATCTTCAGACGCGTCTGCTGCGCGTGCTGGCAGATGGTGAGTTCTATCGCGTTGGCGGGCGCAAGCCGGTCAAGGTCGATG
>Ga0209013_10000483_pt1 | contig 35361 bp, 36 predicted proteins | sample Cruoilmetagenom2_FD_187291 | JGI IMG/M metagenome (GOLD analysis project Ga0209013, IMG submission 187291) | Oil polluted marine microbial communities from Coal Oil Point, Santa Barbara, California, USA - Sample 2 (SPAdes) (version 2) | ecosystem: Environmental > Aquatic > Marine > Oil seeps ...
CTACGCTCAGTCCAGGGTCTTCAGCTCGCGCTGTTCCCACTGGAGTCGCCGCCCTACGCTACAATCAACTAGGTCCACTTTATATAATTAATAATTTAATATAAAACCACAAAAATATAGGTGGTTTATCTTCAAATAAGTAATAGTGAAATGTGGCGACTCCATCGGGATAAGCGAGAAAGTCGATACCCCGCAGGGCGTAGCGAACGAGGAGGCTCGGACTCACCCGCGGAAAGCGTCCACATGTAACGGAAATCAGTAGTATTATTCATTCTTAAAAGTTCTGTAAACCCAGTATTTATGCTACATTTTTATATACTTTCTTATCTTTTGAGAAAACCGCGAAAGCGAACTTTTTCTACTTAGACGTTGTCGGTTTGCTTTGGACGAAACTTATAGTAACAGGATAAACGATAAAACAATAGATGAGCTACGTGACTGCGTCACGTAGCTCATCTATTGTTTTCGGTCATCCTATTACGATTGTTTGTCCGTCGCTCCCCAAAACATTCTAGTAAAAAGGGCAAATGCTTTGGGGAATAAGAGAGGAGTTCCTTTTCTACCAAGTATCTGTCTAGCTCCAGCGCCTTGCCCCTCGGGGTCAAATGGGTAATCACTGCGGTGGCTGAGGAGCTGCCTCCTCGCGATTCACCATTTGCCTGTCGGGGCAGTGATAGGCGCTTACGCTTTTCTTATAACAAACGCCTGAAGATACAATTTCAGGCTCCATCACCTTTTCTACAAAATAATGCTTACTTATTTTTAAAGAAGAGATCCTTTCCTACATAAGTTACTAGAAGAACATAAGCATTCTGTCTAGGAGCGTCTCTAAAGAATGGAGAAGCATTCATCCAAGTTAAGGTGTGACGTGACAGCCGAAATATCATCTTCAGCTCCTGTTTTTCTTTTAAGTTAAAGTGTAAGTCTTTCGTACTGTCCAGAGCGATCTAGAAAAAATCGTACCTCCTGTGTTAAAAGTCGATGAAATTCATATATTTTCTTATCTCTCAAAAAGCATTCGCTGCAGTATGCGACAAATGCTTTTTGAATGTATTTATTTAATTACACGTTTAGCAGATACATAATTTTGAATAGCCCATGTAGAAGTTAGACTTTCTTTTACGACACCGCCATTAGTTTTCAAACGAATATATTGGTTATTTCCCATATAAATGCCTGTTTCTTTAATGCTAGTCCCACCATTATTGGTAGAGAAGAATAATAGGTCACCTTTTTGTAAATTAGCTTTCTGAACTGCAGTACCTGCTTGTGCTTGTCTACTTGCTAATTTTTCTTTTAAATCAATTCCTTGATTTTTATATACATAGTAAGTAAATCCAGCACTAGTAAACGTTAATGTGCTTTCATTGTAACCATATCCGAACTTCGCTTTTCCAATTAAGCTTGAAGCCAAATTCACAATCTTATCTGCAGATGTGGTAGTAACTTGCGGGCTAGTTACCGGTGCTTTTGTTACAGTTGTTGCTGGTTTTGGCGTTACTGTTGTTACTTGCGTACTACTCCCAGAAATAACACGTTTCGCTGTAATATAATGCTGATCATAATAATCTACCATTAGAACTCTTGTTAATATACCATCAGAATTAGGAATAATGATTCGATGATCGCCTGCATAAATTGCTACGATAGAAGGTGTACTAGAACCTTTCACACTATTAAAGAAAACCAAATCACCTTTCTTCAAGTTAGAGCGAGAAACGGTAGTCCCTTTTTTCATCATGTCTTTCACATTTGTAGTTCCTAGAGTGACGCTATTTTGTTTATATACATAGTTAACAAATCCCGGACCAGTAAAATTTAATGAACTCTCATTATTTGTACTTCCCATATTTACTTTACTTTTTAAACTAAAAGCCTTTTCAACTATTTTATCACCTGTCGTTGCTGGGTTAGCAGATAGTAATGTTGGTAAAACCCTTCTTGCTGTAATGTAGCTATCTTTATAGTAAGGTTTGCTATCTAAATCTGAAATAACAATGTTTTGTTTAGGATCTGCCATTTGAATTACTTTATTATCTCCCATATACATCGCAACGTGGTTTGGAACACTCCCACCTCTGCTATCGAAGAAAAGTAAGTCACCTTTTTGTAATTGGTCTCTTGCAACATATGTACCTTGTTTCATCATGTAATCTTCATTGTAAGTTCCAATATCTACGCCATTTTGTTCGAATATGTACATAAGAAATGTTGCGCATGAGAACTTGTATGGGTATGTAGATTTATACACTGTATTGCTATATGTCGCCTTTCCTATTAAACTCTTAGCAGTTTGGATTAATTGATTAGCTTTTGTTTCAACTGCTTGTTGGTTATTGTACGAATTAGTTGTAGCTGCTGATACATTTATTGGTTGAACAGCGGCAGGAATTGCACTGATAGCACTAAAACCTAATGTAAATGCTAGTGTTGTTGTTAAGAATTGTTTTTTCATCGTGTACCTCCTGATAGTTGTTTTTGTCCTGCACCGATTCTAGCATGCAAAAGTGGATGTATTATGTGGGAATTTTTTACACTAGTTAGGGTTAGGCTAGGTGAAGGCTTGCTACGATTGGGTTTTGAGAGGGTCTTTACAGTTTGATTACAAATGTTTCAATACGATGTACATAAATCTAATATATAGGAAAGGGAATTAAGTATAATCTCAAGTTCCCTTTTGTTAAAGTATAAGAATTTCATCGACTTTGAACGTTGCATGTACGATTTTTTCTATTCCTCTTTTTAGTTATTGTGTAACTAATGACTGTCCACCGCTTTCCAAAAATAATCGGAATCATCATGTGAAGGCTTTGGATAAGAAGAGAGGGGACGCAAGCTTACTTAAAGAGGACGCCGAAGATGGCATTTCGGCTTTCATTTCTCCTTTGACTAGGAGGAATACTGCTTAATTTTTTAGAGATACTTCTAAAAAGAATCTTATTTTCTTCTAGTTACTTATGTAGAAAAGGATCTCTTCTTTAATAATAAGTAAGCATTATTTTGTAGAATAGACGATAGAGTCTGAAATTGCATCTTCAGGCGATTATCATTAAATAGAAAAGGGACTCCTCTCTTATTTCCCAAAGCATTTGCCCTTTTTCCTTTGATGTTTTAGGGGAGCGACGGACAAACAATCGTAATAGGATGACCGAAAAAATCGAGGAGCTACGTGATGCAGTCACGTAGCTCCTCGATTTCTTTCTCGTTTATTCTATTACCATAAGTTTCGTCCAAAGCGAGCCGAAAACGTCCATGCAGAAAAAAGGGCGCTTTAGCGGTTTATTCTCCGTCTTTATCTTCTTCTTCAAGTTCTTGTTCTACATCTTCTTCCATTTGGTCATCCACATCAGATTCATTTTCACCGTCGCCACATCCTGCAAGTATACCTACAGAAAGAAATGCTGCAGCTCCAATTTTCCACCATTTTTGTCCTGCGATTGAATTTGTCGTCATTTTAAATTCCTCCAATTGTTGTAGTATTTATCTTGCCGACTTGCTATTTAGTATCTACCCCTAGCTAAAACTGACATAAACGTGTCAATAGTATCGTTTTTAAAATAGGGTAAAATTTCTTAAGTTGGAAGCGAAGTAAGTGATGAATTATGTGAAGATGGAATATTTTTAATAATTAGATATTTTTTGGGTATTGAGTTATACTCATGTTGTTGTGAAAAATTTGTAAAACTACACTAAAAAAATTATAGGAAGTGGGACTAATACGATGGGTATATTAGATGGATTGATGGGAAATGCATCGGAACTAGAACTAGACAAGGTAAAAGAAGAACTGAAGGATTTGCTAACAGCTTCGGAAAAGGTAGAGCATGCATTTAAACTTATTCGGGATTTAATTATTTTTACAGATAAACGATTATTGTTAGTTGATAAACAAGGAATGACAGGAAAAAAGATGGAATATCATTCGATTCCTTATAAAAGTGTTGTGCATTTCTCGATTGAAACGGCAGGTACTTTTGACTTGGAGGCAGAACTAAAAATTTGGCTATCCGGAAATTCAGTACCATTGCAAAAAAAATTCAACAAATCATTAAACATCTACAAAGTACAAAGTGTTTTGGCTGAGTATGTATTGAAGTAGCAGGAAAAAGTGGTATTAGAAACTCTTCATGGAAATGTATATTGTATGGAGGGTTGTCCTTATGAATATTTCGAGGCAATTATTTTTTTGTGAAAGTATCTCGTCATATCACGAATAATCCGATCCCCCTGAACTCACCACGACTAAAAAAATATCCCAGTCTAAATGACTGGGATACCAAATCTCATTTATTGAACTTCCACAATAATACCTTGCTCATCGTCTAGCTTCAATTTGATACCAGCTGAAATAGGATCAATGTTTAAAAATTCTTTTAAAGTAATACGTAGTGCTTCGATTAAGTTAAGTGTAGAAAGTTCTTCTCTTAGTCCGTTCACATATGCTTCGGCAGTAAAACCAGTTTCATCGTCATATAAAAGCTCTACTTCGACTTCTTCCGGTTCGACTCGTTTCTTACGTGAAACATAAACACATACAGCATTTATAATATTTTGTTCAGGAATAATTAGTTTCTCCATTGATTAGCTTCCTCTTTTTTCTTTTTTGCTTTAAAAATATCAAAGATTTTCTTAATAACTACGACGATCAAGATAATTGCTGCTGCGTTTATAGCGATGCCGAGAATTGAACCTAACATACCCATGTTCGCGAACATGCTCCCAAATAATAAGCCTGCAATTCCACCTACGAATAAGCCTTTCATTAGACCACCGGACATGAATCCGCCTTTATTAGTTGTATTTGTTGTTGATTTACTTGTTGCGGTAGTTGAATCATCTTGTTTCTTTTGAATATTTGTGTTGGTATCAGTGTTGGTATTAAAACTCTTTTTACCTGATTTGTAAGATTTCGCTTCAGCAGTTGTTTCTTCGTCCTGGAAGACAAAGTTACCAACAGTCGAAAATACAAGAGTTAACGTAAGTAAAGCTGCTACTAATTTTTTCAATTTATAAACCCTCCGATTAATTTAGTTCTATATAGTATATACGGAATAACAAATAAATAGTTTCGCTTTTATTGTGTCAAAATCATGTCGTATTAAGAAAGTTGGTTTTTTATTTTTCATTCGTAATATCTTTCGACTAAAGGGAAATGCTAAGAAGGTAATGACAAGTGAGGAGGTTTGACAGATTATGTCTTTGGCCAATGAAATTGAGTCCTTAAAAACTTATAGTTGTGGTGACCGCTGTGTGTTGAGTGTGTATTTGAATACAAATCCAGCCGATCCAGATAATCTAAAAGGTGCATGGAAAATTCATTTGAAAAGTGGTTTAAAACGTATTAGAGAATATTTAGAAGCTTCTGAGGATGAAAATGAAATAAAGAATTTTGATTTATTAACAAAAAAAGTTACCGAAGAAATTCAAGAAAATCAGCATGAGTTAAGAAAAAGTGTTGTTATTTTTGCATCTGCAGACGACGAATTATGGTCTGTGCATTATGTCCAAGTCCAAGTAAAGACAAGCTTCCACTTTGAAAATCATCCAGTCGTTGAACCGTTTGAGTATATGTATAAAGCTTATCCAGAAGCAGGTATAATCATGCCTAGTCTGGGCGAAGTTCGTATATTAGATACGGCAATGGGAGTTGTCAAAAGTGATATGACGTACAAATTCGATCCTGTTCAAGAAGTTTGGCAAGAAGAGAAAAAGAAGAATAAAGCAGATCAAAGTGTAATAGGACAAAGTAGAATTTCGGTATTAGAATCGACACTAAAATTGAACATTAACAGCTTCTTTAAAGGAATGAGTATGAATGTTGATCAGTTAAAGAAAAAACGGGGTTGGCGAGAGTTCCATGTTGCTGGAGAAGCTGAAATGGCTAACGCATTTGCGGAAAGTATAAGAGACGTACCAGCAAGCTGCATACACAAAAATTTGAATAATAGCAAGCCACAAGATGTTGTTCATCAAGTGTTTGAAAAGTAAGAAAGATGGATAAAATGATGAATTAAATTAATTTTGCATAAAAGAGTTGAATCGGGACAATCTAATCTCACAAGGAGGTGAAGAAAATGACAAACAACAACAGTTCAAATCAACTTCTCGTACCAGGTGTTAGGCAAGCTCTTGATCAAATGAAATATGAAATTGCACAAGAATTTGGTGTACAACTTGGTGGAGAAGCTTCAGCGCGTGCTAACGGTTCCGTCGGCGGAGAAATTACTAAGCGCTTAGTAGCTCAAGCCCAATCACAAATGAATGGTTACCAAAAATAATAATTAAATAATTGACCGGTAGCGAACTTGCTACCGGTTTTTACATAGCATAAAATAACTTATAAAACATATTGTAAACGAAAAAAGTTAAGATAGACTTTTTCTAAGAGGAATAAAAAAAAGAAAGGTATGGAGACTGTGAAAATAATTGATATGCACTGTGACGTATTACTAAAGCTCTATGAGTCACAAGGGAGCATCAAATTTAAAGATGGAAAAGAATTAGATGCAAATAAAGAAAGATTAAAAAAAGGAAGAGTAAAAGTTCAAGCGTTTGCGATATTTATCCATCCGAATATAAGCGTAGAGCAAAAGTTCCAAGTAGCTCTTGAACAAATCCATTATTTCTACACGGATGTGCTAGGAAATAATCCAGATATGAAAATGATCAAGGATTGGTCAGATATCGAAAATTTAAAAGAGCATGAAATAGGGGCTTTGTTAACGCTTGAAGGTGTAGATGCTATTGGAAACAATTTGAAAAAAATGACCATTTTATATGAATTAGGAGTACGTTCAGTCGGTTTAACATGGAATAATGCGAATTTAGCAGCTGATGGTGCTGGAGAAAAACGTGGGGCAGGTCTTACGTTATTTGGTGAGGAAATTGTCTTATTTAATAATGAACATAAGATGCTGACGGATGTATCCCATTTAAGTGAAAAAGCATTCTGGGACGTGATGGAAATTGCGAAATACCCTATTGCTAGCCATTCGAATTCGAAATCTATCTTGAATCATGTTAGAAACTTATCGGATGAACAAGCGAAAGCGATGTTTGAAAAAGAAGCCATGATTCATGTAATATATTATCCAAAGTTTATAAAAGAATCCGAGCATGTATCTATAGCGGACCTTATTTTGCATATTGATCATTTTTGTTCCATAGGTGGCGAAAAAAATATTGGTCTTGGTTCTGATTTTGATGGAATCGATAATAAGGTAAATCTTTTAGAGAATGCTTCTATGTCTCCAAATTTAATAAACGAACTGTTAAAAAAATATTCCGAAGAGCAAGTAGAAAATTTTGTATACGGGAATTTTGTACGTCATCTTCCGAAGTAACCTAACTATAAATTAAGTGTAAAGGGCTTTAGAGTGAAACAATCAATGTGGATGAGGAAAACCCCACTGATTGAAATTTCACTTTATCATTAGCATAACTACATCTTTAAACAATGAAACCAAACTGAAATCCCAAAAAACCCTGCTTTTAAATACATCTATTTCTTACGAAACATCCAACCGGCAACAACAAATATTAGACTGGCGTAAGTCATAAGTGTTTGATTATTTATCCCTAATCCAACGAAAAAAGTAGTGAGTCCTATCATCATAGAAATACCAGAAAATAAACGAGACTGAAGCTTAACCTGATGTATCAGTATTTGTTCATCTCGTTTTTGCATGTATTCTCTCATTTTTGTAGGCTCTTCTAAAAAAGTACTAATCTTGCGTAGAGGAAGCAATCCTTTTTTCCCTATTTTCAATAAATTCGCAGCAGAAAAATTAGCCTTTTCTCCTCCTACAGCTTTCGAGGTTGTCCACTCTAATATACGTGGTTTTCCGAGAGCAAGTAAATCAACGTTAGGATCGAGTATGTAAAGAACACCTACTAGCGTAGAGATAGCTCGTCCAAAAAAGGCAAATTCAGCAGGAAGTTGAACAGGTTGTGTTCGTACAATTTCTTTCAAGTCAGTTAACAATCGTTCCACGACAAAGCTATCCATTTCTTTTAATTCATTAGATTCATAAGCAGAGACTAAACGAGCAATGGCATCTGCTAGAAGAGCCCGATTTGCTTCGGGCAATAAAAATTGTAATTCTTCTAGTGCATCAAGCACTTGATCGTATTGACTGAAGATAATCCCTTCTACTACTTTCACAATAGATTGAGATTGTTCTTTCGTAATAGATCCAACCATTCCAAAATCTATTAGAACTATCGTGCCATCAGCTTGAATTAAAATATTACCAGCATGTGGATCTGCGTGAAATTCGCCGCCTTCTAAGACTTGTTCTAGGAATAGTAAAAAAAGTCTTTTTGTTATACTCGATCTATCTAATTGATGTGTTTCTAAATATGCAATATCCGAAATACGAGATCCTTCAATCCATTCCATTACAAGTACACGTCGAGTGGAAAACTCGTCATAGTAAACAGGGAAACGAATTCCTGTTAAGTGTCCATATCTATTTGAGAAGTTTCTTCCATTTTGCAGTTCTTGTAAAAAATTTAATTCAGGAGCAATTGTATTGACCATTTCTTTGTATAATAAATTAAAATCTAGTTGTTTAGAGAACTTTGTAAAATGCCTCACTAGCCAAATAACAATTTTCATCGCCCGAAAATCTATTCGGATAATACGTTCGATACCGGGACGTTGAATTTTTATTGCAACAGTTTCTCCATTTTTCAAAGTTCCTTTATATACTTCCCCGATAGATGCAGAGGCTACTGGTTGATCAGATATGTTACTTACAAAATCATCTAACTCGGCATTCCACTCTTCTTTTAATACATCCATTGCTTGTTCTTTTGGAACGGATGGTACTCGGTCCGTTAATCCCTCTAACTCTTCGATAAATGAAGGAGGCATTATGTCTGCACGTGTAGAGAGAAACTGACCAACCTTTATCATTAGCCCACCTAATTGAAGTGCCGTCTTTTTATACTCCTTCGCTTGTTTATTAACTAATTTCTCCCACTTTAAATTTACAGTAGGGGTGAAACGACCTTTATATTTGCGTTGAAAATACATCACTTGCACAAAAAATTTAATGGACATCCAGACGATTCGATATATGCGGTAAATCGCAAAGTTTTTCATGTGATTCGCCTCCTTGCCTCTATTATAAATGTTGAGTCAAGGAACCTCCTAATAATAGCCAATGTGCATTTCTATGGAATAATTCCAAACTATCTATAAACTTGCTAACTCCTTTTATGTATCATCGTCCCTTTCGTTTCATACAATATAGAATTAAGCCCTGAATGGAGGGAAACATGGATATCTTAAACAAGGTCAGAAGTTATCGAGAAGAAGAAAACAAGCTGAAGTGGGAAGGCACATTTGAAGAATTTTTGAGTATTGTGAAGGAAAGACCATCTGTTGCCCAAACAGCGCATGCACGTGTATATAGTATGATCAAGGGCGCTGGAGTTACTGAGCGAGACAGTCAGAAACGGTTTGAATTTTTTGGTGAAGAAATATTTGGACTTGAAACAGCTCTAGAACGACTTGTAGAAGAGTATTTTCATCCTGCTGCGAAAAGACTAGATGTTCGAAAAAGAATTTTATTGTTAATGGGGCCAGTCAGTGGAGGGAAGTCAACTATTGTCACATTGTTGAAACGAGGTTTTGAAAAGTATTCAAAAACAGATGAAGGCGCGGTCTACGCAATAAAAGGATGCCCGATGCACGAGGACCCGCTTCATTTAATTCCACAGCATTTGCGAGCAGATTTTTTTGAAGAGTACGGCATCCGAATTGAAGGGAGTTTGTCTCCACTCAACACTATGCGACTAGAAACAGAATACGATGGTCGTTTAGAAAATGTACTGGTGGAACGTATTTTCTTCTCAGAGGACAAAAGAGTTGGAATTGGAACATTTACTCCTTCTGATCCTAAGTCACAGGATATTGCTGATTTAACCGGTAGTATTGATTTTTCTACTATTGCAGAATTTGGTTCAGAATCCGATCCACGTGCTTACCGTTTTGACGGTGAGTTGAACAAAGCAAATCGTGGAATGATGGAGTTTCAAGAAATGCTTAAGTTAGATGAAAAGTTTCTATGGCATTTATTATCACTAACACAAGAAGGTAATTTTAAAGCAGGACGATTTGCTTTAATCAGTGCCGACGAGTTAATCGTCGCTCATACGAATGAAACAGAGTATCGCACCTTTATATCCAATAAAAAGAATGAGGCACTTCATTCACGTATTATCGTAATGCCGATTCCGTACAATCTTAAAGTAAGTCAGGAAGAACGTATTTATCAAAAGATGATTAAAGATAGTGATATGACACATGTTCATATTGCTCCACATGCATTAAGAGCAGCCGCTATTTTTTCTATTTTAACAAGGCTAGATGTCCCTAAAAAACAAGGCATTGATATTGTTAAGAAAATGCGACTGTATGACGGGGAAAGTGTTGAAGGTTTTAATCAGTTAGACGTGGAGGAACTTCAAAAAGAATCCCAAAATGAAGGTATGAATGGAATTGACCCACGCTATGTCATAAATCGTATTTCTTCTGCGATTATTCGAAAGGAAATTCCTTCGATAAATGCATTGGACGTGTTACGAGCATTGAAGGACGGCTTAGATCAGCATGCTTCTATTTCACAAGAAGATCGTGATAAATACATGAACTATATTGCCATTGCTAGAAGAGAATACGATGAAATTGCGAAGAAAGAAGTTCAAAAAGCATTCGTTTATTCGTATGAAGAGTCTGCAATTACGCTTATGAATAATTATTTGGATAATGTAGAAGCATTTTGTAATAAAAACAAAATGAGAGATCAGCTTACCGGAGAAGAGATGAACCCTGACGAAAAGCTTATGCGTTCTATTGAAGAACAAATTGGCATCTCTGAAAATGCGAAAAAAGGCTTCCGAGAAGAAATTCTAATTCGATTATCTGCATACGCAAGAAAAGGAAAACGTTTTGAATACAATTCACATGAACGTTTACGAGAAGCTATTCAAAAGAAATTATTTGCAGATTTAAAAGATGTAGTAAAAATTACAACTTCTTCAAAAACACCAGATGAAGCACATCTGAAAAAGATAAATGAAGTTGTTGCTAGATTAATAGATGAACATGGTTATAATTCAAATTCTGCAAATGAACTATTACGTTATGTTGGTAGCCTCCTTAACAGATAAAGATCAGATAGCTAGAAAAACAAGACTGATTATTTTTCATTAGTCTTGTTTTTTCATATACATTGCAATAACTTTGTGGCACTAGCATATGATAAACAATAGGTAGGTGTTGATAGAAATGGATGATAAACCAGAAAATCAATTTGTTATTTCACAAGAAAATTGGTCGTTGCATCGAAAAGGACATCAAGATCAGCAACGCCACATGGACAAAGTAAAAGAAGCGATTAAAAACAATTTACCAGATTTAATTAGTGAAGAAAATATTATTATGTCAAATGGACGAGATGTGATTAAAATACCCATTCGTTCGCTCGATGAGTATAAAATTCGTTATAACTACGACACTTCTAAGCATGTAGGTCAAGGAAAAGGAGATAGTCAAGTAGGCGACGTTATTGCTAAGGGTTCAGGGGACGAAAAAGATGGAGCAGGGCAAGGGAAACAAGCTGGAGACCAAGCGGGGCAAGACTTTTATGAAGCAGAAGTAACGATAGCAGAAATTGAAAGTGCACTTTTTAAAGAAATGGAGTTACCAAACCTACAACGAAAAGAACAAGCGGACATTATAACCGATCATATCGAATTCAATGACGTTCGAAAAAAAGGATTAATGGGAAATATTGATAAAAAGCGAACAATTATTACTGCTATTAAACGAAATGCTATGAAAGGTGAAGCCTCTATCATACCTTTTCATCAGGATGATTTGCGCTTTAAAACATGGGATGAAGTAGTGAAGCCAGAATCAAAGGCAGTAGTACTTGCGATGATGGATACGAGTGGATCCATGGGAGCATTTGAAAAGTATTGTGCAAGAAGTTTCTTCTTTTGGATGACTAGATTTTTGCGCTCTAAGTATGAAACGGTTGAAATAGAATTCATCGCCCATCATACTGAAGCAAAAATTGTAACCGAAGAAGCATTTTTTTCAAAAGGAGAAAGCGGAGGAACAATTTGCTCTTCAGCTTATCAAAAAGGGCTAGAGCTTATAGATCAAAAGTATAACCCGACTCGCTTTAATATTTATCCGGTTCACTTTTCAGACGGAGAAAATATGACGAGTGATAATCAGAAGTGTATTAAGCTTGTAAACGAATTGATGGATGTTTCCAGTATGTTTGGATATGGGGAAGTAAATGCTCACAGTAGATATTCCACTTTAATGAACACGTATAAAACGATTGATAATCCAAAGTTTCGACACTATGTATTGAGAGAAAATCGACATGTGTATGATGCATTGAAGAGTATTTTCCTAAAAGATGGAGAGACAGTTTAACTTTATTCAGCAGGGGTTTCTGGACCCCACTGAATAAAGTTAAAGCCTCCGGCGGATGCCACAGATTTATAAAGGAATTTCTCGAGCAAGCTCGAGAAAAATCTGGGCGCAAATACGCCAAGGCGAATTTGATCAGGGAAGGAGGACAATTGATGGAGAAAGAGCTTCATCGTGCAATTGCAGAAATTACGGAAATAGCTTCTGGGTTTGGACTTGATTTCTATCCCATGCGATATGAAATTTGTCCAGCAGATATCATTTATACGTTTGGTGCATACGGCATGCCAACACGTTTTACTCACTGGAGCTTTGGAAAACAGTTTCAAAAAATGAAAATGCAATATGATTTTGGATTGAGTCAAATTTACGAGTTAGTCATCAATTCCAATCCTTGTTATGCTTTTTTACTAGATACCAACAGTTTAACGCAAAACAAACTCATTATTGCCCATGTGCTTGCTCACTGTGATTTCTTCAAAAACAATGTTCGTTTTTCGAATACTAGACAGGATATGGTAGAAAGCATGACTGCAACTGCGGAACGTATAGCTTTTTATGAAACGATTCACGGAAAAGATGAAGTAGAAAGCTTTTTAGACGCTGTATTGGCTATTCAAGAACATATCGACCCATCCATTGTAAGACCAAAGCTTCCTAACTATGAATTAGAAGAAGAGGAAGAAGAAATTGTAAGAAAAACAGTATACGATGATTTATGGCACTTAGATAAACCAATTGCAGAGAAAAAAATAATCATTCCGAGTAGAAAGAAATTTCCACCACGTCCAGAAAAAGATCTTTTACTATTTATTGAAGAATATAGTAGAGATCTAGAAGATTGGCAGCGAGACATTTTAACAATGATGCGTGAAGAAATGCTTTATTTTTGGCCACAGCTTGAAACGAAAATTATGAATGAAGGATGGGCAACTTATTGGCATCAGCAAATTTTACGAGCGATGGATTTAACGACAGATGAGACAATCGAGTTCGCCACTTTAAATGCAAATGTAGTCCAGCCTTCACAAACTTCTATTAATCCTTATTATTTGGGGTTGAAAATATATGAAGATATTGAACAGCGTTATAATAATCCAACAGAAAAAATGAAGAAGTTAGGGATACAAGAGAATTCGGGAAGAGAGAAAATATTTGAAGTAAGAGAAATTGAATCAGATATTTCATTCATCCGTAATTATTTAACGAAAGATTTAGTGAAACATGAGGATCTTTATTTATTTGAAAAGAAAAATGGAAATTATGAAGTAACCGATAAAGATTATGAAAATGTAAGAGATCAGCTTGTATCCATGCGGGTAAATGGAAGTTATCCGTATATTGTAGTAGAAAATGGAGACTACCTAAGAAATGGTGAATTGTATTTAAAGCATGGATATGAAGGAACGGAGCTGGACCCACACTATTTAGAAAATGTACTTCCTTATATTTATCAGCTGTGGGGAAGGCATGTATATATGGAAACAGTCGTGGAGAAAAAACCGACACTTTATTCTTATGATGGAAAGAAGGTTTCACGCAGTTCTATTTGACTTAAATAAAGATTTTCATAAGTAGTAGAAAAGAGATTCCGAGTTATGGAATCTCTTTTTTTAGGGATAAGAAAGTATCAGAATTTCATCAATTCCTAACGCAATAAACACGAATTGTACTAGATTGCATTGGAAACTAATTCAACTAAGTTAACAACTAAGTAACAATGTAAGATTTTTTCCATACTATAACTATGGGGTGAATAAATGCCAAGAGTAAAATATCGAAATGCGGACGTTGACTTAATCGCAAGGATGATGAGAGCGGAAGGCGAAGGTGAAGGAAACCAAGGGATGTTATATATTGGAAATGTAATTGTTAATCGTGCTGTAGCGGATTGTTTAGACTTTAGAGATGTAAGAACAATTGAAGACGTCATTTATCAGGTGCAGGGAGGAAATTATTCTTTTGAGGCTGTTCAAAAAGGTAATTTATTTTATTCGCCCGCGAGGGAAAATGAAAGAAAATTAGCAAGACGAGTTTTGGAAAATTGGAGAGAACACCCAGCGAAATTTGCGCTTTGGTATTTCAATCCATATGCTCCATGCCCACCAACATGGTACGATCAACCTTTTACTGGTCAATTTAAACTTCATTGTTTTTATGAACCAATAGCTGGAACATGTGAAAGTGTTTATAGGGGTTAAGTAGTCAAAGAGCTATTAGTATTTCGGGATTTTTGTTGCTACGAACACAATATTTTTAAACTTCAATTCACGAAGAAATTGATATTTCTTCGTGAATTGTTGTATATATAGAAAGAATCTGAAATTGAGCTTATTGAGCAGTATAACCTCCATCAATTACAACAGCTTGTCCTGTTATACTCTTCGCTTTATCACTTGCTAAGAATAAAGCATAATCAGCAATTTCACTAGCATCTATTAAACGTTTTTGAGGAACTAATGGAAGAAGTACTTCTGCTAATACATCCTCAATAGGCACATTACGAGTTTTTGCTAAATCAGCCATTTGTCCACGAACAAGTGGAGTATCTACATAACCAGGAGCAATTGCATTTACTGTAATTCCATGTTCAGCACCTTCTAATGCAGTAACTTTTGTTAAACCAATTACTCCGTGTTTTGCACTATTGTACGCTGCTTTACCTGCAAATCCAATTAACCCATTAATAGAAGCAATATTAATAATACGTCCAAATCCTTGTTCTTTCATAATTGGGAACACTATTTTAGTAAGAATGAAAGGTGCAGTTAGCATAATTTTTATCATCAATTCAAATTTTGCTGTTGGAAATTCTTCAATTGGTGCTACATGTTGTAAACCAGCATTGTTAATCACGATATCGACGCGACCATAAGTTTTTTTCGTTTCAGCGACTAAATTTTGAAGTTCTTCTTCACTTGTTACATCTGCCTTAACTCCAGTTACTTCATACCCAAGTTTTTTTAATGATTCCGCAGATTCATGTAACACTTCGTTATTAATGTCAGAAAGTACAACTTTAGCGCCATCTGCAGCGAAATGCTTTCCTATCTCAAATCCAATACCACTAGCCGATCCTGTTATAATAACTACTTTATTTTCAACCATGATAAAATCCCTCCAGTTTTAATTATATATTTTCATTATATGTATACCATTTTATACTAGTCCTGTAACTGCAATAAGTGTCTATTGCAAAAAAAAAGTAGTAATTAATTGGAATTGCAAGTTCCGTTTCTCTTAAATAAAAAGTGGGTATATTACTATGAATCTACACAAATGAAGAACGGAGAATTTTTATGAAACCACTAATTGGAATTACAGCAGAAGTAAAAGAGGATGGCCGACATCATATGCCAGAAGTATACACAAAAGCAATTATACAAGCTGGAGGTATTCCACTATTAATACCACTTATACCGGAAGAAGATATAGATGAATTATGTGAACGAATAGATGGGCTTTTTGTCACGGGAGGAGAAGATATCGATCCATCTTATTATGGAGCAGATCCACATATTCACTTAGGAAAAATAGCCCCAAAATTGGATGCAATGGAGTTTGCGCTTGTACAAAAAATATTGGAAATGGATAAACCTTATATTGGAGTTTGTCGAGGACTACATATGCTAAATGTGGTGTCGGGAGGAACGCTCTATCAATCCATGCACTCACAGCGTGAAGAGGAAGTCATGCAACATTTACAAAAGGCAGAACGATCTCATAGATCGCATCCAGTAAAAGTAGAAAAAGATAGTCGCATGTACGGAATGTTGCAAGAAGAGGAGCTTAAAGTAAACTCATTTCATCACCAAGCGGTTAATGAAGTGGGCAAAGATTTACGAATAGTTGCCAAAGCTCCCGATGGAATTATTGAAGGTATAGAAAGCACAAAGCACAAATTTGTATTTGGTTTCCAATGGCATCCAGAGGAATTTGCTATTGAAGGTGATGAAGCATCGAAACGTGTGTTTAAAGAATACATTGAAGCGGCAGGAAAGAAATAAAAAAAGTATTCATTATTGTGGAGTATTTTGTTTACAAAGAATAATACCTACTAAAATGCACAAGTTATTCTTCATGGAGGTGAAAGTTCATGACAAAAGACAAAAACAAGAAGAATGGATTAGATCGTGAAGAATATGGGTTTGGATATGATCTTAGTCCAGATGATTTGGATGTAAGAGGCCAAAATATCACTGCAAAGAAAAATAATGACAATGAAAATAAAGATAAACCAACAGACAAAAAAAGTCCTTCAAGGTTAAACCTGTAATTTTTCATATAATCTAAATGCATATTGAAAGAAACCAGTCATCCTAATGTATGTCTGGTTTCTTTTCGCTTAGTTTTCAGAAAAGTGTCCAAATTACATAAGTGCCTGGCACGCATACAAGCACATATGCAATTTTGTTCTATTTACTCCTCTCTCTACCTAAGGTGTACTAATGACGAAAAAAGGGAGAGAGGATTATATGTTAATAGATGGTGTATTTTCTGGGGGAGGTATGAAAGGCTTTGCATTAGTTGGAGCGTATCAAGTACTTGAAGAAAAGGGATTTCAATTTAAAAGAGTAGCAGGTACTAGTGCAGGTGCGATTCTAGCGTGCTTCATCGCTGCTGGATATACAGGAAAGGAAATGGAGAAAGTATTAGATGAACAAGATTTTCAAGCTCTTTTGGACCCTCGCAAAACAATACTTCCAATTCCTTTTATGAAATGGATTAATTTGTATTGGGGTCTTGGGCTATATCAAGGAAAAGCGCTGGAAAATTGGTTTTTAGAAAAGTTAGCAGCTAAAGGAATATATACTTTTTCGGACTTACCACAAGGCTCATTAAAACTAGTTGCCTCTGATTTAACAAATGGTAAGATGATGGTTTTACCTGATGATTTACAGAAGTACGGTCTATCGGCGGATAGTTTCCCTATCGCCCGGGCATTACGTATGAGTTGTGGAATTCCATTTTTCTTTGAGCCAGTAAGATTGAAAACAGGATCAGGAGACACAATTGTTGTAGATGGTGGGGTATTAAGTAATTTCCCTATGTGGATTTTTGATAATGGAAATAAAGAGCGTCCTATCCTTGGGGTGAAACTGAGTAGTAACACAGAAGAAATGAAGCCATATAATATAAAAAATGGCTTAAATTTATTCGAAGCACTTTTTTCCACGATGAAAAATGCACATGATGAGAGATATATCTCCCGTAAACTGGAAAAAAATATAATATTCATACCAGTAGATGATTATAGTGCCACTCAGTTTGATTTAAATACAGAAATGAAAGCAGATATGTTAGAAAAGGGAAGAATTAGAGCAACTCAATTCCTAAAAATGTGGTAATGTTTTCTGAAAATCTAATGTTTAATTAGTCCGTTTAAAGGAACAATAAGAGAGAAAGTAATTTAAAAGGAGAGGAATATATATGACGAAAACTGCAAAAGAATTAGCACTGAAAATCCTAAATGATAACATGATTGGTACTATGGCAACAGTTCAGCAAAATAAACCCCACTCTCGTTATATGACTTTCTTTAACGAAGATTTTATCTTGTATACTGCTACGAGTAAACAGACACACAAGGTAGAAGAGATACAAAATAATCCGAATACGCATATACTAATTGGTTATGATGGGAAAGGACTTGGAGATTCTTTTTTGGAAATCGAAGGAACAGTAATAGAATCTGACGACGAGAGCTTGAAAGAAAAAGTATGGAACAAAGCATTAAAGGGATGGTTTGATGGACCTGAAGATCCTAATCTTCTCATATTAAAAATAACTCCAACACAAATTCGAGTGATGAATAATAAAGGTGATGAACCTCAAATTGTTCAACTTTAGTAAAGAAATATTTTGTAAGAAGCATTAAAGTTAATAAAAAGTATGGAAATTTCATCGACTTGGATAGAAGTATGTACGATTTTTTCTAGATTGCTCTGTAAAGTACCGAAGCCTTACACTTTAATTTAAAAGAAAAACAATAGCTGAGAAAGTGACTGCGTCACTTTCTCAGCTATTCATCTTTTTAGTATTCGTGTAGCTCACGACTGTCCGCCGCTATCTAAAAATAATCGTAATCATTGTATGAAAGCTTTAGTTAAGAAGAGAGGAGACGGATGCTTACCTAAAGAGGAATAAACTAAAAGTAAAGAATTTATCTTAGCTTGCAGTTTTTGATTGTAGTAGAAAATTATTTAACTTCATGTTCTAGTCGTTCAATGATTCTTCTTTTCCGATATAACATGCTTCCTGCCTCTGCGATATCGTTAATAGCAGAACGGTTGATGAATGCGCCAAAGACAATACCCGCAATTGGAACCATTTGAAATAATTTTTTCCAACCAAAATTATCCCGATACGCGAAGACAACTTCACGCCATCCTTGTATTTCAGAAAGAACTTCCCGTTTTGCCTTTTTATCCTCTTTATCAAATAGGGAGAGTTGTGTAAGAATTGCTTGTTTACCCACAATATCAGCAGAAATAAATTGAAGAGTCTTCACGATAAATAAGCGTTCTTTTTTATCATTAGGATCATAACCATAACAAATGGCGATATCTTGTAAGGTCTTTAACTGCATTCCTAAAAGAAGTGGAATATCAATACTTAAAGTGAAAATACCACCGATTCCGGTGCTTGCACCTTGAATAGTTGCTAAGTTTTTTCTGTTTTTAGTTAAGTTCTCTACTGCACCAATCATTGTAGTTATTGAAAGTTTTTCAACATCATCTAAGGTTACTATATCTGTATCAGGGTAATAATTAGGAATTTTAGACGTAGAACTTAAATAGCTCCCACCAGTTTGTACATATTGACCAAGTTCATCCACCACAGTACCAATCTTATTTTGAATAAATTTAGGTGTCATTTTATCAATTATTTTAAATGGAAGACGCCCAATTTTCTCAAAAAACCATAAATCACTTTGGTCTTTCTCCCATAACTCTACCTTTTGTAATTCCTCTTTTAACCAATCTTTAGAATCTGTCACTTAAATAATCGCCTCTTTCTTACAATACTATTAATACGAAATTCCTAAGCAGAAGTTTCATTTTTTTACTATGAATTAATGATACCTAATTGTCGATGCATATAACTTCAAAAAGTGTACAAATTAAAAGAATCTATTACAACTAGGAAGTGCATGTAGAAAGAAAGGCAAGTGTTACCTATGAAGAAATTAGGGAACTTAGTACGTACTAAAATAAGGGCTTCGTGCAAAGAAACAGAACAAAAAGAAAGTAAAGATAGCAATACTCAAGAGAAAAATAATATTAATAACTTGCAAACAGAACAAACAATTAATGAAATAAAGAAGAATCTAGCTCGTGTAAATGATTTTCTTTTCAAGAAAGTGGTTACAGAGGAAGGTATTGTTACGGTGATGTATTCCAATTCACTTGTTGAGAAAATGATCATGCAAGTTATGGTTTTTATACCTCTGACAAATCACGCCAATCAAATTCATCAAGTAGCCGAAGAAATTAATCCATTAGATATGAAGGATGTTATTCTAAAAATAACTTCAGGTCAGACCCTTTTATATTTTCATGACAAGAATGTATTGCTTTTTATAGATACATACAGTCCGCCAACAAGGTCTATAACAAGTAGTGAAACGGAATCTACCGTTATTGGATCTCAAGACTCCTTTACTGAATCAATGGAAGCAAATCTGTCTTTAATAAGAAGACGCATTCGAAATCCAATGTTGAAAAACGAAAATTTTGTCATAGGAAGTGAAACAAATACAAATATTTCGATTGTCTATATGGATACTATTGTTAACAATGACTATTTAGATGAACTAAGGACGCGAATTGAAAGAGTGGATTATCCAGCCTTTACGGATATATCTTTATTAAAGCAATTAATAGAAGATAATCCATTATCTCCTTTTCCACAGTACTATATGACAGTAAGACCAGATACAATATCTGATTATCTTACAGATGGAAGAATAGTTGTTTTAATGGATAATAGCCAAGCAGCACTTGTTTGTCCAGTTACATTTTTTGAAATGTTCGTTTCAGTTGAAGATTATTATAATCGATGGACTACTGCATCATTACTACGTATGTTAAGGTTTTTTGGCTTCTTTTTAACGATTACGATTACACCTGCGTATGTATCTGCTTTAACATTCCATCCGGAAATTCTCCCTTATGAACTTTTAGTGAATCTACAGGAATCCAGAAGCAAGGTTCCTTTTCCTCCAATTTTTGAAGTGTTATTTATAGAGCTGATTATAGAAGTCTTAAGGGAAGCTGGATCTCGAATGCCAGCTAAAGTAGGACAAACAATTGGTATCGTAGGAGGGATTGTAATTGGAACCGCGGCTGTTGAAGCAGGATTAATCAGTAATATATTAGTCGTCTTAGTTGCTACTTCAGCACTCCTTTCTTTCCTTCCTCCTATTTTCTTGATGAGTAACACGAGCAGATTTGTAAGATATATTTTCATCATATCCGCTGGTATGTACGGTTTGTATGGTCAAATGCTTGCATTTGCTTGGCTAATAGCCCATTTACTAAGCTTAAAATCTTTAGGTACTCCTTTTATGACACCTATTATTCCAAGAAAAGCAACAGACTTGTTTGACAGTGTAATACGGTTTCCAACCGCTTTCTTGAAACGCAAGATGGGAATTTCAAAATCACAGAAGAAGTAGCGTTATCACATTATTCAGCATGAAGCAAATACAGCGAGGTGTAATTGATTGGAGAATTGAGGTAGGTTACAATGAGTGGGAAAAAATCCCCTGTTTTGAATAGATTTCATGTTATTTTCTTGACACAAAATATAATGTTTGGTACAGGGATTCTTTCACTACCTCAGAAACTAAGTTCGCTTGGCTATAGTCAAGCATTATTTCCATTATTGTTTGGTGTAATAGCATGTCTGACATTATGGCCAATAATTTGGATTAACTCTAAATATGAAAATGATAATTTGTTTCGTATAAATGAAAAATTGTTAGGAAAGTGGTTAGGTAAAAGTATCAATTTACTTATAGTTGCTGTGTATATTATTTTTTTATCATCTGTCATTAATAATTACACGACACTTATACAAACATCAGCGCTTCCAGAACAAAGTATGGTTGTTCCCCTTATCATGTTGTTGCTAGTCCTCGTTTATATAGTAAATGGAGGCATTACATCAATCGCTAGATTCTGTATGATGACATTCTTTTTAATCTTTCCTACGATTTTCTTTTTACGATGGGCAATTGAAAAAGGAGAAGTAACTCACTTATTCCCTTTATTTAATTTCAATGGAAAAGAAGCATTAGAAGCGATGAAGAAGGGATACTTATCAATGTTGGGGTATGAACTAATTATGTTTTACTATCCATATATAGCGAATAAAAAGAAAGCTTTTAAATATACAACAATAGGCATTTGGATTACGGTTCTACTATACTTTATAACGGTTTTGGTAAGTGTCATGTACTTTTCCAAATGGCAATTAGAAAATGTGGAGTATTCCGTGTTGCATCTATTAAAAGCTGGAGAACTACCATTTATTGAAAGAATTGATATTTTCGTTATTACATTATGGGTACTTGCTATTTTAGCGACAGCGTCTGCATATTTATGGACCGCTAAAAAAGGATTGGAGTCGTTGCGCAATAAAAAAAAGAGTTCTCATGTATATATACTTACTTTAGTCGTCTTACTATTTGAATGGATGCCTTTAAATCCAGGATTTCAAGAAAAATTTTATGAGATAAACTACAATATTTATTACGGAATATTAGGTTGGCCGATTGTATTATGTGTTGTACATTTACTGAAGAAAAAGCGGGTGCGGCCATGAAAAAGAAAATCATACTGTTGTTGACCGTTTGTATATGCCTAACAGCTTGTTCGTCTAAAGAAAAAAAAGTCCCGTTAGAGGACATTGGAATGGTCGGTGTTATGGCTATTGATTATATTGATGAAGACTTGTTTAGATTAACAATGACAATTCCCCAGTTTTCCGAAGATGCGAAAGAGAATAATGAAAGTTTTACTGTAGAAACTGATTTATTATCGAAAGGTATTATTGAAATAGAATCGCTTTCAGATAAAAAGGTAGTATTAAATCAATTACAAGTAATTCTGATAAACGAAGAATTTGCACGACTTGGACAAACTGAAGAAATAATTCGATTTTTATATAGAAATTCGGAAATTGGAAACAAAGTACTTATTGCAGTTGTTAAAGAGAGTGGAGAAAAGATATTAAGTGCTAAGTATCCAGATAAACCGAATATCAATTTTTACTTAAATGATTTACTAGGACCAAGTATTAATACAGCATTTAATCCGAATACGAATATTCATGATTTTATGTACACTCAAACAAATCCAGTTTTTGACTCGATTTTGCCATACCTAACTAAAAAAGAAGATGAAATTGAACTTAGCGGAATTGCCTTATATAAAGCCAAAAGCATGATAAAAGTTTTAACACCTCAAGAAGGGCTTATTATCCAATCTTTACAAAATCGTAAAAATCTTATGCCTCTTTATCTTACGTTAAATGAAAATAATGGAGAGGAAAAACTTCTTCTTGACCTATTAAATAGTCGAGTAAATATGAAAAGTAATAAAGATTTAAGTTCTCCCAAGCTAACTATTCATTTGAAATTAGAGGGAACGTTAGTGGAGTATAAAGGAGTAAAAGAAGGTCAATTAAATACCAACAAGGATATTTCAAAATTACAAAATGAAATTAATCAAAAATTGGAGAGTGATATTCTAAATTTTATGGAAGAATTAAAAGAGCTACAAGTAGACCCAGTTGGTTTAACTGAAAATTTCAGAATGTACTACAATGGAGATTGGAGTCATAAGAAAACGATTGATGTAATTAGTAAATTAGAGTTGGATATTACAGTGGAAACGATCATTTTCAGTACAGGTACTTTGAAGTGATAGATCTAATGACTTGGGATCGTTTGTAAAAACGTAAAATCCCACTGGCTTGATGTGCTCCAGTGGGATTTTTAAATTTATTGGACTTTAAGTTCGCTAATACTTACTTCGGATCTTTCTTCTAAGGAATGTCTTAAATGTATGGTTGCAGTTTTTCGGTCATCATGTATTTTGTCAATCCATATAGCAACTCCGTTATAGCTAACATCAATTTGAGAAGGTGAATCTACTATTTCTTGTGCGCGGTTATAGTCCAATTTAGTACCCCCTAACTTTTAGTTTTTGGCTTAGATCTAGGTTCTCCAAGTTCGGCAAACTCTCGAGCAAATTCCTCTTGGACTTCGTTAGGTTTTATTTTTTGGTTTTTAGGTGTTTGGGGAAGTGAGTCTTTATTTTTACTTTTACCTTGCTTATTATCTCTACCCATATACATTCTCCTTTCTCATATTACGTACTTTCTTAATATGGCTTCTAAACCTTATTTTAAACACGAAAAAAGCACTGCAAGTATTTTCCACAATAATTTGAAAAAATCTCTTTTTTTGCGTGACTTTTTGGAATATTATTATAGAATGAGTATATTGAATAGAAATAAATGAAAATAGAAAGTGAATATTAATAAAAAAACACCCTACCCGATTCCCCAAAAAGGGAATAGGATAAAGTGCTTGTTTGTTTATTCGTTTTTATTGAAATATGAAATAAGTTGTTTTTGAGAAGGGGCTTGAATTGAATATGTTACTTCACGGTCTTGACTATTTTCAATTCGTGGAATAATAGAATCAATTACAATGAACTTCCAATGTGGTGGTTTACTTTTTGTGCTTTTTTGTGTGGAAGGAGTCATCATTTTTCTTTGAAAAGCTTGGAGTTTTGCCATAAGGAATTTTTCTTTTACTCGCACAAGTAAATACCCTTCATCGTTTTCAGGGTCATACTTTTTCATTAGGGATTCACCTAATTCAAATGTATTGGATTTATTTTGAACAGATGGTGAAATCACAAATATGTTGCCTTTGCGAAATAATGAAGTATTTGATACTTGGCGAAGTCCTAAATCATTTATCAAGAAATCTAGGTTCACTTGGGAAGCTTCACTAGCTACAGACATATTATACCTCCTCTACTATTACATTGCATAATATAATAAGTATACCCTAAAAATGAGATAAAATCTTTGTTTATGGGTAAATTTTCTTGAAAAATTTGTATTTGTAATAAAAAGGAACAATTATGTGTAAAAAAACCTTGAAATGAATAAGGAATAATGAAAAGTGTGTATTATGAAAGATGAAAATAAAAGGAGGAATAACAGTGGCATACTTATTACAAGTTGATTTTAAAATGGATGGACCTTTTGGACAAGAAATGGTGGAGGGATTTAAGGATTTAGCAAAGAGTATTAATGAGGAACAGGGATTCATTTGGAAAATATGGACAGAGAATGAAGCGAATAGTGAAGCAGGAGGCATTTATCTGTTTGAAACAAAAAAGGATGCAGAAAATTATTTAGAAATGCATACAAAACGTTTAAATGGTTTCGGTATTACGGAAGTTAACGGAAAACTATTCGAAACGAATGACACATTAACCAAAATTAACCATGGACCGTTGAAATAAAGAATTTTGAAGACTTGGCTATCCTACGTTCATGGAAAATGAACATATAGCTTTTTGGAAGAATAAGAATTTAATCGACTTTGAACACAGTATGTACGATTTTTTTTGATCGCTCTGGACAGTATTTCAACTATCCTTCTTTTTAGTAATCGTGTTGTATAATCCGCTACTCTCGAGAAACGATTGTATTAAGAGTATTTAAGATTTGGTTAAGATAAGAAAGTATATAAATTTAGTGTGCCATGAAGCCTGTATTCATGGTATTTTTGTTACAAGTATTCAGTTAACCTGAAGGCGCGATTATAGTGGAATGGTCTTATGGGATTACTTTGTGCATGCAAAACCTTCTATTATTTTGCGAGCTGTACGGATAAGTAAATTAATTTGAGAAGCCTGTTGTTGACGGCCATATATATTAAGATAATCCTTTTGGCTAGCAGCGATAGTAATTTTAGGGATGGCTGGTGATTTTAATGTTGCTTCTTCCCTCGAGCAAAATCCACATAGTTCCGCTGCAATGCTTCTAATTTCTTCTCGAGCGGTTGATTGTTCTACTTCAGTTATTAATGGATGTGCTATTGCACGTGCCATGTTTATTACATAAAATAGACGTATATCACTTAGAAATTGTGTAGGTGTTCTAAGTACTTGCCATATTTACAAATCCTATGATATGAAGATCACCAACGCCTTCACCTAGAAGTATTGGTCCCTTGTTAAGCTGAATGCAACCTACTTTAGATAGTTCACCTAAACATGCATCAATACTAATGATAAATGGATTTACATAAAGTTATAATAATCTTCAAAAACACTTAGGAAGTGATAAAAATGAACTTACGGGCCATTATATTACTTATATTTCTATTTCAAACAGTGATTAATGCAACGAGGCCAGTCATCACGCTATCAGTGGTATCAAGTGGTTCAGCTTCATTTATAAGGACGTGTTAATTAAAAGACAGTAGATTTACTGAATCTCAATGCAAACACGATTTTAATTCGTATCATATAATTCAATCCATAGTACATTCAATGTAAATTATTGGTAAAGAAAAGGTGAGAGTAGTTTGGAACATAGAGTTACTGCTAATGACGTAGCGAAACTTGCAGGGGTATCGCAATCTTCTGTATCGAGAGTTTATTTTGAAGGGGCATCTGTTTCTAAAAGAACTCGTGAAAAAGTATTGGGCGCAGCAAAAGAATTGGGATATAGGCCAAATGAATTTGCTCGTAGTCTCATTACCAATCAAACGAAAATTATTGGATTAGTAATGAAAGGAATTCAAAATCCTTTTTATCCACAAGTATTAAAACAATTTACAACAGCTTTTAAAAAATTGGGTTATAGTATTTTGTTTGTGTATACAAATAATGATGAAATTCAAAAAGAAGACATCGAAATATTGTTAAATTACAATGTAGCTGGGGTTATTATCACGGATGCATCGTTATCTTTGAAGGTGACAGAGGATTTTAAAGGGTACAGAATACCACTAGTCCTTTTTAATCGTAAAATTGACAATCAACAATTTTACTCAGTTTGTTGTAATAACCTAGATGCAAGTGAAAAAGTTGCAGAGTACTTGATCGAAAAAGGTTGTTCGGATGTAGTATATATTGCAGGAAATGCAAATACATCTACAAGTAGAGAGCGAGAGAAAGGGTTTACATCCATACTTAAAAAAAATAACATAGATTACACAAAATATTCTTCCGATTATACCTATAAAGGTGGTTATAAAACAGCTCAAAAGGTTATTGCTGGAAAGAAAATACCTGCCGGATTTTTTGTAGCAAACGATATTATGGCACTAGGTGTTCTCGATGCTTTACGAGAAAGTTCTATTGCGATTCCAACTGAAACAAAAGTGGTGGGATTCGACAATATTGAAATGGCATCGTGGCCAACGTATAATTTGACGACTTGGGAGCAACCTATTACTGAAATGGTGAAGCAAACAGTAAAATATTTAATGGCTGAAATCGTTGATTACACTGGCTTCACTGAAAATGTGGAAATAGATGGGGGATTAATTGTGCGAAAAACTACATAATTTTTGTTGACTTGTACTTGATTTTAGAATATCCTACTCATAGAATATCTTGCATACGTATGCAAGATAAAATGAATGCGTTTACAATTAAAGGGAGGAATAAGAAATGGTGAAAGTATTAAAAGCAGGTAAATCACAAGAAGAAGTAAGTGCAAATGATTTAAAAGTTTCTCAAATAGTATCAGAAGCATTAAAAGATGTAGAAGTAAGAGGAGATCAAGCTGTTCGTGAATTATCTGAGAAGTTCGATAAGTGGTCACCAGAATCATTCCGCCTAACGGAATCTCAAATAAATGAAATAGTTTCTAAAGTTCCTGCAGAAGTAATAGAAGATATTAAATTTGCACAAAAAAATATCCGCGAATTTGCAGAAGCACAACTTGCTTCCATAAATGACGTGGAAGTTGAAAATATTCCAGGTGTTATTTTAGGACATAAAAATATTCCGGTAAGCAGTGTAGGGTGTTATATTCCGGGCGGTCGTTACCCAATGGTAGCTTCAGCACATATGAGTGTTTTGACAGCAAAAGTTGCTGGTGTTAAACGTGTAATCGCTTGTACACCTCCAATTAACGGAGAAATTCCAAGCGCAACAATCGCAGCTATGTCTTTAGCTGGTGCAGATGAAATTTATCTATTAGGTGGAATTCAAGCAATGGCTGCAATGGCAATTGGGACAGAAACCATTCAATCTGTTGATATGATTGTTGGACCCGGGAATGCATTTGTAGCAGAAGCAAAACGTCAGTTATATGGTCGTGTAGGAATTGACTTATTTGCAGGACCTACAGAAACATTAGTTGTAGCAGATCATACTGCAGATGCGGAAATGATTGCAACAGACATTCTAGGTCAAGGTGAGCATGGGCCAACATCACCGGGTGCACTTATTACAACATCCGAGAAACTAGCGATAGAAACAGTTGAAGAAATTGAACGTCAGTTAGAGACACTTCCAACAGCGGATGTAGCAAGAGTGTCATGGGCGGATTATGGTCAAATTCTATTAGTGGATTCAATTGAAGAAGCTCGTATTGAAGCGGATCGTCTTGCTTTTGAGCATGTTGAAATTTTAACGGAAGATCCAAATTACTTCCTTGAAAATATGACGAACTATGGTTGCCTATTCTTAGGACCTGAAACAAACGTTGCTTACGGAGATAAAGTAATTGGAACAAACCATACATTACCAACAAAAGGTGCAGCTCGCTACACTGGTGGACTATGGGTAGGTAAATTCATCAAAACAGTTACTTATCAAAAAGTAACACCTGAAGCTAGTGCGTATATCGGTGAGTATGCTGCCCGTCTTTGCCAACTAGAAAACTTTGCAGGACATGCTGAACAAGCATTACTTCGTGTAAGAAGATACGGAAATAAATAATTCGTTTACCTCTAATTCAGCGGGTTTTATCCCGCTGAATATTATAGGATTTTGACGAATTTGATAAGGGTATTGGGGGAAATAGAATGTTAGGGATGATTGGTTTATTTGGCGGCTTAGCGCTGCTGATTTATTTAACTATGAGAGGGATGAATCTTCTTATTGCAGCACCACTCACAGCTTTGTTAGTTGGACTTTTGAACGGCTTGCCGATTTTCCCACAACTTGCTGAAGAGGGTGCGGCGAACTTTTTAACGAATTATATGACTGGGTTTACTGGTTTCATCGCATCATGGTATCTAATGTTCTTAACTGGAGCAATTTTCGGTAAAGTAATGGAAGATAGTGGTGCGGCGGACAGTGTTTCAAAATGGATCGTTAGTAAAATTGGTATGAAACGTGCGGCATTAGCTGTTGTTATTGCCTGTGCGGTGTTAACTTATGGTGGAGTAAGTTTGTTCGTTGTAGCTTTCTCTGTTTATCCAATGGCTTTAAGCTTATTTAAACAAGCTGATTTACCAAGACGTTTTATACCAGCGGCACTTGGTTTCGGTTCTACAACTTTTACAATGACTTCAGCGGGTTCACCTGAAATCCAAAACTGGATTCCGATTGAGTTTTTAGGGACAACTCCATATGCTGGATGGGAAGTTAGTTTTATCGTTGCAGTATTCATGATGGCTTTCGGATATTGGTGGCTGAAAAAAATGATTACAAAAGCAATGGCAAAAGGAGAGAAATTTGTTAGTAGAGAGTCAGATCCTACTACAGAAGCTCGTACAGAATTACCTAATCCTTTATTAAGCATGGTTCCTTTACTTGTTGTATTAGTAATTTCATTCTTCTTCCATAATTCACTTGGAACATCTGCTTTAATAATCGCTTTAACAGGTGGAATTTTAGCAACATACTTAATCAATAGAAAGTACTTCCAAAACTTCGGTAAAGCTCTTGGAGACGGTGCAATGGGCGCAGTAGTTGCTATTGCAAACACTGCAGCAGTTGTTGGATTTGGTGGAGTAGTAAAAGCAACTCCTTCTTTTGAAATGGCTGTTGGTTTTATGACTGATATTCCGGGAAGTCCACTAATTGGTGGAGCCCTTGCGGTAGCGGTTATTGCCGGCCTTACTGGATCATCTTCAGGCGGACAAGCAATTGCCTTACCACTTTTAGCACCGCATTATTTAGATTTAGGTGTTAATGCAGAAGCATTGCACCGATCGGTTGCGATTTCGTCTGGATCACTGGATTCACTTCCACAGGGCGGATATGTTGTAACAACGATTCGTTCAATCGCTGGTGAAACGCATAAAGATGCATATCCTGCGTTTGGCGCATTAACGGTAATTGTACCGATATTCGGTGTTATTTTAGCTGTTATTTTATTCTCATTAGGTTTAGGAATCTAACTTAATACAACTGAGGAAAATGCTATTTGATCTAATAAACTAGTACCCAACAAACTGTTCTATAATGAGTTTGTTGGGTATATGTCGTTACACGATAAAAACATGAAGGGGACGTGGATTATATGGAAAACGTTTCAATTATTGGTTGCGGTACAATGGGACATTCGATTGCATTATCAGCTGCTTGGGCAGGATTACCGGTAAAAGTGTACGGTATTAATGAAAAAGATTTGGAGAATGCAGATAAAGGTTTGAGTAGTAAACTAAAAGTAATGATAGACAATGATGTGTTCAGTGAACAAGTAGCGAAACGCATTAGAGAGAAAATCGAGTTATCCACTTCATTAGAAGAAACGATTGCTCAATCTACGTTTATTATCGAAGTGATCCCAGAAGTGTTGGAAATGAAAAAAGAAATGTACAAAAAAATCGAAAGCATTGTTAGTAAAAATGTTGTGATTGCAAGTAATACTTCTGGATTCAAACCAAGTTTGTTAGCGGAAGAGATGGAACATCCAAATCGTTTTGTCGTAACACACTTTTGGAACCCGGGACATCTCATTCCACTAGTAGAAGTTGTAAAAGGGAAACATACCGATTTGCAGACAGTTGAACGTGCAATGCAAGTAATGAAGGAGATGAATAAACAACCAATATTGCTAAACAAAGAGATTCCAGGTTTCATAGGTAACCGCTTACAATATGCTTTGTTCCGTGAGGCACAATCATTGCTGGATGCTGGTGTTGCAACGAAAGAAGATATCGATGCAGCGGTTACGTATAGTATTGGACGTCGTTTACCAGTGACTGGACCTTTAATGACGGCAGATATGGGGGGACTAGATGTGTTTTCGGCGATCTCCAATTATTTATTTGAAGATTTGAGTACGGATCAGAAGTCGGGTACTGTACTTATGAAACTAGTAGAAGAAAATAAGTTTGGGGATAAAAACGGAGAAGGTTTTTATTCATGGGATACCGATTTTTCAGAGCAAAAAAATGCAGAGCGAGAGCAAACACTTATTCATTTTTTGAAAAATGATTTGAAAAGAAATGAGGTGAAGTAATGAGTACTTTTTTCTCTGAACTAGCGAATAAAACAGTAATAGTTACCGGTGGGAGCAAGGGCATTGGGAAAGATATTGCATTAACATTTGCAAAACTAAATGCTAATGTAGTCATTTCTGGACGAAATGACAAAGCTTTGGATGAAGCATTGTGCGAATTGCATACATTCAATGATAAATGCATTGCTGTACAAGGGGATTTGAGTGATATTGCGGTTGTGAAGAATTTAATTGAGCAAGCTGCAGCTCATTTTGGAACAGTTGACGTGTTAGTAAATAACGCCGGAGTGAATATTGCAAAGCCCGCTATGGAAGTAACAGAAGAAGATTGGGATACCGTACTCGATTTAAATTTAAAATCTGCATTTTTTGCTAGCCAGTCAGCAGCGAAATATATGCTTGCTCAAAGAAATGGTAAAATTATTAATATAGCTTCGCAAATGTCATTCGTTGGTTATTACAAGAGAGCAGCATATTGTTCAAGTAAGGGTGGTCTTGTTCAATTGACGAAAGCACTCGCTGTCGAATGGGCAAAGCAAGGAATTAACGTCAATGCAGTAGCGCCAACATTTGTCGAAACAGAGTTTACAGAAAAAATGTTCCAAGATGAGGCATTTAAAAATGATGTGAAAAGTCGTATCCTATTAAATGGAATGTCTAAGCCAAAAGACGTTTCCGGGGCTGTGTTGTATTTAGCATCTGATTTGGCTAATTTTGTAACAGGAGAAACGATAAAGGTAGATGGTGGTTGGACTGCTATTTAAAAAGGGAGGATTTACAATGAAGGGGAAAGTATTATTTGTAACTGGCGCAGCACGTGGAATTGGTTTTGATATTGCTAAAGCATTTGCAGATGCAGGGGCAAGTGTAGTTATTTCGGATTTATCACAGGAAGCTGTGGATGAAGCAGTTGCAAAATTGAGTGGGGATACAAGAGGAATTGTTTGTGATGTGACGAAGGAAGCAGACATAGAAAATGCGATTATATTTACAGTAGAAACTTTTGGGCGAATTGATATTCTTGTAAACAATGCTGGTATGCAGCATGTGTCCATGATAGAAGATTTTCCAACTGAGAAATTCGAGTTACTTGTGAGAATTATGCTGACCGCACCTTTTATTGCGATCAAACATGCATTACCGTATATGAAGAACCAGCAATTTGGTCGTATAATTAATATGGCTTCGATTAATGGAGTAATTGGCTTTGCGGGGAAAGCAGCTTATAACTCGGCAAAACATGGTGTGATTGGATTAACAAAAGTTGCAGCACTTGAGTCTGCGTCGGATGGTATTACGGTAAATGCCATTTGCCCTGGATATGTAGATACCGCGCTAGTGAGAAACCAATTTGCGGATTTAGCAAAAACGAGAAATATTGAAGTAGAGCAAGTGCTAGAAGAAGTGTTGTATCCGCTAGTTCCGCAAAAAAGATTGCTTGATATTAGTGAAATTACGGATTTAGCTTTATACATCGCTAGTGACTCTGCAAGAGGGATGACAGGGCAAGCTGTTATCTTAGATGGTGGTTATACATCTCAATAAAGCATTTTGTAGGATGTCCAAAATCATGGGACATTCTTTTTTTGTCTACCTTCATCTAAAGGGAATAAAGCCTGCCGTACGAGACTTCAATGGATTTCTTAAGTATGTTAGAATATCTAAGTAGATTGAGTAGAAGGACGTGTTAATGTGATTGGACGTAATGACCCATGTTTATGTGGGAGTGGTAAGAAATATAAAAAGTGTTGTGAGTCGAAAGAGGCTATTTCTATAGAAGAAGTACAATCAGAAGAGCTAGAAAGAATTTTGCAGTCATTTTATGATGAATATCCGGAAAGAAAAGATTTAAATGATTTTGCGGATATTGTGAAAGTATGGAGTGAATCTTTAAAACAATATTTGGAACATGAAATGATTGAAGCGATAGCATTGGATGAATTCTTTTTCCATCATAAGCAAGAAATTTGGACATCTTACTTAGACAAACAGCAGAAGAAAGTGGTACGCCCTTCGACGTTAAAAGTAATAGAACAGTGGAGTGAACCACTTGTATATGTCGGTGAAGTGGTAGAGGTGGACGATGCTTATATGACAGTGAATCATATTTTGACAGGTGAAACAATTCGGTTAAGACGTGAGAGTGATAAGCCTGTTCCGGTTGGTGTTCATGTTTATTGTTTCATTTTGCCAGACGGTTTTGCTGAAAATCACTATCTAGCTGTTTCTAGTTTAGTTTTCTTCCCAACAGATCATCAAGATGTATTTAAGAAATTTATCAAACTGTTTAAATCTCAAGAAGAACTAACGGCGCAAGAGTTTTTAAAAGAAAATGGCATTAAGTTTTGGGATTTACTTGGCGAAGATGGATATGGCGGGGAAGAATTTACAAACTTTGAAGCTGGTGTACTAGTAGAGGCAAGAGAGTTCTTAGAGAAAAATAATCGAGATTATGACAAACTATTAGAAATAGTAGAAGATTATTTAGTGGATCAGCAACCGAATGCTCGTAAAGAAGTAGCGATTGCTGCAGGTGCTATTCGATTTGGTCAGGAAAATGAACTCTTCGAAGCCCTTAACTTAAATGTGAAAGAAATTGGGGAAGCATTTAATGTTTCACCATCTTCTTTAAACAAGTATTACAATGAGTTGAATGAGTACTATTTAGGCTGGAATTCTAAAGTATTGATTTAATAACATAAAACACGAAGCAAAGAAGAGATTTCTTCTTTGCTTCGTGTTTTTTATAATAGATTATGTTTAACTGATGAAAAACAGGCTAAACATAAGGTAATCCAAAATATGAGGAGCGATTAATATGACGAAAAAATCTTCAGAGGATAGAAAAAAACAAGATATAGCTGGTCGTATTTTAGACAACCCAGATTTAGTGGATACTAAAAAAGAAAGTATTTTTGATATGCATGAAGATATGCAAACTGTAGATGCCATTCCAATAGAAGAGCTAAATGAAAAAGTTAAAGATGAAAAGAATAAAGATTCAACAAAATCGACTTCGGCAACAGATAAACGGTATCCGAAATAAGAATGAAAATTGTTTAAGAATAAAAGGAAATGGCAATAAATAATACAAGAGAGAGGTGCTAATTGAATATGAAAAAACACTCAATTTTTGGAAGTGCATTACTATCTACCGCTTTATTTTTAGGTGCTTGTGGTGATAATGAAGAAGTGACAGACACCACAGTAGACAAAGAAATGACAGACACCACAGTAGACAAAGAAATGACAGACACAGTAGACACGGTAGATTCGGGTCAGGCGCAAAATGAATTTGGATTCCAAGCTTTTGATTTAGATATTGATACCGCAGAACATAATGATGCTATAGATGCTTCGTTTGATATCGATGTATCAGAAACAGAGGCAGAATATGAAAATAAATTGGAATCTAAGAATTTGACAGGAAATGAAGCTTACGCTGAACTGGAACCCATTTTCAAAGATCTTGCTTTAACAAAAGATATGAGCAAAGAAGATGTAATCACAAAAGTATCGAAAGCATTTGGGGCAGAAAATTATACGGAGTTTGAGTTAGAAGTAGAATTTTCTGATGGGGATAACCAAGAGTTTTCGGATAAAAAATAAGTGGATTAAATAAAGGCTGAGTAGTGATTAAGTTCACTACTCATTTTTTTGTGAAATAAGAAAGTCTAAGAATTGTATCGACTTGGAACACAGGATGTATGATTTTTCTAGATTGCTTTGGACAGCTTTTTTAGCCTACACCATTCTTCTTTTTAGTAATCATATAGCTAACGACTGTCCGGCCGCTCTCCAAAAATAATCGGAATCATTGTGTGAAAGCTTTTGTTAAGAAGAGAGGAGCCGCATGCTTACCTAAAGAGGACTCCGAAGATGCAATTTCGGCTATCATGCCACCCCTTACTTGGCGGATTGCTTCTTCCTTTTTTTGAGACGCTACTAAACAGAGTCCTATTCTTTTCTAGTATCTTTTGTAGAAAAGAATTTCTTCTTTATAAATAAGTAAGTATTATTTTATAGAAAAGGCAATGGAGCCTGAAATTGCATCTTCAGGCGATTATTATTAGGTAGAAAAGGGACTCCTCTCTTATTTCCAAAAGCATTTGCCTTTTTTCCTTCCATGTTTTAAGTGAGCGACGGACAAACAATCGTAATGGGATGACCGAAAATAATGAGGAGCTACGTGACAAAGTCGCGTAGCTCCTCATTATTTTTCTCGTTTATTCTATTACCATAACTTCTGTCCAAAACGAACCGAAAACGTCCATGTAGAAAAAAGGGTGCTTTAGCGGTTTTCTTAAGAGATAAGAAAGTATATAAAATTCCTACATAATATGTCTAGCTACAGCGCCTTGCCCCTCGGGGTCAAATGGGTAATCGACTTTGGTGGCTGAGGGGATGCCTCCTCGCGATTCCCCATTTGC
>Ga0209013_10000484_pt1 | contig 35353 bp, 30 predicted proteins | sample Cruoilmetagenom2_FD_187291 | JGI IMG/M metagenome (GOLD analysis project Ga0209013, IMG submission 187291) | Oil polluted marine microbial communities from Coal Oil Point, Santa Barbara, California, USA - Sample 2 (SPAdes) (version 2) | ecosystem: Environmental > Aquatic > Marine > Oil seeps ...
TCGATGAACCTTTTGATCAGCCAAAACCCAAACCTGTAATTGCAACCCAAGGGGTTCTATTTTAGAATATGACCTAAATAATACTGAAATATGCAATTCTAGGTTGAGATAAGGACAGTGGAAAAACGTTTAGGACAGGATTGATAGCTGGACTTGGTAATGTTGGTGGTAAATTATTGTAATTTATTGAAAATCAATATAATTATTTGCTGGAAGATAAAGGCTTGCAGCTCATTGTGAGGGCTGTTACAAATAGTAGGTAAATGTATTTTGCTAAAGATGAAAATTTATTATTCGACTGGAATCTTAAATTAAGCGAGAATGTAATAAAGGCAGATTTTCAGTGGTTTATGGAGCTGATGAGGCAGGCGAATCTTAGGAATAGTGTATTTGTGGATATCACAGCAAGCGATGATGTAAGTCAAATTTATCAGTAAGTACTTAATACAAGCGTTTCAATTGTTGCATGTAATAAAATTGCAGCTTCATCAGACTATAATAATTACCTACAGATAAAATCTACATCAAAAAGACAAAATGTTGAGTTAATGTTTGAAAGTAATAATGGCGCGGAACTGCCCGTTATTAGTACTATAAACAATTTAGTGCATACTGGTGATAAAATTGTTGGTATTGATGCTGTAGTTTCGGAAAGTTTAAATTTTATCATTAATGAATTTAATGAAGGTGCCTTTTTTGCTGAGGCTGTTAAGTTAGCTATTGATCAGGGATTCACTGAATCAGATCCTGAAATTGATTTGAATGGTATGGATGTGTTAAGAAAACTGCTAGTATTATGTAGGGAGGCTAAGTATAATTCCGAGATAGAGGATGTTAACCATTTTCCCATGATTCTTGATTTTTGCTTGCATGGACAAACCCCTGAGGATTTATTGAATGATCTTAAAGCGAATAATGGATATTTCGAGAATTGGAGGTTACCTTTGAAGGAGAAAAAAATTCGTTATGGATATATTGCATCGATCAGGAATGGAAAGGCAAGTATCGGATTAAAAGAAGTAAAACTAGATCATCCTTTTTATAATATTCATGGCAAGGATAACGTAATCTCTTTGAGTGCGAAGTGGTATGACGCTCAGCCTTTAATAATTAAGGGAGCAGGAGCAGAAATTGCAGCTTCTGGTATTTTTGGTGATATAATTAGAATTTGTAGTAATTAAGTATTAATTGAAGGATTATTGGCTAGGGATGGTAAATTGATTTTTAAAATCCAGAGCTTGTATATCATAAAATCAAAATATAAGATGTCAGATATAATTAAAGTTTTTGCTCCAGGGAGTGTTTCTAATGTAGGTTGTGGTTTCGATATATTAGGTTTTGCCATTGATGGGGTAGGCGATGAAATGATTGTAAAGAAAAATGATCAGCAAAGAATAATTATAGAAAGTATTAAAGCGTATAAAGACTTGCCTACTGATCCAAAGAAAAATGTTGCAGGTGTTGCTATTCAGACTCTTTTGGATGATTTAGGGACAACGCAAGGGTTTGATGTGAAAATCGAAAAGAATATCAAACCAGGAAGTGGAATTGGATCAAGTGCAGCTAGTGCTGCAGGTGCAGTAGTTGCTGTGAATGAATTAATGGGAAAACCTTACAGCAGGTTAAAGTTAGTTGGTTTTGCAATGAAAGGGGAGGTGGTTGCATCAGGTGATGAACATGCAGACAATGTAGCACCTGCAATGCTAGGTGGGTTTTGTCTGATCAGAGGTTATAAACCACTAGATGTTATATCTATAAAGGCTCCGGATGATTTGTGGTGTGTGGTAATCCATCCGCAAATTGAAATAAAAACAAAAGAATCTCGTGCTTTGCTGGCGAAGGAAATACCCTTAAAAAAAGCAATTCGACAATGGGGAAATGTTGCAGGTTTAATGTCCGGACTATATACTTCCGATTATGCATTGATTGGTCGTTCATTGGAGGATCATATTGTAGAGGCTCAAAGAAAGATATTAATTCCGGAATTTGATGAGGTGAAGCTCTCTGTTATGGAGGCTGGAGCTTTGGGGTGTAGTATTTCAGGTTCTGGACCGTCCATTTTTGCATTGGCTAATGGCAGAGATACTGCTAAGGTAGTTGCAGCTGCCATGGATACAGTTTATAGAAGAACGCATATTGAATACAAAATATATGTATCCAAGGTTAGTGAAAGTGGAGTTCGGATTTGTAAATAGCGAAAGTATGAATTAGGTTTAAAATCGGCTGTAAGTGTCGATATTCAAATCATTATTCGTGTTTTCCATCAATAGATTAGAAAAGTGAAATATTATAGTACTAATAATAAAGAATTACGGTATAGCTTTAAGGAAGCAGTTTTAAAAGGATTGGCACCAGATAATGGTTTGTTTTTTCCAGTTTCCATACCACAATTAGGTAATGATTTTTTTAAATGTTTGCCAAATATGTCCATGTCAGATATTGGATATGAGGTGGCTAGGAGTTTTGTGGGGGAAGATATTTCTGATTATGTCTTAGAAGACATAACAAAGGATGCCTTTAACTTTAAAATACCAGTAGTAGAAGTAGAAAAGGAAGTATATAGCCTTGAATTATTTCATGGACCTACCTGTGCTTTTAAAGATGTAGGAGCTAGATTCATGTCGCGATGCTTGAGTGCTTTTTCAAAACAAAGTGGACAGAAGATTACTATATTGGTTGCTACATCAGGAGATACCGGTAGCGCTGTGGCTAATGGGTTTTTGGGTGTTGATGGAGTTGATGTAATAATTCTTTACCCAAAAGATAAAGTGAGCAAAATTCAAGAGCAACAACTTACTACTATGGGGGGAAATATAACTGCTCTGGAAGTGGATGGAAATTTTGACGATTGCCAAGCTATGGTAAAAAAAGCTTTTGCGGATAAAGAATTAAATACAAAATTGAATCTTACTTCTGCTAATTCAATAAATATAGCAAGATTATTGCCTCAAAGTTTTTATTATTTTTATGCTTGGGGACAATTAAATTCTATAGATAAGGAGGTTGTTGTTTCTGTACCAAGTGGAAATTATGGAAATCTAAGTGGAGGGTTATTGGCAAAGCAAATGGGCTTACCAATTTCCTATTTTATAGCTTCATCAAATATAAATAAGGTAATTCCAGATTATTTAAAAAGTGGTAAGTATGAACCAAAATCATCCATTTCAACTATTTCTAATGCAATGGATGTTGGTGCACCCAGCAATTTTGATAGGATATTGCAGCTTTACAAACAGAATTATGGTAGTGTGATTCAGGATATTAAAGGCGCATGGTTTTCGGATAAAGAGACAAAGCTAGCGGTTTTGGATGTTTATGAAAGAACTGGATATATAATGGATCCACATGGTGCTATTGGCTATCTGGGATTGAAAAAATATTTAAACAAGGAAAATCAGCTTGGAATATTTTTAGAGACAGCTCACCCAGCTAAATTCAAAGATACTGTCGAAAAGGTATTGGGAAATAAAATTGTGATTCCTAATCAACTGGGAAAATGTCTTAGTAAGGAAAAGAAAAGTTGGATAATTGAAAATGATTTTTCAGCATTGAAAAATTATTTGTTTCGATGAAAGTTCGTATGGAGTAATTGACTATTTGAAAACCATATCTATTTTATATTAATGTGGTTTTTTTAGTGTTTATAAATGTGTCTTTTGGCTAATCAAAAAATGTGCTCAATCTTGCAATAACAATGGGAATTAAAAACCATTTTGAGTGATAGGAAAATTTACTTGATGGTTTGGGGAGATAAAAAATTGGGAATTGTTAAAAATTTATTGGTGAAGAAGTAGCAAAGGAAATTTTGGTTACTTATCTATAACAGCATAAAAATGTGCAGTATGAATTGGATTTTTTGGTTTTAGAATTACCAAAATAGAGGATTGACCTTAAATATTGGAAAATTCAATTCTTAAACAGGAGCTGGTTCATCCTATATCCATAATAAAATTAATAGAAATTTATATTAAGCATGTTTAAAATAGAGAGTAATACATTTTTGGATTAAGCTAATTGTATAGGAGAAAACGAATCTAGTATTGTCTTAATCTCCTGTGATTCAACTGTTAAGATTCTTGGTGTTGTGTGGGTTTTTATAGCAAATAACAAGTAAAAGTAGTCGTAAATATAATATAGTTAAGTGTGGAAATGGTGAGAATACTTTTATGATTTAAGAACTATTGCTGCATTAATTGTTTAATGTGGCATTTGTGAAAAGCTATACCATTATTATGTTGTCGATATGAAAATGTAAGTTTTCTTATTTTTTCGTAGATGAAATTTGCAAACGATCAGAAATCCTTTATATTTGTATATATTTCAAATGTAAAAGCAATTTTTAACCCTAAAATTTTATAAAGTTATGAACAAAGCGCAATTAATTGATGCAATTGCTAGCAAAGCTGGTTTGACTAAAGCTGATTCTAAAAAAGCATTGGATGCTTTCATCGAAACTACAACTGAAGCTTTAAAAAGTGATGATAGAGTAGCTCTTGTTGGATTTGGTTCTTTCTCTGTTTCTAAGCGTGACGCTAGAACTGGTAGAAACCCTCAAACTGGTAAGCCAATTAATATTCCAGCTAAAAAAGTTATTAAATTTAAAGCTGGTTCGGAATTAGCAGACTCGGTACAATAAATAGTTGTAAGTCAAAAAGAAATTAGAGGGGGTGTATGAATACCTCCTTTTTTTTATTTCAATTTTTTAAGATGGGAAAAGATCTCCTCCTTAAATCTGTTCGGTTTTTAGAAGAATTTGTGACAGATAATCGTCTAGAATTAATTAATTCTAATCTGAAAAATAGGACACAGTATATTACTATTGTGCTAGAGAATATATTTCAGCCTCAAAATGCAAGTGCCGTAATGCGTTCTTGCGATTGTTTCGGAATACAAGATTTACACGTAATAGAAAATTCAAATGAGTATCAATTGAATCCAGAGGTTGTAATGGGGTCTTCCAAGTGGGTAGATTTGTATCAGTATAATCAAAAAGAAGAGAATACTTTAGATGCCATTTTGTCTTTAAAGCAAAAGGGCTACCGTATTGTCGCCACAAGTCCTCACGTTAATGATGTTTTACTGCCCGATTTTGATTTGCAAAAAGGTAAAGCTGCCTTCTTTTTCGGAACTGAGCTTACGGGTGTTTCTGATATTGTATTGGAACATGCGGATGAATTTGTGAAAATACCGATGTATGGATTTACGGAGAGTTTTAATATTTCAGTGTCTGCTGCTCTTGTGATGAGTTACCTTACTACTGGCTTAAGAAGAACTAATGTAGCTTGGCATTTGAATGATATCGAACTATTGAAAATAAAACTGGATTGGTTAAAGAAATCTGTAAGAAAGGGAGATAAAATTCTAAATGAATACCTAAAAAAAGAATCAACCGGAGATTAATAATCAAATGTTTTATTTAGTTAAAGAAGATCGGCTTGATAATTTCGCTGAAATATTTCGGAAATGGTAAAAAGATTCTTATTTTTGATGAAAACTATTATACTGTAGATAAATCTTATTTATTCACTCTAATCGAACCTAATTAATACTCAATATATGAATTGTGTTGTTATAGATGATGATAAACTTTCTAGAAAAGTTGTAGAAAGTTATATCGAAAGGACTGATTTTTTGACTTTGGGAGCCTCTTATCCTAGTGCTATTGATGCTATTAATAATATCAAAAAAAACGAACCTGTTGATTTGATTTTTCTGGATATTGAGATGCCCGAAATGAGCGGGATGGAGTTTTTGAATAGTCTTAGTACAACCCCTCAAATTATTATTATCTCATCCAAAGAGCAATATGCACTGGAAGCTTTTGAATATGATGTAACCGATTATTTATTAAAGCCAATTAGTTACAGTCGATTTTTTAAGGCGGTTAGCAAGGCAAATAAGCGTTACAAAAATAGCGAAGGATTTGTACAGGATAAAAGCGAAATATTCATCAAGAGTAATTCCTCTTTGGTTCGTTTGAATTACCACGACATTTTATGGATCGAGGCTTTGGAAAATTATGTGGTAGTAAATACCTATCAGGAGAAGTATACCATTCATTTTACAATGAAGGCAATTGAAGAGAAAATGCCTTCTGCTAGATTCTCCAGAATACATCGTTCCTATATCGTAAATCTTAGTAAGATTGAACTTATTGAGGATAATTCAGTCGTAATTGATACCGAAGCTGGTTCTAAATCAATACCAATTGGTAAATCATATCGCGACAAATTAATGGGAGATATTAATTTAATGACACGATAGTTTTTTAATGGCAGTATTTTTTGTGAATTTTGTATTCTGTAAAAAATTCTGCATATGATAACCAATAGACAATTATTTCTACAACATGTAGCGACAACTTCTGATTTTCCAATAGGATTGGAAATAGAGAGAGCAGAAGGAATATATATGTACGACCCGAACGGGAAGCCTTATTTGGATCTTGTTTCGGGCGTTTCTGTTAGTAACCTTGGGCACGGACATCCTCGTGTTCGCCAAGCTATCAAAGATCAGGTTGATAAATATATGCACTTAATGGTGTATGGGGAGTTTATCGAAACTCCACAAGTGAAGTTGGCTAAGCTGTTAGCCGACAATCTTCCAGAAAGCTTAAATTCGGTTTATTTTGTTAATTCAGGAAGTGAGGCCAATGAAGGTGCTTTAAAAGTAGCCAAGCGCTATACTGATCGAACAGAGATTATCGCATTCCAAAATGCCTATCACGGTAGTACTCATGGTGCTTTAAGTGTTTTGGGTGATGAGGAAATGAAAAATGCTTATCGTCCCTTATTGCCTGATATTAGATTCCTTGAATTTGGTAATGTTGCAGATCTCGCACAAATATCCGATAAAACGGCTTGTGTAATTCTTGAACCAATTCAGTCGGAAGGCGGAATGATTATCCCATCGAAGGAATTTATTCAGACTTTACGCGCAAGATGTACAGAAAAAGGAGCTCTATTGATATTTGACGAAGTGCAAATGGGATTTGGAAGAACGGGTAAGTTATTTGCCTTTGAGCATTTTGATGTTGTTCCGGATATTCTTTGCCTTGCCAAAGCCATGGGCGGAGGAATGCCAATAGGTGCTTTTATATCCGATAAGAAAATATTGGATTCTTTTAAAAACAAGCCAATGCTTGGTCACATTACAACTTTTGGAGGACATCCGGTTTGTTGCGCTGCAGCAAAAGCATCACTCGAAGTTTTACTGGAAGAGAAGATTGTGGATGATGTACAACGAAAAGGAGAACTTTTTGTGTCGCTACTCAAGGATCATCCATTAGTGAAAGGATTCAGACAACTGGGGTTATTTATTGCTGTTATAGTAGAATCTCAGGAAATCATGATTGAGATTATGAAAGAAGGTTTTGAATTGGGAGTGGTAATGGATCCATTTTTATTTTGTCCTGCTGCATATCGTATTGCTCCCCCTTTAAATATTACCGATGATGAAATTCATCATGCTTCGGATTTACTAATACAAGCAATGGATAATGTTATGAGTAAAGCATGAGATATTGGATAATTATTATTCTTCTTGTATGGAACTTTGCTCCAGTATCAGCTCAAGTAAATTTGAGTGAAGCGGAAGAAGAAATTAGTCATAATTTTGATCAGTTGCTTAAGGCGAATTCCGATTCTGTAAGTCTGACTATTTGTAATCGAATACAGGAAAATTTTAAGCATATTCTCTTGGATCCGGAAAGTTTTGACTATCCTTTTCAGAGATTAAAACGGATGGGAATATTGTTATCTCCAGATCATGCTTTTAGAATTTTTAATTGGAATTGTGTCTTTACTGACGGTACTTACCGGTATTTTGGATGTATACAACAAAAGCGGAAAGGGAAGATTCAGCTTGAAGTATGGATGGATAGCGGTAAAGATTCAGGTATGGAAAGTGTGCAACCGGCAAGCGACTGGATGGGGGCTTTGTACTATAAGATAATTCCATTTCGCGAAAAAGATGGGATTGCATATATTTTATTGGGATGGGATGGTAATAATTATAGCACCAATAAAAAGCTAATTGAAATTTTGAGTTTCGATAGGAATGGGAAATGCCGATTCGGAAAATCTTTTATATTATGGCGGGGGAAGAGGCTGAACCGGGTGATTTTTGAGTATGCCAAACAGGCAAGTATGAGTATTCAGTATCAGGAAAAAGAGAAACGAATTGTGTTTGATCATCTGGCTCCATCTTCTTTAAATTATCAGAATCAATTTGAATATTACGGACCGGATTTGTCCTACGATGCTTTGGAATATAAGAAAGGTGTTTGGAAGCTTGTTGAAAATATAGATGTACGGAATAAATAGAAAACAGGATGGAAGAATTTAAATATCAAACCGAACAATTTGCGGATATAAAAATATTAAGATACCAGGTTCCTGGTTTCGAGGATTTAGCCTTGCGGCAAAAGGAGTTGATTTATTATTTAGCCGAAGCAGCCCGCTGTGGCAGGGATATTCTCTTCGATCAGAACAATAAATACAATTTACGAATCAGACGAAGTTTGGAAGCCATCGTAAAATCGTATGATGGTGATAGGGATTGTGAAGCCTTTCAGCAATTTATGGTTTATACCAAAAGGGTATGGTTTTCGAACGGAATTCATCATCATTATTCGATGGATAAGTTTTTACCTGAGTTTTCGGAAGAATATTTTGGAGAAGTATTGGCAAATACGAATTATGAATTGTTGCCACTTTCCGAAGGAGAACAGGTAGCTGATTTGATGAATGAATTGATTCCTGTGCTATTTGAGGAAGATGTTGATGCTAAGAGAGTAGTGTTAAATCCTGATTTAGATCTTATTGAGACTTCTGCAAATAATTATTATGAAGGAGTGAGCCAGAAAGAAGTTGAAGATTATTATGCTACTTTCGATAAGGGAGATCAGGAAAGACCAATAGCTGCCGGGCTGAATTCTAAATTGGTGAAAGAAAATGATAAGCTGGTAGAGAAGGTATGGAAGCTAGGTGGAATGTATTCAGCAGCCATCGAACAAATTATTTATTGGTTGGAAAAAGCTATTCCTGTTGCCGATAGTGAATTGCAAAAAGAATCTTTGATTCAATTGGTGGCATTTTATAAAACAGGAGATCTGCACATTTTCGATGATTATTCCATCCTTTGGGTTAAGGATTTGGATGCTCATGTTGATGTGGTGAATGGATTTATTGAAGTGTATGGCGATGCCTTAGCCATTAAGGGAAGTTGGGAATCGGTGGTGAATTTTAAAGATGTTGAGGCCACAAAACGTACCGAGATTATTTCTAATAATGCGCAATGGTTCGAAGATCATTCGCCCGTTGATGGTAGATTTAAGAAAAAAGAGGTTAAGGGTGTTAGTGCGAAAGTGATAAGCGTAGCCATGCTTGGTGGAGATTGTCACCCCGCAACACCTATTGGCATTAATCTGCCCAATGCAGAATGGATTCGCAAAGAACACGGAAGCAAGTCGGTAACCATTGATAATATTACCCTTGCCTACCATCAATCCTCATTAAAGAGTGGAATGGTCGAAGAATTCGCGTATAGCGATGCTGAAATAGCCAGAGCCAAAGAGCATGGATATTTGGGAGGAAATCTGCATACCGATTTACACGAATGTTTGGGGCATGGATCCGGACAATTGCTCCCCGGAGTAGGAATGGATGCCTTAAAAAATTATCATTCTACTCTGGAAGAAGCCCGAGCCGACTTGTTCGCACTATACTATATGATGGATCCTGAGATGGTTGAACTTGGTTTAATGCCAAGTCTGGAGGTAGCCAAAGCAGAATATGATGGCTATATCCGTAACGGATTAATTACTCAGTTAACCAGAATAGAATCGGGAAAAGATATTGAGGAATCGCATATGCGAAACCGACAATTGATAACAAATTGGGTTTTTGAAAAGGGTGAAGGTGTAATCGGGAAGCTAACAAAAGAAGGAAAAAGCTTTTTTGTAGTTAAGGATTACGAAAAACTGAGAGAACTATTCGGGCAATTATTGGCTGAAGTGCAAAGAATAAAATCGGAAGGTGATTTTGAAGCCGGAAAAGAATTGGTTGAAAACTACGGTGTAAAAGTTGATGTGGAATTACACCAGGAGGTTTTGGCTCGATTTAAAAAACTAAATCTGGCTCCTTACGCAGGTTTTATTAATCCGGATTACCGACCTGTTTGGGATGGTGATAAAATTGAGGATGTGAAAATTTATTATCCCGATGATTTTACAAGTCAAATGTTGGAATATGGAGAGAAATATTCTTTTCTACCACATATAAATTAAAATAGATTTTGTAGAGAGCTAGCATGCTATGTCTGTATAGAATTCCCATAAAAAAATAAACCTGTCAGGATTTTAAAAACCTGACAGGTTTTTTTAATTAGAATTGTGATTGTCTCACAACCTCAAGTTTGCATCTTGTGCTTATAACAAAAGTAGCATGTCCAATTAGGTCGTTCCGATTTCACGAACGCTTAATTGTTTAGGTAGTATTTTTATTTGTCATTCCTATATAATTTATCAATCAGATTATATTTTGCTTGTCTTGTTTTCCATCTTTCTCGTGCAAATTCTTGCATATCTGTTATTGTATCTTTTTCATCAACAATTTCAAGTCCGAGTAAAGTTTCGATTACATCTTCCATTGTCACGATCCCATCTAATCCACCATATTCGTCAACGATTAAAGTGATATGTTCCTTTTTTTCTAAAAGTTTTTCCCATAATGAGAACAACATCATAGAATCTGGAAACACCAAAATTTCTCTTTTAATATCTTTTAGTTTCAGGTTGTGTTTGTCTTCTGCCAAATTCTCAAATACTTGCTGTCTGAATACATATCCTGTAATATTTTCATCGTTTCCTGAATAAATAGGGATTCGTGAAAATTTTAGATAATCCTTATTTTTTAGAAATTCTTGCAAAGGCAAATTCTCGTCTGCAACTGCAACAACAACTCTTGGAGTCATAATCTCAGTTACTTTTATGTTTTTCAGTTTGAGTATATTCTGAATGATTTTATTTTCTTTTTCTGAAAATAAACCTTCGTGAGCTCCAATGCTTGCTAATGCGGCGATTTCTTCTCTACTGGTAGTTTGTTCGTTTTTATTGGTTGATATAAGTCTTGTAATAAATGCCGACATTATTACCAATGGGTAGGTAATAATTATCAATGTCTTTATTGTAAAATAAGATATCTTTGATAAATGTCTCCAATATCTGGCTCCAATTGTTTTGGGTATTATTTCAGTTAAAACAAGTATTAAAATAGTCAAAATAGCAGAAGCAATCCCAAATGAAGCTTCTCCAAATAACTTAACAGCTTGAGCACCAACACCAGCAGCTCCAATAGTATGAGCCACTGTATTTAAGGATAAAATTGCTGAAAGTGGTTTGTCGATATTTATTTTTAGATCGATAAAAGATTTGGCCCAATGATGCCCTTTGTCTTGCTTTACAATTAAAAATGATTGGGGAGTAGAAAGAAGTACTGATTCCATTATAGAACAAAGGAAAGAAACGAAAATGGCTAGTAATAAATATGCAATTAGAGCTATCATTTTTTTCTTTCAAATATACAATTTTGTTTCTTAGTTATTTTTATGTACTGCTATTTGTCAAATTGCAAGCTAAGGGTAGTCTGTCTAAAAATTCAAGAAATTACCCATTTAGGATTTAAATATTGCGGTTTTTAGGATACATAAAAATTGAGATACCCTTCGCTACCGCACGAAACAGTTCGATGAAATCAATCCTTTCGTGTGGTAGCGGGGGATATTATCCTTGCATCTGTTTTATTATTTCTTATTATTAATTATGTTGTTGTGAAATTTATCATCTTCCCATTTTTTAGGATTTAATAAAATATAATTGCAAATGCACTGATACGATTTATCATTACGGATAATGTGGTCGTAATAGCGTGTTTGCCACGCAAAATCGGCATTTATTTTATAGGTATTGGTGGTTACACCTGTTTTAAAACCCCTGATAATTGATGCCAAATTTTTTGATTGTGGACCAAATTTATTTTTTTGTTTGATATTATTTTTGGTTGTTTCGATTGTGGTGGTGGTGGTGGCGGTAGAGACGCAATGCATTGCGTCTCTACTACGACCCGTCCCGCATTCGTTCCCGCGATCCATCCCGCATTTGTTCCCACGTTCCATGCCACGATCCATGCCACGATCCATGCCACGTTCCGAATTGTATTTATTTTCGCCAATTATTATTATTGCATGAAAATGGTTTGGCATAATAACAAATGCACCCATTTGTAAATTCATATCCGGTCGCATGGCAAATGTTTTTAACCATTCGTTATTAACAATTCTGCCAATTTCCGATAATTCCATTTTCCCACTGGCAATTTCGCCAAAATAATGTTTTCTGTTTGCCGTATAAATGGTAATAATATATGCACCTGCCCAATGATAATCTCAGCTTTGTAATCGTGCAGACGGTATGCGGTATTTATTTTGAAATTTGTCTGGCATATTGTTATCGATTTTGTTGTTGGTAGAAATACAATGCATTCCTACTAATAATTCCTAATCATAACATGATCTTGTTTGGGGCTTACTTTTAATGTTATTGCACCACACGAAAGGATTGATTTCATCGAACTTCGTTTCGTGCGGTAGCTGAGAAGTTATTTCAAGTACTATTGGAGGAGTAAATATCATGTAATATTCTTAAAAGATAGGTATGGATTATATAAATCTTCAAGATTTATATAGTTGTCAGTAAACCAGTTCGTAAGTTCGTTTGCTTTATTTTGCTGCTCGGTTGTTTTTATTCTTTCATTATTAAGGTTATTTAGTTTGATAGAGTTCTCTTGTAAGTTTTTAATGAATTGAACTACTTCTTTATTAAAAAGAAATTTACTTTCATTTTTAATTCCTATGATAGAATTCTTTAACTCTTTGAGTTCTATTTTACCATCTTGCGTGACAGTAAATAAAATTTTTTTAGTTGTTTTGTAAATGTTATATCTTTTTTCATATAGATCGAGTTTCACTTTTTTTCGATTTATTGAGTATTGCTGATATGCTATATAAGCTGCGATAATTGCAATTAATGGTATCAGAAGGGCATTAAGAATGTTAATTACAAGTTCTATAAATTTAAGTATGAAATCTATCATGTTAATATTTTTTTATCTGGTATTATTCTGATTTGATAATAGGTATATAGTTACTTTTCAAAAACGAGACAAGACCTCACGGCCTTGTCTCTATCCAACTAAAATGATTAATTAAAATTTATGACTTATTCCACTTCGCTGTTCACCTCTTCTTCGGTAATAGCTTTGCTTCTACGAGTCCTGATTTTTGTATTTACAGCATCGATATATTTACTGATTTTGGTTAAGCTTTCACTGTATTCAGCTTTTTTAACTTGTGCCATAACCATAAGGTAGGGCAGTAGTTTCTCGTTAAAAATATCGATTACTACTTTTTTCTGGATGCCGGAAGGAACGATCTCTTCTTTTAATGCCAGAATATCTAAGTTTTTAACATATAAGTCGTTCAATTGGATTGTAACAGCTTTTAACCCGTTTAAAGATTTCGAAACGCCTACTAACGAATCTACCAAAACTTTCATATCTGGTTTTTCGTATTCTTCGATTAAAGAAAAAGCACGGGCCAATTCTTTTTCATATCCAAATTTGTAGAACGACAAATCGTAGCCAGCCAATTTGTTATGTAATTTTTCGGCATTTTTGGCTATGGTTTTATTGGACGAGTAGGTGTTGGCTTCGATAAATTTTTTAACACAAATAACCCTATTGTCGAAATCTTCATCCAGAGCCGCCAGCTCTTTTGTGTACTCATGTTTTCTTTCAAAACTTAAAGCCCCTAATAAGGCATTGTTCTCGTTTACAAGTGAGTCCTTAATGTCTGACAAATAAAGATCGGTGCTTACATCAATTCCTTGTAGTGCCGGAATTGTATTAGTGCCAAGCAAGGCAGTTTCATCGGCATCACATTTACTTAGGATTTTAACTTCCATAATTCAATAATTTAAGGTTTTTACTTAGGTTAATTAATCATTCGGGAAACCGAAGTTAAATAATAGAAATGAATTATGAAAATTATTTTTAATGAAATTACTGTAAAATTTCGATATTGTAACTTGGCACATTTGACAGGCAAATGTTTCACAATAAATTACTATCTTGTTTAATTTTTTGATGCAAAATCTGTTAAAAAAGTATTGTTTTAGGATTGGAATTTTGATTTTTCCATTGGCAAATTAAGCTTTACAATAGGTATTCTGGAAATTCTCCCGGCAAAACGCCCTCAACATAAAAAGATGGCAAAATCCACATGGCAAAATGCTCTCGACGATTAGAGTTGGGAAAAACCATGCGGCAAAACGCTCTCGACTGGTAGCGTTAGGGAAAATCACGTGGCAAAATGCTCTCGACGAGTGCGAACTAAGATTTACCACTGGCAAAGAGCTCTCGACGAGAGGAGTTGGCAAAATCCAAAAGAAAACCTGTTTGATTTTACAATCCAGTCAGGTTTCTTTTATTTGTTAGTCAGACAAAAACAATATCGTCTTAAGCATTTCTGTTTTTTGGATCAAACCAAAAAATGAAGTCTGGTTTGGGCGAAGCGCCAATTTAGTAGGACAATATTGGAAATAAATTCATATTTCCTGTCTTATTGACAGGAATCACCTATTGGCACAAGCTTTGACTATTAGCCTTCCGATAAAATGTAATTCAAAATTTAAAACAATATAAGTATGTCAACAGGAAAAATTGGTGTAACCAGCCACGATCTGTTTCCAATCATTAAGAAATTTTTGTATTCAGATCACGATATTTTCTTACGTGAGATTGTATCGAATGCAGTAGATGCTTCTCAAAAATTGAAAACACTAGCTTCAACTGGTGAATATAAAGGAGAATTAGGAGATTTATCTGTTCGTGTTAGTATCGATCCGGAAGCTAAAACTTTAACTATTTCCGATAGAGGTATCGGTATGACTGAGGAGGAGATTGAGAAATATATCAATCAGATTGCCTTTTCAGGAGCCGAAGAGTTTTTGGATAAATATAAGGATCAGGCTAACGCTATTATTGGTCACTTTGGATTGGGTTTCTATTCTTCATTCATGGTATCCGACAAGGTGGATATTGTTACACTTTCGCATAAAGAAGGTGCTGAAGCTGTAAAATGGAGCTGTGAAGGAAATCCGGAATTTACATTAGAAAAAGTAGAGAAAGCAGATCGGGGAACCGATATTGTTATGCATATCTCGGAGGATGAGAAAGACTTTTTAGAGCAGAGCCGAATTCAGGAATTATTGAATAAGTATTGTAAATTTCTTCCTGTTGAAATTGCTTTTGGCAAGAAAACAGAATGGAAAGATGGAAAGCAGGAAGAAACTGATGAAGACAATATCATCAACGATACAAATCCTGCATGGATTAAGAAACCATTGGATTTAAAAGAAGAAGATTACAGTAGTTTCTATCGTCAGCTTTATCCTGCGGGCGAGGATCCTTTATTTCATATTCATTTGAATGTGGATTATCCATTTAATTTAACAGGTATTCTTTATTTTCCAAAAATTAAGAATAGCGTTGAAATACAGAAGAACAAAATTCAGTTGTATTGTAATCAGGTATTTGTTACCGATTCGGTTGAAGGTATCGTACCTGAATTTTTAACGCTTCTTCATGGAGTGATCGATTCTCCTGATATTCCATTGAACGTATCTCGTTCGTACTTGCAAAGTGATGGTAATGTGAAGAAAATCTCGAACCATATCACTAAAAAAGTTGCTGATAGCTTGAATGATATTTTCAAGAAAGATCGTAAGGATTTTGAGGAGAAATGGGATGATCTACGTCTTTTTGTACAATATGGAATCTTGACAGAAGAGAAATTCTACGATCGCGCCAAGAAATTCATGCTTGTGAAAAATACCGATGGAAAGTATTTCACTTTAGAAGAATACGAAGCTATTATAAAAGAAAATCAAATTGATAAGGATAAGAATATCATTAATTTATATGCTACCGATGCTGATGTACAATTTACTTACATTGAGGCTGCAAAGGCAAAAGGTTATGATGTTTTGATTATGGATAGCCAGTTGGATAATCATTTGATTAACCATTTGGAACAGAAAACCCCTACTTCAAAATATGTTCGTGTAGATTCTGATGTAGTTGATAAATTGATCCAAAAAGATGAGGTGAAGGAATCGAAACTATCGGAAGAGCAAAAAACCGATTTAATTCCTGTTTTCAATGCGCAATTAACAAGTACAGGCGTGAACTATATGGTTACTTTTGAGTCGTTAGGCGAGAATACGCAACCGTTGATGATTACGCAAGCTGAATTCATGCGCCGAATGAAAGATATGGCAGCAATGAATGCCGGAATGGGATTCTATGGTGAAATGCCTGATTCATATAACTTGGTTGTGAATACTGATCATGCTTTAATTGAAACCATCTTAGCGGATAAAGATGCTAAATTAAGCGATAAACTTGCCGAGACTAATGGAAAATTAAAACCATTATTCGAAGAAAGAGAGCAATTAGAAGCCCTGAAAAAGGATAAGAAAGAGGAAGAAGTTCCTCAGGAAGAAAAGGATAAAATGACTGAAGTTCAAAACAAAATCTCTGAGGTGAACACCGAAAAAGAGAATTTGTTGAAAGGATTCGGTAAGGATAATCAGTTGGTAAAACAATTGATCGATTTAGCTTTACTTGCCAACAATATGTTGAAAGGAGAGGAGTTAGCTAAATTTGTTAAACGAAGTGTAGATATGATCAAGTAATTGATTCTTACCTGAAATAGTTTGTAGCCGGATTCTTAGAGTCCGGCTATTTTTTTCTTGTAATCTTTGCATAAAATGGAGACATAGTCTCTAATTTATTTAGGAACTATCTAAAAATATAAAAGGCTGTTCGGGTAGAACAGCCTTTGTCCTTCAGACTCATTGCAGAAGGAGTGTTTTTGAGTGTTTCTCTTTAATCTAAATTCTAAGATTATTTTTTGCTTCTCTTTTTCTGATTTCTTTTCCTGTTCTCGATAGCTTTTTGCCGTCCTTTTGAACCAGAAGGAGTTTTCATATTCTTGGCTTTTTTCTGATGGAAAGCACCTGTGTCTTTTCGGACAGTGTTTTTTATTTTAATATTTCGGGTTTGTATTTTCTCATCTTCTAATAGTTGCTTCGTAATTTCCACATCTAAAGGTATGGATTCAATAGAAATCTGATCCTGTATCAAATCTTCAATTTTCTCCATCAGTTCCTGTTCAATCTCATTTACCATGCTAATTGCAGTACCTTCTTTTTCGGCTCTACCAGTACGTCCAATTCGGTGAACGTATTCTACGTAGTTGGTTGGAATATCAAAATTGATAACATGACTTACATCCTGTATATCGATACCACGAGCAGCAACATCAGAGGCTACCAAAACTCTCGATTTGCCTTCTTTGAAGGAGTTAAGCGCTTTAATTCTGGTTTTTTGTGCCTTGTTGGAGTGAATAACACTTAAATCTTCACCAAAAATTTCTTCTAGTCGAATAGCAATTCTATCTGCATTTTTCTTGGTTTCGGTAAATACCATCACCTTATTAAATACATCCTTGTCCTGAAGTAAATATTTAAGCAGATTTACTTTGCTGAGGATATTGGGAACCTGATATTGAATTTGGTGAATATTTTTAACTGTGGTGGCTTGAGGGGCAATTTCAATTCTCTCTGGAAATAGAAGAAAATCCTCTGTCAACTTGGCAACAGTATCGGAAAATGTCGCAGAAAATAATAAATTCTGATGCTTTTCCGGTAATACCTCAAAAATAGCATTTAACTGTGGCATAAATCCCAGATCCATCATTTTATCAGCTTCATCAACAACAAGGGTTCTAATCTGATTTAGTTTGAGTACCCGCGACATGAATATATCCATTAAACGCCCCGGAGTGGCAACTAAAATATCAATACCTTCGCATACTTTTTCTTTCTGTGTATTGATGTTTACTCCACCATACACGCCAACTGCTCTAATATCCATATAAGGAGTAAGCAGATCTATTGTTTCGCAAACCTGCAAAACCAATTCACGAGTGGGAACCACAATAAGCGCACGAGGATCATATCCCTGGGCATAATTCAGTTTCATGAGAATCGGCATCAAGTAAGCCAAAGTTTTACCAGTTCCTGTTTGAGCAATACCAATTACGTCTTTGCCTGATCGAACAGGTGAGAATACTTCTTTTTGAATAGCAGTAGGCTTTTCAAAAGCAGCTTCCTCCAAAGCCATTCTTATTTGCTTGCTTAATTTTATGTCGTCAAATGAAATCATTACCGTAATTTTGAAAATTTGAGCAAAAATAGCTAAATAAACTGACAATTAGAGTGGAATAAGTTTATTGCCGTAAATGAACGGAACAAAATTAATAGTGTCAATCTAACAGTGCGTCTTGTTTTTGATTATAAATTGGAATTTATTTCCAAATGATACCTATTTCCTCTTTTAATTCTGCTTTGGCAACATCAATAGCTGAATTCTGCAATTGCATATGCGATTCGATAATTGCTTTGCTCAGGCTTAAAGATGAATCTGTTGCCAGCAATTGTAATGCCTCTGCATTAACCAATTGAATGATACTTTCCTTCGCATTTTTAATGTGCACCCATAATTGGGGAGAAACATAAATTTGTTGAGATAGATTGTGTTCAAACTCATTTCTGATAGCAACAATTAATTTTTGTTGTAATTGCTGATTGTTCAGACCTGCCACATTTTCTCTTAGGATAATAGATTCAGGGTGAATTCGCTCTAGAAAAAGAATCAACCTTTCGTATGCTTGTAAACGAATGGGCGTGATTTCTTTTTGATTGTTCAGAAATGCTTCCTGCTTCCTTTTTTTCTCCTCCCGAATTAAGAATTCTCTTACGAGTAAATAGGACGTGGCAAGAACAATAAGGGCAGGAATAATATATTTACTAATTTCTTCGAAGTACTTCATTTTTTTATTCTAGGATTAGATTTTTTCAAATTTTATAAGTCCCCTGTAATATTAAAAACAGTATCTTTGGCAGCATAAACAAACACACATAAATATTTCTATAAAATGGAATATTTTGATTAAAGGGGAAATATAATTACAAAAGTATTAAGCAATTTCTTAAATCCCTAAATTAAAATTAGAATGTTGAAAGTTTCCGATCGAATTGCAGGAATGGAAGTATCGCCTACTCTTGCTATGTCACAGAAAAGTAGAGAAATGAAAGATCAGGGGATTGATGTTATCAATCTGAGTGTAGGAGAACCCGATTTTAATACTCCTGATCATGTAAAAAAAGCTGCTCAAAAGGCTATAGATGATAATTACTCACATTATTCTCCGGTGCCTGGTTTTGTTGAATTACGAAAAGCTATCGTAAATAAATTAAAACGCGAAAATAATCTGGATTATTCAGTCGATCAGATTGTGGTGTCAAATGGAGCAAAACAATCCATTATGAATGCTATGATGAGTGTGGTGAATAAGGGTGATGAGGTAATTATTCCTTCTCCTTACTGGGTAAGTTATTCTGAGATTGTGAAATTAGCGGAAGGAATAAATGTATTTGTTCCGGCCAGCATCGAGCAGGATTTTAAGATAACAGCAGCTCAGTTGGAGGATGCAATTACTCCTAAAACAAGAGCATTCTTATTTAGTTCACCAAGTAATCCTACTGGAAGCTTATATTCTAAAGAGGAACTTCGAGCATTAGCAAATGTATTCGCAAAACATCCAAATATTGTAATTCTATCGGATGAGATTTATGAGCACATTAACTATGTTGGTGCTCACGAAAGTATTGCGCAATTTGATGAAATTAAAGATCGGGTTGTTGTGATTAATGGAGTATCCAAAGGTTACGCCATGACAGGCTGGAGAATTGGTTATATCGCTGCACCTTTGTGGATTGCTAAAGCTTGCGGTAAATTACAAGGGCAAATGACTTCGGGTGCATCGTCTATTGCACAGATGGCCTCAGTTGCTGCTTTGGAGGGAGATCAATCTACCACAATAGCTATGCGCGAAGCTTTTCGTAAGCGTAAAGATTTGGCACTTGCTCAATTAAAAGAAGTTCCTGGTTTCGAAATTCGTGAACCAAAGGGTGCTTTCTATTTATTTCCTCAGGTTTCTGAACTATTTGGAAAATCGAATGGAAGTATTGCAATTAATAATGCTACGGATTTAAGTTTGTATTTATTAGAGAAAGCAAATGTTGCAACTGTAACGGGAGCGGCTTTCGGCGCACCAAATTGTTTACGTCTTTCTTATGCCACCAGTGAGGAACAAATGGCTGAAGCTATTCGAAGAATTAAAGAAGCTATTGAAAAATTGAGCTAAGATATTATATCCTAAAATATAGAAGGTCGTTTCGTTTATTCGAAACGGCTTTATTATTGAATAATTTTCTTCCTTGGTGGGAGGGTATATAAATTAGCCGATATAAAAGAACTCCCCCAATAATGGAGGAGTTGATGATATTTGATTAAAATATAATTCTATTTATACAGATCTTTCAGACGATTAGCCATTCCTTCGGCTAAAGCTTCACATTTATCAAAATCCTCGGCATGTGGAGCGCACAATGCTTCGGGAGTTGCTTCTATTGTTTCCCATTTAATTGCTTCCGCAAATTTATTCAGGCGTTTTAATCCGCCACCGCCCCACGATTTAGAGCCAAAAACACCAAGCACATGATCTTTAATTGCCATATGTTCCAATTCATTTATCACAGTTTCCATGCTTGGGAAAATATCACCATTATAAGCACAGCTACCTAAAATTACACCACGGAATTTAAAAATATCATTAATGATATAGGATGGATGTGTTTTAGAGGAATCGTGGATACGTATTTTTTTGATTCCTTTTTTTACTAATTGGCGGGCAATATTATCTGCCATTTTTTCTGTGTTTCCATACATCGAAGCATATACAATTACACAACCTTCATCGGTTTGGTATTTGCTCCATTTGTCATATTTCGCGATAATATCATCAATATGGCTTCTCCAAATTGGTCCGTGAGTGGCGCAAATCATTTTTAAATCTAAACCCCTTAATTTGGCTAATGCATTTTGAGTTGGTCTGCCATATTTACCAACAATATTGGAATAATATCTACTGATTTCTTCTTCCAGGTACTCTAAATCCAATTCATCATCAAAGATGCCTCCATCCAGAGTTCCAAACGCACCAAACGCATCACCTGAAAATAAAATACCATTATTTGATTCGAAAGTTACCATAGTTTCAGGCCAATGCAGCATGGGAACCATATAAAAGTTCAGCTTATGCTGTCCCAAATCAAGCTGATCTCCCTCTTTCACCTCCAGAAGATTATTCTTAATGCCGTAGAAACGTTCCAACATTGGGAAAGTTTTCTTGTTTCCAACGATTTTCATTTCCGGATAACGCTCTACAAGGGTACGGATTGATCCGGAATGATCAGGCTCCATGTGATTGATGATAAGATAATCAGCCTTACGATCGCCTAAAACGGATTCAATATTATCGATATAGGTTTCCATTGTACCTCTCTCTACGGTATCAACAATGGCAACTTTTTCGTCCAATATAATATAGGAGTTGTACGCAACACCTTTTGGTAATGGCCAGTAATTTTCAAAAAGATGGGTTTTTCTGTCGTTGGTTCCTACCCAAAAAATATTGTCAGTAATGTTGTTTCTATTATGCATTCTTTATGATTTTGAATATTCTGCGTTTTCAGACTTTAAATTTATTTTGATATGGCTGACTGCCATTAGATAAAAATTGAAAGACATTTAACGTTCTGAAATGAAGACAAAATATAGGATTCGATTGTTTTTCAGGCCACAAAATTAATAATAATTCTTTTTTAGATATAACTGCAATGCATCTTCTTTAAAAAATCTTATTTATTGTTGCAAAAGCCGGATGAGTTGCTGTTTATTTATGATTTTAATTTCTCTGCGATTGGTTTCGATCCAACCTTCTTGTTCCATTTCTTTCAAGCTACGGGCAAAAGATGGGCGAGTGACTCCAAAAAACTGAGCCATTTCTGCTTGTGATTTAGGTAAAATAATTTTGTCTTTATCAGGAGTTGCTAGTTTTAGTATATAGTTGGCCAATTTCCCTTTAATTGTTTTAAAATTGAGAAACATTAATTTGTTTGCTAAAAACTGACTCCGATTCGAAATTGAATTGAGATAATTGGTTAGAAAAATTTTATTTTTTTGAAACAAGTCAATTACCGAGGATTTAGATAAGGAGAATATTTCCACATCATCGTTGGCAGTTACATTTACTGGAAATTGATTTCGTTGTCCAAATAAAAATGCTGAAGCGATAGGATAGGGAGCCATAATATCTTCAATTTTTATGATTTTTCCTGACGGATCAAGCATTTCACCTTTTACACTTCCTTTTAATACAATCATAAGATTTTCGCATCGGTCTTCTTTGAATGCCACAATCTCACCTTTGTTGTATTTTTTAATCTGATATTGTGCATTCAGTAAAAGTTCTTCTAGCTCCCTTGCACTTATTCCCCGAAAGATTGGTGATTCTGATAATTGTTGATATAGCATTATTGTATGATTTTAAATCTTCCTAATATTAGGAGTTTCCTTTCAATCATCAAAGAAATAGGAGAGAATTTAGTCTGTTAATTAATAAAATAGGAGCGTAAAAAAGTAAAGAATTCCCATTAGTAATTGTGTTCAGTACTCTCATAAAAGAAAGAAGGGTTTCAACGCAAGAGTGCGACATTTCCTTTTTTGAGAACATGTTTTCCATTTAGGTAGGTTACTTCCAGAACGTAGATGTAAACATCAATATTTTGAAGTACACCATTAAAGAAACCATCCCATCCCTGATTGATATTAGTGGTTTCAAAAATCTTTTGACCCAAACGATTATAAATGATCAAGGTGGCTTTATCGATGCCGTTACCTCTGATGAAAAGTTTATCATTGACCCCGTCCCCATTAGGTGAAAAGGCTTTTGGGAGCCCAACAAATGGATAATTTTTCACAAATCCGATATCTATAGTATCCCGGGCAGAACAATCCGATTCATTGGTGACCAGAACCCAGTATTTACCTTCTGTATTTACTGAAATTTTTTGCGTAATCTCATCTGTTGACCAAGTATAAAAACAATTGGGAGTACCGGCATCAAGAACAATACCTTTTTTAGGATAGGATACCAGATCTTTTCCCAAGTCAACAATTGGAGTTGGATATAAACTTATTGTAACACAGTCCGATTCTAAATTCCCATAAGCGTCGGTCACTTCCAAACAATATTCCCCATTATTTTTGATGTAAATATCACTGGTTTTTTTATTTAAGTTCACCCAATGATAATTTAATGGATATTCCGGATTGCCTTCAATTTGAGGAGTAATAAGAATAGAATCTCCAGTACAAATATGATGATCTTCTCCTAAAAAAACACCAAATTTTTCACCTTTCCGATAGTCTATAATCACTGTATCCTTATTGGAGCATCCGTACTGATCCGAAACTTCAACCATAAAAACACCGCCACTATTAGCAAGTATAGTTTGGCTGGTTTCACCGTTATTCCATATGTAGGAAGCGCCATTATTACCTGCATCAAGCAGTTTACTTTCTCCATCCCATAATATAAAATCGGAACCCAAATCAACAATAGGATTGTGATGTGAGATCACTGTAGTATTTGCTGTTTTTGAGAAACCATCCGAATCTGTCACTTTCACCCAATAGCTACCTGCTTCTCCAATAGTTATTGTAGGTTCATGGGAACCATTACTCCATTCATATTGATAATCTTGTTGTTTGTAAATAGCAGGACTCAAGGTTAATTTTTCGTCACCACATAGGTGTATGATTTCGGGCAGCTGCAAATCGAAAAGATCTTCTTCTAATTTTGCCTTAAAGGATTTGCTTGTTTGGCATCCTGCCGAGGATGTTTTGGTTACGGAATAAGTACCGGATTGGTCTAGTGTGATGGAAGAAGTCGTAGAGCCATCAGACCATAAATACGTACAGTCATTAGAGAATATATCTATGTTTTGATTTTTTTCACTTAAAATCAAATAGTCGGGAATATCAATTATTGGTGCTTGCTGCTCCAATACTTTTATCGAAGTATTTACTTTTTGATTATCTTCTAAATCTGTCACTGTCAGTGTATAATTTTCTGGTTTTGATACAGTGATACTTTTACTAGTTTCTCCGGTATTCCACAAATAGGAATAATTAGCGGGTAAGTCCATTTGTGGATTTAAAATGACATCTTCATCCTTACATATATATATGGTGTCAGCCAAATCAATAGCAAAACTTTTTACCAATTCTACTCCGGCAAAGATAGTATCGCTATTACATCCAAAAGCGTCGGTTTCAATTAGTTTGAATAATTGATTTTCTTCTTTATCTGGCCATTGTATTTTTATTCGAACTACTTTTCTATTTGCATCTATTTCACTCTCTTCGTGAATGCTGCTTGCGCCAATTGGTAACCAAACAGAATAGCTAGAGTTTTTTCCAATTTCAGCTTGGTATTCCTGAGTAGAATTTATTTTAGCTTTGGGATAATAATCTTCTATTTCGGGATTCGCAAGAGGTAAAACTTGTACGGTAGCTATTTGATGATCTTTTGAAATAGTTAGTGGACTTAGATCTTCCAGCCAGGCTTCTTTTAGTTCTATAGTGTAATTTTGAATACTATTAGTTTTGTTCTGTAATAAAAGTGAAAGATCGAATTTTGAAATGTCGATGCCTTTATCGCCATTGGCAACTATTGCCGGACTATTATTCACAGAATAGGAAACAAACCATTTTTTATTTTCAGGTCCTTTAATGATGAGCTTTATTTCTTGCATGGTTGATGCTTCTCCATTGTTGGCAGAACAATACATGATCTGATAATTTGGATCGATGCTTACATCTGAAGTCTGAGCTGAAATAGAGGAGCATATACCGATCCAGAAAAAAACAACTAGTATCTTCGATCTATAAATCCAATGTGTTATCTTTTTTTTAGTCATATTCCAGCAGATTTTTAGTGTAAATCCATTAAAAAGACAATTTTACTAATGTGTTAAAGGTAATTTAAAAAATGGAATCGATAGCTTTTTGTCACCAATAAAACATTCTTCATCATTAATAAATGCTTGTTTGTCTTTTATTGTGTATTTGTAATAGCATTCATTTTGTTGTTTCTACGCGAAAAAAAGGAATGTGTAACATCGGTTACAGTTTTTTTTTTAGGCTTGCTCTACATTTGTAGCAGATAATTAATAAAATCTGATTGAAGATGGAGAATCAATATTTTAAAACCACAGATAGTTTGCTTGAGATTTGTACTCAATATCCGGAGACAATTAAAATTTTTGCGTCGAATGGATTTAAGCAATTAGAGGATGAGAAGAAAAGAGCTTTGTTTGGAAAATCTCTTTCTTTAGAAATGGCTTTAAAAATGAAAAAGCTGAATGTGGATACATTTTCGGCTTTGTTAGTGGAAGGTATTGAGCTCAACAGAAAACAGATTGATGGGGATTTGAATCAAAATACAAAAGAACAAAAATCCGATACCATACAAGTGCAGGGATTATTGCCTTGTCCGGTTCGGGTTCCATTAGTAGAAGGTATAGAAGATTTTATTAGTAGCTATGAGAAAGATCATAAAAATGAGATCGTTTACGATTTAAAAGCTGCTTCGATGGGTTTAGATTGGTTAATTGATGATGTAATTAATCAGGATAATACCGATAAATTGGCTGATATTTTTATTTCAGCAGGATTTGATCTGTTTTTTGATGAAAACCTAATGGGAAAATTTAGAAAGCAGAATGTATTTGCCGATAGTACAGGATTTGAGTATTTGAATAAAGATTTTGATAACGATGAAATTTGTTTGAAAGATCCACAAGGTCATTATTCTATGATTGGAGTAGTTCCGGCAGTTTTCTTAGTGAACAAACAAGAACTTGGTGATCGTCCAATTCCAAAAACATGGGCCGATATCTTTAAACCAGAATTTAAGCGAAGTGTAAGTTTGCCTATTAGTGACTTCGATTTGTTTAACTCCATGTTGCTGCATATATACAAGGAATATGGAGAAGAAGGAGTAAAAGGCTTGGGAAATTGTTTGTTGGAAAGTATGCACCCATCGCAAATGGTAAAATCGCACACGAAAAAGAACGAGCGTCCTGCAATTACTATTATGCCCTATTTCTTTACTAAAATGGTGAAACAAGGTGGCCCGATGATTGCTGTTTGGCCAGAAGATGGAGCTATTATTAGTCCTATTTTTATGCTGACAAAGAAAGACAAACTGGAAAAAACGCAACCGGTAATTGATTTCTTTGCTTCTGAACATGTCGGTGAAATTCTTTCACATCAGGGCTTATTTCCAAGCATTCATCCTAATGTGGATAATCGTTTACCTAAGGAGAACAAATTTATGTGGTTGGGATGGGATTATATAAATAATAATAATATTGGCGAAATGATTCGTAAATGCGATACTATTTTTAATAAGGCCATTCAGGATGAATCTTTACATAATTTGGGGTCATTGACATATACGCCGCAGAATAATTAAAAAATGATCGTTTTCGTAGAGAAACGCAAGTATTTTTAATAGAAAAGAATAGAGATACAGGTAACTGGTTTCGAGAATAATTAAGCTAGAGATATGAACTTAGTAACAGTTTCAGGACCTCCTTCATCAGGAAAAACAGCAGTGATATTAAAAACCATCGATTCGTTTCAAAAGCGAGGTTTGGAGGTTGGTGTCGTAAAGTTTGACTGCCTCTACACCGATGATGATGTTTTGTACGAAAAAGCAGGTGTTAAAGTAAAAAAGGGATTATCAGGATCGCTTTGTCCTGACCATTATTTTGTTAGTAATATCGAAGAAGTGGTACAATGGGGAATTAAAGAAAATTTAGATCTTTTAATTACCGAAAGTGCTGGTTTATGTAATCGTTGTTCTCCCTATGTGAAAAATGTTACTGCTGTTTGTGTCATCGATAATCTAAGTGGTATTAATACACCAAAGAAGATTGGTCCCATGCTGAAAAGCGCTGATATTGTTATCATCACTAAAGGAGATATTGTTTCGCAAGCAGAGCGGGAAGTATTTGCTTCGCGTGTAAATACAGTTAATCCAGGAGCAAGTATCATGAATGTGAATGGTTTAACCGGCCAGGGAGCCTATGAGTTGAGTACTTTATTGTACGATGAAAAGGCAAATGTAAAAACTTTGGTTGGGGAGAAGTTAAGATTTTCCATGCCATCGGCACTTTGTTCTTATTGTTTAGGTGAAACCAGAATTGGTGAAAGCTTCCAAATGGGTAATGTGAGGAAGATTAATATAGAAAATAAAAAGGACCAATAATAGAAAAGTATTAGGTCGGTTCAAATTACATGACATTAATTTAAATTGCCAACAGCTTCAATTGCCAACAGCTTAAGTTGATGGATAAAAAAATATAGAAAACAAATACCATGATTTCAGTTCAAAATATACAAGAACAAACAATTTCCGATTTATTCGAGCAATATCCTTTCCTTCAAGGATTTTTCGAGGAACAGACTTTAGAAGTAAATGGTCAGATCAACGAAAAGCTAGATGATTTTTTGAATTTTCTGGAGGATGAGGAAGAACAAGAAAATCGAGCAATGGCTAAAGACCAGGTGCTGGAAGCTATGAGTGAGTATATTACTCAGATGCTTGAATTTCTTGGAGAAGATAAGGATGACGGAGTTCGAAGTATCACTTTATTACCGGGAACGAATAAATCGGGAGAAGCAGAACAATTTGGCGAATTAAAGATCAGCAAAAGCGAGATTGTGTGTATTGTTGGACCTACCGGATCGGGGAAGAGCAGATTGCTTGCCGATATCGAATGGGTTGCATATAAGGATACGCCAACCTCTAGAACCATTTTAGTGAATGAAGAAGAGGGCGATAAAAAATGGCGAATGACTTCTGGAAATAAATTGGTAGCACAGCTTTCTCAGAATATGAACTTTGTGATGGACTTGAGTGTATACGAATTCTTGGAATTGCATGCGCAAAGTAGGTTGGTGGAAGATGTGGAAAGTGTAATTGATAAGATTATTAAGCAGGCAAATAATCTTGCAGGAGAAAAGTTCGATTTAAATACGCCAATTACCAGTTTGAGCGGAGGACAATCCCGAGCTTTGATGATAGCCGATACTGCTATTCTTAGTAAGTCGCCTATTATTCTGATTGACGAGATTGAAAATGCAGGGATAGATCGTAAAAAGGCATTAGAGCTTTTGGTTGGAGAAGAGAAAATTGTTTTGATGGCAACACACGATCCAATACTTGCATTGATGGGCGATAAGCGAATTGTAATTAAAAATGGAGGTATCCATAAGGTAATTGAAACGAGTGAAGAGGAAAGAAATTTACTTGTTGATTTGGAGCGCATGGATGCAGTAGTACAAAATATGAGAACTCGTCTTCGTCAGGGAGAGATTATTCAAAAAAAAGATATAGGATTTTAGACAAAAATATAATTTTCAATGCACCCTTAAATTCTCCAATGGGGATCAAAACTAGAAAAAGTGTTTTTTCGGAATAGGCTTGTGTATTAAGGATAGAAATAAATCAAATGAATTAACCAGGATAAAGAAAATAAGAGCTTCATTTTTCTTTGAGATCTTTATCAGTAAAAGGAGGATAAAATTATGCATGACGGATGCGCAGGAAGTTTCGAAAATGGAAAACAAGTAGTGGATAAGGTTAGAATGATGGGTTTTTCTAATCAATTAATGCCAATGCCATTGGATGTTGAGTGCCGTGGCTGTAAGGAAACATTTACAATGGAAGAATTTGAAGGACATTGTCCTAAGTGTGGTATGGTACATGGCGTTACACCTTGCCATGCCTTCGATCCAAACAATATAATGGCGGCAGGAGTTGGTTATTAGTAGCTGAAATTTGTGTTGTCCGTGAGGATTACCGATAAATTAATCTCCCAATAGAACTAAGTTTTCTGTTGGGATTTTTTTTTGAATTCTTGATTATAGGCAAGAAAGTGAGGAGTTGTTTCGTACCTAAGATGATGGTAATCTTATTTCGCTTTCCTTGTTCGTTTGCGCAATTTGGCTATTCTGTCGCGATAATATGACTTCAACTCTGCTACAAATAAAAGCGGATCTTCATATTCTGTAAGTACCTTATAAGTGTGTTTGTTTTTTGCGATTTCCAATAAGATGAGTAGTTTCTTTTTTTTATTCTTCAAATACGATAGTTGTACTGTAGGTATTTTGTTTTCTGTTTTTGTATCCCTGTTTTGATGGAGATTACTACCCTGAATCAGCTGGGCGTGATATATTCGAAGATCATGTAAATTGCCCGTTTGGTATATTTCAATCAGTTTACATGTCGCTTCAGTCGCCAACTCTATTTTATCTTCCGTCATCGAGAATTTATCTGGATGTATTTGAAGTAATACTTCCCGGTAAAGTCGCTTTTTTTCTTTTTGTTCCTCCTCACTAACAGCAGGAGTTGCTACTTTTTTATGCAATTTTAAACCAGTTGGTTCCTGATAGTTCTTTCCTCGCTTCTTCTGTTCCCTGCGTTTTTCCTTCTTCGCTAATTTCAGCTTTTTATAAATAACGCTCAGTTCTTGTTCTTCAATCAATTCCTCCATTAATTTTGAGCGAAGAAAGGTCTCGAAAGTAAATGTTTCTTGGGTAATACGATCAAGTTTTTGCTGTAGTGCAACAATTTGAGCCTTCAATAACAAATGCTCTTTTTCTATTTTATTTGATAGTGTGTATGGTAGTTTGTTCATTTAAGGATATTGCAAGGCACAAAGTTGATTAATATTTTGCAGAGAATAATGGCTTTCTATATTATTTCTCCCAATTCATTAGTTCTAGGCTTAATAAAATATAGTGATCAAATAATCCTACAAGTATAAAAAAGCAAGCAATAATGTTTATTACACCGTACATGTCTCAAAAGTGAGGGAATGTTGTATGGGAAAGTTGAAAGAGGTTACAGTTAGCCTATATGAGAAGCATTTCACTGTATCCATTTGTGAGATAAGCTACCCAAAATGAATTGCCAAATTTTTATATCTTCATGCTTTTGTAAAACCAATCGAAACAAATATGAATCAGCAAAAAATCATTGAAAAAACCGTAGAATTCGTAAAGCAAACACTAAGTAATGCTGAAGGTGGACACGATTGGTGGCACATTTATCGGGTATGGAAATCTTCTAAACAATTAGCGAAGCAAGAGGATGTAGATATATTGGTTGTAGAACTTGGCGCATTGCTTCATGATATTGCAGATTCGAAATTTCACGATGGAGATGAGGAAATAGGAGCACAAAAAGCCAGAGCCTTCTTAAATTCATTGCAAGTGAAAGAAGAAGTGATTGTACATGTAGAAAATATTATCAATAATATTTCATTTAAAGGAGGAAAAGAAAAGCAAAAATTCCATTCGCCGGAGTTATCTGTTGTTCAGGATGCGGATAGATTGGATGCATTAGGAGCTATTGGAATCGCAAGAACCTTTAATTATGGAGGGTATAAAAACCGTGAGATCTGCAATCCTACGATAAAACCCAATTTGCTCATGAATAAGGAGGAATACAAAAACAGCACCGCGCCTACCATCAATCATTTTTACGAGAAGTTACTTTTGTTAAAGGATAAAATGAATACTATTTCCGGTAAAGCAATGGCTGAAAAAAGGCATGCCTTTATGGAATTATATCTGAATGAATTTTATCGGGAGTGGGAGGGGAAATAAGAACTATTGCGAATCTGATTGATTAGGTAGCAAATAATTCCAACTTGGAGTGATAGAAATAGTGCGTTATTGGTGTTTTTATAGCGGGATCAACTAGTCAATCAAAATACAATAAGATGAAAACTATCAAATTGAAAATTAAGGGAATGTCTTGTTCAACTTGTTCTGCATCTGTAGAATGATTTGTAGATGAACAGACAGGTATTTAAGTTTTTTATTTCTGTTTCATGAAATAGAAGATGCCTGGAATTGATTGTAGAATCATAAAAAATAATAGAGGGGTTTAATGTTCTTGATTTTTACTATATTAGACATAGCAATTGGATCTGATAAACGGATCTGTATATACTAACTTAAATTTAATTTGCGATGAAGGACTTTGAAGCACTAAATTTGATGGAATTGATCTATGTAAAAGGAGGAAATGAGCTACCTGTTCATCCAGGAAATTGTTATGACGGTTGTGGATGCGGCGAAACTCCAAAACCTAAAACGTATCCTGATTGATGGAATTTAAACAGTAAAAATATAAGCGGAGTCCTATGCTCCGCTTTTTTGTGCAGTATAACTTGCTGAATCGTATCAAAAAAAACCACTCCATGCGGAGTGATTTTTATGATATTTTAAGAATTCCCTTAGTCGATAACTCCAGAGCCAATTAGTTCACCTTGATCATACCAGGCAGCAAATTGTCCTGAAACAACGGCTCTTTGTGCTTCATCAAATTGAATGTATAAGCCTTCTTGTTTAAAGATAAGTTTACCTTTTTGCAGTGGCTGACGATAACGAATACGAACGTCGTAGTTTCTTTCGCAGTCTGTGCTTGGCTTTAAATCTTCCCGAATCCAGTGTACTTCTGGCTTGGGAATAAAAAGTGCTTTTCTCATCAGAAGAGGATGTTCATGGCCCATACCAACATATACAATGTTTTGAACCACGTCGGTGCCAATAACAAATAATGGCTCTACTTTGCCACCAACATTTAATCCTCGGCGTTGACCAACAGTGAAGAAATGAGCACCATTGTGTGTGCCAACTTCTACGCCCATTTCGGGTGTAAATGTGTAGGGTTTTGAAATATCTTCCAAAGTATCAGAAGTAGGAATAATTTGATCCGCTTTATCTGCCATGATCTCTATTATTCGGCCTTTCTTAACCTTTAATTTTTGTTGCAGGAATACTGGAAGATCTACCTTACCTACAAAACAAATTCCCTGTGAATCCTTCTTATCTGCAGAAGCAAGTTTTTCGCGACGAGCAATTTCCCGAACTTCTGGTTTGATGATATGTCCGATAGGAAACATGGCTTTATCCAATTGTTCCTGCGAAAGTTGACAAAGAAAATAGCTTTGATCCTTATTGCCATCTTCACCGGCAATTAATCGATATATTTCTTTTCCATCTTTTATGATGGTCTCTTTTTGGCAATAGTGTCCGGTTGCTACGTAATCGGCTCCTAACTCCAAAGCCTTTTTCATGAAAACATCAAATTTGATTTCCCGATTACAGAGTACATCAGGGTTTGGTGTTTTTCCCTTTTCATATTCCGAAAACATGTAATCAATTACCAGGGAACGATATTCTGTACTCAAATCAACAAAATGAAAGGGAATATCCAGTTTTTTGGCAACCATTTGCGCAAATAGAATATCCTCCTCGAAAGGACATTCTTCCGATTTCAATCCAACTGTATCATTCCAATTTTGCATAAACAGAGCTTCCACTTCATAACCTTGCTCTTTCAGCAAGTATGCAGCAACACTGGAATCAACTCCACCCGACAGCCCGATTACAACTTTTTTCTTCATACTCTAAATCTCCATGTTTTTCAAGTGGCAAAAGTATTCATTTTTTGGCGATGTGCCAATTATACCGGATGAATTGGGTTTTTATTCCGATATAAGTTTTGTTATGAATTTTCTGAACCAAATAAAATAAGTTAACTTAGATTGAATTTAAAGAAGGATGCGTAACCATTGTTTTTTACAATCTTATCAGAATAATAAAGAAGAAACTGATGGCGGTACAATCCAATAATTTATCCGATAATGGTTATTATTTGGTTACTATATGTTCTTTCTATCCGTAAATGAAAAAAATGACCTATGAAAAAATTAAATCTAACACTATTATTAGCAATGCTTGTATTTTGTGGTTTTTCCCAAAACAAGCAGGATTCATCGTATTGGAAGAAAGGAGGAATGACCTCTATAAGTTTTTCTCAAACTTCTCTAACCAATTGGTCAGGAGGGGGTGATAATGCCATTTCGACTAACGGACAGCTGAATTTATTTTCCAACTTTAATAAGGGGAAAAATAGCTGGGAGAATACCTTGAATATGGAGTATGGCATGGTAAAACAAGGCGATCAAGGAGTGCGTAAGAGCATCGATAAAATCGATTTTGTAACGAAATATGGATACAAAAATGGTGGAGAATGGTACTATAGCGCTTTATTAGATTTTAAAACACAATTTGCTAAGGGATACAATTATAGCAATACTGCTGGAGTGGATGATGTAAAGGTTTCTAACTTGTTTGCCCCTGCTTATGTTACTTTATCCTTGGGTATGGATTACAAACCAAGTGAAGTATTCTCTGCCTATATCTCACCAATTACCAGTAAGATGACTATTGTTAATGATGATGAATTATCGAACCAAGGAGCTTTTGGTGTAGATCCCGGTGATAAATTTAGAGGTGAGTTTGGTGCATTCTCTAAATTGGCAGTTAATAAAAATATCATGGAAAATGTGAACCTGAAGAGTACGCTGGATTTGTTTACCAATTACACTGATAACTTTGGTAATATAGATGTTACCTGGCAAGTGATGGTGAATATGAAAGTTAATGATTTTCTTACAGCAACGGTTAATACTTCGTTGGTTTACGACGATGATGTTGATTACATTGATAAGAGTGGCAATAATAAAGGCCCAAAAATTCAGTTTAAGGAAATCATTGGAATTGGCTTAGCATACAAATTCTAGAGTTCTGGTATAACAAAAAAATGAATATAAAATTAAGCGGGAGATGTATTAATTGCATCTCTCGTTTTTTTATCTTGTTACTAGCTTAATGCCATTCTTTTCTTCTATAAATTGGAAGTAATTATATAATTTGTAGTTAACATCGAATCCATAATCTTCATAAGGATTATAGTCGATATAATTTTCGATATAGGTATGACCTTCCATATACAGTCTATTCCATTCGCTGACATAGATTTGATTCCAATTGGAATAATACCATTCCGAATGGGCCGTAGCTTTTAAATCACGGGTGGCAAACCAGCTGTCGAATCCAATATCTAGAATAATGAGTTCGTATTCTGTGCTGTCCTCCGCTATTTCCTTATTCTGATCATTCTGAATAGGAACGGATTGTTGCAATGCAGTATAACTAGTACATGCACTGGCAAGAATTAAAATCAGAACAATAGAAGCAAAATGTCTCATCACGTTTCGTATTAAAGTTCGTAGGTAGGGCAGCAAATAATCGTATTAGTAAAGGGACGGTGTAATCGTTAAACGTTGATGTAAGTAGAAAGGTTTCAGGTCATTAAAGCTTTATTTGAAAAAAGAGGCAGATGAAAACTATCTGCCTCTATATGTTTACCTGATATTATAATTTAATCAGCTTTTTGGTAATGATTTCATCTCCATCCTCCAGAGAGATAAAATACATCCCTGTTGGTAAATCCGAAACATCTATCGTATTATCCTCCTGATCAAGGGTAAGTAATTTAATTGTCTTACCAGTGATAGAACTTATTCTTACTTTAGACTGAATGTTACCTTGAATGTATAAAGTCACAAAGTCCTTAACGGGATTTGGGTATAGTTTAAATTCCTCAATAGGAGGAGTTTGACTCAATGGGGAACCAAAGAAAGCAGATTTGACTGCTACAGCAGGAGCTGAGTTGGAAATGTTAATGGTATAATCTTCCACTTCACCCTGACTGAAGATCTGACAAGCTTTATTGGCTGCCCTACGATGTTTCAAGATAACTCTCATTCTGGTTTGACCGATTACGGCATTCGCAGGAACTGAAATATTTGTTGAGGATATACCACTATTTGCAGAATAACCTGATACCAATAGTTCACTGTTTGTAAAATCGCCACTACGATCGAAGTCAATATATATTTTCCAGTGAATTACATAAGTCCTGGATTTATATGCAGCAGAGAAATTCAAGCTGTAATTGCCTCCTGGTGATATATTGGCTGTTAAGCCGGTATAATCGCCATAACCACCATCATCGCCAGATGGATTACTCATATCTGCCAGCTCTACCAAATCGATATATTCGTAGCGAGTGGCTTTACCGTAAGATTGACAATAATCTGGTGTTGTAGCAATAGCAGGGGTTGTTAAAGATTGCACAGCTGTGTAATCACTATTGCCACTGCTATTATTCGCTCGCACTTGAAATTCATAGGTAGTCTCCGATAGTGCGTTATTATAATTAAGAGAAGTAGCAGTAGGAGAAAAGAATTCCCAGCTGCCACCCA
>Ga0209013_10000485_pt1 | contig 35334 bp, 34 predicted proteins | sample Cruoilmetagenom2_FD_187291 | JGI IMG/M metagenome (GOLD analysis project Ga0209013, IMG submission 187291) | Oil polluted marine microbial communities from Coal Oil Point, Santa Barbara, California, USA - Sample 2 (SPAdes) (version 2) | ecosystem: Environmental > Aquatic > Marine > Oil seeps ...
GTGGTGAATACCACGGACAGTGATGATAATCCCGATGGTTTACGATTGTTATTAGCCTATAAATTGGCGGATCATAAAGCTAATAACGGCCCTGATAACTTACAACTTTTGAAATTTCCAGACTCACGTTTTGCTACTACAGAAGCATTGTATCGTTTAAGTGGTGCTGATAATAGTAATAGTGGTGGTTTGGAAAAAGGTCACGGCGGACTGAGTTGTGAAGGCTGTCATGGTAGTACTCATGCAATCTGGCCCAACAAAAATCCTTTCTCAAATGACAATAAGGCAGCAAAGGATTTACAGGGACATGCAGGTACTATTATTGAATGTTCGACCTGTCATGAAGGTGATTTAGGTAATACGATGGAAGGACCTCATGGTATTCATCCTGTGGGGGATACCAGTTTCTCAGATGGTGGTCATGAAGACATTGCCGAACAGAATAATGGTGATGCCTGTCGTGCCTGTCATGGTCTCAATGGTGAGGGAACAGTCTTATCCAGAGTTGCCACGGACAGAACCCTGAAAAATGAAGGTGAAACTATTTCACTATTGAAAGGTGACGTGGTTACCTGTTCAATTTGTCATGATAATGAACTGTAGTAATCTTACCTGTTGATGTAAAAATTATAAGGGTGCCTTTTCTGGGTACCCTTATCTATGACGTGAGCAAATATTACTCTCTCATCCAGGCAATCCATAAAATGATTTTGTTGTGGATCTCATCACATTTGTAATAAGTAATTATACCTTTTTTAAAGTATTAATATTTCCTTAAGGTAGTCTCAGTATTATCCTCATTTAGATTTTTTGAATTTAGAGGTGATAATTATGGACAAAAATACTCAATACAGTAAGACTTTTTTCAAATCCTTACTTCCCGTGGCATTTTTTGGCTCAATGTCGAATTTATCTGCATACGAATTAATTGATCTTGGTGCAAACGTAGCTCCCAGGGCAATTAATAATATTGGTGTTGTTGTAGGTGCTAGTAATACAGAACAGTATCCAGGCACAGCCTTTCGCTGGTCTTCAGACAGTGCTTTTGAGCTTATCAAGGGTGGAATAAGTGCCAATGCAGTAAATGATGGCGACACCGTTATTGTTGCCGGTAACACAATTGACGGCGCATTTATCGGTAATCGTGAATGGAGTGACTACAGTGCTTATGGAATTAACCAACTGGGTGAGGTAGCAGGATATAAAGTGGGTACGAATCCGTACCAGCCAAGGTCGTTGCCTTATAATCCTGCTATATTCAATGGCAACAAGTGGAACATCTTTGATATTGCGAGACTATACCCTCGAGGAACACGCGAGGGGGTCTATGCAGACAGATTTATTCTGAATGGTATCAATACTGGCGGCTACACAGTTGGCTATAAATATCGTTACGGTTTAGCGGGCTCATCAGCTATTTTGATTGATACAAATGGGCCGGTGAACGATTATTCTGATGTGGTTTTTCTGCCAACTCCTGCTGGTGGACGTGCTGTTGATATTAACGATAATAATTTGATTGTAGGTACTACCGGGAGTAATTCAAGTACAATCCCCGTCATTTATTCGCAAGCTTTTGTTTATGATTATAACGCAGTCACAGACAATTTGTTAATCCTTCCGGTTCTGGAAGGCGGTTTGCATAGCAGTGCTTATGATATTAATGAAATTAATCAGGTTGTCGGCAGCTCTGAATCTGCGGCTGGATATCATGCTGTTCTATGGGATGAATCCGGCAGTATAGCTGACCTGAATGAAACGGTGACGGCACCGGGTTGGGTTTTGACTTCTGCTACTGCTATTAATGAACGTGGTGATATTGTTGGAACTGGTACGCTGAATGGTGTGGCGCATGGCTTTGTACTGAGTAATGGCGCAATATCCGGACCGCCTCCTGCAGAGAACCAAGCACCTGTGGCAGTAGCCAGCGCTGATCTTACTTCTGGTAAGGCTCCGCTGATGATAAACTTTGATTCATCTGCTTCCACTGATTCAGATGGTTCAATTGCTGGTTATTCCTGGGATTTCATGGATGGAAGTTTCAGCACTGCTTCAAATCCGTCGCATGAATTTACCGTTCCTGGTACCTACCCGGTGACTTTGACTGTCACTGATGAGCTGGGCATGCAAGCATCAAGCACCATTAGCATCAATGTTAGAAAGGGAAAACGTAAGTAATTAGTGATGCACAAATGGCTGGAGTGGGCCATTCCAGTCATTTGTGCTCTTATGAAGTATAATAATGCTTATTATGGTTAAAATAAAAGAAAATGTTTGTCCGATCTGCTACGCTGAAAATAAATGCGAGGCTCAAAGCGAAGAACCTTGCTGGTGTAATCAGGTAAAAGTACCCAAAAAACTGTTAGCTTCTCTTCCCGATGAGCAGAGAGGTAAATCCTGTATCTGTCTTTCCTGTATTAAAGCGTTTAATGAGGCCAGTTCAAAGTAAGCATATGAAAAAACAATTATTGTCTGTATTATTCCTTGTTTTAAGCGCACCACCTTCTGGAGCAGAAAATAACGCGTCTCTGGCTCATTACAGTCCGCCTCTGAATGCCGAATTTAAAGCATTATTAAAAACAGCTGATGCAGCCGCTGGTGAAGAGTATTTTATGCGCAAATGTTCTTCCTGCCATGATGAATTTAAAAGTGAGACCCATGGCAAGGGACCCAATTTGTGGAATGTGCTGGGACGTAAGGCAGGTAGTGCAGAAGGTTTTGCCTATTCAGATGCCATGCGCCAATCGGGTCATACCTGGAGTTATGCCACGCTTAATTATTATTTAACTAATACTGAACGTGCGGTGCCCGGGCGTATTATGAATTTCAAGGGTATCCGAAAAGATAAGGATCGAGCCAAGCTGCTGCTTTTTTTAAGAGCCATGAATGATACTCCTCCAGCATTACCTGAATAGTTCTGTTAACACTGTATTATCGGCAGTTCATTCCATCGGCTGGTGTAGGATGGTGAACGATAAGCCTGACGCATTGCCCATTTTTTATGCACACCCTCAGCGGCAATGTAGATGGAATTTTTGCCATAATTTTTATTGATTTTATCCATAATAGCCATGAGTGAGTCTGTTTTTGGTGATTGGCCGGTATGAAATAAATCCAGTTGCTGATGTTTTTTGGAGCTGAGATCCAGCAGACCAACTCCGGCTTTCATATAAGTGGCTCCGGGTTTGACAAGATGCCGTATAACTGCACGGGTAATACTTGAAATCAGACGAGTATCGTCGCTGGGGTAGGGGAGCTGTATGACCCGATGGCTATTATAATAATTGGCCTCATAGGTTGAGTTATAGAGTAAAACCTGCACTGATCCGGTTAATGACTGCTGCGCTCTGAGCTTTTCACAGGCGCGTGCAGCGTACAGGCTGACAGCATCCAGTATGGGCTGTAATTGCCTGGTTTTTTGTGCGAATGAGCGGGTGCAGTAAATTTGCTTTTTTATAGCGGGTATTTCATCCAGTGACAGGCAGGTATGACCATTTAATTCTTCAATGATCCGTTCGACACAGACATTAAAATATCGGCGAATGTATTTTGGCTCGGCATTGGCCAGTTCCATCGCCGTATAAATTTTTAAATCCGCCAGACGTGCTGCAAAACGGGATGAGATCCCCCAGATTTTATTGACCGGAGTTCGTTGTTTCATCCAGTCCCATTTCTTTTTCGTATCCAGCACACAAACCCCCTGACATTTAGGGATAGTTTTTGCCGCTCGATTGGCCAGCTTGGCCAGTGTTTTAGTGGGGGCAATGCCGACTCCAACCGGTAATGCGGTGTGTTGATAAACGGTTTGTTTGATTTTCTGCCCATAACGGTTCATGTCCTGAAAACCTTCCAGATAAAGAAACATTTCATCAATACTATAAACTTCCAGATGAGGTGAAAATGATTGCAGGGTTTGCATAACCCGTGCGGACAAATCGCCATACAGGGGATAATTGCTGGAAAACAGGGTGACGCCCTGTTGCTGAAGCCAGGATTTAGTATCAAAAACAGACTGTAAATCACCAACCCCCAGTGCTTTGGCCTGGGCTGAACGAGCCACCACAAAGCAGTCATTATTCGATAGAACAACCACTGGTTTACCGCGTAGATCAGGGCGAAATACCTGCTCGCAGGAGGCATAAAAGCTATTGCAGTCAACTAAGCAGAACATGATGACGCACTGAGTGAATTACGACGCCTTCAATGATTAAATCTGAAAACTCACCCACGGCAATGGGAGCATAGGACTTGTTGCTTGAAAGCAGGCGGTGATTTTTTTTATCCAGAATCTTGCAGGTCAGCTGACCGTCCAGAGCCGCAATGATAACCTGCCCGTGTTGTGCTTCCAGACTGCGGTCAACAACCAATAAGTCGCCATCATAAATGCCGCAGCCTTCCATGGAATTGCCTTTGGCTCTGGCCAGGTAGGTGGCAGCCGGATGTTTAATCAGGTAGGTATTTAGATCCAGAGAGGACTCCAGATAGTCATCCGCCGGAGATGGAAAACCGGCGGGAACTGAATGAATAAAAAGTGGCAGAGTTGATATTTTCATAATTTGACAATATTTGTACAATAATCAAATTATATCTTATCGAGGAGAATAATCCACCTTAATTAGCGGTTTTATTGCAAGAAGGGATTATTCCGTTCCTCATCCCCTAAAGTGCCACAGGGACCATGACCGGGAACAAATTGATAATCATCAGGAAGGGCAAATAACTTATTTTTGATGGAGGCAATTAAATCACCATGATTGCCTCTTGGGAAATCAGTGCGGCCAATGGATTGCTTAAAGAGGACATCACCAACCCAGAGGGTTTTGGAGGCATGGTGAACAATAACGATATGACCCGGTGTATGTCCCGGAGTGTGCAATATTTCAAACTGTTCTTCACCCAAAGTCAGAGTATCTCCTTCATTGAGCCATTTATCCGGGGTAAAATTTTTCACAGCAGGGAAATTAAACATTTCACATTGCTGTGCCAGAATATCCAGCCAGAAAAAATCATCATGATGTGGGCCGATAATCGGAATATCGCTGCTTGAGGCAATTTCTTCTGTGCCGCCGATGTGATCCAGATGACCATGTGTCAGCCAGATTTGTTTTAAGTCCAGTTGGTTTTTCTTGATGGCATCTAATAGTATCGGGACGTCGCCGCCAGGATCAATTAAGGCCGCATGATTGGTTTTATCACACCATAACAGGGTGCAGTTTTGCTGGTAGGGTGTGACAGGAATGATTTGATATTTTAGCATGTCAGGGTCTGTTGGTAGTTTAAGCAATGTTTTGAAGAATATCAGTCTTCAGATATTATTTCCATTTCTCAGGCGAATAAATTCGCCCCTACAATTTTATACTTAATCCGGTAGGGGCGAATTCATTCGCCTTCTTTATGGATAAATACAAATCAAAACTTCCGCGGCTTTGCTCTATTGGTTGCCTGTGCCTGCAGAGGATCATCAGGCCAGTAGTGTTTTTTGTATTTACCCCTTAATTCCTTTTTAACATCAGCATAAGTGTTTGCCCAGAAGCTGGCCAGATCATAAGTTACCTGCATAGGACGAGATGCCGGTGACAGAAGGTGTAACAGGAGAGGGTAACTGCCATTGATAATGGAGGGTGTTTGTTGTAAACCGAATAATTCCTGTAAACGAACGGCCAGGATAGCAGTTTCGGGATCATTATAATCAATACGAATCTCAGAGCCGCTGGGAACTTTTATTTTTTCCGGTGCCAGTTGATCAAGTACCTGTAATTGTTCCCAGTTCAGTCGGGCATTAAAAATTTTGCACAAATCCAGAGATTGTAATTGTTTAATACTGCTTTCGTTGCTTAAATAAGGGAGCAGCCACAGGTCAAGATGAGCCAGTAAATACTCATCAGAAAAATCCGGAAACTGAATATCAGATAATTGTTTCGCACAGGATGAATTGTGAAGTTTCTGATATTGAATAAATTGTACTCGTTGTTTTAAACCACTTGCTTTATCCAGCCCGGGCAGGCATTCAAGTCCCAGGCTTTGAATTCCATCCAGTAGTGCAGGCTGGAGTTGTTTCTTTGCAATAGTATGGTCAGTGTATTCGTTTAACACCAGACTTCCCATTTTTTTGTTTTTAATACATTCCACTTTTTGCTGTTTATTGTTCCAGGATATCTGGCTTTGTTCTGTAATTATATCGCTGAAGAACTCTTCCAGTTGATCCTGAGAAATTGCTGCGGCCAGGAAAATTCGAGCTTGCCTGGTCTGGCCTGATACTTGTTCATGTAAGCTTGCAATGACCAGATAAGGTTCAGTGGATAGAATATCCTGAACGGTAAAATAAGCACCTTTGCCATTACTGAGCAGATAACGTCGATCTTTGTTATTGCGAAGTTTGGCTATTCGATCAGGATAGGCGAAAGCGAGTAAAACTCCTGCCATATCCTGCATGAATTCTTGTTCCTGAGATAGTTTTTTACTAACGACATTATTAGGCATTCTATTTAGCCGTTGGTGAAATTCTCTGGCAGATTGCAGAACCCGTTTACATTGCCTCTTATCAATTAAATTCGTATCAATGGCTTTATTTTGTTTTATTTTCTGTAACACAGATAGACGATAAACCATGTCAGCCGTTCTTGATTCCCTGCTTTTGTTTTTATTGCTAAAAATATCTTTTTCAGTCAGCAATGCAGCTAATAAACAACTGGTGTCTGCCAGCTGGATTGCCTGTCCCTTTAAAATCATATGTGCCAGACGGGGATGAATGCCCAGAGACAATATTTTTTTACCATGAGTCGTTATTTTTCCTGCGCTATCAATTGCCTGTAATTCAAAGAGCAGCTCTTTTGCCTGAGCTGTCGCACCGGAAGGGGGTAAGTCAAGCCAGTGTAATTCATCCGCTTTAAGAATCCCCCATTGTGCCAGTTCTAATATCAGAGGAGCCAGATCAGAGTGCAGTATCTCAGCACTTTGATGGGCGGGTAATTGCTTGTGCTGACTTTCAGACCATAAGCGATAACAAGTCCCGGCACTCAATCTTCCTGCCCGACCACTACGTTGTTCAGCAGAGTCCCGGGCGATCATTGTTGTATGCAGGGCATTCATACCTGAGCCGGGATTAAAACGTGATTCTCGCTGCAGTCCGGAATCGATAACAATAGTGATCCCCTCAATGGTCAGACTGGTTTCAGCAATATTGGTGGCCAGAACCACTTTTCTCTGATCGGGCTGTGGTGGTGAAATAGCTTGATCCTGCTGTGATTTAGATAAATCACCATAGAGTGGAGCAATAATGACTTTAGCGAGTTCCGGTTCAGATGAGTGTTCAGATAAATACGATCGTAATTCACTTTCAACCTGTTTTATTTCTCTGACGCCAGGTAAAAAGATCAGGATGTTTCCCGGCTGCTGAGTCAATGCTTTAATAGTTTTCTGGCTCACTATACGACTTAGATTCCAGCGCTCAATAGCGGGTAAATCTTCAGGGCGAAAGAAAATATCGACTGGAAAGCTTCGTCCCTGACTGCTCACAATCGGGGTGTTTGTCTGAGGTGTGGCCAAAAGCTCAGCCAGTGCAGCTGTATTCAGTGTTGCTGACATCAAGAGGATTTTCAGATCCTCATTTAATAACTCCTGGCTTTGCAGACAAAAAGCCAGTGACAGATCGCCATTTAAATTTCGTTCATGAAATTCATCAAAAATGACCAGAGCAACGCCTTCAAGTTCCGGATCATTTTGTAATTTACGGGTTAAAATTCCTTCCGTGACAACCAGGATTCTGGTTTGATCGCTAAAACATTTATCCTGTCGAATTTGATAACCGACGGTCTGACCTGTTTTTTCACCCAGTAAATCTGCCATACGAGCAGCTGCATTACGAGCGGCCAGTCGTCTGGGCTCCAGCATAATAATTTGTTTATCACCCAGCCAGTCCTGTTCCAGAAGCGCCAGCGGCACCAGAGTGGTTTTACCTGCCCCCGGAGGTGCCTGCAGTACCAGACGATTATGATTGGCAAGATGATTTTTAATCTCAGCTAAGACCTGAGTAACAGGAAGTTTTTGCATGAGCAGATTATATCTTAATTTTTATTTATTTATAGTTCCCTTCTCTTTTGGGCTAATAGTAACAGGTATGTTTAATCGTCAGATTTAAGAATAATGAGCGGGTTGATGCTAAAATACTACTATAGTTTTATAAAAAGACAGATTTATGAAAAGAATAAAAATAATTTTAATGATATTGCTCTCGGTGGGTATACTTTTGTCCTGTTCAAAAGAGGAGCCGCCTGAAACTGTCATCCGACCTGTGGTGACGCAAAAGGTTGATATTCGGGAAAACTGGCAAGAAGCGACTTATGCCGGTGAAATCACCGCTCGTTATAAAATGGCTCTGGGGTTTCGAATTGGCGGTAAAATCGTTGAACGCTTTGTTGAAGTGGGCAATGTCGTTGCACCAGGCACTTTACTGGCCAGACTGGACCCGGAAGATTCTAAATTACAACTAATGGAGGCTGAAGGCGGTCTGGAGGCAGCCAAGGCAGAGAAAGAGAAAGCTGAGCTGGATTTAAAACGTTATACCAAACTCTATAAAGAGAAAATGATCGGTGCTGCTGAGCATCTCAGGTTTTCCAATATACTGGCTGTGGCAAAAGCTCGTTATACGCAGGCAGATGCCCATCTTGAAGTTACGCGCAATCAATCTGATTACACACATCTTTATGCCGATAAGGGGGGAGTGATTACTTCATTGGATATGGAAGTTGGTCAGGTTGTGGTTGCCGGTCAAACGGTTGTTAATCTGGCCTTACCAGAAGAAAAAGAAGTGCTTATTGCCGTGGCTGAAAGCCGTCTGGGAGATGTTCGTCATGCGGATGAAATCAAGGTGAGTTTATGGGTTGATCCAGAACGATATTATAAAGGGATGATTCGAGAAATTTCCCCCGGGGCTGATCCGGTTACCCGTACCTATAAAGTTAAAATCAGCTTGCAGGATGCAGACGATAAAGTTCATCTTGGCATGACGACAACGGTGATTATTTTGCAAAAAAATCAGGCGCTGGTAACAAAATTACCGTTGACATCAATCTTTCATAAAGGCAGTAAAAAAGATAAAAAAACGGCTGTCTGGATTTATTCAACAAAGACTTCACAAGTTCATTTGCAGCCGGTTGAGATACTGGAATACCAGTTTGATTCGGTACTGATCCGTTCTGGGTTACAACAGGGACAAATTGTTGTTGTAGCGGGTGTGCATAAACTCTATGAGGGACAGGAAGTTCGTTTAATTGAAGGAATGATGCGTAAGGAAGGAAGCCCTCAGTGAGAAACATTAATCTGTCAGAATGGGCCTTGCAGCATCGATCGCTGACGATTTATTTTATGGTGGCGATGGTATTAAGCGGTGTGCTGGCATTTCGTGATTTAGGTCAGGCAGAAGATCCGGAATTCACCATTAAAATCATGGCAGTTAAAACGCTCTGGCCGGGTGCAACCGCCCTGGAAGTTGAGCAGCAGGTGACTGATCGTATTGAAAAAAAATTACAGGAAACTCCCTGGCTTGATTATTTAAGCAGTTATTCCAAGCCGGGCGAGTCCTTGATCTTTGTTACGCTCAAAGACTTCACCCCCTCGGAAGCAGTACTTGATTCCTGGTATCAGGTAAGAAAAAAATTAAGTGATATTCGTCATACCTTACCTATTGGTGTTCAGGGACCTTTTCCAAATGATGAATTTGGTGATACCTTTGGAATTATCTATGCTTTTAGCAGTGATGGCTTCAGTTATGCGCAATTGCGGGATTATATAGACGAGGTACGCTTAAAACTATTAAGTGTACCAGACGTTGCCAAAGCCGATTTACTGGGCGTTCAGGAAGAAAAAATTTATATTGAAATTTCCAATGTCAAACTCTCCAAACTGGGTCTGCAGCCTGAACTTATCTTCGATACGCTAAATAAACAAAATTATCTAACCCCGGCCGGGGATGTAAATACTGATACTGATCGAATTTATATTCGAGTCAGTCGTCTGGAATCAGTAGAAGAAATTCGCAAAGTGGGTATTCGTTCCAATGACCGCCTGTTCAGGCTGGGTGATATCGCTACAATCTATCGAGCCTATGTTGATCCGCCTGAATTTAAAATGCATTACATGGGAGAAGAAGTTATTGGGCTTGCTCTGAGCATGAAAAAAGGAGGCGACATTCTGGCTCTGGGTGAGAACCTGGATAAAACGATTGATGAAATTCAGGCAAATCTGCCCATAGGTATTGAAATTCATTCGGTTGCCGATCAACCCAAAGTAGTTAAACATTCAATTGATGAATTCTTAAATGTCTTAAGAGATGCTTTAATAATTGTACTGGCAGTCAGTTTTCTGAGTCTGGGTTTTCGTACCGGGCTGGTTGTGGCACTTTCCATTCCAATGGTTCTGGCTATTACTTTTCTGGGAATGAAATTATGGGGAATTGATTTGCAGCGTATTTCATTGGGAGCCCTGATTATTGCGCTGGGCCTGCTGGTTGATGATGCCATGATCTCGGTTGAAATGATGTCAACCAAAATAGAGCAGGGTATGGATCGCTTTAAAGCTGCAGCTTATGCCTATACACATACGGCATTTCCCATGCTCACAGGTACTTTAATTACTGTGGCCGGTTTTTTGCCGGTTTTTCTGGCCAAATCATCTGCCAGTGAATATACCGGTTCGATTTTTATTGTTGTTGGCTTGTCCCTGCTTGTTTCCTGGCTGGTTGCGGTTCTGTTTGTGCCGTTTTTGGGCTATCGCTTATTGCCATCACAGGGAAAAACACAAAATCACGATGTTTATCAAAAACCAGTCTATCAATTTTTTCGGGCTCTGGTTACATGGTGTGTCAGCTGGCGCAAGACGGTGATTATTATTACTCTGCTCCTGTTTGTCAGTTCAATTTATTCATTCCGCTTTGTGGAGAATCAGTTTTTTCCCAGCTCTAATCGTAATGAACTTCTCGTTGATCTCTGGTTACCGCAGGGCAGTTCTTTTCAGGCAACCGAAGCACAGACAAAAAAGTTCGAGCAGTTGCTTAAAGGGGATAGTAATATAATCAACTACGTGAGTTATATTGGCGGGGGAACACCACGGTTTTATTTACCTCTGAATCAGGAATTGAGACATAATAATCTGGCTCAGTTTGTCATAATGACGCGAGATAATGAGGCTCGGGAAATTGTCCGAAAACAATTACTCCAGACGTTTGAAGCGGGTTTTTCCGATATTCGTGGACGAGTAAAACGACTTGAAAATGGTCCCCCCATCAGCTATCCAATAGAATTTAGAGTGACAGGAAAAGAACGTGATACGTTAAGAGAAATTGCCTATGAAGTGGCTGAGGTTATGCGTGCAAACCATCATGTAGATAATGTGAATTTTGATTGGAATGAAATGGCAAAAGTCGTTAAATTATCAATTGATCAGGATAAGGCCAGAGTCCTGGGTATCAGTTCACAAGAGCTTGCGCTGGTGATTAATTCAATTTTAAGCGGTTATCATATCACCCGCTTCAGAGATAATAATCGCCTGATTGAAGTACTGGCTCGGGCAGAAAAATCAGAACGCCTGGGTCTGGGTAACCTGCGTGATATTCGTATTCCAACCCATAATGGTTCTTTTGTACCCCTGAGTCAATTGGTATCATTTTCTTTTGAACTGGAAGAAAACCTGATCTGGAGAAGAGACCTACTGCCAACTATTACTGTACGGGCAGATGTTGTCGGCAAGGTACAGGCAGCAGATATCAGTATGATAATTGATCCAGCCTTAAATGATATTCGTGATAAGCTGCCAGCGGGTTATCGAATTGATATTGGCGGTATTGTTGAAGAAAGTGCCCAGAGTGAAGCTTCTATCAAGGCGGTTATGCCCATTGTGGTATTGAGTATATTTACTTTGCTGATGATCCAACTGCAAAGTTTTCAACGCACTGTGATTGTTATTTTAACTGCGCCGTTAGGAATGATTGGTGTGTCTGCGGCATTGCTTGCATTTAATGCACCTTTTGGTTTTGTAGCTAATCTGGGTGTGATTGCCCTGTTTGGCATGATTATGCGAAATTCAGTCATACTGGTTGATCAAATTGAAAAAGATCGGGCGAATGGCTCTGATATGCGAGAAGCGATTATAGAATCTGCTGTCAGACGTTTACGTCCTATATTCTTAACAGCCGCTGCCGCTGTACTGGCTATGATCCCATTATCATTCAGTACTTTCTGGGGGCCAATGGCTATGGCGATTATGGGTGGCCTGATTGTGGCGACTTTATTAACCTTGCTGTTTTTACCAGCACTTTATGCCGCATGGTTCCGTGCAGCTTAATATTTTTATCCTGAAAGATAAACAGTCTAGAATGGTATGGGATATTGTCGTATGACTGAATTTATATCATTTAAAACCGTTTCAGATAAGCTTATTTCAAATGCCTTAATATCTTCCTTTAGTTGTAAAATATTAGTCGCCCCGATAATCGTTGAACTTACACCATCAACCTGAGAACACCAGGCTAAAGCTAATTGTGCGGTTGTTAAGCCATGCTTTTTTGCAACTTGTATATAATCATTAACCGCTTTATTTACTGTGGCATTATCACGAAATAAGCCATTACGCTGAGCTTTACTCCAGCGACTGCCTTCAGGACGGGAACCATTGAGATATTTGCCGCTCAACACGCCACCTGCAAGCGGTGACCAGGGTAAATAGGCTATATCAGCATGTACACAGTTTTCGATAAGATAGGGCCAGTCTTTGGTATGCAGCAAATTAAATTCATTTTGTATGGAAACAATTCTCGGCAGATTATGTTTCTCACTTAAACGAATGTATTCATTAATACCCCATGTGGTATCATCAGATAAACCGCAATAACGTATTTTTCCGGATTTTACGCAGCTGTCCAGGGCTTGAAGAATTTCCAGCATTTGTGCCGAATGTTTTTCTGTATCGACATCGCTAAAGCGAATCATTCCAGGCCAATGTTTGGAAAAATGAGGCGATGTACGATTGGGCCAATGCAGTTGGTATAAATCAATATAGTCTGTTTGTAAACGTTTCAGTGAGGCATCGACTGATTTTAATATGGCTTCACCGGTAATATCAGCACCATTTCGTATCCATGGCAAACCATTACCTGCTATTTTTGAAGTCAAAATGATTTCTGCCCGGCGGTCAGGATTATTTGCCAGCCAATGACCAATTATTTTTTCAGTTTTACCATAGCTTTCTGGAGAGGGCGGTATTGCATACATTTCAGCCGTATCAATAAAGTTTATACCCTGTGATAAGGCAAACTCAATTTGCTCATTGGCATCATTCTGGTTATTTTGAGTACCCCAGGTCATACTGCCAAGGCAGACAGTTGATACATTTAAATCCCCATGGCCTAGTGTGATATATTTCATATTGTTTTATCTCAATGCTTTCCATTCGTTGACAATGATGACTCCCCGGGGGGAAATTATGTTTATGATGCCATTGTCTGATAAAACACATCCCTTATCAATATTCATAAATTAATACGGGAGCTGAATTAATGTGCTGGTGATGGCAATCTGAACCACAAACTAAATCAAAGAGTTAGCGGAGATAAAAAATTTATTTTTTCGTAAAATACCACATGCATTGATAATTTCTGGTTTAATGTGATATGGTCATATCTCAGGGACTGCAGAAAATAAAACCGGGTATTCAGGTAGAGCCGGTCAAGGAAAAATAGCTGTTTTGAAATAGTGTTCAACTGGAATGATAAGCTAATTCTCTCACCCCTCCTGTTTAAAAAAACCACTTATGTGGGCTTTCAACTTCTTAAGATCTTAGTTATGAGTATTCAATAATTTATGAGGTTTCTCTATGGTGCCTTCTATCTTTCAACCTGTCTTTACCCTTGGCCTGATCCTTTTTACAGGGTATTTTGCAGGTAGAGCCGCAAATTATCTTGGTTTGCCCCGTATAAGTGGATATATTTTTTTCGGCTTGTGCCTTTCTCCCTCAGTCAGCGGTATCATTGCTCCTCAACAAATTGATATTCTTTTTGGTTTTACATCCGAAATTGCACTTGCTTTCATCGCCTATTCAATAGGTGGAAGTCTACTGATATCCCGGGTAAGGGTGCTTAAAAAAGAAATTCTGTGGATAAATCTGGTGCAGGGATTCAGTGCATTTATCTGTACCGGTATTGCCGTTTAGATTGCGGCTGATTTCCTGCCATCTTTCATAAATGAAGACAAAAACACATTCATCTCTGTCATCCTTATTCTGGGTGGTATTTCAGTTGCAACAGCTCCAGCCGCAACAATGGCAGTAATTCATGAACTTCGTGCCAAAGGCCCGCTGACTACCACTTTGCTTGGTGTCGTCGCTTTAGATGATGCCTTGAGTATCATAATATTTTCTGCTGCTATTACAATTGCCAGCCTATTGCTATTAGGCAGCATGGACAACTCGATTATTTTGCAGGGCGTAATCACCATTGTAGGAGCCATCTCAGTTGGTCTTGCCGGGGGGCTCATTTTCAGTTATTTTCTTAACCCATCAATGCGTCCCGAGACAAATCTCATGCTCACTCTTGGTGCAATCCTTCTGGTCAGCGGCTTATCAAGTCATTTTGATTTTTCACCACTTCTTGCCAATATGGTTATGGGATTTGTCATTATTAACAAGGTAAAGCAGGGGATAATTTATTTCATCAACTGGATATTATCGAGGAGGTTATTTACTGTCTGTTTTTTACACTTGCTGCGGCTTATTTTGATACCAAAGTGCTTGCTGCATCCTCTATTCTTGGCATTATTATCCTGGTTGGACGTTTTATCGGCAAGCTTGGCGGTACTTTTCTTGGCGGTAAACTTTCTAAAGCTTCTCCACAGATATACACATACCTGGGCTTAACACTGCTACCGCAAGCAGGCCTTTCTCTGGGGCTCATATTTCTTGCTAAACCAATATTGCCGGTAGAAGTTTTCGACGTATTGCTCAATGCAATGCTGCTGTCAATTATTCTGAATGAAATTATTTCGCCACCTCTTGTAAAATGGGCAATTACAAGGGCAGGCGAGAACAATCCTGATAGGTGAACTGATGAAAATAATGGAAGTAATGCAACATATCGGTGATCGTGACTTTCCTTGTGTCTCGGATAAATGCAATATTAGAGAGGTTATCAGTAGAGCTGTCGATTTCCCTCATACACGACTTATCTATGTTATAGATGAACAAAAAAAACTGCTTGGTGTCATTACGATTGGGTCGCTGATGCGGCATTTATATCCTTATCATTATAATGACAAGGTCCACCCCCGGGACATATTACGTAATATTGTCGTAGAAAACGCTTCACATCTCATGAGCAGTGGAAATGTAAATGCTGCGCCTGATGAAACAGTTGATGTGGTTCTCAAACGTATGGCCAGCACGGGCGCAAAAGAAATAGCGGTTGTTGACAGTAACGGTTGCATTCTGGCTGACATTACAGCAGTCGACCTTCTAAAGTACTATGAATTATAAAATAACTTTACTCCAAAGGAATGATGCAGTTATCACGACCAGAAAAATTCCTATAATATTAAACACAAATCCATATTTTGCCATTGTACCTACGTGTATAACTCCGCTTGACATTGCAATAGCATTTGGAGGCGTGGCAATAGGAAGCATAAATGCATAACTGGCACAGATTGTTGCCATCATCAAAAATAATCTTGTGTCAAGACCACTGGCTTCTGTAACTGCATAAAGAATTGGAAGCATTATAGAAATTAGAGCCGTATTACTTGTGACTTCTGTTGTAAATGTTACCATCGCCGCGATAGCAAACATTATCAAAAGCGGAGGAAGATATGTCAGTTCCAGAAGGTAGGATGCTGCTGAGTTTGCAAGTCCGCTGTTTGTAAATGCTGTCGCTATAGAGAAACCAGCACCAAAGAGGAATATGATCTCGTATGGTACTTTTTTGGTATCTTTCCATGTCAGCACACTGACAGGAGGCAAAAACATTAAAAGGCCAAAACTAAGAAGTATTCCTTTTTCATTAAGTCCAAAGCCATCATAATAAGGCTTGATAGGGGCATTTAAAAAAAGCAGGATCAGCAAAGCAATCAAACAGAAGAGAACCTTTTTCTGCTCGCTGGTTACAGAGTTTGTTCTTTTGTCGCGTTGTATTTTTACCTCAGAAACACCTAGAGAAAGTATATAACTGACTACAAAAAACATCAAAATTGCCAGAGGGATTACCATCCATACCCATTGTATAAAAGGAATCGCTTCTAAGCCCTTATCCTCCATGAACCCCATCAGGATCAGATTTGGCGGAGTTCCGATAGGGGTGATTATTCCGCCTATACTTGCACCATATGCTATAGCAAGAGCAAATCTCATTTTAATTTTTATATCTTCCGTAAGAAAAAGTGCAAGCGGCATGAGCAAAAGAGTCGTCGTCGTATTCGACAAAAATGAACTTAATATCCCGGAAGTGATGGATAATGAAAAGATAATGCCTCTTGCCGTCGAAGGAAAAATAGATAGCATTTTATCGGCTATAACTTTGTGAAGTCCTGTCTTTTCTACTGAAATCGCCAGCAAAAAACCACCCAGAAAGAGAAAAATAATTGATTTTGAGTAGTTAAGTGAAGTTTCATTTGTGCTGAGGATATCAAAAGAAGGAAAAAGTATGATCGGGAGAAGAGATACTACGCCTAAAGGAAGCCCTTCGTTTGTCCAGAGTGTAACAAGAAAAGCGATTAGCCCTACAAGAGTAGCCTCTTTTGTGCTAAATGCTGTTGTTGCAACGAAAAAAAATCCAATTCCAATTAGAAGAGCAATTGTTATTTTTTTCAACTGTCTGTATTCTCTTAAAAAATTTACAATAACTTAATACCTGACTTAAGTATAGATAATATTTTAGGTATTTCATTATCAATTCCAATGTAGGCTTTTCTGGTTTATTTTGAATTGAGCTTCTACAATTTAATTATGAAGATAATGATTAATAATTAAATTAATTGAAAATTAGCTGAGCTGGTTAGTTCAAAATATTAAAATTATAGCCCATTTCCAAATATAACATTGCAAGGTGTTCAATATGATTAGGGCAGTATTACTTGATCTCTCTGGGGTACTCTATATTGGCGGAAAGCTTATTCCGGGAGCAGTTGAGGCTATTGAATGTTTGTATAAGGCAAATGTTCCTCTGCGTTTTATTACCAATACCACACGCCGTTCTCGCTCTATGGTCTATAAAGATCTCCAGAATATTGGCTTTCATATTGAAGCTGATAGTATCTACACTCCTGTCCAGGCGGTTATCAATTATCTGAAAAAAAACAACCTGGTTCCACACTTACTGGTTCATCCCAATATTCAGAATGAATTTAAAGGCCTGATAGAGCGTTCTCCTGATGCTGTGGTTATCGGTGATGCTGCGGAGTATTTTAATTATAATGTACTAAACGAGGCTTTTCGTCTACTTATGAAAGGTGCTCCTCTAATTGCCATGGGAAATAACCGGTACTTTAAGGAGCCTGCAGGAATGAGCCTGGATCTGGGGCCATTTGTTACGGCATTGGAATATGCTGCCCAGATAAAAGCCACTATTATAGGTAAGCCATCCGCTGATTTTTTTTATCAGGTTTATAGTGATTTTGGTGTTGAAAAAGAACATATTATTATGTTCGGTGATGATTATGCCTCTGATACCTTAGGTGCTATTAAGGCCGGATTACAAGGTGGTCTGGTCAAAACAGGTAAATACCGGTCGGGTGATGAAAATAAATTAACAGGTTCTGATGCAATTATTGTCAGCTGCATCACTGAGGCGGCTGACTGGTGTCTGAACAATTATCAGCCTGAAGCAAGGTAAGTAATAAATATTTCTGTTATATACTTAAAATTTCTTTATAGTTAAAAAAGGGGAGGTTCAGACCATGACGAATATAATCACACTTTTAGGTAATGAGTCTGATAGTCTGCTAGGACATCAGTGTCATACTATTAGTAAGGAACAACTGCATTTACCCGGCCCGGATTTTGTTGACAGAGTCATGTCAATTGGCAGTCGTTCACCCACTGTTTTAAGAAATATGCAGCTCCTTTTTAATACGGGTCGTTTGGCTAATACGGGTTATTTATCGATTCTCCCGGTTGATCAGGGCGTAGAGCATTCCGCAGGAGCTTCATTTGCACCTAATCCTATTTACTTTGACCCTGAAAATATTATTAAACTGGCCATTGAAGGTGGATGCAATGCGACTGCTTCCACCCTGGGTGTATTTAGTTCTGTGGCACGTAAGTATGCCCATAAAATTCCATTTTTAGTGAAGCTTAATCATAATGAAATACTCAGCTATCCGAATTTTTATGATCAAACTCTATTTGCCTCAGTTGAGCAGGCGTTTGATTTGGGTGCCGTGGCCGTGGGGGCAACAATCTATTTTGGCTCTCAGGAATCGCGCAGACAGATATTAGAAATTAGTGAAGCCTGCGGTGGCTGTGGACGGCAGGATCGTTACCGCGGAGGGTCCGCATATCTGAGAAATTCTGCATTTAAGCATGAAGGACAAGATTATCATACCAGTGCTGATTTAACTGGTCAGGCTAACCACCTTGCAGTGACCATTAATGCTGATATTGTCAAACAAAAACAGGCAGTGGGAAATGGTGGCTATAATGCTTTAAAATTTGGCAAAACCCATCCCAAAGTATATGATGAATTGACCACTGAGCATCCTATTGATCTGGTGCGTTATCAGGTAGCTAATTGCTATATGGGACGTATTGGCATGATTAACTCTGGTGGCGCTTCATCGGGAGAAGGGGATCTGGCTCAGGCAGTTCGAACCGCTGTTATTAATAAACGAGCGGGAGGTATGGGAATGATATCTGGTCGAAAAGCTTTTCAACGTCCCATGAAAGAGGGTGTGGAACTATTAAATGCTATTCAAGATGTCTATCTTAGTAATGAGGTTAAAATTGCCTGACAGATTGAAGAAATTGAATTAGGGGAGAAATTATCTTTGCTCTTTTAAATTTCTAATCTCATTACGAAGTTCTCTAATCCTGGCTTTATAATTATCCGCATCTCCGTAGTCTATAAAATGATTGACCTGCTTATGCGGGTCAGGCGTTCGTTGAGCATGTTTTATAGGGCACCAATATTGTTCCGTTTTAGCAGCAATTTCACGTACATATTCAATCAAGCCGTTACTATAACCACAATAGGTACAATTTAATTTTTCTATAAGATTTAAAAAAGCCAGGTGTTGTCGATCAATAACAATATATTTACGGCGTACGACTAATGGAATACCATAAACACGGAAACAAATCTGCTGGTAAACAGTAGCCATAATATCGAGCATAACAAGGGGAATGAAAACGCTATAGATGATTGGAGCAATTAATAAATGCCCGAGGTGTGCAGCAAAAATATACTTTAACAAACCCGTTCGCTGATGGCGTTGTAAAACTTTTATTCCATGTTCAAATTGTACTTTGCCTTTATCCAGTGTATAACGAAATAATTCCCGTTTTTCACTGAGTAATTGGTCAATTTCCGTTTCCAGCTCTGTTTCTAATATTTTAAGCCGTTCAAGAATGTCATCTATCGTTGATTTTTGCATAATTAGAAAGAGGAAATGAGTTTACTGATATAAGAAGAAACATAGGCAGCAAAATAAGAATCTTTGGGCAAGGCGATATAGCCAAATAAAAACCAGACCAGCATCCATAATAAGGCCCATAATTTAAGTACCCAATTAGAGAGAGACTGCCACCATTCTGCCAGGGAGTCAAGATTTTCATCTGATACAAATGGGGTAGTAAAAGCAATAAATATAATGCCGGCACCAAGGATAAGCATCAATTCAGGTGCACCACTGGCTGGTGCTGCTGCAAGTACAATAAATCCAGTTAAGGTTCTCACGACAATTACGACATTGACCCATTTCTGGTCAAAGAAAAAATACAGATGTTTTTTTGTAAATCCAGTGAACAGAAAGAGAGCAAAACTTATAATAAATAAAATTGCTGCGAGTGCTGGGATAATATAAGCCATGGCATTTTCCGGTAAAAAAGTGATAACATCATTATAACGTTATTAAAGCAACTGGCAATTGATATCTTACTATTTAGAAGCATGTCCTCAATAATTTAACTTTAAAAAGGTGTAGAAAAAATGAATGATGACATAACTGAACCATATAAAGATCGAAGTGTATGGTTGCGTGGACTTTATATGCTTGTCTTTATGTTCTTCCTGGGATTGGTAAAATTTGTAGCTTTTGTAGTGATAATTTTCCTGTTTTTAACCGTACTTTTTACCTCAGAAACCAATAAAAAACTTGTCCGGTTTGGGCAAAGCTTAAGTATATACCAGTATCAGATCATGATGTTTCTAACCTACAATACTGAAGAACATCCGTTTCCTATGGGAGAGTGGCCAGAACCATCAGATATATCAGAAAAACATATAAGTCCCCGCAAATGATTTACACCCTCGCAGTCAATATGGTTTAGTCTTTTGCTGCAGGCTTAGTTTATTATCTGAAAGCCTGTTCCTATGTTGTTATTTTGTTTTTTGGACACAAATCCTTTTCTCGTTGCTTATTTAAGTGTTCCATGTGTTCAATAAGCGAATCTGTTGTTTCCTTAAGTAACTCCAACTCGTCAATAGTTAAATCATCAAGTTGTTCAAGGTTATACTCAATCGTATCGATGATCTGCTTTGATGGACGCTGTAAAGGACGCATAAAATAGGCAGTAACTGTTGCTACAATTGCGCCAAAGAAAAGTACCGATCCAATAATGATCCATATAGCGCCAAGTAATTGAGATATTCCGTTAACCGGCATATCTGCGATCCCTGCAGTTGAAAAAGCGGTTACTCCCCAATATAAAGCTTTGCCAAAAGATGTTATTTTTGTCCCTTCAGCACCACTTTCACCAAAAAATATTCCGCTTGAGAACAGTATCCATAAGAACACCAGCAGGAATGTCATCTTAAGGATGGGAGTGTGAAAGATGATATCCCGAATAAACTTTTTACTTCTTTTTTTTAAGCTTCGATTTTTCTTATTCAAATTCAGCACTCATTTTTTAGTAAAAATCTTTAGTAAGAACAATGATTGTGTCATCAAAGAAATTTGATTGTTATCGGCAATTGTACTCTGATATTTTTTCTTTTTCGAATTTAAATTATGGCGCATGAGGTCAATATATTGGCATGAAATGACAAGTAATAAATACTTGCCTGGATATAATGGATTTATCAATCAAATAACAAGGACAGAAAAATGATATTACTATCAGCAGTAATAATTCTCAGCATTGTAGCAATTGTATTATCTCTTTATACAATCTGGACATTGTGGGATATTTTAGAAGACTCAGAGAACTGGAACACAGATCAACATAGTTGAGTATGCCTGGCCAAACATTATCGTTTTTAGCCATTATGATTAAGAACTTTTGTTCCAGGCATAATAAATATAAAGAAGCAGCTCATATATAATCCAAGAGCAATAATAATAACCAGATTAAAGCCCAGATGGATGGCCAGCAGGCTTGCTAATACAGCACTGATGACGGAAGCACAGCCATTAACGCCCCATGCCCAGGGAATATAGGCTTTGTTTGATGATCCCAGTGCCGTGAGAGCTAATGGAAAAGGGATTCCCATACAAAAAGCCAGTGGTGCTATAGCTATCAGACTCAAAATGATTTTTATTGTAATAGAGTAAGTTGCCATTATGGAAAAAAATGAACTAAGGAAATAGCCGTAAATCATTCCCAGACCAACAATAGCGATGATAGCATTCAATAAAACTTGTCGGGGGGATAATTTTGTGAGCAAGTGTTTTGTCCAGAGACTGCCTAAGCCGGCAAAAATCAAAAAACCGGTTAAAATGACCGGTATAGAATAAATTGGATGGTGTAAAAAAAGAATAAACTTTTGCATCATCGCTATTTCAATTAATAAAAAAGCCAGACCGATAAAAAAGAAGTATGAAAATAACTGCATCCGGTCCAGGATAGGTAAGAATAATATTTTATTTTTTGTAGAATAAAAATAAAATACAAGCAGTGGTAGAATAATCAGGATAACGCTGCTGATTACCGCAAGTATCAGTGTTGCAAGTAATACAATATAACCCATCTCAATCAGTGCCAGGCCACCTTGATTGCGCAGGGATAAAAGTTCTTGCAATACAGACCATTTAAAAAAGTGATGAAAAAAAGGCTTGTCATCGCTGGCAGGGTAAACGTAATATTTATAATCCTTCATGAATTGTTGACTGGAATCATTTAATAATGCTTTGGCAGCCTGATAAAACCAGGCCTGTTTATAACGATTAAAGCGATTGGTTTCGTCAGCTTCAATTCCCGGATACCAGACAACATCAAACGCACGTGCCTGACAAAACTGTTTAAGTCGCTCAACTTCATCCTGGGTAAAGGGATTACTTTTTACTAAAAGAGTTGATGTTTGCCAGCCTCTGATTAACACCAGATGTTGAGCAGCGGATGAAACCTGATTCTTTTTTAATACTGAAATGGCAGTAGCAAACATTTTTATGGTATCTCGCGGCGGTGTTTTTATCCAGCGGCTAATGGCCAGGTAACCATCGGGTTTTAAATGCTGTAAATAAGTTTGTAATGCTTCAATGGTATATAAATAACTCTCATGCATTGCATATAAGCCGCTGGCAGATGCATTAAATGAATCCATCAGAGATATTTGAATTAGATCATAATCAGAGTGAAATCTTTTATTGAGAAGGCCGCGAACATCTCCTGAATGGATTGTTATCTTGTCGTTTAAATAAATATTACCGCTGTATTGTGCAAACTGATCACTGAGTAGAGCTATGATTTGCTGGTTAAGTTCAATGGCGTCTATTTTCTCTGTTTTATGAAGTTGTGCCTGTAAAATATCACTACCGCCGCCTGCCCCGACAACTAAAAGCCGCTGGATATCATTTAAATGATAGGGAAGTGCTGAAGTTAATTGATCCAGATAAGACAGTTTTTCAAGTTCATCCGGATAATGAGTAATAGCCGTCATACCTGTCGCATCACTAAAAAGACCGAGTTGTTCAGCTGGTTCCTGGCTGTTGTAAAGACTTAATCCGGGTGCATGACGAAAGGGAATTTTGTTACTTTCAACAATGCTTAATAAACCCAGAGGACTGGATCTTTGTTCAATGATTTTTGTACCTTGTATGTTTAATGTTTTGGATAAATCTTTATAGGGTGATATTTCGAGTTGAAAATAGTGAGCAGTAGATATTAGTATTATTGCGCTTAAAACAATAGTTAGAGAAAATATTCCTGCTAGTAGCTGTGTTTCTTTTAAAGCAATTAATGTTGCGACTAAACCCATCAGGCTGATTATAAGAAGAGCAGTTTCAGGAAAAACAAAAAACAGTAAAAAAATCACCCCAATGCTTCCTAAACCTGCCCCCAGGAGATCCACGCCGTAAATTTTTGCTATGTGATCGGGATAATAAATAAAGATCAGACAAATAGCACTGGCAGCCAGTAAAAAAGGAATACTCAGAGTTAAAAAAATACCCAGTAAATACCAGATTTGCTGAATATCCCACAAAATAGCTTCAGGATTAAAAGGAATGTTTTGAGCTGCAAGAAAACAGCCAAAACAGGAAAGACTGAACAACATCAGGAATAGGGGATAGGTAATAACAGGTATGGGTTTTAAAAACCTGGCTTGTAATAACGAAACCAGCGTACCGCTGATACCATAACCCAATAGTGCTAATGAAATGATCATATAAGCAAAATGATGCCATTGAATGATTGAAAATAATCGCATCAATAAGATTTCATAAGCCAATGCCGTTGCTGAAATCAGACCAAGAGATATTAGCGGAGGTTTCAAGGGCATTGTAAAACTCCTGGTTTTAATGTTTCCCAGTTAATGGCACAAAGCGAACGGGCAGGATTTGCTGAGTTTGTAATTGCCCGTCATTGTCTTTGCTGATCAGGAGTAATTGCTGCGTCATAAAATTACTGCCGACCGGAATCATCATTCTTCCCCCTGGTTTTAACTGTTCAATCAGAGTATGGGGAATATGAGTGCCTGCAGCAGTGACGATAATGGCATCAAAAGGAGCATGTTCTTCCCAGCCGTAATAGCCGTCGGCAATTCTGGTGCTAATATTCTTATAACCCAGCTCTTTAAAACGCTGTTCAGCCTGTTTGCCAAGCGGTTCAATAATTTCAATGCTGTAGACATGTTCAACCAGTTCAGAAAGTACCGCAGCCTGATAACCGGAACCGGTGCCGATTTCCAGAACGCTATCTGTTGCAGATAATTTGAGCAGGTCTGTCATAACGGCAACGATATAAGGTTGTGATATCGTCTGACCATAGCCAATGGGTAAGGGGGTATTCTGGTAGGCGTCTTCAAGGGTTTCAGGAATGACAAATTTATGTCGCGGTACGGTATTAATCACCTGTAAAACCTTAGGATCAAGTGCTTCAGTATTAAGGTACTGGCTGGTTTGAAGAACATCCTGTTCGATCAAGTGCACCATTTGTTGACGTTTTTGCATATAGTGATCCTCCATGGAAGAGGCTAATAGCGAGATAGAAATAAACAGTAAAATAAATGCCAAAGAAATCAGTAAAATAAACCCTGTTTTTTTTCTTTGTCTTGTCTGCTTCATCAGAACCACTCCTGTTTATTTGGAGATTCTCTATTTTAAGCATTACTCAAAAATGAGTACTTTTCAATGTTTAGAGCTTTTATTTTTTGCCTAAGATTGTTTTCATAATTCCACGTACAATCTGCCGTCCAAAAGAACTGCCAACAGAACGCAAAACACTCTTAACCATAGATTCAGTATAACTCTGCCGGTTTGATGAGCGACTACTGGAAGTTGATTTGGCTTTGGCTTTAATTGCCTGTTCAGATTGTAATTTTTGCTCTGAACGCTGCTTTAATATTTCGTAGGCAGACTCCCGGTCAATCAGCTGTTCATAATTACCTTTTAATGGGGAACGATTAATCGCTTCCTGGCGTTCCGAATGAGCCAAAGGGCCGATACGAGAACCGGGGGGAGAAATTAAAATTCTTTCCACGGGTGTGGGAGCACCATTATCAGCTAAAACTGAAACCAGGGCTTCACCGGTTCTGAGTTCAGTGATGGCCGTTTTTGTATCCAGTTGAGGATTTTCCCTGAACGTTTCAGCCACCAATTTAACCATTTTTTTATCTTTGGGCGTGAAGGCTCTCAGAGCATGCTGAATCTTGGTGCCTAATTGACCCATAATGTCTTCCGGAATATCCAGGGGACTCTGGCTGATAAAATAGATACCCACGCCTTTGGAGCGAATAAGACGAACTACCTGCTCAATTTTATCCACCAGGGAGCGGGGCGCACGATCAAATAACAAATGTGCTTCATCAAAAAATAAGACCAGTTTAGGCTTGTCAGCATCGCCCACTTCGGGTAATTGTTCATAAAGCTCAGCCAGCAGCCAGATGAGAAACGAAGCATAAACACGGGGTGAGTTACTGATTAATGTAGTCACATCCATAATGCTTATGACCCCGTTTCCGGAAAAATCGGTGATCATCAGATCGTTCAGTTTTAAAGCTGGTTCGGTAAATAGACTCTCACCTCCCTGTTGTTCAAGGACAAGTAATCTGCGTTGTATTGCACCAATGCTGGAACCACTGATATTGCCGTATTCCAGTGACAGGGTTTTAGCATTTTGACCAATCCAGGTGAGCATACTGCGCAAGTCTTTTAAGTCGAGCAATAACATGCCATTGTCATCGGCAATAGCAAAGGCGCTGTATAGGATACCGCTTTGCACTTCATTGAGTTCTAACAGACTGGATAGTAATAAAGGGCCCATTTCGGAAATGGTTGTGTGAACCGGGTGACCTAATTTGCCGAATAAATCCCAGAATAAGACGGGATTTGCATGATTGGTGAAGTTATTGATCTTAATGGTATCAATGCGTGACTGAATTTTGTCATTCATTTTTCCTGCACTTGCCAGGCCGGATAAATCACCTTTTACATCGGCCAGAAATACCGGTACTCCAATTTTGGAAAAACCTTCTGCCAGTATTTGCAAGGTAACTGTTTTACCGGTACCCGTCGCACCAGCAATCATCCCGTGCCGGTTAGCTGTTTTAGCTGAAAAATTAACCTGGGTTTGAGAGTTTCCGCCGATTAAAAATTCAATACTCATTCTTTTGTCCTTGCATCCGGTATGTCAGAGTGGAATAGACATGATAAATTTTCATTGAGTTGAATACAAGCTGGAATTGAGTCCAGAATTAGGATTAGAGTTGATTCTCCAGCCATTTATGTGTCAGGAAGGGGACATGGCCGGTATTTGCCCAGATCACATTACCTTTTGCATCCAGTAATATTTTGGTTGGTAAGACTTTTATTTTGAAAATTGCTGCCAGTTTTCGGCTATGAACAAACTGCAGATCATAGGCAGTGTCTATGGCATATTTTATGCCATCCTGAGGCGGCTCCAGGGTATTAACAGCCAGAATGGTCAGTTTGTCAGCAAAGTGCTTATGCATGCTTTCCAGCTCCGGCATTGAGGCACGGCAGGATGGACACCAGGAAGCCCAAAAATCTAGCAAAACCGGTTTTCCCTGTAAATCAGATAAAGAAAAGGTATTTCCGGAAAAATCCTGTATGGGTGCTTTTAGAACCCGCTCAGATTGTTGAGCACTGGCAAAAATTTCTTCAATATTTTTATTATAGTGGGACTGGCTATGCCAGCTGACCAATAGACCGATAAAGAGAATCAATCCAAGCCACTTTAGCGTTGTTTGCATAATTCTGTCGATGTGAGTAATTGTATTTTGAGATAATCTGATATTTATGCGTATTATTACTCATGATCGGTTGATTACTCAAGGAGCCTGCCCGACACTTCATTGTTCCCATTTTTGCTCAGATTTTATTTATAATTTTAGGGCGAAACAATTACCAGCCTGGTCTACGAAAACCTCTATGACAGCTTACACAAACATTAGACAAGGTATTGAACTTTTCCCAGACCCCTGCTGAGACCGTAATAGTCTCCGGTTCATCACGGCCAAAAGCTATACTTCTTTTGGGCAGATAAATAGCACCTTCCTCGGCAGTCGGTTGTTTCTCCAGTTCCTTCGCCAAGTCATTCGCAGCAGCTTGCAGCGCCTGAGCATTAGCCTGAAACGCTTGTTCATTGCCCCACAGAGCCGGAGTCATGCGGGAACTAAAAGTTGACACGGTATCGGGATGGAAATTGCCTGTAAGCGCAGCTCCAGAGGTTAGCTCAATCTTGCGAGCAAGTTTGATTGCCACAGCACGATCAAATCCATATCGGCCATACAGCAGTTCTCTTAATTCATTCATGATTTCATCATGCGTATCCATGTTCTCCTGGCGATTTCGCACCATGGTAGAGCGATCGTAACTCGGGATTCGCGGATAATAGTAGGCAGGTGGAGCAACCCATGGGCTATAGGGGTGTCCCCAGTAGGGATAGTCGTCGTCATCACCAAAATCAAATGAAAAAGCCTGGGCGGAACTAATACCCATAAAAAAGAAAACTAAAAAGGTGAGCAGTGTGTTTTTAATATGTCGCATTTCATTACCTCCACTGAGTACATGATATTCATAACATGTCTATTAATAAGGATAGAAATTCAATATCTCATTACAATCTTAAAATAAATAATCAATATATTTAATGATTCATATCATCTAAAAGGGACGATTAATGTTTAATTCAATATATAATGATCAAAAGCAATAAATTGCAGCTCTGGAATGACTCAGGGCGTGATATAGTTAGTAACTAGAAATAAATTTTAAGGAAAAGAAAATCATGGATGATATGCTAAAAATTGAGGGTCTAAACTTCTACACATAAGTTAAGCATTTTTATTTCAAATATTAACTCAGGTCATTTATATAATTTTTCCATTCTTCATACAGTGTGTCTTCGACAGCACCCATAGCCTGGCGTGGCTGTAGATTTAGCTGATAGACTGGTAAACCATCTAAAGCATTACTTATACAGCCTGCTTCTTGTGCTATCAGTAATCCTGCAGCATAATCCCAAAGCATCATTTTTCCATGTAAGTACACATGTACACGCTCACTGGCAAGCCAACACCAGTCTAATGCGACTGAACCTAAACTGCGTTGGGAGTGGTAGGGTGGATCTAATACCAGGCGTATTCGCAACTCAGGGTTTAAGCGCTTAATATCGACTAATGCAATGGCTTTTTTTAAAGGAAGTTTATTTTTAGAAACTTTTAATGGTTGTCCATTTAACCATGAACCTTTGCCATTTATCGCAGAAAAACATTCATCTCGTATAGGATCATAAACAATACCCAATTCAATTTTAGAATTTTTAATTAGAGCAAGAGAAACAGAAAAATAAGGCAGGCCAGAAGAAAAATTGCTGGTTCCATCTATGGGATCTAAACACCAGAAACCTTTTTTTGATTTTTTTTTGAAAAAGTCCTGCATTTTATTAATAGGCATTTCTTCTGCAAAAAAATCATATATAGGCCATTGTTTTTTCAGTTCTGTTTGTAAATGATTTTGCATGGCGATATCAGCTTCCGTGATGAAACTACCATCTTCTTTGATATTAATTTTGCAGTTTTTAAAACGTGGTAATAATTCTTGTTTTGTAATTGTTGATACAAGTTCTGATAATTCTTTTAGATCAACATCAATCATATGTTAGCCGAATTTGCTTTAAATTTAAGGAATAGGGTATGCTTTTTGTGTAGTCAATGGTACATTGCAATCGCATCACCATTAAATTTATCAAATAAAACCTGATATATCATAATAAAATAGTATAGCCTGATGATATACCCTGGTACCAGGCTTTAAGAGTAATTTATAAGTCATTGTACATTAAATTATGAAAACGGTTTTTATGATCAGGATTTAAAACCTGAATCATTTGAGGTTACTATGAAAAAGTTGAAAAATGAAAAAGAGTTAGTTAAAAAGGCAATTCTAGAGGGTGTCAAATATGGAGAAGGAAGGGGAGTAGTAGAGTTCGAACCTACGGATTCAGCACATGAAAAAATTGAGTACATCTATCGATTACTTGTCCATGATAAAATCATTCAGCCCATCCCGGAAGATCAGGTCTCTCAGAAATCAATGATGCATAAACTTGCCATTTGGGCATCAAAGATGAAATGAAGCTGTTTAATTCTAAATAAAAAAGTTAAAAGGAATACTCTCTATGCGAATACTTCACACGATGATCCGTGTTGGTCATTTACAAAATTCTATAGACTTTTATAGCCAAATATTAGGTATGACACTTTTACGTCAACAAGAATATCCAGATGGACGTTTTACTCTGGCATTCTTAGGTTATGGTGATGAAAAGAATAATACAGTCATCGAACTCACTTACAATTGGGATACTGATAGTTATGAGCAAGGCACTGGTTTTGGTCATATAGCCATTGAGGTTAATGATGTTTATCGTGCAACTGAAAAAATTAAGGCTCAGGGTGGAGAAATTATTCGTGATGCCGGGCCAATGAATGCCGGAAGCACCATTATTGCTTTTGTTAAAGATCCTGATGGCTATGAAATTGAACTGATCGGAGTAAGAAATTAATTATTAATATTCTATTTTTTCACTCAATGCGTGTAGTAATTGTTCTGAGTTGTGAACAATGAAGGTACTGTCTATGTTATTTTCAATATTAAATAAATCTTTTAGATTTATTTTCTTCTCTGAGTTTGAGCCTATGGCTGGATAGTCAGGAAATTCAGATTCAGCTATTATATTTTTCATATGACTTCGATCAGAATAAAACTGTTTTAAATAAATTTGAGCCGGAATTATTCTGAATTGACTCTGATAGAGGGGATTAATGTTATTAGGCAAGCAATTTTTTATATAGAACTCATAGTTTGTTATAAAATCTAATCGTGTATCAAAATCAAAAATATAATGTGACTGCTCTATCTTCGCCATTAGGATAACATGATAATCCCATATTACTGGCTGTTTACGTTCTGCTGATAATTGCTTGAAAATAGCAATCTGTTTATTTTTATTAGTCAGAAAGAGAATATCAATATCTTCTTCTTTTATGCCTTCATCAATAAGTGAGCGGGCAAGATACCAGATATTTTCTTCACAAAATAGAGCGGTATAACAATAATCTGATTTTTTATATTGGTTCATCTGTAGTAGTATATCTTAAGCATTTTATCTTTGACAAAACGCATGGTAATTCGTGACGAGTTAAAAAAAGCGGTATAACCAGAAAATGCAGTGGATGCAGAAGACGCACCTCAGATTTTGACGTTATTCTTTCAGCCAGTGATAACCTTCATCTATTGTATTGAATAACATCGTTTTATTCTCTTTAAATAATATATCTTTAGAGTTATTAAATGAATCGATGGTAACTGGATCATCTGCAATACAGGCAATCTTATTAAACAGGTGTTTTGAATTTATTTTTATATAATCTGCTGCATCAGAGGAATAGATGTTTTCTTTATCTCGTGTGCAAAGGATATTCACTGGTGTATCATAATTTTTAATAATATGGTGGTAAATATCTTTCATGTCAGTATCTGATAACTCACCGCCATAATAGATATCAATTTTAATAATGTTTTCTTTTAAATCACCATAGTTATTTATTGTTGCTTTCCCAGTATCGATCATAGATTGCCTCTCTTTTAAAAATTAAGCCATAAAATTAAACTTTGTTTGACTATATATTTTTACTCCTGAAGTAATTACTGTATCTTGTGATTTTCATTTATCTGCTTATGTACACTATCTGGAATATTCATAGTACTTGAAAAATCAGTGTTTTCAAATAGAACATTGTCAAAATGAGCATTTTTTAAATCAGTTTCTTCAATATTTATATCTTTCCTATATGCCTTATTAAAAAATGCATTATGTGCAGTAGCAAAATTAAGTTTAGTACCAACATAAATGCTTGAGTTAAATTTGCCCTATTTAAAGTAGCACCATCAAATTGAGTATGAAAGAGATTATATAACTAAATTAAGTTTTAATCAGTGATGAAATTTCCCCTCAAGTGATAAAGTCACAGAAACAGCATCAATTTCTGTTTATTCTAGTCTATAAGTTACTCTCACCCGGTAAATAATGTACAGGAGATCAAGGTGGAACAAATTCAATCAAGGCTGGCACTTTTCCCGGTGTCTTTCTTTTCATCCGTTATGGGAATGGCCGGATTTAGTATTGCGATTGCTAAAGCTGAATCTATTTATAATCTTGATCCGCGAGTGTCACTGGCACTATCAATCATTACCATGCTGCTTTTTGCATCAATCTTTGTCGTTTATTCATTAAAACTGCTCAAAGAAAAAGGAGCTGTAATAAAGGAACTGCATCATCCGGTAAAAATCAGTTTTTTTCCGACTGTTTCTATTAGTTTATTATTGATGTCCATTTGTATGCTGCATAATAACGCTGAAATGGCTAAAATCTTGTGGTTGACAGGTACCAGCTTACATCTTGTCTTTACACTTTATGTTATGAATGCCTGGATAAATCATGACTATTTTGATATTAAACACATGAATCCCGCCTGGTTTATTCCTATTGTGGGCAATATTCTTGTCCCCATTGCAGGTGTACCTTTAGGATATTCAGATGTTTCCTGGTTCTTTTTCAGTATTGGTATTATATTCTGGCCAGTTTTGCTTACTATTATCTATTATCGGGTTATTTTTCATCCGGCGCTGCCTGGCAAACTGATCCCAACGTTCTTTATTCTTATTGCCCCGCCAGCAGTTGGTTTTCTGTCTTATCTACAGTTAAATGGTGAATTGGATAATTTTGCCCGGGTTCTCTACTTTTCAGCCTTGTTTTTTACTATGCTGGTATTGAGTCAGTTTAGAAAATTTTCAAAGCTGCAATTTTTTCTATCCTGGTGGGCGTACTCTTTTCCAATGGCCGCTATTAGTATTGCGACAATGACAATGTATCAGAAAACTGAAAATGTTCTTTACTCAGGCATAGGAATTGTTTTACTGGTTATTTTGACCCTGTTTATCAGCATGCTGATTATTAAAACGTTAAAAGCAATATTTGACAAGCAAATTTGTGTACCGGAATAGAAACATGAGCTGAATCAAAGCATGGGTAATATAATCCTATGCCTTTGTTTTATTTTTAACTATACTGATCTAAAAAATTCATTACTATAATTAATATCAACGCTATCCGGAGTGTTAGTAATGCCCGTCCCTTTTATTCAGAAAGAACTCATAATACAGCTTAACTCAGGCCAGTGGCAGGTCAATGATATCGATATAGAGCAGGAAGTTATTGGCCCTGTTGACTATGGCTGGAAACGATATAAGGAAGATCCGGACGTTTTTACTTTTGGTGAAGGGCTTCTGGCCAGTAGTTCGATTCCTGGTTCAAGACGTATGGTGTTTTGTGGTTTTAGTCCGCAATGGGATAGTTTTTATATTTCCTCAATGGGTGGTGCGGCTTATACTTTTCAGCATGTTGGCGTCAATTATGTCAGTCTCAAAGGACGTTGTGAAAAGCCCAGTGTCTTACTGCTTAATAATGATGGTAATGATATTTCTGTTCGTCTGGAGCCTTTTGAAGATTATCGTGATGTCTGGAGTCGTTATACACCCCAATCTGATGCAGGGGAAGAAGATGTTATCGGTATATATGCATTACAACATGCCATATTTGACCGCTGGGCTGATGAATATAATCCCAGACGGGTGCGTGCCTTTGTCGTCGGCCCTGCAGGTGAAGTGACAACAGAGGGCACCATTGCGTCCAGTACAGTAAAAAAAGGTAAATTTACTGCAGTTGTTGACTGGTGCGGACGCGGTGGTCTGGGCAGTCGTTTATTTCAGCAGCATAATATTATTGGCTGCCTGTTTGGTGGTGACTGGGTTGATCCGCATAAGCCGAAAGCTCGTGATACCGATCCCTATTTTAATGAACACTTTGGTGATAAAGGTGTTAAGGTTGATAAGGCTGCCACGGTTAAATATTATTTTGATCCAAAAATAAATACCGGTGGTACGCTTGGCGTCAATCTGCATAATATCGGCGATATGCTGATGACCTTCAATTACCGCAGTACTTCGGCCAGCAATGAAGAGCGTTTACGCCAGCATAAAGATTTTATTGTTGACCACTATCTAAAGCAATATAACGAAGAAACCATAGAAACAAAAAGTTTTGACCACTGTGGTGAACCCTGTGCAACGGCCTGTAAGAAACTCAATGGTAAATACAAAAAAGATTATGAGCCTTATCATGCCCTGGGGCCTCAGGTAGGTGTTTTTGACCAGCGTGCAGCCGAAATATTGAATGATCATGCTGATGCCATGGGGATGGATGCCATTCAGGTAGGAGGCACTTTAGCCTGGATTATGGAATGTGTGGCCCATGATTTGATCCCTGCGGATGAATTTGGCTTCCCGCCAAAATCTGAAATGAAATTCCAGCAATTTACAGCCGATACAAAAGAGTTCGATCTGGTGAATGATAGTATGCTTAATGCACAATATGCCATCAAACTCATTAATACCATAATTTTCGATGAGAGAGCTTCAGTCTTTCATGAAGGTATCCGTCCTGCGGCGTATGAGTTAAATGAACGTTATCCAGAAACTCAACCTCTGGAAAGGGCGGTGTTCCTGTCTCATGGAGACAAGGGGCATATGGTGCCTAATCAGTATTGGGTGCCGGGGATGGGTAGTCCTATGCCGCTTATGGGTAAATATTATGTCTTTTACGGCGGCGGATTTACCACGCCCAATGATCTGGGACGTAAAAATGTCGAACGTATGGTTTATGAGCTTATTAATGATAATTGTGGTATTTGTCGTTTTCACCGTCAGTGGTCGGAGCCATTGACCAGTGAAATCATTAATGACCGTTTTGGTCTGGATATAGACTTTAAAGCTTATCACTACAAACTGGCACAGGAAATTAATGAGCATGAACAGGGTAAAAGTGTTCCCTGGGAAACTAATCGAATGACCGAATTGTTTTTTAATTATCTGGAATACTGCGGCAGTTCCGGTTCAGAAGATCATTCAATTTTCAGCTGGCAGAACCATAAAGATATGCAGCTGACAGCTCAGGCATTCTGGCAAGCCATTAGTGATGCTCAGGATATTGCTTTTCGGGCAGGTGCAGAGAGTATTCCCGATGCATTAACTCCAAAACAGCTGCAAAATAAAATTGGTAACCATGCCAATAAGACAAAATAATAGCATGAAGAATATAAGACAAAGTATCACCTCATCTATGTACAAGAAAATAATTCTCTTATTTCTTGTTATAGGGATTTCTGCATGTTCCGGACTCGAGACCAAACCGGAACAGTTTAAAGTCAATATATCCAATATGAAGATGTTAGAGTCTTCATTGATGGAACAGCGTTATGAAGTGAAACTGCGTATTATGAATCGTGGAAAAGGTGCTGTAAGCATTGACGGTATGAGTTTTGATATCGAACTCAATGGCAAAGACTTTGCATCAGGTGTGAGCAATGAAAAGATTAAAATTGATTCTTTTTCAGAAAATATAATTACGGTCAATGTCACAAGCACCATCTTTGGAATTATCAGACAAATAAACAGCTTTAAAAAACTAAAATCAAAACCTCTCAAATATGAAATAAGTGGTCATATTTATACCAGCAGCGGTTTGTTTGGTATTCCGTTTAGTGAAAAAGGTGAAATTGATTTAAAACCCTCACAGGTTAAAATATAAGTGTAGATGAAATTGTATAAAGTGCAGCTGAACTAAAACGTTGGTATTATCGACGTCTTTTCCGGTTCTTTTTTTTCTTTGTTTTTGAGGAACTATCTTCAGCTTCCTGAGCCAGAGCCAGTTCCGCTAACTCCTGTTCTATCATTTTTGGTGTTTCAAGTGATATTCGACCCAACGTTCCAGCTCGTAATTCGGTGAGTAATATTTTACAGGCCTTATCCAGTTCAACTCTTCCACCACTGCGTAAACAACCTCGTTTTCGGCCAATTGCTTCTATTAATTCCAATTCATTATGAGGTAATTCTTCAAGGCTATAACGCTGTATTAAAAAGCCCGGATAGGCTTTGAGTAAGTATTCAGCAGCAAAAAAAGCAATGTCATCATATTCAAAAGCTGTATCCTTTACAGCCCCCGAAGTGGCCAGCCGATACATACCGGCTTCATTTTCAACTTTGGGCCAGAGTACTCCAGGCGTATCAAAGAGTATAATTCCCCCGGGCAGATTAATGCGCTGTTGTGATTTTGTTACGGCAGGGT
>Ga0209013_10000486_pt1 | contig 35322 bp, 28 predicted proteins | sample Cruoilmetagenom2_FD_187291 | JGI IMG/M metagenome (GOLD analysis project Ga0209013, IMG submission 187291) | Oil polluted marine microbial communities from Coal Oil Point, Santa Barbara, California, USA - Sample 2 (SPAdes) (version 2) | ecosystem: Environmental > Aquatic > Marine > Oil seeps ...
AATATATTCTGGAGAAATGGCAGAGTGGTCGAATGCACTGGTCTTGAAAACCAGCGAGGGTCACACCTCCGGGGGTTCGAATCCCTCTTTCTCCGCAAAAGGAAAACCGAAACGCAAGTTTCGGTTTTTTTATTCACCGAAATCGAAAAAAGTTTACTTTTTGAAAGAAACGGTGAATAAAAAAACAAGCCTCATTGAGACTTTGGTTTTTCATGCTTACCAGGGATTCCATCTACGGGATCAACGGAGTTAATCCTATTATGGATGAGCTTATAGAGGAATAAAAAAATCAGTGGAGGCTTTGGTTTTTCTTAGTTGTCAAAGTATATAGTAAATGGTGACGTACTTTTACCGGTCATAAGCAATCAAAAGACCAATGCTTACTTAAAGGAAATTGGAGATTTATGTGGTATTGATAAGAATTTAACTTTCCACTTAGCACCTCATATCTCTGCTACAACGGTAACACTTACTAACGGAGTACCTATAGAGTCCGTGAGTAAAATGTTAGGCCACAAGTCTTTAAAAACTACACAACACTACGCTAAAATTTTAGATCGAAAAGTGAGTAATGATATGCAAAAATTACGCTTGCTCTATATATGATACTTCAGACTTAAGTTGACTGTTTATTATATTTATAAACAACTTAAAAGTCCGACTTATGACCAGAAAACAAAGACATGACATAAAAAGAAAACTGGATGTTTTTAATTATGCTAAAAATATAGGTAATATTGCAGACTCTTTTAGTTACACCACTTCAGAAGAAGGTATTTTAATTTTAACAGGACATTAGGCGCAAAAAACACTTCCAATGTAGGGGTAAAGCCATAAGTATTTATGATATTTGAATTATGAGATTTTTAAGCGATACTAAAGGCCGTCCGACACAACAGTTAGAGTGGGACCAAAAACTTTAGAAGCTGTGAATAAAAAATGCTAAATATTAATAAAATAGTCTAAAATGATGAAGCTGCTATTTGCCATTTTATCCTTTTTTTTAGGGAGTTTATCTTATGCCCAAGACCAAAGTCATTCTAATCAATACACCACGGATGTTTTAATAATTGGAGGAGGAGCAAGTGGCACTATGGCTGGAATACAGGCAGCTAGAATGGATGTTTCTGTGTTTATTATAGAAGAAACACCTTGGTTGGGGGGTATGTTAACCGCTGCTGGCGTAAGTGCCGTAGATGGTAATTACATTTTACATTCGGGTTTGTGGGAAGAATTTAGGCAAAAATTAAACGATCATTACGGTGGAGAAGAAAAACTTAAAACAGGTTGGGTAAGTAATGTACTCTTTGAGCCCCAAGTAGGCGCTCAGATTTTGTTCGATATGACCAAGAATGAGCCAAATATGCAGGTTCTTTTTGAGACGAAGTTTGAGCGCATAGTAAAGTCTAATGATGGTTGGCAAGTAGTCTATAGCATTAACGGACAAGAAAAAACTATTGAAACTAAAATTGTCATAGATGCTACCGAATTAGGAGATGTTGCCGCTAAGGCGGGTATCAGTTATGACATTGGTATGGATTCAAAATTAGATACCGGCGAATCCATTGCTCCGGATGAAGCAAATAATATCGTACAAGATTTAACCTATGTTGCTTTACTTAAAACCTACGAAGACCCTATAAAAGCCAAACTAAAAAAACCTAAAAATTACGATCCCAAACCTTTTTTGTGTACCTGTGAAGGAACTTGTACTAAAGATTCCGCAAACAATAAATTATGGAATTGTGATTATATGATGAAATATGGAAAATTGCCAAACGAGTATTACATGATTAATTGGCCAATATCAGGCAATGATTATTATACTAATATTATTGAATTGAGCTCTGAAAAACGTGCGGATGAAATCCAAAAGGCGAAGAGTTTTACACTTAATTATGTGTATTATTTACAGAACGAACTAGGTTTTAAAAATTTAGGGATTGCGGATGATGTGTTTCCTACTGAAGATGGCATGCCCTTTATTCCTTATCATAGAGAATCTAGAAGAATAAATGGCTTGGTTCGTTTTACCGTAAATGATTTGGCAAGACCTTTTGAACAAGAAAAACCTCTATATCGAACAGGAATAGCTGTTGGAGATTATCCTATAGATCATCATCATAATCGATATTCTGAAGCCAACAAATTACCGGATTTACATTTTTACCCGGTTCCTTCATATAGCATCCCTTTAGGAACTTTGATTCCAAAAGACGTGGCTAATTTTATCGTAGCCGAAAAATCAATTTCAGTCACAAATGTTGTAAATGGCACAACACGACTACAACCAGTATGCTTGCTTATAGGTCAAGCAGCTGGAGCTCTGGCAGCCCTTTCTGCAAAGCAAAATAAATCACCTAATGATATACCGGTTAGGCAGGTTCAAGAAGTATTAGTAAGTGCTAATGCTTATCTCATGCCTTATTCTGATGTGGCAAATACTGATCCTGTCTTTAAAGCGATACAACGCATTGGAGCTACGGGAATATTGAGGGGAGAAGGTAAAAATCTAGGTTGGGAAAACCATACCTTGTTTTATCCAGATAGCATATTGTCTACCATATCGCTAAAAACAGGTTTAGAAGGCTGGATAGATATTAGTAAGTTGAATTTAAAAAAGGAAACCATAAATTACAAGGAGTTGTTAGCTGTGATTAAAGCGATTAAAGAAGAGGAAGGGCATGAAAATATTTCGTTAAAAAAACTTAAGAAACAAGGAGATCTGGCCTTAAGATCTTATAAATTGAAATCGATAATATATGATGAAGATATGAGTAGAAAGCATGCAGCCTTATTATTAGATATATTACTTAATCCGTTCGAGCTTCGTCAAGTGAATCATTTTGGTGAGTTATTGTCAATATCAAGGTAAATCGGTGTTCGTCATTTGCTCACTTTTGTTTTCTGGCCGAAACAATTGCTTTACTCGCCTTTGGTGTATCCTGGCTTACCAAAGGAGAAACTTTTTATCCTGATAAATAATAGCTAATAATTGCTATAGTCGCTCGATATTAATGCCTTTTCGGAAGACTGTGATTATTAATCAATTTGAGTTAGACCATAGTACCAAATATTTGATATCCATAGTAAGTACATTCCATTTATTATGAAAAATTAAAATCTGAAATGCAGCTACAACTAAAATAAAAAACTTTAATTTTTGTGGAGACTTCTGTTATTTTTAAAGGTGTACGCCACTCTTATAAAGTACTAAATGAGCCTTTGAGTGGATATAAATCGGTCTAAAGTAGATTCTTGATAAGGTATTCCCAAGATTTCGTATAAGCTTTTAGAGTTGATGATAGGGAAGTTGAGATTAACTGTCATTGTAATCATTCTTTTATTATTTTTCTCGTAATAACATGACTACTACTCAATTGAAATTTTAAAATATAAACTCCAGTAGTAAGGTTTTGCAAATTCAATTCCATAGGTGCTAAACCCCTTTTTACCCTCTTGTTCAACAATTCAATTCCAGCAATGTTAAATACGGTGATGAGTATTTCATCCCCTAAATCGCCACTCATATTAATATTTAAGATATTATTCGTTGGGTTTGGGTACAATTCAATTTTCAAATGTTCTTCCGAAACGTCAACTATGCTTAATGTAGAGGAATCCATGATCCAAACCACAGAATAAACATGAACTGTTTCATGATTGTCAATTCTTAGAAGAGACGTACCATCTTCTACAACGGCTTGCAAATGATTTAAACCCGGAATTAAATTATTTGGATCTATCAAAATGGTATCATCCTTGTTATTTATTATACTTCCATTTAATGACCATTCTATATTTAATGTATTTGGGTTTGGTTTGTTTAATTTTAAACTAAATTCTGTAGGTGTTGAAAGGTTTAATTTTTCATTATTTTTAGGAACAAAAGAATCTATAGGGGAAACAAATGAATGAATTTTCTCAATAGTACCTTCAATGCATACGGAACATAATGGTTCATATAATGATCTCATCTTACAACTTTGATGTGGTCGATACCATTTCGAAGAATTACCTCCACAACAATGTCTGTAAATACCAATGCCGTTATAATACATCCAATTATTCCATTTAATAACTGATGGTATCGTCACCTGGGTCATATTAATTTTTTCTTGTGCCCAATTATCTCCGGCATAATATTCGTCTGCTAAATCAGTGAAGGAATGACCTAACTCGTGAAGGGCAAGTTCAGTACTTTGTTCATGTAATGATAAAGCGGCATACTCACCTCCGGAACCTCCGTAGTAAGGAGAATTTACTATAATAATCACCTGATCATAAGAAGGAAAGTTACTCGCTAAAACATTTGTAATAGCTGTAGTATTTACAGGAAAAAGTAACCTGTGTATATTGTTATAATCAAAAGTAGATCCGAAATAATTATCAACTACTAGTAGAGGTTGAAAATCTGGAAAATCATGGTTATCTGAACCTGTTCTTGGATGACTGGCACCACTTTCATTTGAAGGGACTTTTATTACAAATACATTAAAATAATTTTGATACTCCGCATATGGTCTTTCCGAAAAAAAGCCAGAAGAAAAATTATTGGCATCAATCAACAGTTTAGATAATTCACTCTTTTGATAACCATCTCCTAAAATAACCAAATTAATTCGATTATCAATTGGTCCTGTGTATTGAATCGTATCCACATCAAAGATCTGTGCGGATGCTAATTGTACGAATAAACCAAAGATTAAAATTGAGAGGAGTATTTTCATAGTCTACTTTTAATAAGTCTTTTATTCGGTTTATTTATTTGCTCAATAACAACAAATTTTGTCAGTGGATGCATTTGCATTCTTATAGAAAACTGTGTACTCTCCAGCTCGATGATTTTCCTGTTCAATTGTCCCGATTCATCAGCATATTCTACATTCTTAACTAAGGGATTTGTAACGGTAATACTTTGGATGGGTTTAGATTTGGAGTTGATCTGAATAATCTTGAGGTCTCCAAATTCAGGATTTTTTTTATTCGATAGGTTCTGTTTTAATTTCCCTTCAGTAATAATTTTATTGATAAATTCAATTTTTATTGCCCCATCCGATTCTTTGGCCACGCTGTAATTTAAAAAGACAATTCTTGGAGGTAATGCCGCATCTTTCTTTGACCTACAGGCACCAACGGATAAAAGAAAAATGACACTAATAAGTATCAGTGCCTTTTTATTGATTTGTAATATAAATATTCTTTTATAGCCCAAAGTTTAAAAGATGTATATTGGTGTTCAAATGTAATTGATTTATACTAATAAATTCATCGACAATAAACTAAATATAATTTCCTCTATGAGGTATTTTTCTATTCAATTATGTCATCTTAAGAATTTTTTTTTCTGTTCTTAAGCTATCATGTTCCTTTATAATAAGTTAACCAACACCTCTTTCCATGCAAAAGTCACCCTGTTTATTTCATCGATCACCATTGTTCGTAACGGACGATCCATGAGCCTTAATAACAAAAACGAAATAATTTATTTAGTTGCTCCGGATGGCAATGTTTGAAGACGTACAAGCACGTCATATCTGCTACAACGGTAACACTTACTAACGGAGTACCAATAGAGTCCGTGAGTAAGATGTTAGGCCACAAGTCTTTAAAAACTACCCAATAATTCAATAGATATAAAATTTGTCTAAACCTATTTTTTGAGAGACAGAACAGGTAAAACAATTGAATAAAAGACTCTATAATTAATAATATCTGATTTTATATTCAATCTTGCAATTCTAGAACACTTAAAACAGCGCAATGATCAGAAGCAATTTTATCGCAAATCACTTTTGTTTCTAGTACTCTCCATCGTTTTGCTGGTCTAAAAAGAATATAATCTATCTTTCTATTTGGAATACTTGAAGGAAAAGTTGGAACATTTTCAGAAAATGATTTTACCCATTCCTTATAAAATATTTGCATAGTTTTACTTTCGGGTAGGGCGTTTAAATCTCCTGCCAGAATTGTAGGAATGTCATCCTTTGAATAATGTTCATTGATTTGTTTCGCCTGATTTATTCTATCTGTCTCGTTCTCCGTATGATCTAAATGGGTCCCTACAAATCGTATTGTGTCACCACTTTGAATCTCCACATTAACTTCTAATGCACTTCTTGGTTCCTTATCAATTTGTGCTAATAGTGCATTATTTTTTGTACTGGTAAAGGAATATCTGGATAGTACACCTTCTCCATATTCTCCACCATTAAATTGCATAGCCTTTCCAAAAAGGGGAGTGAGGCCAGTTCGTAAAGCCAGTTCTACTGGCAAATCCATATTTTTAGCCCTGTCGGTATTAAAATCAACTTCTTGTAAAGCCACCAGATCGGGGTTAACAGATTTAATAACATTGGCAATTACGTCTAAATTAAAATCACCTTTCATAGTCTCACCATGATAAATATTAAAGCTTAGAACTCGTACAATTTTCGAAGAATCAATTTTAGTTTGTGCGACTAACTCTGGTAACAGAACCAGAGTAAAGATTGTCATAAGTGTGACTATTTTTGTTAAAAATTGTTTTAGCAGCATCATATTGATTTTAAGTACTGATTAGTTAATTTATTGTATGTTCAAATTTACCAATTAAAAGTACGGTTTTCCCTTACCATTTTGGAGGGTTTACCTTACTTTTTTGATGGTTTTCTTCATAATCAGAAATCAGTAAAATTCCATAAACCATATTCGCCTACTACTATTTGCTAACTATATAATTTATTGCATACAGTTTTTATTCAAGCTTTTAAAGAAGGTTAATTAAATAAAAAAAGCAATATGTATTTTTTGCGTATTACAAATTCAGATAGACCGGTTGAATTTTATAACCTTGATGTAATTATTTCTGTTGGATACCGTATAAATCAAAGTAAGGAACACAATTCCGGATCTGGGCAAACGAAATTTTAAAAGAATATTTAGTTAAAGGTTTTGTTATCAATGAAAAACAACTTCAGGAAAAAGTAGAGTAATTTGAAGAGCTTAAAAATTAAGAAAAAAACACTAAATTTAATCCACAAATGAATCGATTTTAATCACTTGTTTTACCCTGCTCACTTTCATCAATCTAAGATGGTTCAGTTTGACGGCGTAGCCATGTTGAATCGAGATAATTAACAAACATTAAATTATTCACTATGAAAATTTTATTTAATTTCTTTTTACTATTGCTACTTTCGGGTAGTGCTATTGCACAACAAGCTACCTATGCAGAAAAACTCGGATTTAAAAAAGGTGCCAAAGTAATCATTCTTCATGTAGACGATCTTGGAATGTCGTATTCTTCTAATAAAGGAGCCTTGTTAGCCATTAATGACGGACTTGCTAACTCGGGAAGTATCATGATGCCTTGTCCATGGGTTCCGGGTATTGCAAATTACATGAAACAGCATCCTGGTTATGATTTTGGCCTGCACCTTACATTTACTTCAGAATGGGATGACTATCGCTGGGGACCTGTGGCAGGGGTAAATTGTGTACCTACACTGGCAGATGATCAAGGAAAACTTTGGGATAATGTGGCACTTGTATTAAAAAACGCCTCCAATGAAGATTTTGAAACAGAAATGAAGGCACAGATTGATCTTTCTATTAGAATGGGTATAGAACCTACACATCTTGATTCGCATATGGGAACTATATTTGCCAAACCTGAATTTATACAGATTTATGTAAAGTTAGGGATAGAATATGGTATTCCCATACTCTTTCCGGGAGGTCATAACACAATAGTTTCAAAGGATTTTAAAGATGATCCGGAATTTATGGAGCAGGCGCGGCAAATCGGTAAACAACTGTGGGATGCGGGTTTGCCTGTGATTGATGATGTAATAAGTGAAACTTACGACTGGAGACTACCTAAAGGTATGAAAAAGAGTGATGATAACCTTCAGGCTTATAAAACGTCAAAATTCATTGAGCGGTTTAATGAGATGCAACCGGGTATAACGGAGGTGATTCTTCATTGCACGGATCCATCTGACATTTTTGAGGACATTACGACATCAGGAGAAACACGAAAAGGCGATCTTTTGGCTATGCTCGATCCGAAATTAAAAGCATACATTGAAAAAGAGGGTATTATTTTGACTACCTGGAGAGAATTGTCGGAAAGAAGAAAAAAAATAGGGACAAATTAGTAGACTGGGATTGACAACTAGATCATCCCATTAAGTTGAACTTAATGGGATGATTACGACTTTCAACGATTGCAGGTTCTAATACAGGAGTTAAAGCATTGTTTAAAATTAGTTATAAGGAAGCTCGTGAAGCTATTGACCAATTTTGGGGAAACATAAAATTTGTCACTTTATTTATAAAACCTTGTTGTTGGGTAAGCAAAATCAATATCCTTATGGGCATTGATCTCGATTAATATATTTTCCCAGATTTCATTTTCAGAGCCGCGCCTTCTACGTGGATTACACAAATATCTTATGGTAAGTTGCACACCAGACTCTTTTACCGATGTATAGACAATTGGGGTAAGGTTCTTATAATAGATCATATAGTTTTTACTGGCTTCAAGTATTTCTTTTTCTGCTTTAAGGTCTACATCTTTAGTATGTTTGTTTATAATCTCTTCCAGAATACTTTTTGCTTTTTCCCAGTTACTTTCGAAGGTAATCAGTACTTTTATTTCATTCCATATATACTCAAACCCCGTGCTGTAATTCGCCTGTGGCTCAAGAAAAACTCTACCATTAGGCAGATGAATTATTCTACCGGTACTCTGGTCGGCCTCCACCCAGTTTCCAATTTCAAGCATTGTAAACTGGAATAAACGAATATCGATAATATCGCCAGTATGATTGCCCACTTGTACTCGGTCGCCCAAGACAAACGGTTTTCTGAATAAAATAAATAACCATCCTGCCAGATTAGTTATCGGGTCCTTCAATGCAATGGCCAAACCAGCAGTAATAAGCCCGAGGAATGCTCCAAACTGCTTGAATGCAGGTACCCAAATAGCCCCAATCAGTAAAACCCCTGTAAACGGTATTATAAATGAAAGCATGCGGTTCCATTGATACCGGATCTTTACATCTTTTGTATTCCGCCATACCAACTTTAAAATTACAAGCCGAAGAACAGATAGAAACAAAATAATTATTATGGAGGTAAGAATCTCATTTTGTGTCCTGCCAGTAAGCCCGGTTGTTTCATATATAAATTCGCTAATCCGGTTCATACTAAAATGATTTAATTTTGAAGTCACGAAATTTACTAAATATTATTTGCATATTCAACAATAAAGAGATCTACTACAGTTTAAGGAGAAGGAAAAAAAGTAAAATGGGGTCTAATATAAACAATTGAGAACAGATAAATCTGCGTTGGTCATTTACTCACTTTTGTTGCCTATAACATACCTACAAGGGTTATTGATAGTGCAAATAAATTCTCGGCCTATCGAGGAGGAGTACCCAACGATAGGAGGGGGAGGTGGTTTATTCCTTTGAATATACCACTCATATCTAGATTAATATGGGAAAATTACAAAGCAGATTGGTATGAAGCACTCATTCAAAAGGAAGATTAATTGTTGAATGATATTAACGGAGAAACCATACAACTTCCAGATATATCACATTACTAATATTTTATTGTTCATTCAATTGCAATATTTTTTGCTTGGATAAATAAAAACATAGTTTCGGACAATTATTAGGTCCTTTCATCCTAGATTTTTACAAAATTGAGATTAAAAATCTATTTTTAATTTGATAATGATGTTTTGACAATACAAATCCCCTCTAATAAGTATGAAATATAACATTTTTATAGGTTTAGTTTTTGTGGTTTCAGTCGACTGTTACACGCAAGATCTAAATGATACTTCAAAGAATGAACCCAAATACGCTATAAGTAGGTCTACACTGGGCCTTAGTGGTTCCTCTAAAGTCATTTCAACACCTAATGGCACTTACTATGTTAGTCAAAGCATAGGTCAAAGCAGTGTAATTGGAACTAAAATCAACAAAAATTATACAATACTACAGGGCTATCAGCAATCCACTATTTCTGTGAAAATAGTTCCTTCTGGTGAAAATGAATTAAAAGCAACTATCTACCCTAATCCTTTTGAAGAATCAATCAATATAGCTTTCGACGATATTATCGATGAAGATGTTAACATATATTTATTTGATATGAATGGAAGGCTCATAATCTCAAAAAAACATCAAGCAAGTCAAATACTGAACATTCCAATAAATTATATATCAAGCGGAATCTATAGTCTAAAAGTGACCTGTGAGAACAAACAATTCATTGCAAATATCATAAAAAAATAATATGGGAAAACAATTACTATTGACCTTATTCATTCTTGCCACGACTTCTATGTTAAGTCAACAAATCTCTATGGAGGCTGGTAAGAACATTTCTTCATTCAGTTATAAAAATTCAGAAGGGATAAATCTTAAAAACCTGCAATCAACGAATAACACCTTTATATATTTGGGTTACCGAAGATCTATTTTTTTTAAAAGGTTCTTTCTAAATGCCAAGGTAGTTTATAATACATATGGAGCTATAGGAAGCAATCTTATTCTCGATAATTATTATGAGTGGAACACTACTTATGTAGGACCCAGTATAGGTTTTGAATATGAAATTATCCAGGCAGGAGATTTTATTTTTTCCTTAAAAGTGGATGCGTCAGCAGAATTTCTAATTCAGGGAACACAGACAATAAACAACCAGGTTTATAATTTATTCGACGAAGATGATTTTGATTCATCGATCTATTTTCTCAGGGGAGGACTCAACATTCAATATGAAGTTTCAAATAAAATCGCAATTTTCACCGAATATGAATATGGACAAAGTGGATCAATTACTTCTACGACAGGAGATTTAACCATTGGGGCACATAACTTTGGTTTAGGTCTATTGATCAATGTTTCTAAAAATATTCCATCGAAGATATCAACAGATACAACTCAAATTTATGAACTTAAATTAGAGATGGAGAAGAATTCACAAAAGATTAAAGAACTAGAAAATGATTCTTCAAAGCTGGACATATTAGAGCAAAAAAATGTGGAAAAAGAATTGGAACTTGAAACACTAAAGGAATCTATCTCTGATGCCTTACAACCTTATAAGGGTAATGATCTTAAGATTAAGAATGTAAATGGAAAAGTATTTATAACATTAGATAACGACATGCTATTTAAATCTGGCAGTTGGAAGGTTAACCCAAAAGGGGAAGACACAATAACTGCACTGGGTGAAGTTCTAGAGAAGAATCCTGATTTAATGATATTGGTGGAAGGCCATACCGACAATAAAGCTTTTAAAGAAGATAAAATGACTAATTGGGAACTTTCTACCAAAAGAGCTTCTGAAATAGTTCAGATATTCAACCAAAATGAAAATATCGATCCAAAAAACTTGACGGCTGCAGGAAGAGGAGAGTTCAATCCTATTGCCGATAATGAAACAAAAGAAGGAAGGGCTACAAATAGACGAATCGAAATTATTATTTCTCCAAACCTGGATGAAATATCGAAAATAATCAATAACTAAAATCATCAACCCATGAAAAAATTACTACTTGCTGTAATATTCATTTTTGCCGGATTAAATTTTTATGCTCAAACTGACGGTATTAGCTATCAAGCTGTTATAATCGATCCAAATGGTATAGAATTACCAGGAGTAGATTCTGACGGTAACATCTTACCAAATGCAAAAATCTCTATTCGATTTACCATTCTGGATGCTACAAATTCTGAAGAGTATCAGGAAGTTCAAACAACTCAGACGGATTTATATGGTAGAATCAATTTAATCATTGGGAACCAAAATAGAGAAAATTTTGCCTTAATTAATTGGGACGGTACTCCTAAAGATTTAAAAGTTGAAATCGACTTTAAGGGTTCAGGCAGCAATTTTGTGGACATGAGCCGAGAACAGCTGACCTTCGTTCCCTATTCCTACCATAGAAACATCTTAGCACGAGGTACCTTGATTGTAGATGACACAACTGATCTGAACGGAGAGTTAGTGGTTCAGGGGCCAACCAATTTAAACAGCACCTTAAATGTGAATGACAATAACGATACTAATCTTTCGGGTAAATTAAATGTGCAAGGGAAAACCATTTTAAAAAATAATTTTGAGGTGGATGGTTTGACCGTATTAAATGATTCTCTGAATGTTAAGGCAAAATCCAATTTTTCGGGCAATATGCAGGTTACGGCAGATGCCGTTTTTGAAGGAAAAATGGACTTTAAATCTGAGGAACCTGCAAATTTTAATTCCATCGTTGTTAAAGATTCTATGGAGGTTGAGGGTTCATCCAATTTGAATGGGCAGGTGTCAATTAATATATCTAGTTCAACAGTTCCTAAATCAACTAATGCAAAAAATAAAAGCTTCACATCACCTTCAGGATACGATCAAGAAGTTTTCGATCATTATGCGCTTAAAATATCCGGGCATCCACAAGGTATTGCTATAAAAGTAAATGAAGAAAGGTCTACTCACAACAATTTTATTTCTTTTTGGGATACAAATGACGATAGAGGATATGGTGGTGAAATGTGGGGCAGAATTGAAGGTATAAGTGAAGCAGAGCTAGAAGATTCTTGGGGATATAAAAAAGAAAGAGCGTTAAAGACTTGGAATATTTTTGCTGCTGCTTATGGTGCTACCAAATCAGCAGGTCAAGCCACGTTGGCTGGAATTGAATTATTTGCGGCATCAACTTCTTCAACTGCCTGTGTAGGTGCCGGTGCATGTGTTACGACTCCAATTCCATCTGTTATTTTTTACACTATCGTTAATCAAATATTTACAATTGCAGATTATGTCATTGCTCTGTTTAATTTTTATAAAGCAGGTGTAGAAAGAGTTGTATTTCATGATAATAGAATTGCTAATATTGGAGTAACATACGCTTCAGGTGCAGGTGATTATGCCGAATGGCTACCCAAGAAAAATCTTTCCGATAATTTTGTCAAAGGAGAAATAGTAGGAATTAAAAATGGTAAAGTGACAAAAAACATATGGGATGCAGAAAAAATAATGATCGTTTCAACTAGACCAATAGTATTAGGAAATATGCCACAGCCTGAAAATGAAAAAAATAGTGTGAAAATCGCTTTTATGGGTCAGGTTCCAGTTAGAGTACTTGGGAAAGTTACTCCTGGAGATTATATTTTACCAAATGAACTGGGAAGTGAATTTGCCAAGGCTGTAAATCCCAAGGATATGAAAATAGGAGATTATAATAAAATAGCCGGAGTAGCTTGGAACATTATTGAAAAAATTACCGATGGTTTAAATGTAGTAAATGTGGCTGTTGGAGTTAATACAAATGATTTAAGCAATGTAGTTACCCAACAAAAAGAAGACCTAGAATCTTTAAAAATAATTCTTGATCAATTAAAAAATCAGATTGAAAAATCAAATAGGGTGTTAAGTGATTTGGTTCCTGGTTATGCAGATGCAACAGGAATACCTATTGACACTTCCCAAGTTGCTTATACAAAGCAAACATATGATGAAAAACACATTGAAGATCAAATCGTGTATACGAATGAAGATGATATAATTTATTTTGAAGTTTCAAAAGAACAGATTGAAAGCGCAATTGAGATGGCGAGAGAACAATATATAGAAATGTTTAATGGCTCAGATGAAATGAATAAAATGGCATTGGGTAAAAACAATGATATTAAATTAGATCTTGATAACATTACAATTATGCCAATTGAGGATCATCCTTTTTGGAAAAAGATAGATTCTGAACCTGGATATAAGGAAAGAATAGTTGAAATGATTCAATCCAAAACAGATAAAGCTTTCCATACCCATAAAAAGTATGCTCATAAATTTACAGATTTAAAAGTAAGAAAATAATAAATACAAATTAAGAATAATTATTTAGCGTATAGATAACAACATACATCATGAAAATGAATGTGCTCATATCTTTTATATTAGTCCTGTTTTCGTTGCAATTAATGCAGTCACAGGTTAAAACTTATGTGCCTGATGATGAATTTGAACAAGCCCTTATCGACCAGGGATTTGATGAGGGGGCATTGGATGACTATGTATTTACGGATTCTATAATCAGCATTACCAATCTTAACGTATTTAACAAGCATATAAAGGATTTAACCGGTATTGAAGATTTTAAAAGTCTGGAAACTTTAAATTGTTCCAACAATGCCTTGACAAATTTAGATTTGAGTAAGAATTTGGAGCTTATTGAACTAGATTGTTCGTCAAATGCCGTCACTGGCGCTAATCTTAAAGTAACAAACAATCCCAAACTAGAAAAGTTGTATGCAAGCGAAAATTTATTAACCAATCTCAATATTTCGGAGAATAAACTACTGAGATCACTGGATTTGACCTCAAATCAATTTTCGACTATTAATTTAAAAGAGAATGACTCTTTACGGAAGATAAAAATTTCAAACAATCGACTAATTGATTTGGTTATCAATAACCAAACCAAATTAGAAGAATTGCAATGTTCAAATAATCAATTGAATTCTTTAAATCTTGTCAATAATAAAACTGTAAGGAATTTACTCATTTCGTCCAATCAAATTAAAACCATCGATTTAAAGAAGAAGGACTCCTTACTCATTCTGGATATATCCAACAATCAAATCAACCAACTAGAATTAAATACCTCTACATTATTGACCAATTTTACAGCTTCAGATAATGAATTTAGTGATCTAAATTTAGCCCACCTTGATTCATTATCACTTTTAAGTGTATCCAACAACGAACTTAAAACTCTAGATATATCCAATAATTTAAAATTGAAAAACTTAATTGCTGCTAACAATCAACTCACCAACATAGATTATAGTAAAAATATTCATTTGAAAGAAATTAATGTATCTACCAATTTAATAACTTCTGTAAAGCTGGAAGAAAATGATTCAATCACTTCGGTAGATTTTTCATTTAACCTATTGAGAAAAATTGATTTCAGTAGAAATATGCTGCTTAAAAGCATCAATCTTTCTAATAACGAAATTAGTGAATTGGATCTGTCTGTAAATGATTCTATCACTTCTCTTGTGGTTTCAGATAATAGTCTAATAAAACTAAATTTAAAAAACGGGAACAATTCAGCTTTGACAACTTTAATTTCCAACGGAAATAAAAAGTTGTTTTGTATTCAAATTGATGATATTACACAAATTGGGGATCTATGGATAATAGATGTGCATACTAATTATTATGATGATGCAACCTCCTCTGGTACGGCTTGTATTGGTAAAACCTACATACCAGACATGGCGTTTGAGCTTGCCCTAATTGCAATGGGGCTGGATATGGATATTGAACCTGATAATTATGTTTTAACCTCCGCAATAAGCGGAATTACTGAACTGGATATATCAGGAAAAGGAATAGTGGATCTTACCGGCATCGAAGATTTCTCTTCGCTTGAGTTACTAAATTGCTCAAATAATTTAATATCAAATTTGGAGCTTATCAACCAGACAAATGTAACTGACTTGACTTGTAAAAATAATTTGATCAATTTGTTATTCCTAAAAGGCACTAAGCTTGAAAAACTAGATGCTACGGGAAACAGCAATTTGAGCTGTATAATTGTTGATGATATAGATATAGCTAAGGCTAATGTTGATTGGAAGGTAGAGGATACAAATCTATACAAAATAGAATGTGATGGCACCAAAACCTATATACCTGATGATAATTTTGAACAAGCCTTGATCGATTTGGGCCTGGATATGGGCCCATTGAATGATTCGGTTTATACGAGCGCAATAATTGATACAGAATTCTTAGAGCTTAAAAAGAAAAATATTTCAGATTTGAGAGGAATTGAAGATTTTAAAAATCTTAAGTCACTGAATTGCAGTGAGAATAATTTAACAAGCCTTGATATAAGCAGCAATAATCAATTATTGATAGTGAAGTGTTTTAGTAATTATTTAACCTCAATTGATATCAGTCAGAATCAAAATTTAACAATTTTAAATTCAGGTAATAACAAAATTAATGAGTTAGATGTGACTCAAAACCTAAATTTATTGGAATTAGTAATGGATAATAACAATTTAACTGATTTAGACTTAAGCAATAACCTTCTGCTTAGAGTTTTAAATATTAATGCTAATCATATTTCCAATGAGAATATTATAATTACAAATAAACTGATAAACCAACTATTGATAGCATCTAATGAATTTAAAAAGATTTTTACAAATGCAAATGATTCTCTAAGAAAATTTGACTGCTCCAATAATAAAATCGAAATCCTGAATCTGGCCAAGAACAAACAATTGAGGAAATTAAATACGTCCAATAATTTATTAGAAATCTTAGATGTTAATAGCAATTTGTTATTAGAGAAAGTCAATACCAATAGTAACTTTCTGAAATATTTGGATTTTGAAAATCATACACAACTAGACAGTTTAAGTTGCGACAACAATCAAATTCAGAAGAGCACGGTTGCAAATGTACCAGATGGTTTAATAGTGCATAGTGCCAAAAATTTGCGGTTTTTATCAGCTTCAGATAATCAAATGTCTCAAATTAAATTAACAAATAATACTGAGTTGATTTCTTTGGATGTTGGAGGAAATTTATTGAAAGCAATTGATGTATCTAAAAACATTGATTTAGTCCATTTTTATTGCGATAGAAATGACTTAGACAAATTGAGCATAACAAACAATGCTAAGCTTGAGTTGTTGAAATATTCATATAATGAAATTGCCACGATTGATCTGTCAAACAATACCGAGTTAAAAGAAGTTTCGGGCTCTGACAATTCCATCTCTGAATTAAATACAAGTAATCTTCAAGAATTAATTACTTTAAAAATTGACAATAATAACTTGAATGAATTGAATCTTAGTCAGAATGAATTATTACAGGAACTTTCTTTTTCAGGTAATTCGGTTTCAATTATGAATTTGTCATTGAATATAAACTTGGTTTCTATTAATGCAGGTTCCAATTCTTTAAATTCTTTCAATCTAAAAAATGGAAATAACAACGATTTAGAAACATTTGTCATCACAAATAATTCTGATCTAACATGCATTGAAGTAAATGATGCTGCATTTGCCGAAGCCAACGAAAATTGGCGGAAGGATGATATAGCCTCCTATAATGAAAATTGTCACTATTCAGATACCTATGTGCCGGATGATAATTTTGAATTGGCCCTTACTATTTATGATGATGTGCCCAATGATAATTATGTTCCAACTTCAAATATTGATGTTTTGGAAGAATTAAATCTATCAAATAAGAATATAACTGATTTAACAGGAATTGAAGATTTTATAAACTTAAAGACAATAGATGTTTCCAATAATGAATTGGATAGTTTAAACTTGACCTATAATACCGCTTTAAGTGGCATAAATTGTGCAAATAATAAATTGTTTAAAATAGAACTAAGTGGGGATACAGAAGTATTGGAAAAAATATTTAGTTTAAATATTTCATCAAATAAATTTAATGAATTTGACTGGAGTGCCTTTTCTTTACTACATATTTTAGATGTTAGTTCTAATAGTTTTACTGATCTTGATCTTAGTAAAAACGAAAGTTTAACTAACTTGAATTGCTCATCTAATCAATTGCTTACCTTAAATTTAAAGAATGGATTTAATGGATCCTTAGGGGTGATGGATGCCAGTTCAAATCAAGATCTAGTTTGTATTGAAGTTGATGATATCAGTTTAGCAATTTTAAGCAGCTGGCAAAAAGATGATACCGCCTCTTATAATAAAAATTGTCATTACTATGAAGTATATGTCCCAGATGATGCTTTTGAGCAAGCTCTAATTGATGCCGGGTATGATTATGAAGGCACAAGTGCCCTGGATAATTATGTTCCTGATGAAAAAATACTAACTGCAACAAGTTTAGATTTAAGTAATAAGGGTATTGTTGATTTAACAGGTTTGGAAGCCCTTTCCAGTCTTGTTTTTTTAAATGTGGATAACAATGATATTTCGGATTTAAATATCAGCAATAATTTGAAGTTGAAAAAATTGTATTGTTCAGATAATAATTTGTCAGTACTTGACTTGTCAAATAACAATTTGCTCGAGGAATTTAAATGTGTGTCAAATAATTTGAGTAATATTAGTTTGATAAACAACAAATCTATAACTACGCTTAAGGTGGATAACAATCCAATTTCAACGCTTGAATTAGAGAATAGTACTTCATTGAGCGTATTGAATTGTTCATCGACTCAAATCACTTATTTAGATCTGTCAATGAATATTGAATTAGAGAAATTGAAAGTTACAAATAACCCGATGTTATTAGTTGTTGACATACAAAGTGGTAATAATGAAGCTCTTCTAGGCTTGAATTTGACGAGTAACCCAATTCTCAATTGCATTTTAGTGGATAACAAAGATGAGGCTTATGCCAATATAAATTGGATCAAAGATGATATAGCCGGGTATAAATTGATTTGTGATGATGATGATAATGATGGTATAAGTAACGCCGAAGATCAATGTCCATCAACACCTTTTGGTGATTTTGTTGACCTATTTGGATGCTCAATATTTAGTCTACCCATTGACAATTTTAAAATTTTAGTTACTGATGAAAATTGTAATAGCAGTGATAATGGGAAAATATTTATTGAATCTAAAGAGGTCCATAATTTTATAGCAACTATTTCAAATGATGAGTATTTTCATACTGCAAATTTTGGTGCTAACGTTGAAGTAAGAAATCTCAAAGCAGGTGTTTACGAACTTTGTATAACCATAGCTGAAAGAGAAAAATACACCTCTTGTTATGAAGTTTTAATTGACGAACCGGAAAATCTATCTGTATTCTCAAGTGTTAATGATTCAGAAGAAACGGTTTCATTGAAAATGACCGGAGCTAAGAAATATGTTATCAATCACAATGGATCAACTATTAACACATCAAATCCTGACATTATAATAAATCTTTCCAAAGGAGTCAATAACATTAAAGTTAAAACAGAATTTGAATGCCAGGGGGTTTATGAAAAAACGATATTCTCAGGAAAAGAATTGACCTATTATCCCAATCCTTTTAAAGATAATTTGCACATCTATCTTGGAAGATCGGATTTAAATGAAGTGCATGTTAATATATATTCTGCTCTTGGACAGTTAGTCTTATCAAAATATTTCCCTATAATTAATGGGTCAATTAAAATAAACGGTACTTCCTTTAGCTCAGGTGTTTACACCCTATTATTGCCATCAAGTAATGAACAGCCTATTATTAAAATTGTAAAAATATGAAGAACGTTGTTTTCATTCTTAGTTGTATTTTTTTACTCACAAATTGTGGAGGTGATGATATACTAATGATACCAGAGAATCCATCAATAGCAAAATTGATATTCCCTTACGAAAACTCATTATGTACGGAAGGAATGAATATTACATCAACAGAGAGCACGGTATTATTTGAATGGGAAAAAGATATGTATACAGATAATTATGAATTAAAACTAAAAAATTTAAATACAGGTACGGTTACTACACATAATACGAATTCCACTGCAGTTTCTATAGTTCTAGACTTGGGAACTCCTTATGAGTGGTACATAATATCAACATCCAATACTGTCCTAGAAACTGCTCAAAGTAGAGTATGGAGGTTCTATAATGCAGGTATTGCAATAGAATCTTATACTCCATTTCCTGCAGAAATTATTTCACCAGCCATGGCCGAAACTATAACAACTACAGAAAATGAGATAAACCTTGATTGGAGTGGGACTGATGTTGACGGTGATATTATTGGGTATGATGTTTTTTTTGGTACAACAGACAATCCTAATATCATCGAAAGCGACCTAGATGAAAGCATCCTAAAAAATGTTTCTATAACTTCAAATACTATTTATTATTGGAAAATAATTACAAAAGATTCACATGGGAATAAATCAGATTCAGGTATTTATCAATTTAAGATTATGTAATGTTAAACCTTAATATCCATGATCATATAAATTGGCGTTTGTCATTTACACACTTTTGTACTTTTTAACATATCTTCAAATGTAAGTATATATATTCTCCTCCCGATAACAACCGGGATGAGATGAGCCTCCCTTTCACTGTCAGAGAGTACTTATCTGTAGGAGTGGAGGAGGTTCTATTCTAAGCTGAGTTAATCTCAGAAACAACTAAAACCCTGTCTTTTATGTAAAATAACTTCAAATTTTAAATCTATTCTTATGTTAATTATTAAGCTCAAATTCAGCCATGACGGGAAAATGATCTGATAACATGGAAGTGTCTTCCCCATTGAAAACATAAGCATTTGTGCTTATCATTCCCATAGGTCGACTAGCTAAAATATAGTCAATACGAACCCTGTTTTTTATCACACTTTCTTTCGTTTGCCAGGTACCGATCAATGACGCAGAAGGAAAACTGAATCGTTCTTTTACAGGCACAAAGCGCTGTATTACATCAATTAACGGCAATGACAAAAAACAGGACATAACACTATAATCAAATTGTTCATCCAGTAAATTATTATGCTTTTCATTTTTAGCATCGGATTCTCTGACTCTAATAAGATGACTATCATCTAACATATCCTGATCTCCGTCATAAGGGGAATGCGCATTAAAATCACCCAAAACCATATAATTCTCATTTTTAATACTTTTTATCTTTTCCGAAATAATCATAGTTTCATTATATCTAAAATCACGATCTGCCGGACTCAAATGCACCACAAAAAAATCAACACCCCAGGTCTCAGCATGCAACATACCATGCCACAAACCCTCTCTGACTTTTTCTATGAGATCAATTGGTTTTGAAGAAGTTAAACCAACAGAATAACCTTCTGTTTTAAGAAGTATTGAATAATTATGACCCCATTGCCTGGCATCATTCGATAATTTTTCTTCCGTATAAGCACACAATTCCTGTAATGCTACTACATCTGGTTTCTTTGATTTTATCCAGGAAATCATTTTTTCTTGACGTACTACATCCTTACCCCAATCAAAACCATTCCAAATATTATAAGACATCACTCTAAAATTTTCATCTTCAATTGATTCAACATATTTTGATGTCTGGCTGTTTGTTACCCAACTTATAGTAAGCAGCCCTATGATTGTTATGGCTTTTAATTTATTCATGTGATGTCTTTAATATAATTATTTATTTAAACCTGTATTCAGCAACAATTGCGGCATGATCACTTGGCCATTCTGAATCTGTATATCCTTTGACATATGAATTTACACAATTTAAGCTTCCTTTATAATATAAATAATCTATTCGTTGTTGCATCGACTCATGAAACCGGGGAGACCATGTGTTCCCTCTGCTAAATTTTGGTACAGGAGCCATTTCCCGAAAGGAATCCTTAAATCCAGAATCAATCATGGACCTGCTAACAGGCCATTCAATACTATAATTGTGATGAAATAATTTCATGTCTTCACCCCAATCCAGATGTGATGGACTATTAAAATCTCCACCGATGATAAGTGGAATATTATCTGCTAAAATGGGAGCCTGATTCAAAGACTGTAATATTTCTTTAATCTCTTTCCCCCGGGTTTTATTTTCCTCAGACAAAATTTTCTCTACAGTTTCAACCGGGTATAATTTTGAAATAGATGGTAAATAATGAATCCATAATGAGAAAATATCCAATAATTGAGTGCCCATTTGAACCCTAATACCTCCAAACCTAAAGGGTTGGTATAAATTATAAGTATCTACAATTGGATATTTAGAATGAATGGAAAGATTAGAACTTCGATAATAAAATAGCATTCCCAGATCATCTGATATCTTTGGACCTGAACCATAAGTTTCCTGCATACAGACCAAATCGGCTCCAGATGTTCTTATGGCATTTATAGATTGTTCAATCCCTTTTTCCACACCATTATGTCTAGCACCGTGCCAAATATTCCAACTCATTACTGTTAATTTATCCGGCTTATTTTGTAAATAATGAATGCTTCTCTTACCATCAATTTGTTTCCAATTGTCATCCGTTATTTTTGGAGTTTGTTTATAGTTGCCTTGTGCTTTCTTTTTAATTTTAATATTGTTGGACTCAGTAAAACTAATGTTTTCAGTTATTAGAATTTTGTCTACATCTAACTCACTCAAACTATAAATGGCCACATGTCGCCCATCAAAATACAACCATGCCGTTTCTTTAGCCAAATAAAATGAAATTGCTATTTGGTGCCATTTACCGTCGTTAATATTCTGTATAGCTGAGGGCAAATAATCCAATCTATTTTTACCATCACCAATATTCCATCCCCAAGCACCACTGGGTTGCAAAAACACCGTCCATCCGGATTTACTTCCGGATTCAAGGGTTAACCCCATATTTGAAGTACTAATAAGATCAACTTCCGGAGCACCATCCCATTTCTTATTCGAAACAAGTGAAGGAAATTTGTTGGATGTACTGCTGGTTTTTACTTCGAAGGTCAACATATAATCTTGAGCAAAAATAATCTGCGAAAAACAACATATAAAAAACAGTAAACAGAAATATTTTTTCATTGATAAATTATGGTTTAAAGTGAAACACAATATTACGGAATTATATAATTTTCGCTTAATCAATCTAGAAAAATCATATATTTCATAAAGTCGACGTTATTCATTATAATATTAAATTCAATTTTTCAAATAAATGCTTAGAGGTTTTTTATTGAATAATACTTGATAGTATTTTCCAGCGCTTCCTGAAGACCATACTTTGGTTTAAAATTAAAATCTTTTAAGGCCTTTTTTGATGAAAACGTAAAATCCTGACAAGTATAAATAGCGGCAAATCTGCTGAATTTAGGATTGTAATGTTTTATAGGGCGCCATAAAAGAGCCGCAAATTCTAAAATAGAACCAATGGCATAGGCCAGTCCATAAGGAAGCCAAAGGTTTTTAGGGAATATTTTATAGCCCGCTCCTGAAACTATTCGATCAAAAAATTTAAAGAAATTTTCCCCATCACCATCAGTGATGAAATAGATCTGTTTTTCAACTTTCTTATTCCCGGTCCATAATGCATGAGCAGCTAAAACATGAGCAAAAGCCATATTACCTACATATACATGTTGACATTTGGATGATCCGCTACCCAAGCGAACATAAAATCCGCTTTGGGCCATTTCAATTAAAGCACCCATGTGATAAGGATCGGCTTCTCCATAAATATCAGACGGGCGTAAAATACAAGTTCTTAATTCGGTCGAATTGGCCTGCAAAACAGCCTGTTCACCTAATACTTTTGATTCACAATATACCGTATGGTAAGAGGAAGGGTAGGGCTGATCTTCGTTTATATTAACCAAGGGTTTCCCAGAAAAAACAGCATCGAGTGAACTGGTATACACTAAAGAATGAATTTGATATTTTTTACAGGCCTTAATCACGTTTTTAGTTCCATCTACGTTGATCGATATCACTTCTTCCTTTGATTTGGTTCCCCAATCAATAATAGCTGCGCAATGAATAACAATATCAATGTTTTGGCAGGCTTTTTCTATGGATGAATAATCACGTATGTCTCCCATGATAAATTCAATTCTTGCATCTTTTAACCCTGTATAGACCTGAATATCAAAAACAACAATTTTACCGGGCTTCAAAGGACTATCTTCAACTAAAAGCTCAGTAGCAATTCTGCTACCTAAAAACCCGGACCCTCCTGTGACAAGTATGTTTGGCAGCTTATTTTTCATAACGATCCGTTCAATAATTATTACCTTGCTTTAAAATGACCACACCTAAATTAATGATTAGAATTGATTCTACACATGAAAAAAACAATTTACTTGGTAAGAGGCACGAAATCAGAAAGCTATACCGATTTTAAGAACAGGATATTGTTGTTGGCTCATGAACTTTTGAAAAATCATTTTCCTGAAAAGCTAAAAGTGGTATTAACTGAAAACAAGCCCCCGATGATATCTGTCATCCCCTTTAAAAAAATGAAGATCGCTTCCATTTCTGTTGTACAGGACTCTATTGGGCCGATGTCTGGAATTGAAAAGATTTTTGGCTTTGTTGGTTCTTTTGAGGTTACGGAGGCTCTTCCTGTGACCTATGCAAAGAACTGGAAAGACGGCATTGCAACTCCGGGGATATGCTTGTTGACACTGTTTAGACAAAAGCAGTCAATTGACTATAAGACTTTTATTGATCGATGGCATAACAGTCATACTCCACTTTCATTAAAACTTCATCCTTTATGGAATTACAATAGAAATGTGGTGGATAATAGAGGTAAAGACAACACGGAATACTGGGATGGAATTGTAGAAGAACATTGTAAAACACAGGCTGAACTATTGAATCCTTTTCAATTTTTTGGGAAACCACATCGCATCATTCCAAATATGATCAAGGTATACCGTGATACAAAATCATTTTTGGATTATGGCTCCATTGAGCCCTATTTAGCCATGGAGTACCATATTAAAAGTTAATATCCCATTTTAACACGGCTGTGATCAGGCAGTTCACAAAATTCACCTTTGCAAAATTCAATACAGCTTTTGCTGCATATCTATCAGAGGAATGCCTTAAATGTTTTTTATGGAAGTGAATCTTACGCTACTTCAGTTTTTTATATTAGATTTAGTAATTGATTAAAACAAGTTTTAATACCAATGCATAAATTACTTTTTTCTTTTTTAAACCTTTTGAAATATTTCAAAAAAATAAGTCGATCTATTGTCGGTAAAACTGGAGAAGATATTTACAAAGAGCGCATTATTTCCGGTAAATCATGGGACAATTTTTGTGATCAGTTAAAATTAGCAGGAACCAATCTAAAATATCCCGGAACACCTCAGGATGCCTTTTCTCAGGCTGAAGGAGTCCGTTATTTAACCCGTTTGACAAGAGTTTCCTTAGAAGCTTTTGTAGAATATGCCGATCCTTCTTTTCCTGTTTTCAAAAGAATGGTACATGAAACCGCTAAAATGGGAGCCGATAATCCGGATAATTACTATTTCAATGCACAAATAAGAGGAGACTTTGAATATCGCATCAAGGGTAAAAGGAATACGGCACATTATATTGGATTTTTTACACAGAATGGAAATTATGGCACCACTGGAGGACTGTCTCCTTGCGGAGTTTTGGAAGGCGATGATTTACATTTGGAAGTTGATGGAAGTTTTGAAATAATTTTAAGCAAGGAAAAGAAAGGGAAAAACTGGTTGAAGATTGAAAGCGAAACAGGCCTTGTTATTGTAAGACAAACTTTTTATGATCGTTTTAAAGAGCTTCCTGCCGAAATACATATAGAAAATCTGAATGGTAACCAATATCCCCATCCCGTTAGCCCGAAAATGATAGATGAAGGGTTGAAAATGGCGTCGATGTTTGTGGCCGGTGCCCCGTTATTATTTGTGAGATGGGCGAAAGGTTTTAAGAAACACGTTAATGAGTTACCACAATTTGATCCAAAGGTTTCTAATGGGGCAGGAGGAGATGCAAGCATTATTTATTATCACAGCTACTGGAATTTAAAGGAAGATCAGGCACTGGTAATTACGGTACATCCACCTTTATGCGACAACTGGAATTTTCAATTGAACAACTATTGGATGGAATCATTGGATTATCGCTATCACACGATTTGTATCAATAAAGGATCTGCCAACTATGAAGCAGACGGAAGTGTAAGGATCATTGTAGCTCATAAAGATCCTGGTTTAAAAAACTGGCTGAATACGTGTGATCATTTGGAAGGAACTATGTGCTGGCGCTGGTATAAGTTAAAAACTGGTGCCAACGCTCTGGAGCCACAATGTAAGGTAGTTGCATTAGAATCTCTATTGGAAATATGAAATCGAAGAAAACCATCAGATCAGATCAATACAGGAAACAGCCTGGCTGGTTTACTTTGCTAAATAGGATATGGCGAAAAACCTATCCTCTGGGTACCCGATCTAATCTGGATATTGATAATTTAAAGGAGGCAGCAAAAAAGGCTACAGGGTTGGATGATTTTGGGAAAGACTTTTGGCAGGAGCCTTTAGAGGTCATGTTGAAATCCATCAATGAAGAGGCCCAATTGCATCCTATTGGTCAGTTTATCACCCGTCAGCGAATTATTAACCTACTTTCGGTCAGACTAAGGGCGGAGCATTACTTTAAAAAGTATCCCGAAATATTAGAGCAGGAATTATACCCGTGTATGTTAATCATTGGTCTGCAAAGAACAGGTACAACCAAATTACAGAGATTGCTGGCCTCTGATCCTGATAACAGAAGTATTTTGAGCTGGGAGGCATTAAATCCTGCCCCTGTTAAAGATGATGCTGTAACCGGTAAGAAGCGTATTAAAATTGCTAAAACAAGTGTTAAGGCTTTAAAGCATATGTCACCCGGTTTTTTTGCCATTCACCCCATTGAATTTGAAGCTCCCGAAGAAGACGTGTTGCTGCTGGATGTTTCTTTTTTAAGTACCACTGCAGAGGCTACAATGAATGTGCCCACTTATGCAGCATGGTTGGAAAAGAATGATCAATCAGAAGCTTATGCTTATATGGTAAAATTGTTGAAACTTTTGCAATGGCAACGACCCGGTAAAAGGTGGATACTTAAAACACCACATCATTTAGAGTTTTTACCACAAGTGAAAAAATACTTTGGTGATGTACAGTTTATTTGGACTCACAGAAATATTAATGAATGTATTCCGTCATTTTTGAGTATGGTGGCCTACTCAAGGATTTTATTTAGTGAGGAGGTTGATAAAAAAACGGTTGCATCACATTGGGTAAGAAAGAATGGCTATATGCTTTCGAAAGCACTCAAATACAGGCGAGATAATAAAAAGGAAGTATTGTTTACGGATATATCCTATTCTGATATGGTTCAGGATCCCATGTCATCTCTTGATCGAATTTACAACAATAGAGGTGAGGAAATTTCGAAAGAACTTAGGATAATGTTCAATGAATCAAACCTTAGAAATCCACAGGGTAAATACGGGAAGCATCAATATGATCTTCTCGAATTTGGAATAGACAAAAATTATTTAAAGGAGTTTACGAGAGATTATGAACAATATAAAGAATCCTTAGGCGAATTAAAATGAGTACCAAACAAAGAAAATATGATAGTCCACTCCAGGCGACGATCACAGGTGTTTTAGGTCTTTTTAAAAAGCATGAAAGGGTAGGAGTATTGTCTGATCAAGAAACCTTAGAAGGAAAAAGAGTTTTGATTACGGGTGCAAGTTCAGGACTGGGGTTTGCTGTGGCAAAAAAGGTTGCGGTTTTAGGCGCAGATGTTATTATGGCGGTTCGAAGTGGAATTCCTCATAAGGGAGAGGAAGTTAGAAAAGCTTCTGGTAGTTCAAAAGTAAAGATGTTACCAGTGGATCTTGCAAATTTTGATACGATCAAAAATTTGATCTCTACTATAAAAAATGACATAGGTAAAATTGATGTTTTAATCTGCAACGCTGCTATTGTTGTTAACGAGGCAAGAAAAACCAATGCGGGTTTTGACGAAATGTTTACCGTCAACTACTTATCCAAGTTTGTTCTAGTTAATGGGCTTATAGATGAGCATTGTTTTAGGACTGGGCACTCTAACATTCCACGCATCATTTTTGTTTCTTCTGAAAGTCATCGTAATCCTAGTGTATTTGAGTGGGATACTTTCGGACAATTTAAGGAACATGGTATGTCTAAAACAGTTGAGCGTTATGGCTATTATAAATTATTGTTAACCACCTTTTCTCAGGAACTTGCAAGAAGACTAAATGATCAAGCTAAAACTACCTATTCCATATTTGCGCTTTGCCCGGGTCCTGTAAATTCAAACATTGCTCGCGAGGCGCCAAAATGGGTACAGCATCCCATGAAAATGGTATTTAAAATATTCTTTAGCTCACCTGAAAAGGCAGCCGAACCAGTTGTCTACCTAGCTACTGCCAAAGCCTTGGAAGGTAAGGCAACAGATTATTTGTTTTTGATGAGCCGAAAAGAGATGGATCAAAAAGCCACAGATCCCGAAAACGGGAAAAAGCTTTGGGAATTAACTGAAAAGTTACTTGAAAATGGACTTATTAATTAAAAAGGAATAATCAATATTTTGAAGGCATTGAATTCATAGCGGTCAAACCTAATAAAAATCCTCTTCTTCTATTTGTTTAACTCAAAAATTATAAGGCTCCGTGTTCTTTGATAGCTATAATCGTATTAATAAAAATATTAATGCAAAGAATACGTGAATTGCAAGTTGATTCCATGATCAACATTAGCAGCGTCAGAAGAAGGATTGCTATCATAGCTATAATAGAAACTAAATCCGATCTTAAAATCATCGCTAATTAAACTCACTTGTGGATTCAAGTTAAAATTAGCCCTATATCTGTCGTCTGTTAGATATGGAAGAAAAGTTATATTGCTATTTACAGTTATTTTTGGACTCGTCATTTTATATACTTTCCAATTGATCAGGAACAGCCCTGCTAAATCGTTGCTAACACCTGAGTCATCATAGGGTGTTTCTTGAGTGATGCTCAAACCTGCACCTACATTAAACCTATTCCAATCGTTATATATAATATCTCTAAGAACATTTCCCGTCAATCCAAGCCGTAACTTTGTTCCTAATGAACTATTTTGAGAGAGCTCTATACCCGTCAGGCTTGACCATCCCTTTTTTTTCAAGAAGTGCTCCCAAGAAATACTAACATCTGCTTTAGTAGTGTTTAATGTGTCACCCTGATAGGTTATATTATCATCCCAATCTAAATAAAAATAATTTTTTGATATTCGGTAATCTAAATTACCTGAAAAAGCCAGTGTACCAACATCACTACCTTTAGAAAAATTAAATCCCAAACTAAAATTCCCACTCAATCTTACCCAAAAACTCTTTTTGATTGGATATATCTCAACTATATCTTCAATATTTACCAGCTCCTGCTTATCCTCCACTATTAGATTTACGGTTCTCTCGATTGTTGACGCCCCAAGCGAGCCGAAAAAAACATCACCGGTTTTTAACTTTATCTCAAATCGCTTTTTGGATATCATCGTATTCACTTTTATTTCTTCAAAGCTGATGGTTCCCATACCATCCATACTCCATGTTATAACCCCATAAGCCAATTTTTTAATTTCTCCGGTCATAATATTGCCATTGATATGGATTATAGTATCTGTTTTTTGGGCCAAAATATAATTTTTTGAAAATATGACCAGAATACAAAAGAGGATAGTATATCGAAAGAATTGATTCAAAGGAAATGTTTTATAGTACCAAGTTAATTATTTCTTTTCAAAGAGTGATGGAAAATCGTTCGTCATATCAAATCCAATTTCCTTCTTTTCGTAGCATTTATTAGGAAAAATAGATATTTAAAAGTAATTTTATAATTTATATTTAACTGTTAAATTAAACCTTGAAAACTTATATTTCAAATATCTCCATAAATGAGGTCAAGGAAGAAGTCTCTAGAATATTAAAGGACCCTCTATTTAAAAAATCAAAAATTTTATCTGATTTTTTGTATTATATAGTTCATGAAACGTTAAATGGTAACGAACACTTTTTAAAAGAATATGTCATTGCTACCGAGGTACTAAAAAAGAAGACCGATTTTAACCCTCAATTAGATGCCATTGTCAGAATTCATGCAGGAAGGTTGAGAAATATTCTTGATGAATATTATGAAAATACCGGAAAGAATGACCCTATTGTGATTTCAATACCTAAAGGTCATTATATACCTACTTTTGAAAACAATACGGTTGAATATGAAGTACCGGTAGTGATGCAAAAGTATACTGAATCTAATATTGACTCAAAACCGATAATTGCTATTCTGCCATTTACAAAGTATCAGAAAAATGATCGACTTGATGTTGTGTGTTCTGTATTAACAAAGGAGCTAAGCATTAAACTAACTCGTTTTCAAGAGATTGGAGTTGTTTCAAATTATTCTTCTGAACACGCTTTTGATAATCTGAAGAATTTGAAAGATATTGGTTCTCATTTGGGAGCTGATTTTTTAATGTCCGGAAGTTGTTTTGTAGAAGAAGATAATGTGAAGATTAATTTTGAACTGAACTCTATCAGTGAAAATCAAATTGTATGGGCCGAGTCTTATTATATAGATAATTTTAAAGAGAACAGACTAAAGGATTATAATCCTATAATCCATCAGGTAATTGCTATTATATCGGGGTTTTTTGGTTTGATCTACAGAAAGACGCTAAATAATCATATACCTAATACTTTTGATCATTTATACGCCATTTATTGGCATAACCGTTACCACAAACAATTTAGCGAAGAATCCTTTCATGAAACATTAAAGGCTGTAGAAACAGGGCTTAAAAATAATCCTCAGAACGCACTTCTATTTGCTTTTAAAGCTGAATTATACCTGAATTTACTGGTAATGGATGTTCTGGGAGAAATTGATTTTTTAAAGTACGGAATCAGTTTGGTGAAAAAGGCAATTTTATTAGACTGCAAAAACCAACATGCTTATCAGGTTTATGCCTGGGCTAATATATTAGACCACAATAAAAAGGAATTTTACAGTTCAATAGAAAAAATGCTTGCTCTAAATCCTTATGATCCGATGTATATGTCTGCAGCAGGATTTGGATATATCTGTGTTGGAGACTATGAGGAAGGATTAGATTTAATGCTGGAATCTATCCATCTGAATCCTTACTATTACTGGCTATTAAATGTAGCGTTTAGCCTCTATTATTTTGAGAAAAAAGAATATGAAGATGCATTTCTTTGGGCGGAAAAGATAAATCGAAGAGGTTTACTATGGGATCCAATATTAAGAGTCGCTGCATTGGGATTGCTATATAAAAAAGATAAAGCAAAAGAGATGGTTAAAGAAATATACACCTTGTCACCGCATTTTAATGAGAGGTACGGTAATATTTTGAATACGTTTATTTTTGATAAAGAACTACAAGAAACCATCATTAAAGGATTGATTTTAGCTGGAGTGGAGATCAAAGACCATTCTTTAAATCATTCCTAATAATTCCAATCTATTCAGATTTCAATCTTTAATACAAATAAAATTCGTTGATCAATAAGAATTAATTGTTCTCCGAGTCGTAGAATCAGATACCTGCTCCCCTTACTTTTCGCATTATTAACTTTTGTAAACCAGCTATTTAACAGTTAAACGCACCGTTAAACATGACAAATATCACCCCATTGGGGTTTAGATTTTAATAACTTTACAAAAGAAAATAGTATTAATCAAAACTTTTTAAAACAATGAAAAAATTAATTATTTTTTGCGGTGCCTTGCTAATTTCAATTAGTGGTTATGCACAATCTACGGATGATATTGCCATTATTCAAGGACTTTGGGGTAAAGAGAAAAGGGCTATTGTAGAACAGTACATGGATCTTTCTACGGCAGAAGCAACCCCGTTCTGGAATGCATATGAGACTTATGAAACCTCAAGAAAAGAGTTAGGAAGTGAGCGATTAGGAATCTTGACGGAATATGCAGATAGTTATTTTGAACTTTCTAACGAAACGGCGTCAGACCTCATACATAGAGGGATTGCAAATAATATCTCCTATCAAAAGCTGGCTAAAAAAACCTTTAAAGATATGTCGAAAGTCATACCTCCGGTAAAAGCAGCAAAATTTATTCAACTGGAAAATTATTTTCGAATTGCCATTCTAATGGAAATACAGGATGAGATTCCTTTTATTGGGGAACTGGATGAATTAATCGAGTAATTGGCTTTAATAAATCAGTAGATTTTAAGGCATTAAGAAATTAGAATGTATATTAATCAATAACCTTAACACAAATATGAAAACACGTCGAACAGTACCAATTTTAGGAATTTTATTTCCAGTTCTGCTTCTGGTTCTTTACTCTTTCGTTACATCCACAAATGAACTAAAAGATGAAAGCCAAAAGCCGATCACAGAATCCAATACATCGGGAGAGGCCGGTGTTGAGTTCTCTAATTTAGATGTCGAAGCAATGGATAAACTCCAAAATGCACTAGACTATCTCAGTAATTTGAAGCAATTCAGTGTAAAAGTACAGAGCACCCTGGAAGATATGGATGGCTTTGGCCACAGAGTGGATTATGAAATGGCGTCAAAAGTAGTCCTTAAGAGACCCAATAAATTGCGTACAGAACAACATGGAGGCTGGTATGATCAAACATTTTATTATAATGGCGAATCGATAACCATGTACCATTCAAAGGAGAATGTATACGCAACTGGTCCGGCACCTGAAAACATTGATGAGATGTTCCATTTTGCAAGGGATACCTATGGAATCAGTGCCCCGGTATCTGACCTGCTTTACACCAATGCATTCGAATTGCTTTCCTATGAAATAAATTATGCGGTTGTTGTAGATATGGAATTGATTAATGAGGTTGAGTGTGATCATTTGCTTTTTAGCCGACCAGGAGTTGATTTTCAGATCTGGGTAGCCAAAGATGGCGCACCACTGCCGTACAAGTATGTTATTACCGATACAACAACACCAGAACTATTGTCATATACCATAGTGATGCGTGACTGGAATATTGCACCAATAGTTTCGAAAAAGGAATTTAATTTTAAACCACCTCATGGAGCTAATGTGATTGAATTTCAAAAACTTGACTAATAGAAAGAGCTAAACATTTACAAAAAATAATATAATTATGAAAACATATATTGATACAAATCGTAGATTATTTGGAATTGTCGTTGCCATCATTTTTCTTTTCCTTGGAGAAGCAATGGAGGCACAGGCAGGTCACATGCACAGGGCTACCAGACGTAGAACAGCAGTTGTAGTTTCCAGTGCAACACATCAAAAAGACCAAGCTGCAGCGGCTGCAGCACAACCAGCACAGGCTCCTGCTCCTGCTCCAGCTCCTGCCCCGGCTCCAGCTCCAGCTCCAGCCACCACTAACAATAATCAACCGGTTGCTATTGGCACAGTTCTATCTACGCTGCCAGGTGGCTGTGTTGCTAACCCCGTGAATAATGTACAGTACTATCACTGTGGTGTAAATTTCTATAGAGTGGTATTTCAGGCGAACAATCTGGTATATGTAGCATCGGATCCTCCTACCCAATAATTCAGAATGACTCCTATTAGTTGGATGGGTTTATTATACACTATTATTCTGATCATGGGAGAGATATATATTGTAATCAAGAGTTAAATCACAGAATATCATTAATTTATTGCATTAAATAATAAAGATGCAACTGGAAATATAGAAGTAAAAAAAGTATTGATCAATTTTGAATTTTAATTAAGTAAATCATGAAAAAATTAACAATTATTACTTTACTTATAATATTATTTTTTGATACTTCCCTATTAGCTCAGGATACTACTAAAGCCAAATGGCACTACTTGGCTGAAATTTATCTGATGTTTCCAAATATGAAGGGCGAAATTGGAATTGCTGGTTTACCTCCGGCAAGTGTTGATGCTGATCAATCAAGTATTTTTGGTCATTTAAAATTTGGCGCAATGCTCTATTTTGAAGCTTCCAATGACGATTGGTCCATTAGTTCTGATTTTCTATATATGGATCTTGAACAAGATTTGGAAGATACCAACTTTATAACGAATGGAAAGGTTTCCGCCAAACAGTTGGCCTGGGAAATAGCCGGCTTAAAACGGGTTATATCCTGGTTTGATGTTGGGATTGGTGCACGACTCATAGGGTTGGATAGTGGAATTGAATTTACGGGTACTCAAGGAATAGATAGAAGCGGATCAGAATCTATTTATTGGGTTGATCCCATTATTGTAATGCGGTTTAATGATTTGCTCGAAAGTAAATGGATCTTAAATTTCCGCGGTGATATAGGTGGATTCGGAATCGGCTCAAAATTTGCCTGGCAGATGCAGGCAAATGCGGGTTATAGATTTTCCAAACTGTTTCAGGCAACCATAGGATATCGATATATAAGTGTTGATTATGATAAAGATAATTTTTTGTATGACATTGATACTTATGGTGCGGTTGTGCGACTTGGCTTTAATTTTTAAAAACTACAATGATGAACTATTTCATACTGTTTTTTTACAAGAATTTTCCATAGTCTAACCCAGTTGCCTTATGTTCATACAGCCTGAAATAAGAAATATAAAGGCATTTGCAGGATTTATTTTTATAGTCTTGTTAAGCCAGTGAAATAACAATTAAATTAACTAATAATACTATTGATAAAATCTAGCAACAATGAAAAAAATAATCTACACTCTGACTGCATTGGTATTGCTTACAATTACAAGCTGTACTGTACCAAATCAAAAGCCAAATACTCCAAATGCTACCAGTAGTACGGACAGAACGATTCTCCCACTAAAGGAACCCACTCCTCCTTTATATACAGAACTGGATGTACGAAATGCCACACCACCTCCGCGTTTCCAAGTAAAAGCACCTGAAGGAGCTCCTAACGTTGTGATTGTACTGATTGATGATCTCGGTTTTGCAGGTACAAGCAAATTCGGTGGGCCTGTGAGTACACCTACATTTGATAAAATGGCAAGCCAGGGCGTTTATTACAACAATTTTCATACTACCTCGGTTTGTTCGCCAACGCGAGCTGCCATAAAAAGCGGACGAAACCACCATCAAAACAATATGGGAGGAATTATTGAAACAGGTACTGCCTTCCCTGGAAATACAGGTAGTATCCCTCAAAATGTTACACCAGTGGCCGAAATGTTACGTCTAAACGGATACAGCACAGCAGCCTTTGGTAAATGGCATGAGCTGGCAGCCTGGGAGGCCAATGTCTCTGGTCCTTTCGACCGATGGCCAACCCACCAGGGATTTGATAAATTCTACGGTTTTCTTGGAGGTGAGACCAATCAGTGGGCTCCTTTTATATACGATGGTGTTACTACTGTTGAATTACCCGAAGATCCCGATTATCATTTTTTAGAAGACATGACCGATCAGACTGTAAATTGGATGAAATACCAGCAGGCATTACAACCTGATAAACCTTTCTTTGTTTATTATGCTCCCGGTGCTACCCATGCTCCTCACCATGTTCCTAAAAAGTATATTAAAAATCATGATGGACAATTCGAGCAGGGTTGGGATAAAATGCGTGAAGAGATAATGGCACGTCAAATTGCTGCAGGCATGGTACCTGAAGGAACAAAACTTACGGATAAACCTTCAGCCATTCCAAACTGGGACGATCTGAATGATAATGAAAAAGCCTTGTTTAAGCACCAGGCAGAAGTATTTGCCGGGTATATAGATATGATGGATTATGAGGTGGGCCGTGTGGTTGATGCCAT
>Ga0209013_10000487_pt1 | contig 35318 bp, 32 predicted proteins | sample Cruoilmetagenom2_FD_187291 | JGI IMG/M metagenome (GOLD analysis project Ga0209013, IMG submission 187291) | Oil polluted marine microbial communities from Coal Oil Point, Santa Barbara, California, USA - Sample 2 (SPAdes) (version 2) | ecosystem: Environmental > Aquatic > Marine > Oil seeps ...
CCTGCTCATCTTTTGCATGCGTTGCGCTAGAAACTACGACGGCAGTTCTGCGCCTTGTTGCACGGTGAGAGTGAGCAACAGCTTGTTGCGTAGTCTGGGCTTCCACAATATCGGCTACAAAAAGTAAGAGAATAGTGGTTAAAATAGCTGTAATTTTTGTGTTTATTTTGATATGAGCTTTCATGGTATTTTTTATAAGGTTACTACTTGGGTTCACTACTTTGTTCCGCTTTTAAAAATGGTATCTTGTTCACTTCCTGGGTTGGTGAGAAAGTGAACAGATCATCGGATAGTTCAGGATCTGTATTCCAGTTTCTCATAACTGCTGAGAAGCTTAACAGTTCAGAGGCCTCCGTATCGGTTACTACATATTTAACAGGCAGGGGCAGCCCTTCAGTCGCAATCCATATCTGAAAATCAACTCCCGGGCGGCTGAACAGTAAATGTGTGCACGGCACATCATCAATCATTTCATTACCTATCACCTGGGCAAAATCGACTTCATACATCAACAATGAAAACGCATTGCTATACAGTAAGTCGGATACCGGTACATTAATACCATACTCATCGCGGACGAAGTGAAGCATTTCTTCAATTGTACCTGGCACCGGTTCTGTAGCATAAACCATATCAGAAGGGTTGTACAGCGTAAGAACCTCTCCATTATAATAGAATATTTGGTTGAACGAGCCTCCATGCCGTTCAGATTTTAATTTATCTGGCCTGCTGACGACCACATGCGACGCTATTTCAAAATCAACTCTGTGCCCTGGTTCAAGCAAATCCTCAAAGGTGCTTTGGATATCCACACTGAAATGTTTCAGCCCGGCAAGGTGTTCCAGGGCCGTTTTCAATCCATCTACTGCTTTTGGATCTACCACTTCTGTTTGCTCATCACCATTACCATTACCCACAATTGCTGGTGCAGGTGAAGAAAAGTTTTCACTGTTCATTTTTAGCCCGGGATAATTAAAACCGGTAATAATCATTACCAGCATTAAAGACAACAATCCAAAAAACCATTTTGATCGACCGGGTTTGAAGTACAATTTTCTCATTTTTCTAACAATTTAATTTTATTACATGTAAAGATACTGATTTTTATACTGTTTTTATTCACAAATTCTGTTTGTTGAATCCTATTTATTCGGATCTTCCTTATGAATAGATTTTTTATCAGCGCTGCGAATACGCACGTCAAGCTGTGGAAATGCAATCTCAATTTTTGCTTCCCTGAATCTACGATCTATATCCTTATGGAGATCGCTTATAAGCTGTATCCTGTCATCGACTTCCGAGGCCCATACTCTTAATTCAAAATTTAAGGCACTATCCCCGAATCCGATGAATAATGCTTGAGAATCGGTTCTCTTTATAACTCTATTATTTGCTTTTGCGCAAGCATTCAGTGTTTCAATAACTAAAGGAACATCTGATCCGTACGCAACACCCACCGGGATAATAACCCTGACATGCCGGTTACTAAGAGTCCAGTTTGTGACCTGATTATACACCAGGTCCGCATTTGGTATAATAACATCCGCTTCATCCACCGTTTTTACCCTGGTTGCCCTAAGGCCGATTTTCATGATTGTTGACCAAACTCCACCAACCTGAATACTATCACCTTCTCTAACAGGTTGTTCGAACAACAAAATAAGTCCACTGACAAAATTATTAACAAAGCCCTGAAGGCCAAATCCTATACCAACACCAAGGGCACTCAGCATAATTGTAAGTTTTGTAATATCAAATCCCAGGGCAGACACAGCCAATATAAATCCAACAAACAAAATAAGATAGTTCAATAAACGGTTTATCGAAAGACGGGCACCCTTATCAACATGACGCACTGAAAATAACCTTTTTAATATTAAAGATTGAATTAATATTGATATAATATAAGAACCATAAAGGATACCTGCAACAGTCATAAACAGGCCTATTGAAACCCTCAGTGTACCCAGGTTAAAACCAATATCCATTAAACCAGTATTTGCTTCCTGAATATTATCAAATACACCCCATATAGCAAGCGAAACTGGTATCACAATAAATATGACGATAATAGAATTAATAAAAAATAAGATTTGATTTATCTTTGATTCACTGTCAATTTTCTCTGTTTCTTCCGGTTTGTAAATGATATTACCATTCAGCCATTCAGCCCCACCCCGAATAAGAAACATTAGCATCAGGAAAATAAGTATTAAAATAATGGTGCGTAAAGTCGATTCGTAAATATAGACGGCGAGACTTTCTTCTCCGATGATTTGAGCAATAATGATTACGAGAAAGATGGCTGAAAGCAAATATAGCCACCAGGAATTATATTTATCTCTTTTAACTTTTCTGTTTTTGTATGCCCATCTGAAACAGAATATGCTACTGAAGATTGACACCAACACAAGAAATATTCTATACAGGGGCATAGGAAGGCTTGCCAAATCCAGAAACTGTGTAACAACCAGCAGAATTATTATTCCGTAAACAAAATGGTTTTTCCATGAATGTTTCTTAATGGCACTAACAATACGTGCGAATGATATTCCACCAATTATTAGAATGATCATATTCCAGGATCCAGGGGCTTTATGAACCTGATAAATTACAATTGTTGCCATAACACCAAGAAATAAGCCTGCAGCAACAGGGTGTTCGGCAAGAAAAGCATATTTCTTCATTTTGGCAATGACCGGCCTTTTCCAATAGATAAAAGCGATAAAAAAAATTGTAATAATCAACTGCATCAGAATAACCCAAAATTCACTGGAAAAAAACTTTTTATCAGGCCAGGCCATCGTATAGAACCCTTTTTTTACATCAATCCATAAACCATCTGAAAGTTGAGAGAAAAACATGGAAGAGAACAATGGTGCTGAACGACTCTTAAGAAGGGACTGTCGGTGCATCTCAATCATTTTGTCAATTTCGACTTCAAATAAATTTAACTTCATTTTATTCTTATAGCCTTTCTTCTGCAATTCCAACAAGACGTTCAATTGGGAAATGATAAGGTTTAAGCTTGTTTCAGTCGTATGATCAGCACTTTTGAAAGCCTGTTCGAGTTGAGGCAGTGTAGTCTCTTTCATTAGTGAATCCTGCCATTTAGCCCACTGATTTTTCTCTTTTAGCCATTCTTTTTGCCAGTCGCCTAACTGCTCAATTGCCGTAAGGAGTGGGGCACTTATCTCTTCAAATGATTCAGCATTATTGTCAAGTAATTTATCCAGTTCGAGAAGCTCACTAAACCTGGAATCCTGCGTATGATTATATTGTTTTAATTGAACTGTCAGATCATCCAATGATTTTTCAAGATCGGTAAACTGATTATCTACCTGTGAAATATCCAGCAAGTCTTTCATCTTGGCCTGCAGCGATGTCAGGCGACTCGTTAACTCGATTTCAAGTGGTATAATTTCAGCCAGTGTTGGGACCGACGCAATTGTTGCTTCTTCAGGAACAGGGGGTAGATCATCCTGTGATTGATCCTGAGCTGCTGAATTGATTGACACCAACAAAGATGACAGAGTTATTAAAAAACTTAGAGAAAAAAGTAATTTCCTGTTCATCTTTTGCTAAATTTATTAGTGCAACTTATCGCATCAGTTTTTTTAACTTCACTAAGTAAGTCTAATTTATTAGGGGGCTAAACCCTTTAATAGCTATTAATTTACTTTGAGATTAAACAACAACGAGCAACATAATCAAAGTGGTTCAACAATTACTTCAGCATAAAAAATTAATCCAATCTTAAGTAATCAAATTTAGTCAAAAATAAAGAGCATATCACCTATACTCTGGAAGTGCAACTTACTTCTTGCTATTCTTTTCAGAATATTTCTGATGTAAATTGCCAACAAATGGAAAATTTTCCTGTATGCTTAAGTTGATCATATTGTTTAGATAGTTTTCAAACTGGTAGAACTGGGAGGCTTTAACAGGAAATGTAATACGATCCTTTTCATGATTAAGGTTTCTTAATTACTAGTAAAACAAAAATATTTGATATATGTATTAAGAATATAATAGAAGAGTTGTTATTATTGAAAATTACTCAACAATAAGTATAGTTTTGATCAAATTCTTACTTTGGTCTGGAGATAGGAGAAGATTATATGACACATCATTTAATGATGCAGGAATACTGATTTAACCATTAATTTTAAAAATATCCTTGTTCATTCAAATCAAAGATCAGTTCGGCGGTAGTTTTATGGGCTGTTTTTTTGAGGATATTCCTGCGGTGTGTATCAACCGTATGCGAGCTAATGAATAACTTATCCCCAATACTACTGCTATCTTGACCATCACGAATAAGTTTTAGTATTTCAAATTCCCTGTTGCTAAATATGTTGCCTGTCGAAACAAGTTTTTTATCCGGAACTCTGAAGTAAGACATATCTTTTCCCGTATAAAAATGATACCCGTGTTTTATTGGTCCAAACCAACTGATATCGGTATATATTACTAAAGTGTATATGCTTGGTTTTGGAGACTGGCTGTAAAAACCATAAACCTGGATAAGTAAATTGAAGTAATGACCCTTTGCATGCCGAAACCGAAAGTTAGAAGAAATAATTGCAGAACCTGTTTTTTCTGCAAAGAGATTACCAGTTAATTTAATTACTTTAGATCTCGCGACACTAAACCTCTTCATGTCGTCAGGATGCACCAACTCAAACTCAACTATGGGAGTAAATTCTGATGATTTGATTCCTAAAATTTGATCAATCGATGAACATTTGTATAACATCTCAAGTTGAATCATATCCGCGATGTGAAAAAACTGATTATTCTTTTTCATCAGCTTATAGACCTTTCGCATCAGGGGATGATCCTCCCTACCGATCCCCTCAAACCCAACAGGCAGATAGGTATCGACGAATTGAAATAATAGTTTATAATCGTTTGGAGTTTCCACAATTCAATTTTAAAACTGCAATCATGACTAGCAACGCCAGCACCATTTAGATACGAAGATAAATAAATTACTCAATGTTGAGTATTTTTTCAGGTATTTTGGTCGGATTAATCTGGGAAATTATGTGCTATGGCGTATTGTTAATCATATTTGTACTCTTGTACCTTTATTTAGAGAGCATAAGTTGGATGCCTGTCTGGCTGAATAGCAGCACCTGAAAAATGGTTCATGTAAAATCCACTTGAAAGCAATTGAGCTTGTTAACAAGAGATTTTTCGGATATAGTAAGATTACCTGGTTATCATATGATTGCATCTTATGCCCGCCTGACTGTGCGCAGGTAAATAATAATTAAATCTGAATGCTTTAAAACGTCTCCTGCTTTAAGAAATATTCCCTTTCTATACGTGTAGCTTAATTTATTTATTAAATAAGCCAAAACAATTTCTTATTCAGTAAAAACTATTGTTTATTTTCAGCAGCCTCCTCTGCCCTGTGCTTTTCTGCTTTCTTTTTTCCGATTGGGATCGTAGCAAGTATGTAGAGCGATTGGTTGTAAGCCTTAAACCCGAGATCGTTTTTATAAATATTTGTCAGCCCTAAGTAGTACCAAACGCCTATTTTCATGCCAATCCCTTTTTTAAATTTATAGCCAACGCCTCCGTCAATACCTCCGTCAAACCACTTATACAGACCGTTGTTATTAATGTGTTTGGTAACCTCATATTTCAACGGATATCCACTTACACTTGCCTGGTAAATATCATGGGTTTTAAATACCAACCCAATCTGAGCTCCGCCTTCAACAAAGATTCCAAATTTACTTTGATACCTGAAATTGACTGGGACATAGAACGTATTGAATTGTTTTTCAACTGTTCCGTTGGCCGTAACAAACCCGTTGTAAACCGTATCGTTAATTTGACGATTACCCGGGTAATCCAGCGGAATGTCGGTTGCTCCAACATTTGATTTTACATAAACACCTGTACCAATATACCAGGGTGATGTAGGTTTAAACATTTGAATGTCAAAATAAAACCCCAGCTCCCAGTTGTTTTGTCCCTTTGCTCCACTTATACCTCTGATAGATGAGAGGTTGAACCCGGTATTTAAACCAAACTCAACCCTGCCCGAATTAAGTTTATCGCCAAACAGTAACGAAAGCAAAACCTGGCCTTGTATTAGCTGTATCGACCCAAGTGCTAGAAAAGCCAACAATAAAACGCGAATTATTACTTTTTTCATGTTTAAGATTTAGTATAGATTCTCGCAAATATATTAATAAAATTGCTGTGTTAATTTTTAATTGGTATGAATCACCAGGTCTTGGCACATAAAATTGGTTTCAACGAAAACCGAAAGAAATCAGATATCTCCGTAGAATGCAGGTATAAATAATACCCTCTATTTATAATCGATTTAAAACATTTAGCCATAGGATCACCTTGGTAGCACTCCACAATGTAATTATCATAGTATGATGCAATATTAAGGAATATTCTCTAGTATAAAACAGGTAGAGTGTACTCATCAATGAGTATTTTAGCTGTTGTTATTCAAAGGAAAACTACAGTCTGTGACTTGAAGAGGAATTATATCTTCAGGATGGTTACTTTGGCAACAAGGCTATGGTAAAAGTTAATTTTTAATCGTGATACCAATCAAAAATTCAGCACCCGTAGTCTTTGTACCTGAAACTGTAAGTACCCCAATCTCAGCGTTGATGCCCATATGATCGTTGAAATAATACCTGGTCCCTGCTCTGAAATCAGCGACAAACTTTACACCGTTGGAATAATTCATATTGAAAGCTTCCTTGTCCTTATCCGTCGTCATATATCCGGGTCCTAATTTAACCCCTCCGTAAAAATCCCACTGAGGTGATAGATGCATAACTTCGTTCAGGTGATAGTCAATAACGGCCTGTAACGAAATCAGGCTGGGCTTACCAACCACTCCCTGCGAACTGTAATACCTCCAATTCAGATCGCCACCTACACTCAGGTTATTCACAACAAGGAAATCTACTCCGAAATGGATGGGTATGAAATTCGCTCCGCCGCTTCCTCCAAATAGGCCAGTTCCAATATTTATCACTTTAATTCCTTTTGCTGTTGGAGAATCTTGCTGTGCAACCAACGAAAAAGAGACTGCTGCCAGTAATAAAAAAAGCACAATTTTTTTCATAGTTGTTTGTTTTACTTGTTTTTCACTAATTTATTTTGCGTAATTAACTGCTCTTGTTTCGCGAATTACCGTAATTTTTATTTGGCCGGGGTAGGTCATTTCCTCCTGGATTTTCCTCGATAATTCATAAGAAATTTTATCAGCTTCGGTATCGGTTACCCTGTCGGCACCAACAATAACCCTGAGCTCGCGGCCCGCTTGAATTGCATATGTTTTTATTACCCCCGGATAAGTGAGTGCCAGATCTTCCAGTTTTTTCAGTCGCTGAATGTATGCTTCAACTACTTCGCGGCGGGCACCCGGCCGAGCCCCTGAAATGGCATCACATACCTGTACAAGAGGAGCGATGAGGCTTTTCATTTCCACTTCGTCGTGGTGGGCGCCTATGCCATTGCAAACTTCCGGTTTTTCATTGAATTTCTCTGCCAGTTTCATGCCCAGAATGGCATGGGGAAGTTCCGTCTCGTTTTCAGCAATTTTTCCAATATCATGAAGTAAACCTGCCCGTTTTGCTTTTTTGGGATCAATCCCCAACTCAGAAGCCATAGTGGCGCTAAGGTTGGCAACTTCAATAGAGTGGGCAAGCAGGTTTTGTCCGTATGAAGCACGGTATTTCATACGGCCGATAAGTTTTATCAACTCATGGTGCATGTTGTGTATCCCCAGGTCAATTACCGTTCTCTTTCCGGTTTCCAGGATTTCCTGTTCAATCTCTTTTTTAGTTTTGGCAACTACCTCTTCGATACGTGCCGGGTGAATCCTCCCGTCAGAAACAAGCTTTTGTAAGGAGAGCCTGGCGATTTCCCTGCGTACAGGGTCAAATCCGGAAAGGAGTATTGCATCAGGACTGTCGTCAATAATCAGTTCGATACCGGTCATGGCTTCCAGCGCCCGGATATTTCTCCCCTCTCTTCCGATAATCCTTCCTTTTATCTCATCGCTATCGATGTTAAAAACAGAAACAGTATTCTCTATAGCATGTTCGGCAGCCGTACGTTGTATTGTTTCAATTACAATCTTCTTTGCCTTCCGGTCAGCAGTCAGTTTCGCTTCTTCAACTATTTCTTTCGCCAGCACCATGGCCTCTCCTCTTGCTTCATCCTTTAACGAATCAAGAAGCTGGGATTTAGCTTCTTCGGCAGAAAGGTTGCTGATGGTTTCAAGTTGTTTGACCTGATCATCATGCATCCTTTTCACCTCTTTCTGTTTCTTGTCAAGGAGCTCCAGCTGGTTACTCAGATTGGATTTTAGTAGATCCAGCTCATTTTGTTTTCGCTGAGCTTCTTCCAGCTTTTGCGACAGGCTGACTTCCCTCTGCCGCATCTTGTTCTCCGTCCTCTGAATTGTATTGTTTTTCTCGGCTATAATTTTTTCATGCTCTGTTTTCAGCTGTAAGAACTTCTCTTTAGCCTGTAAGATCTTTTCTTTTTTGAGCACTTCCGCTTTCGACTGCGCTTCTTCCAGAACTTGTCTGCTTTTCTTTAAAACAGAACGCTTCATCACGGTAGCTGAAACAAGTATCCCGATTGCAATACCAGCTGCAGCAACAATTACAAGTATTAATATATCATTCATAACTTTTACAATTTTACCGGCAAGCTTGTACAAAAAAAGCCCGCAATAATCCAAGGGTTATAGTAAACCCCGATTTGACACGTTTAGGGCTGCCTAAATTTTCAAACTTCCAGCGTCCTCAAAAGAGAATCCCAATAAGGTAAACAGGTCTGTTCTACAATTTAATGAGCTTATCCCTAATTGTTGTAATGTTGAGTTTACAACCAGTTTGGATTATGCGGGCAATGTATTTTTAAAAGAACGCTTTATATTTCTTCAAGATGAGCAGATAAAAACTCATCTATTTGTGATAACTTAACCTCCATCTCTTGCTCCCTGAATGACTTTTCTTCTTCAAGGCGTATTGAGTTTGCTGATGTTTGTAGTGCAATCATGGCAAACAAATCCTGATGGTCTTTGTATTCAAACGCTTTAGAATAGTCCAATATTGTCTGATTGACATAATCAGCAGCCTTTCTTACAAATTCCTCTTCTTCTCTATTGACGCTCAACCTGTACGGTCTGCCGGCAATTGTTACTTTTATATTCTGATTCGTCTCCATCTGTAAACACTACAAATTATTAAACTAACGACTAAGCGTTTCAATACACATATCTATTTCTTCTATTAAATTATCAATTCTCTTTTTACCCTCCTCAACACCATATTCAATTTCAAGCGTATTTGCCAGTGTATATTTAAATAATTTGTTTTTATTAATTTCCAGTTCTTCGTTTAACTTTTTAACTTTCTCAGTTAATATACTTAACTGTTCTTCTATTTGCTGATTTTCGCCTTTTAAATGGTTGTTAAGCTCAATTAATTTCCTAATTTTATACTCTAATCCGGAAATTAATATTTTTTCGTTTGCCATTAAAAGTCTTAATCTTTGATGCAAAAATACTCAATCTGGATGAATAAGGCAAATAGTAATTTACGAAACAAATATCCGGAAGTCATTTTGACAAGTTTTTTGAATGAGACAATATGAATGAAGATTTTATAAACTATATCTGGAGTAATAAACTTTATGATTTTAAAGGGCTATCTGTAAACGGCACTGGAGAAATAATCAAAGTTATAAATACTGGTACACGCAATACGGATAGCGGACCTGATTTCTTCAATGCACGTATAATGATAGGCAACACAATATGGGCAGGGAATGTGGAAATCCACGTTAATTCATCTGACTGGATGATTCACAAGCACCATAAGGATGAAGCTTATGATAACATTATTTTGCATGTTGTATATATGGATGACAAGCCTGTATTTCGTCGAAACAAGGAGCGAATCCCTACGGTTGAATTAAAGGATAAGATTGAAGAGAAGGCGATAGAAAGATATGATTCATTTATCAAATCAAAAGCATGGATTGCTTGTGAGAATCAGATAGCTTCTATCGACCGGTTTACCGTTTTTTCGTGGCTTGAAACACTTTGTATCGAAAGGCTTGAAGAAAAAGCAGACGCTATAAGCAAGCGGCTCAAAAACACTGAATTGGATTTTTCAGAGATTTTTTACCGGCAATTGGGGCGAAACTTTGGCTTTAACACAAATTCCGAAGCTTTCGAGCTCTTAACCAAATCGCTGCCGTTTTCCATTGTAGGAAAACACATCGACAGGATGGATCAATTAGAGGCATTATTTTTTGGGCAAGCCGGCATGTTAAAAGGTCCGTTAACAGATGATTATCCGCAATTGCTTTACAACGAATATATTTTCCTGCAGAAGAAATACAATCTGGTGCCTGTCGAAGAAAAATTGTGGCGGTTCATGAGAATGCGGCCATCTAATTTCCCAACGACCCGTATCTCGCAATTTACCCATTTGTTGCATTCGGCTTCCGGTTTACTGAATCAAATCCTGGAACACAAAAAGTTGAATGAGCTTTATGCTTTATTTGATGTACATGCGAGTGATTACTGGCACAATCATTCTTTTTTCGATCGCCCGTCAAAACCTAAAAGTACGCGACTGGGTATGGCTTCTGTCGATATTCTTCTGATAAATACTATAATTCCCTTTACCTTCATTTATGGTAAAGTATTTAATGAAGAAGGCGTGCAGGATAAAGCACTCAAATGGTACGAGCAAATTAAGCCTGAAAAAAATAAAATCACGACCAAGTTCACCTCTTTTGGGTTAAATATTGATAACGCCAAACACTCACAGGCTGTTATCCAGTTGAAAAAGAACTATTGTGATAAAAAAAGATGCCTTCATTGCAGGTTCGGACATGTGTTGATTAGTGGTAGTTGATGAACGGCACCAATAGAATATATAACTTTGCCAAAAGCTAATAAAACTAAAAAGAGTTGGATAATCAAAGCAATCGTAATCTGATTTTGGCAGGAATATATCTGTTTGCCATTTTTATTACAGGTATCTTGGGTTATATAATCATTGATGGTTACAATTTTATCAATGCATTGTATATGACGGTTATTACTATTTCGACAGTAGGGTTCAAAGAGGCCCAACCGCTATCTGATGCCGGAAAATTGTTTACAGCCTTCTTAATTTTAGGAAGTTTAGGTATATTGACTTATTTTATAACATTGCTCACTAAGAGTTTGTTTCAGCGGCAGATGAGTTTTTTTTACCCCGCATTTAACAAACGTAAAAGAAAATCAAAAATGGAAAATCATGTTGTTGTTATTGGTTATGGAAGAAACGGCGACCAGGTGGTGAAGGAACTGATGGCCTTCGGAGCCAGCATTGTTGTGGTAGACGAAAACCACGAATTGGTTATAAGCAATATGGGTATGTCCATACGGTTTATTGAAGGAAATGCTACGGATGATGATGTGCTGATTAAAGCCGATATAAAAACGGCCCGCTCGCTCATAACTACCTTACCTAATGACGCCGACAACCTGTTTGTTGTTTTAACAGCACGTGCTCTGAATCCCGCGTTAAAGATCGTCAGTCGCGCTTCGAGCGATAGTGCCGAAAAAAAATTAAGGATGGCCGGTGTTGACAGCGTTGTGCTGCCTGAGCGGGTTGGTGGAGCACACATGGCAACACTTGTTGCTCAGCCTGACCTGGTAGAATTTCTGGAGCATTTGACATTGCATAGTGACACCGCCACCCTGTTGATGGAAGTTCCATGCCATGAATTGCCTGATCACTTACGGAACAAATCTTTATGGGAATTTGAAATTAGAAGAAGATCAGGAGCTAATATCATCGGCATGAAAACTGCTGCAGGAGAACTCATTCTGAATCCATCGCCCGATATGAAATTAATACCTGAATCGAAATTATTTGTATTAGGAAGCCAGGAACAAATTGAAAACATGAAGAAAATAATTAAAGGAGAAGAATTTTCAGGGCTCTCGGAAAGTAAACCAGTTAAGAATTAACAAGGGCACGGTTTTTGTTCAATCTTCCCCTCGAAAAAAACAGAAGAATATGAAAAAAAGATTATTAATTTCCCTTATGGTTATTGCAGGTCTCATTGCAGTTACAAGTCAGGGATGTAAGAAAGATGATGACACAATAGAGTATATCATAAAAGTGGACAGCATTACGCATGCTGATACAATTATGGCAGCTGACGGTTTTGAGGTGCATTTCTACGGTAAAATTGGAGATAATGACTGTTTTGAATTTTCGCGATTTTTGAACGGATTTGGCCCATCAGAAATTAATGTGACTGTTTATGGGCTGGAGACTGTAAGGGATGACTGCCAAGGAGGTCCGGTAATGCTAAACGGAAAAGGAGCAGTTTATTTTGATATGACGCCCGGCGATTGGACAATCCGAGTTCTACAACCTGAAGGTGTAACGCCTATTGAGTCGAGCGTGTTTGTAAAATAGGCTTATTCAGCATACCGAGGAAATACATATGAGAACCAATCTCAATCATTTTCTATTAGGGCTTTTGATCGCTTTTTCAGGGCAATTAAGCGCCCAGATATCTTTCTGGGGGCTCACAAGTAAAGGCGGAACCAATAATGTTGGTGCCATTTATTTTACAGATGACCAGGGAGGCCAGAATACTATAGTTCATTCGTTCAGTTATGGTGAAGGCGACAGCCCTTTGGGAATGCTGACAATGGGTTCTGACGACATGCTATACGGAACTACTCCAGGTGCTAATATCGATTACGGCACTCTTTTTCAAATAGATCCTATCAGCTTTCAGTATCGGAAAATGCATGCCTTCCCAAGCGGTGACAACGGTATGTACCCAACCGGGTTTTTACTGGCACATTCAGATGGTAAACTGTATGGCATGACCCGCAACGGAGGAACAGACCAGAGCGGAACTATATTTGAATACACACCAGGCGATACATTCGTCACAATTAAAAAATATTTTACAGGTGTTGATGGTGCGCATCCCGAAGGCGGTCTTATATTGGCAAACAACAACATGCTATATGGTGTTACAAGTTATGGCGGTATAAATAACTCAGGGGTGATCTTTGAGTTTGATCCGGCTACGGAAGAATACACAAACTTATTCGACTTTGGCCCTGTAAATGGTGCCATACCGGTTTGCACGCTGCTGCAAGTCTCCAACGGGAAGCTGTACGGTGTTACACCCAAAGGGGGAACGTTCAATGCAGGTGTGCTGTTCGAATATGACATCACAAGTGATACTTATACTAAGCTCATCGACTTTGACGGAATAACAACAGGAAGTGAACCGGTGGGCAGTTTGATTGAAGCCGGTAATGGCAAACTTTACGGCTTGACCAAGCAAAACGAAATTGCCGAGACGAATACGTTCGGCACCATCTATTCCTATGATATCATCAACTACCAGTTTAACAGACTGTTCGTTTTTAGCGGCATAAATGGAAGTAGTCCTACCGGGAGTTTGCTGCAGATAGCTGACGACAAACTTGCAGGTGTGACTGATGAGGGCGGAGAAAGCAATAAGGGTGTGCGGTTCGAATACAATATAATGAGCAATAGCTTCACTAAAAAGCTTGATTTTAACGGGAACAACGGCAGCGTACCGGTATATTCTAAACTGCTGCGTGTAATGAACGTGGGTATTACTGCTGATGAATTAGGCGATAACATATCAGTGTATCCAAACCCGGCATCGGACAGGTTAGTTATTAAAACAGGGAAACATTCCTATCAGTCCATTAAATATTCCATTACTGACGTCCAGGGAAAATTGCTCATGGAAGGTGAATCGGCACATCCTGGTAATCTGGTTATTACAACATCTGCACTTCCGCCGGGAACATATCTGCTTCAATTAAATCCGGATACCCAATATTTGACCAGGGTATTTATTATCAGATAGGAAATATTCTTCAAAAAAAGAGCGTTCCATGTATTTTCCCTGGTCGATAAAAATAATACCCATGTCGTTATACGATTGGGCAACCCCTTTGCTGTAATTGATCTGTTGCGCCAATTCCAGTGCTTTATTACCGTATGCCAGAGCTTTCTCAGCTGATACAAACCTGTATTCCCAACAGAGGTCGCACAGTATTTTCACACGGTTTGTATCTTTTGCCGTTTGTAACTGCTGCTCAAGTGTATCGATCTGACCGGCATAACCTCCAACAGAAAGTAAGATGAAAGATAAAAAGAAACAGGTGACTTTTTTTATCATAAGCACAAGCAGAGCAACAAATATACTATTTCTGAAAACAAGAAAAAAACTGTTATTAGTCATACTTAGCTAAAAAAATTATTTAGAATACAGGAGCCAAATTTTTTACCTTTGCATATTAAAACATACCATAGTGGATATTCTCGATAAATTAGAAGCAATAAAAAATCGCTGGAAAGACCTGGAGAAACAGATGAGTGATCCGTCGGCCATGTCGGATATGAAGAGGTTTGTTCAATTAAGTAAGGATTATAAAGAATTAGAACCTATTGTTGAAGCCTACGATGAATACATGAGTTTATTAAGTAATATTACACATACCAAAGATATTCTGAAAAACGAGAAAGATCCTGAGTTTAAGGAGATGGCGAAAGAAGAACTGGAAGAACTGGAACCCCGGAAAGAAGAACTGGAGGAGGCTATCAGGCTGTTGCTGATCCCGAAAGATCCTCAGGATGCTAAGAATGCCATTATGGAAATAAGAGCAGGTGCAGGAGGTGATGAGGCAAGTATTTTTGCAGGTGACTTGTTCAGAATGTACCAGAAATATTGTGAATCAAGAAAATGGAGAGTGGATGTTGTGGATATGAACGAAGGTACTGCCGGCGGATTTAAAGAAATTGTTTTCAATGTGATGGGTGACGGTGCTTATGGGTTTTTAAAATTCGAATCAGGTGTACACCGAGTACAGAGGGTTCCCAAAACAGAAACCCAGGGAAGAGTGCATACATCGGCGGCTTCTGTTGTTGTTTTGCCCGAAGCAGATGAGTTTGACGTAGAACTTAACGATAAAGACATCAGGAAAGACACTTTTTGTTCGAGCGGCCCCGGCGGGCAATCGGTCAACACAACCTACTCGGCCATTCGTTTGACACACATACCGACAGGCATTGTCGTTAGTTGCCAGGATGAGAAGTCGCAGATTAAGAACCTGGCAAAAGCGATGAAAGTACTCCGTTCCAGATTATATGAACGTGAGTATGCTAAATATCTGGAAGAAATGTCAAGTAAACGGAAAACAATGGTGTCTACAGGTGACAGATCGGCTAAGATAAGAACATATAACTGGCCGCAGGGAAGGGTTACTGACCATCGTATTAACCTTACCATGTATAACCTGCAACAGGTTATTGACGGAGATATCCAGGAACTGGTAGATAAGCTGCAGATGGCTGAAAATGCCGAGCGCCTGAAAGAAGGTTTTGAGGAGTAATTAACAAATAAGCGGTAACGTGAATTATCAACAACTTTTCAGCTTAATTAAAAAAAAACAATCTTTCCTGTGTATTGGTCTTGATACGGACATTCGTAAAATTCCACAACACCTGTTAGCGGAAGAAGACCCTGTTTTTGAATTTAATAAAGCCATCATTGATGCAACGCACGATTTAGCAGCAGCCTATAAACCTAATCTTGCTTTCTATGAATCAATGGGGCCTGAAGGCTGGAAAAGTCTACAGAAAACTGTTAATTACATCAGAAACAAAACCAGCGATATATTTCTGATTGCCGATGCCAAACGAGGGGACATTGGTAACACATCAGCTATGTATGCCCGAACTTTTTACGAAACTTATGATTTTGATGCGGTAACCGTTGCCCCGTATATGGGAAAAGACAGCATATCCCCTTTTCTTGAGTTTAAGGATAAGTGGTTCGTTTTATTGGCACTTACATCAAATCCCGGAGCTGCCGATTTTCAATATTTGAAAGAGGCACAATCCGGTAAAAGATTGTTTGAGCAGGTATTGGAGAAAGCACAAACATGGGCAACGAAAGACCAGGGGATGTTTGTTGTTGGCGCCACAAAAGCTGAATCTTTAAAAGACATTAGAAAAATTGTCCCTGACAATTTCCTTCTTGTTCCCGGTGTTGGAGCGCAGGGTGGCAGTTTGCAGGAAGTAGTGAAATACGGAATGAACGACCATTGCGGGTTGCTGGTGAATTCATCGCGTGGTATTATTTATGCATCGGACGGAACTGATTTTGCCGTAAAAGCCCGTCAAAAAGCCAATGAGGTAAAAAACGAAATGACTCATTATCTGGAGCAAGCTGGCTTGCTTTTATAAAAACTTCTCTTTTTGTGTTACGACTAGCTAAACAATATATTTTAATTGTTGTGTATGGTCAAATAATACCTTCCCGGGGATTCAATTTGAAACTCAAATCGTTTAAAATTTCGCGAAGTATACATTTTATTCCAGGAGAAGTACGTTAACCTACATGTAAATGGAAAACTAATATTCTCAAATCCTACATTGTTACCGTTCCAGAACTCAGTTCCGCTGGAAGCTATTGCTTTAAAGTCAGACTTGCTAATGTCATCATTACTGTTCAGATATATCTGAATCGTTATTTGGTTTCCCTCTCCCTGGCGCTGGAAACTGTAGCGTTCAATTCCGGTCTTTTCCAGCACCTTTGGCTCTTTAGGCACTTCACCCATGTAATTGTCGTTATCCCAAAGGCCTTCTTTTACAATAAATTGGTCGTTTTCAACATACATATATTTTCCTGCCCCGTGTCTTTTCCCATTTTTCCATTCGCCTTCATAAACTTCTCCGGTCGACCATGTATAAGTTCCGGTTCCATCAGGGTATCCTTTCTTAAAAAAGCCTTCGTATCTGTCAAAACCCTTAGCCACACCTTCGCCGTTAGCAAGTCCTTTTTTACAATCGCCTACATATTGATCGGCAATAGCAGGCAGTAACACTTTGCATTGTTCCTGAGACCGAAGGTCACTACCGGTAATGATAAAGAAACCGGAAAGAATAAGAAGATAAAGGACTCTCATATCATCATATTATTTAGTTGTTATTTAGATTAACGACCCAATTTCCGGGTTGCGTAATCTGGAACTCAAATCGGGTATATACACGGTTAGTTCCTGTTTTATTCCATGAACTGTAGCTGACTTTGCATGTAAAGGGAAAACTGACCGACTCAAAGCCGACTCTTCCAGGCGATTCGAACACGCTGCCACTGGTAACTGCGGCAGAGAAATTTTCCAAATCAGAATTATTATTACCGCTCAGGTAAAAATTGATAACAACCTGGTTTCCGTCCCCTTGCCTTGTGAATGTGTATTTCTCAATACTTGTAGAAGCCAGTACTTTTGGCTTTTCAGGAACGGGCCCAATGTATTTATCTTCTTTCCACACGCCAGTCATACCCACAGGTTCTCCATCTTGTGTATATGAATAAGTGCCAATTCCATGGCGTTCTCCTTCAAGCCATTCGCCATCATATACTTCCCCTGTTGACCATGTATAGGTTCCCTGCCCGTTTGGATAACCTTTTTTGAAAGAACCAACGTAACGATCGGTACCAATAGCTGTACCTTTGCCATGTGCCAATCCTTTTTTACATTTTCCCATATACTGTCCGGCAATTTCTGGCACTAAAACTTTACACTTCTCTTGCCCTGCGATTCCAAGAGGAAATAACAAAGCAAGAAATAAAATAAACAGTTGATTTTTGGTTGCGATTAACATATTTAAAAGTTTTGAAGAAAGATTGTCAGATTCCCTCAATGATCGTAGTCCAGTTGTGCTTGTCTTTAACCTCTCCCTCCTGTATTCCCCTTAACGTAATGTAGAGTTTAGTGGAATAGGGCCCCGGAACATCTCCGTACTCAATAGTTTTATCCGTTGAGCGGTCATAAATTTTCCCAATAGGACTGATAATAGCTGCCGTACCGCAGGCGCCAGCTTCTTCAAATGTTTCAAGCTCTTCTATTGGCACTCGCCTCCGTTCCACACTCAACCCTATATCTTTGGCTATTTGTTCCAGACTCATGTTGGTTATGGAAGGAAGAATGCTCTTTGATTTTGGTGTGACGTACGTTTTATTCTTAATTCCGTAGAAGTTAGCAGGACCAGCTTCGTCAATATATTTCTTCTCCAGAGCATCCAGAAAAAGTACGGAAGCAAAACCTTCGTCATGAGCTCTTTGTGAAGGCCGCATCCCGGCAGCATAATTACCACCTACTTTGATGTGTCCTGTTCCCAGTGGGGCAGCTCTGTCAAAATCCCGTACCACCTCAATGGCAACAGGTTTAAATCCTTCTTTAAAATAAGGGCCGACAGGTGTGGCAAACACCATAAACATGTATTCGCCAGCAGGTTTTACCCCAACTTGCGGACCGCTTCCTATCAAAAGAGGTCGCAGGTAAAGCGTAGCTCCGGTTCCGTAAGGAGGAATGTACCGGGCATTCATTTTTATCACAGTGACAATGGCTTTTTCAAATAGTTCTGCCGGAGGGGGTGCCATCATGATACCATCAGCTGAGTTTTGCATACGCCGGGCATTTTCTTCCCACCTGAACAGCCTTACTTTCCCGTCTTTCCCTCTGTAAACTTTCAGGCCTTCAAATGCCTCCTGCCCGTAGTGAAGAGCTGTTGCTGCCATATGGATAGGGATATATTCCGAAGAGCTTATCTCCAGTTCTCCCCACTTGCCATCACGATAATAGCAGCGCACATTGTAATCGGTAGGGTAATAACCAAAAGGTAAATTACCCCAGTCAATATCGATATTTTCTTTCATTTTTAAACTTTTTACACTAAAAAAATATTATCCGCTAAGTTACTAACTTTATACGTTCCTGCAATAATCCAAAGCAGAATAATACAATCTTTATTAGTTCATAATAGATGGAAATCCGGTCTTAAAAAACAATACAAATACTACCCATATATCTGTTATTGGACTGAATTAAAAAGCGAAATCAGGTATCAACCACAATAGCAGAATGATCATCACTAAAGCGGGCAGCATGTTCATTACATTGATTTTCTTTATTTCCAGAATATTTATCCCCAGCCCAATGAGCAATACTCCGCCAACAGCAGAAAGTTCCGTGATAAATAACTGTGGTACAAAATCGCCCAGGCCCATAGTCAGCAGTGTTAGTCCACCCTGGTATATTAAAAGTGGAACAGCTGAGAATAAAACCCCGATACCTAACCCGGATGCCAGGGCAATGGACGAAACTCCGTCCATCAGTGACTTGATCAGCAATAGCCTGGGACTCCCTCCCATCCCCTCTTCAATAGCGCCCAAAATGGTTAGCGAGCCCATGCAATACAATAGAAACGCTGTAAGTAAACCTTCCGTAAACCGTTCGTTTCCTGTTTTTATTTTCTTTTTCAAGATATTCCCCCAACGCTCAAACCATCGGTCAATACCCAAACCTTCACCTATTAAACCACCAGTTACCAGCGCGATAATCATATGCATGACATGCGAGGTTTTCAGCGCCATGGAAATCCCCAGAAACAAAGTGAACAAACCTATTATCTGGAAGAAAATTTTCACAAACCGTTCGGGAAGCCGCTTGTTTAATATTAAACCCAACGAACCTCCAACTAACACGGCTAACACATTGACAATTGTTCCCAGCATTTGAACTTTATGTTGGTTACGAAGATATAAAAATTGATATATTAACTTGTTTTTAAATAAGTTTGAGGGGTGTTTCTTAAATAGAATTCGCTCACTTTTATTTAACAGAATTTATACAGTAATTTACTTTTGTATATTTAAAAAAACGATTCTTTGTTAAGAAATTTGAAAAAAGAAGAAAGTTTGGTATATTTGATGCCTAATTATTAACCTAACTTAATTAAAAACAAAAGCTTTATGAAAAAATTAATTTTTACCGGTTTATCAGTAATCCTCTCCTTAATGATTGTATCCATCTATTCCTGTAATAAGGATGAAGAAAATCATGCTCCAACCATTACATCTGTCGTAGTTAACCCAACTACTGTTAATGCTAATGGAATCACTACTGTATCTGTTACAGCATCCGATCAGGACGGTGATGCGCTTACGTATTCTTATATCGTATCAGGTGGCTCAATAATTGGGAATGGTGCTACCGCTACCTGGACTGCACCTGCTGTGGAAGGTGCCAACTCCGTTACCGTTACCGTATCCGATGGAAAAGGCGGACAAGCCAGTAGCAATGCATCATTAACCGTACTGGCACAAGTCACTCAAATTACCGGAACGGCCAGTTTCCTGGCAGGAACGTCGGGCGATTTGTCCAATTCAAAAGTCAGCATTTACACCTCCTGGGATAACTGGAATACCAACCAGCCCATTAAATTTGCTGCCGTTACAGGGTCTGGAGCAAGTGTGTCATTCACATTAACCGATGTAAACCCCGGAAACTATTATCTGGATGTATGGAAAGATGCAGATAACGATGGATTCTGGTCATCGGGTGATTATGTTGGATGGTACGGTTCAGGAGGCCTTGGAAGCCCAAGCTTGACAGAGTTTCAGATTACGCAGGGGCAAACTTTTAATACCACAATTCAAATGTACATCATTGCCAAAGGATTTACACTCAAAGAATTAAAATACGAGGATTAAAAGATTTTTAGTTCATCATTCGAAAAGCCCACTCTACTTTTGTGGGCTTTTTTTTATGGGCGTATCCCCGTGCATTTCTCAACCTGTCTCTTCAACTAATTACTTGATGTTTAATCCAACAGCTCAGGTACACTGCTGGATTTCTTACTAATTAAGACAATTTGTCACCAATATTCAGGTGGCATATCCTTTGATAAGTATCCGTCCAAATAATTAGAGTGAATATTTAAAAACAGAAAAAATATGACAGTACAAAAAGGCAGCATAGACATCAAAACGGAAAACATTTTTCCGATCATCAAGAAATTCCTTTATTCGGATCATGAAATATTTTTACGCGAATTGGTCTCCAATGCTGTTGACGCCACGCAGAAACTGAAAACACTGGCTTCGGCAGGAAAGTTGAAAGATGAACTTGGCGACCTGACCATTCATGTGGAAGTGGATAAGAAAAACAATACACTTATTGTACGCGACCGTGGTATCGGTATGACCGCTGATGAGGTAGATAAATACATCAACCAGATCGCTTTTTCGAGCGCCGAAGAATTTGTGAAGAAATTCAAGACGAAAACTGAAGCCGAACAAAATGCAATTATCGGCCATTTTGGCCTTGGCTTCTACTCATCTTTCATGGTGTCCGAAAAAGTGGAGATCAGGACTAAAACCTATAAAAAAGGCGGAAAAACAAAAGCGGTGCGTTGGGAATGTGACGGCAGTCCGGAATATGTACTGGAAGAAATTGACGATAAAACAGACAGGGGCACTGAAGTCATCCTGCATATTGATGACGAGAATAAAGATTTCCTCGAAGACTATCGTATCAAAGAATTACTGAATAAATATTGCAAGTTTCTACCTGTCCCGATCCAGTTTGGCACAGAAAAGGTACAGGAACCAGTAGAGGGTGAAAAAGACAAAGACGGTAACCAGATAACTCGTGAAGTGGAGAAACCGTACATAGTAAACAATACCCATCCCCTTTGGAGAAAGAAACCTTCCGAAGCCACCGATGAAGATTATAAAAACTTTTACAGGGAATTGTATCCATACAGTATGGAAGAACCGTTGTTCCACATTCACTTAAACGTGGATTATCCGTTCAACCTAACGGGCATCCTCTATTTCCCTAAAGTGAAAAAGGACTATGAGCTTCAGCGGAACAAAATCCAATTGTACAGCAATCAGGTGTTCGTCACGGATTCTGTTGAAGGCATTGTTCCGGACTTCCTGACGTTGATGCACGGTGTAATCGACTCACCCGACATTCCGTTGAATGTGAGCCGTTCCTACCTGCAAAGTGACCGGAGTGTTAAAAAGATTTCGGGATATATTACACGTAAAGTGGCTGATAAGCTGGCCGAAATCTTTAAAAAAGAACGCGAAACGTTTGAGAAGAAATGGGATGACATCAAAATCTTTATCGAATACGGTATGATCTCAGACGAGAAATTTTACGAGAAAGCCGTGAAATTTGCACTACTTAAAAACACAGGCGGCAACTACTTCACCCTGGATGAGTATCAAAAGCATGTTGAGAAAACACAAAAAGACAAAGAGAATAAACTGGTGTATTTATATGCCAATAATCTTGATGAGCAGCATGCCTACATTGAAACAGCTAAAGAGCGTGGATATGATGTTCTGTTGATGGACGGCGTGCTCGACAGTCATTTTATTAATACACTGGAACAGAAACTATCTGATACTTCTTTTGCCAGAGTTGATTCCAACACGATTGATAAACTGATCAACAAGGAAGAGGAAGCTCCTTCGAAGCTGGACGATAAGGAAAAAGAGAAATTGAAGGAGGCATTTGAACGGAATATTGACAAGGAGAAATTCAATGTGCTGTTTGAGAACCTGAGTGAAACCGACATGCCGGTTGTTATTATGCAGAACGAGTTTATGCGCAGAATGCGCGATATGGAAGCCCTTGGTGGCGGTAGTGGCGGAATGATGGGCCTGGGAAGTTTGCCTGAGACTTACGAAATGGTTGTAAACACCAACAATCCGTTGCTGGATAAAGTACTCAAAGAAAAAAGCAAGAAGAAGCAGGACCAATTGATCAAACAGATGTATGACCTGGCGAGGTTATCAAAAAATCTGTTAAAAGGAAAAGAACTGACAGACTTTGTGAAGAGAAGTATCGACATTATCGAATAACAGATCATACAATATATATACTGAAGGAGCCTGGCAATTGTCGGGCTTTTTTTAAGCCCCACTCACCCCCCTGCTGATGTCTTCATCAACAAATTGCAGTTGGTGGCGACACTACTAACCTTGGGACGGAGTTTCTTATTTGTCTTCCCGGGCGAGGAATGTAATTCCACGTCTACGCAACCTTCGTCCCCTTTGGTGTATGGTTGCAAGCTCCGAAGAGCTTGTAGAAAGCACAAACAACCTATTCTTCAATTGGTATTATACAAATTTTATATAAATTAGCCCCTCCTAAAACAAAATAGACATGAAAAAGAGTTGGATCGTAATTGCAATCATTATTATTATTGGAATACTCCTTTACAGTTGGGTTAAAGGTACCTATAACCACATGGTAACAGAGCAGGAGCATGTAAACAAACAATGGGGAGATGTGGAAAACGTTTACCAGCGCCGTGCTGACCTGATACCTAACCTGGTGGCAACAGTTAAGGGTTATGCTACACACGAAAAAGAAACACTTGAAGGCGTAATCAACGCCCGTGCAAAAGCAACGCAAACCACTATCGATGCAGGTAATCTTACGGCAGAGAAAATGGCTGCTTTTCAACAGGCACAAGACGGATTGAGTTCGGCTTTGGCAAAATTAATGGTAGTGGTTGAACGCTATCCTGATCTGAAGGCCAACCAAAACTTTCTGGAATTGCAGGCACAACTAGAAGGAACTGAGAACAGGATAACCGTTGAACGCAGAAAGTTTAATGAAGCCGCCAGAAAGTACAATACGTATATTAAATTATTCCCGAAAAATATTTTAGCAAACTTATTCGGCTTTGATGTCAAGCCTTATTTTGAAGCGCAAGAAGGGGCTGAAACAGCCCCGAAGGTGGAGTTTTAAACTTATTATCAATTATTAAAACTGCGTACAATGGGAACAACAGCGAGAAAGTTCTTTGCCAAAAGAGAAAAAGACGAAATACAGAAAGCCATTCTGAATGCCGAAATGGATACATCAGGTGAAATAAGAGTGCACATCGAATCTCAATGCCGCGGCGAGGTGCTTGACCGTGCGGCTTACCTGTTTAAAAAGATCGGCATGCATAAAACGGAATTGCGCAACGGAGTACTCGTTTATCTCGCTGTGGAATCACGCAAATTTGCCATCATAGGTGATAAAGGCATCAATGCTGAGGTTCCTGATGATTTCTGGAACCATATCAAAATAAAAATGGCAGAGCACTTTGCCAAGGATAATTTTGTAGATGGGCTGACCGAAGGTATTACGATGACGGGTAAGCAACTCAAAAAACATTTCCCCCGCCTTCTTAATGATATCAACGAATTATCCGATGAAATTTCTTTTGGGAAATAAATATCATGTACAAATAAATAACGAGCTGAATTTATGACGCGCAGATTAACCGGAAAACTACTCCTTCTCCTATTGGTCGTTACTTTTGCTTACCGTGTTTATGCTGATATTCCACCAAGACCTTCCCCTCCCCGTCTGGTGAACGACCTGGCCGATATTTTAACTGATCAGCAGGAAAATACTCTTGAACGAAAACTGGTTACCTTTAACGATACTACTTCTAATCAGATTACCGTTGTCACCGTTCCATCACTTGATGGGTACGACCCAAATATGTATGCGGTGGAGATTGGTCTGCAATGGCAGGTGGGACAAAAAGAGTTTGACAATGGAGTCGTTGTTCTGGTGAAACCCAAATATGGCAATGAAAGGGGACGTGTTGCTATACAGGCCGGCTATGGTCTGGAGCCGGTAATTACGGATATTGTCAGTAAAAGGATCATTGAAAACGAAATGATTCCCGAATTTAAAAACAACAATTATTACAAAGGGATTGATAGGGCTACTAACATCCTCATGAAACTGGCTTCAGGAGAAATATCTTCAAAAGACTATGTTAAGGGCGGTGGTGCAACGCCTTTTTTATCGGCACTTCCTTTTTTAATATTCATCATTATATTTTTCCTGATTCGTGCGAGCAATGCGCGATCTGCCAGTGTAGGCAAAAACATACCGTTCTGGACCGCCCTATGGCTGGGAAGCAGTATGGGTAGCTCTTCGGGAAACTGGAACAGTTTTTCGGGTGGCGGAGGATCAAGTTTTGGCGGTGGTAGTTTTGGTGGTTTTGGGGGAGGTAGTTTCGGTGGCGGTGGTGCCAGCGGGAGTTGGTGAGAAAACCAGGAATTGAGCTCCATATATCTAATAATCCAGATAAGTTATCAACATTGATAAATTACATGGCGCTGATATACAACGCCTTATAAGAGTTTTATATTTTTAATAACTAAAGAGTTTTTTATTTTGCCGGTAAAATGAATATTTTTGGCAATCGTAGTTTAACATTTTGTTAACACTATTTAGCGAGTAAACAACAATTTATAGATAATATTTACACGATGATCATAAGCGCTAGTGCTGTTAAAAACCATTTGAAATGCAAGCGGTTTTTACTATTAAGTGGTTTATTTACCTTTTTATTATTTACCCAACTTTCTTTCGGCCAAACAGCTGAGACAGAAGCAAACTTCGCTGTATGTAAGGCTTGTCATACCATTGGCGGCGGAAAACTTGTAGGGCCCGATCTTCAGGGTGTTACAGAAAGAAGAAGTGAAGCATGGATTATTAAATTTGTGCAGAATTCACAGGCTTTGATCGAAGCCGGTGATCAGGAGGCCATTCAGGTATTTGAGGAAAACAGTAAGATACCCATGCCACCGAATAACCTGACAGACGACCAGATAAAAGATATTCTGCTGTATATTGAAAGCGGAGGAAAAGTTGCCGCTTCGGAAGTTGTCGTGGTTGAAACAGATGAAACTGTTGCATCCCAGGAAACAGTTCAGGCAGAAACGCCTTCCAAATCAGTGTCAGGACGAAAAGACATACGCAACATGCAAATAACATTTTTCGTATTGCTTGTTTTGATGCTCATTTCTTTATTCGACCTTTTCGTAACTAAAAGACTCAAAGCAAAATGGATCCATTATATCATCATTCTAACGGCTCTTTACATTGGAGGTGAAGTAATCTTTGTTGAAGCCACAAGTTTGGGGAGACAGCAATATTACCAGCCTGATCAGCCGGTATGGTTCTCTCATAAGGTTCATGCCGGTCAAAACCAGATCGATTGCATGTATTGTCACTTTACTGCCGACAAGAGTATGCACGCCGGCATCCCGCCAGTTGCTGTGTGTATGAATTGCCACAACCAGGTGAAAAGCGGTAAAAATACAGGCGAATCAGAAATAGCAAAAGTTACAGAAGCATACAATAACAGAAAACCTATTGAATGGATCAAAGTGCATAACCTGCCAGACCATGTTTATTTCAATCATGCCCAGCATGTTGAAGTAGGCAAGGTTGATTGCGAAGAATGCCACGGTGTTGTGGAAGAAATGGATGAGATTGCTCAGGTGGAAGATTTGAGCATGGGATGGTGTATTGATTGCCATCGTACGAAAGAAGTGCAGTTTGTCAATAATAAATTTTACGAACAATACAGTAAAATGCACGAAAAACTCATCAGTGGCGAAATGAAAAAAGTTACTGTTGCCGACATGGGAGGCGAAGACTGCCAGAGATGTCATTATTAATAAATTAAACAGAATTATTACGACTCTGATCATTATACGTTATGGAAAAAAAATATTGGCAAAGTATTGAAGAATACAAGGAACAGAATAAGGGGACAGATATGAATAAAGAACCCTTTCCTGAATTCTCTATCGAAGGCTTAGATGAGTCAGAAATTAAAGGAAAATCCAGCCGGCGTGATTTCTTAAAAATGTTGGGGTTTTCAGTAAGTGCCGTGGCCTTGGTGTCCAGTTGCCAGACACCTGTCAGAAAGGCAATACCTTTCCTGACACAACCTGAGGAGCTGGTGCCCGGGATACCCAATTTTTATGCATCCACTTTTTTTGACGGAAATGATTATTGCAGCATCCTCGTTAAAACTCGTGAAAACCGGCCCATAAAAATCGAAGGTAATGATATGTCGCCCGTGTCACGCGGAGGAACAAGTGCCAGGGTGCAGGCATCCGTGCTTAACCTGTACGACGATGCCCGGCTGAAGAACCCGTACAAAGACGGTGCAGAAACCGATTGGGCTACCATCGATAAAGATGTGAAAGCAAACCTGGCAGCATTAAGCCAGAGTGGAAGAAAAGTTGTTTTGCTTACATCTACGATCATCAGCCCGTCAACAAAAAAGCTGATTGATGAATTCATCGCTACATATCCAAATATTGAATGGATTACTTACGACACATTAAGTTTTGAAGCTATACGTAAAGCACATGAATTGAATTTCGGCCAGGCAGTGATTCCTGAATATAATTTTGAAAAAGCAAAGGTGGTGGTAGGCTTTAGTGCCGATTATTTGGGTACATGGCTTGATCCGGTTGCTTTTTCCAAACAATTTTCCAAAAACAGGAAAATACTGAAGGGGAATACCGAAATGTCGCGGCTGTATCAATACGAAAGCCGGTTGTCGCTTACAGGTTCCAATGCTGATTACCGGTATGGCGTCAAACCATCAGATGAAGTAACCGTATTGCTCAACCTTTACAATGAGGTAGCAAAAGCTACAGGAATGAGCACTTACAGTGTTAACTCCTCCCCTGTTGATGTCTCCAAAACTGCCCTGGACCTTCTGGAAAATAAAGGCCACTCACTGGTTGTTTCCGGGACAAATAACCTGAATATCCAACTGATCGTAAATGCCATTAACAATATTCTTGGAAATTATGGCAGTACATTGTGCATTGACAAACCCATGAATCTGAAACAGGGTAGTGAGAGCGCCATGGCACGTATCGTTAACGAAATGAATGAGGGCAAAGTGGACGGATTATTACTTTATAATGTTAATCCTGTTTACGATTATCATAAGGCGAATGCATTTGCCGAAGGAATGAAGAAAGTAGACTTCACCTTATCATTTGCCGATACAAAGGATGAGACAGCGGAGCTTTGTCAATACATTGCTCCTGACAATAATTATCTTGAGTCGTGGAATGATGCAGAACCTGTTAAGGGTGAATTTAGCATTGTTCAGCCTGCAATAAGACCCATTTTTAACACACGTCAGTTTCAGGACTGCCTGATGAAATGGGCGGACATTTCAGGAGATTTTTCCGATTATCTGGAGAACAACTGGAAAGTAATATTAGGTGAAGATGGTTTTGTTTCTTCCTGGAACAAAGTCAAATACGACGGGGTGTATTCTTTGCCACAGGACGAGATGCAGGGAAACTCAGGATTTAGGGAACAAAAACTCTCGGATTCTGAAAGTGGCAATGGTCTTGAATTGGTACTTTACGAAAAAATAGCCATGGGCACGGGTAAATATGCCAACAATCCGTGGCTGCTCGAAATGCCCGATCCGATTACTACGGCTACGTGGGATAATTACGTTTGCGTGCCTGTTAAATATGCCGAACAAAATGGTTTGGTACATGAAAATGTTGTCACAATAAACGGTGCATTTGAATTACCGGTGCTTGTTCAGCCGGGACAGCCTGAAGGTACCATCTCCATAGCCCTGGGCTATGGAAGAACCGCAGTAGGAAAAGCCGGTAACGGTGTTGGAAAAAATGCCTTCCAACTGATGCATATTTCGGACGGTTATGCCGATGTGGCAGGAACCGAAGTGACCATGGAAAAAGTGGAGGGTAAAACCTACGAACTGGCATTAACTCAGATGCACCATACCATGGAGGGGCGCCCGATTGCACGTGAAACGACACTTCAGGAATACATTAAAAACCCATATGCGGGTAACGAAGAGCATTTAAAAGACGAAAAGAACAACGTTACCTTATATTCGAAAGTCGATTACGACGGCATTCAATGGGGAATGACCATCGACCTTACCAGTTGTACGGGATGTGGTAACTGCATCATTGCCTGCCAGGCTGAGAATAATGTGCCTGTGATCGGTAAAGATCAGGTCCGCCGTAGGAGGATCATGCACTGGATGCGTATCGACCGTTATTTTTCTGATGATATAGATAATCCGGTAGTATTTCATATGCCGGTAATGTGCCAGCACTGCGATAATGCCCCTTGCGAGAACGTATGTCCCGTTGCTGCGACAAACCACAGTGACGAAGGACTGAACCAGATGGCTTACAACCGGTGTATTGGCACAAGATACTGTATCAACAACTGTCCATACAAAGTCAGGCGTTTTAACTGGTATGAGTTTGCAAACAATAACAACTTCGACTACAACATGAACAGTGAGCTGGGCAAACTGGTGCTGAACCCTGATGTTATTGTACGTCAGCGGGGTGTCGTTGAAAAATGCTCCTTATGTGTCCAGCGGTTACAAGCCAAGAAACTGGAAGCAAAAAGGGAGAATCGTCCGCTCAGGGACGGGGAAGTGCAGACAGCATGTTCCCAATCGTGTCCGACAGACGCCATTCAGTTTGGTAACCTGAAAGATGAAAAAAGTGTTGTGGTGAGCAACAATAAGGAAGAACGAATGTATCATTTACTGGAGCGGTTGCACACCTTACCTTCAACCAGCTATTTAACTAAAATAGTAAACAAAGAGGCGTAGTTTTAATATTTGAGAAAGACTAAAAAAGAATACAATGTATAATACCAGAGTCAGAGGAGTTCTCATAAAAGGCAATAAATCCTTTGCGGATGTAAGCCGGGACATTATCAAACCTATGGATGACAAAACCCCTATGTGGTGGTGGGTGACAGCCTTCCTTGCCACAGGAGCCCTGTTCTGGGGCGTTTGGGGATTTTACAACACCATCTCTACCGGAATTGGCGAATGGGGACTGAATAACAATGTCGCCTGGGGCTGGGCCATCATCAACTTTGTTTGGTGGATAGGTATCGGCCATGCAGGCACGGCATTTTCTATCTTCCTGCTGATTTTACGGCAAAAATGGCGGACTTCCATCAACAGGGCTGCCGAAGCAATGACCATATTTGCTGTTATGGCTGCAGGCTTGTTTCCTCTGATACATATGGGACGCATCTGGGATGGATTTTTCATATTTCCTTACTGGAACACACGTGGCCCGCTGTGGGACAACTTTAACTCGCCCTTGTTCTGGGACGTGGTGGCTATCAGTACGTATCTGATGGCTTCGTTTGTATTTTGGTATATGGGCATGATCCCTGACTTTGCCACAATCAGAGAACGGACAACTTCAAAGATGAAGAAAAAAATCTACGGCATTCTCAGCTTCGGATGGATAGGCAACGCACGGGGATGGCTGCGTTTTGAAACAGCAGCACTGCTGTTAGGAGGTATGGCTGCCCCGCTGGTTGTATCGGTACACTCAATCGTGTCCATGGACTTTTCAGTATCGGTAGTTCCCGGGTGGCATACTACAATCTTTCCCCCTTACTTTGTGATCGGTGCTATTTTTTCCGGATTCGGCATGGTGCTGACGCTGATGATCATTTTAAGGAAGCTCTATAAGTTCAAAGATTATGTAACCGATGGCCACCTGGATGCTATTGCCCGAATCCTGACATTTATTTCCCTGATCATGGGAACGGCTTACCTTACGGAACTTTTTATGGCCTGGTATAGCGGCAACGAATACGAGCTATTTACCTTTATGAAAAACAGGGTGACCGGGGAATACACATTTGCCTATTGGACAATGCTGACATGTAACGCTTTTATACCGCAATTGTTTTGGTTCAAAAAGATTAGAAAAAACATCACCATTGTATTTATCATATCCATATTTATCAATATAGGTATGTGGTTTGAAAGGTATGTGATCGTAGTTACCTCATTATCAAAAGACTTTTTACCTGCTACATGGGCCACTTACGAGCCAACAATTACTGAAATAGCCATCTTTGTGGGAACCCTTGGATTGTTCCTCCTCGGCGTGCTGATGTTCTTCCGCTTTGTACCTACGGTAGCTATCAGTGAAGTAAAGAGTGTATTAAAAGAAACAACAACATTAAAATCATTTACCGATGAATAACAGAAATATTATCGGCATATACGACGATCAGGACGTTCTACTCAATGCACTGGACGAACTTCAGGAAAACGGTGTCAAGATAAAGGATGTCTATTCACCTATACCGTTGCATGGTGTTTTCGAAAGATTGCATTTGAAAACCAGGTTACCGTATGCAACTTTTATATATGGTGCTATAGGAGTTGTTAGCGTTTTCCTATTTCTCTACTGGACATCAGTAGTAAGCTATCCGCTAAAGTTTGGTGGAAAACCGCTGAACACGCTTTCATTTATCATCATTATGTTCGTGCTGACCATTTTTGTCGGGACACTATTTACTTTTCTGACTTATTTTATCCGAGAAAAAATGTTTCCCGGAAAACAGGTGGAACTTCCCATCCCCGAAACGACAAACGATAAATTTGCTGTATTGATCGAAAAAGAAGTTACCATGACTGAAGATGACCTGAAAAAAGTGAACAGTCTGCTGCAAAAAACAGGAGCTGTCGAAATAAAAGAAACTGAATAACTCGTTAAAATGAAAAAAAATAGATTGATTCGCCTGTCCGTTTTGGTTTTGATGCCTTTGTTATTGTTATCATGTGACAAGGATAAAAACAATACCGGTTATAATTATATGGGTTCGCAGGACATGTATTACTCGAAATTTTATAAAGCGTATTCGTCCAATCCCATATTTCGCGACAGCATGACCAACCAGTTACCTGTTGAAGGAACTGTTGCCAGGGGACATATGCCTTTTCCCTACCCGGGGGCGACGCTTGCCGAGCGGGCTGCTAACCAGGCACTGGCAGGTGTAAATGTAACCAATCCGCTGAAAGCGGATGCTGATATTCTGGCTAACGGAAAAGCACATTTTGAGATTTTCTGTATTGATTGCCATGGCAAAACAGGAAAAGGTGACGGCCACTTGTTTACCAGCGGGCTGTTTCCAGCAAAACCTACATCGCTCGTTGACACTTACGTTCAGGGAAAACCCGACGGCGAAATTTTCTATGTGACTACTTACGGGTCTATTTCTGGTTTGATGGGGCCGCACGGATCGCAGATACAACCTTACGACAGGTGGAGCATTGTTCACTACCTCAGAGAACTGGCAAAATAATATTATTTGACAACGATTAATTCAACATAAAATGGAAAAACAATTAAAAGTCAGCAGTGGATTTAAAACAGTGATGTATGTACTCATTGCTTTTGGCCTGATTACTGTCATCATTGGATTCGCCACCGGTGATCATGTAAGGACATGGGCAAATCTGTTGTTAAACAACTACTATTTTATGTCAGTGGCATTAGGAGCCTCTTTCTGGCTGGCTATACAAGCTATCACACAATCGGGATGGTCAGCCGGGTTTGTAAGAGTACCCCAGGCAATGAGTAATTACCTGATTGTCTCCTTTGTCTTGTGGTTTTTTATGTTTTTCGGTCTCCACGACCTTTACCACTGGACACACCACGATGCGGTAATGAACGACTCTATTTTATTACATAAAGAGCCATACCTGAACATACCCTTCTTTGCGATACGCTTTGTGCTTTTCTTCGGTTTATGGATATTTCTTACACAGCGCATTAAAAAACTTTCGCTCGCAGAGGATCAAATCGGTGGCCTCACAAATTTTAACAAAATAGAGTTTACCTCCAAAGTATTTATTTTTGTATTTGCGATCACGTTCTCTTTATTTGCCATTGACTGGCTGATGTCACTTGATGCGCATTGGTATAGTACGATTTACGCGGTTAAAAAATTCATTATGGCCTTTTACCATGGAGCGGTGGTTATCACGGCAATAGTGATTATTCTTAACAAACTGGGGTATTTCCCGTTTCTTAACAAAGAGCATCTTGGCGACTTTGGGCGTTACATTTTCATTTTAAGCATTATATGGGCCTATATCTGGTTATCGCAGTACCTATTGATATGGTATGCAAACATACCAGAAGAAACCGTTTATTATATTCCGAGGATTATGCAGGAATATAAAAACTTCTTCTACCTCGAACTCATTGTGAACTGGTTATTTCCGTTTTTATTTCTGATGTGGAACCGCATAGCTAAAAACCCGAATGCACTGCTTTTTGTAGCCATTGTTCTTATGGGAGGCCAGTGGATTGAATTATACATGTCCATCATGCCGGATACGGTATCCTCACATAACATTACTTATATAGAATTTGGGACTTTCTTTGGTTATCTGGCGTTGTTTGCTTTAGTAGTTGCCTGGTCGCTTTCGCGCATGCCGCTCGTAGCAAAGAACCACCCTTATCTTCCGGAAAGTATAGAACATCATTAACATTCATATAGATTATATAAAAGTCCTGTCATGCTGGCAGGACTTTTTTTATGTTTTATCGTGCATAATGGTTAACTTCGGTCATTCGTTAAAAACTGTCAATTGAAAAACAAATCGTTACTGCACCGGGTTATTCTGCAGGTAAATATATACAGTTTTGATGTGGTCATCGGCAGCATCATGATGGGGCTGTTTGCCGCAAGGATACTTGATGTACAGGATTCTATCTGGTGGTATTTTATTCTGGCACTGTCGGTTTGGGTGATGTACACAACTGATCATTTACTGGATGCTGTGAAAGGAAAAGAAAATTCCACTTTTGAGCGTCACACAATGCATTACCGGTACCGGAAAAAAATTATTCCCATATGGATTGTTGCTGCAGTTCTCGCGGGAATAATCGCTTTATACGAACTGGATTTAGAAATAGTTTACAACGGATTGCTCCTTGGGTTAGTTGTTGGTGCTTATTTTCTTTTTCTTTTTTACAACAGGCAAAGGCATCCATGGCTTTTACAAAAAGAACTTATCATTGCCTTTATTTATGTGGGGGGTATATGGCTGGCTCCTCTTGTATGGTATGCAACGGTGCCTCCGATAAGCATTTTGATGATCGTAGCCAATATGATACTTCTGGCCTGGACTGAAGGTGTCCTTGTTTCGTGGTTCGAGCAGAACGAGGATTTGTTGAATCACCATTCATCTTTCACAACTCTGTTTGGAAAAAGAGCGGCTAAAAGTTTTGTTCTTATTCTTCTTGTTTTAGCTGTTATAACAGCTATTTTCTGTTTGCTTTTTTGTCCGATAGTGATCACTCTTAAAGCGGCATTTGTCGTTCAAATACTTATGGCTTTTACACTTGCTATTTTGCTTCTTTTTCCTGTCCGTTTTCGTCAGAATCAATTGTACAGATATATCGGAGAAATCACCTTTTGGTTTCCTGGGTTGATTTTGTTGGTGTGATATCAGTGATAGTGAACTGATTTATTTTGTAACCAGTTGCAGATAAATTGCGTACTATCAAAAGAACTTCTTATTTTTGGGTTAAATTCAACAATTGATGCCTCTTTTCATTCACATCAGGTTACTTGACTTTATCGATGTTTTTCTCGTTGCTGTATTGCTATTTGTACTCTATCGTATGCTGAAAGGCACAAGGGCTATCGGTATTATCGTGGGGCTGGTTGGTTTGTTTATGTTCTGGAAGATCTTTGACGCACTCCATATGGAACTTCTTTCACAAATACTCGGAGCATTCATCAGTGTTGGCCTGGTAGCGCTCATCATCATCTTCCAGCCCGAAATCAGGCAGTTTTTGCTGGCTTTGGGCCGACCGAGGATTATCAATAAATATGGTGCCAGGCTTCCGTTCTTAACAGCTTTGTTTCACGAAAAGTATGAACTTGACCTGGAGGCTATTGTGTCGGCATGCCGACATATGTCAGAACACTATACAGGAGCATTAATTGTGCTGACAAGGCGTAATGAACTCTATAATTACCTGGGAACAGGGCAACTCGTTGAGGCTAAAGTCTCTTCTTCCCTGCTGGAAAATATTTTTTTTAAAAACAGCCCCTTGCATGATGGTGCTGTCATCATTACTGATAACCGAATCAAAGCGGCTTCCGTTATTTTGCCGATAACAAAAAAGAAAGTAACTAAACGGGCAGGACTACGCCATAGGGCAGCTATCGGAATTACTGAAACATCTGATGCCGTGGCTATTGTAGTTTCGGAAGAAACAGGCAGGATATCTTACAGCGTGGATGGAGAAATTGATTTTGATGTGGATGCTGCTGTACTTCAGATGAGGCTGAATATGGACATGGGCCTGAAGGGACAGGAAAAAGAATAATGTTCTCAAATCAGTTGTGTCCTAAACGATGAAAAAAGATTGCATTAAAATCATGAATGATTTATAGTTATCGGATACTATCGAAATGGGGAACTTCCACCTTTGAAAAAATGCGTAAATAAAAACAATACATGGAGCGTTAAAAAAAGAAAATCTGTTTGAGCGCAGCGAGATATTTTCTTTTAGTTGAATGTATTGATTTTTAGCAATTTTTTCAGCAGTGGCGACATTTTTTGCATCCTTTTTTTTGCTGTAGAAAAAAAGGATGAGCCAGCCCGGCTTGAGGGCATTACTAAATTATATTTATTTAGGACATTATTGTTCTCAAATCAAACTTCACTATAATCAGTAAG
>Ga0209013_10000488_pt1 | contig 35304 bp, 33 predicted proteins | sample Cruoilmetagenom2_FD_187291 | JGI IMG/M metagenome (GOLD analysis project Ga0209013, IMG submission 187291) | Oil polluted marine microbial communities from Coal Oil Point, Santa Barbara, California, USA - Sample 2 (SPAdes) (version 2) | ecosystem: Environmental > Aquatic > Marine > Oil seeps ...
TGAAGAACCTCGACCAGAGCCTCGACCTGGCGCTTTTCATTGTGCTCGTGCAGAGATCGGAGCCGCCCTCGCGCCGGCAGCCCGAGGTGGGAGAGCAACGTTTGAGCACGCCTCGTGTCCTCGGCGAGAATGAGGTCGACGTCGCCCAGCACCCGACCCGCCCGCGGCGACAGATCGTCCAGGGTGCCGATCGGGGTGGCGACGACCCACAGAATCCCGGAATGCTGATCGGAGTCAGATGAGATCGCCACACTGGTATGATACCAGCGTGCGGGCATTACGAATTTCTCTCATCCTTTTGGCTGTCAGTCATTTCACAGCATCCGAAGAGCCCGAGTGGCGGACCGTCGAAGAGGTTCTCGCGGTTGTTGGGAGTACTCCCATCCTCTATAGCGACGTCACGCTCGCAGCTCTCGTCCACCTCGTCGAGCCGGCGCCGACGGAACCTCTCGACGATTACAGATCGCGCCTGCTCAGCGCCCGCATCCGACTCGAGGTGGAGTTTCGCAACCTCGAGGATGGGGGCCTTTTATATCGCCTCGAACTCAACACCGCCACCTACCGCGACGCCATGATCGCGCGTGCCGGCGGCGAGGACGCTCTCGACACAAGCCTGCGACATGAAGGGCTCATGTGGCCCGATGTCGACGAACTCGTACTTCGGGTGGCGGCGGTCGATGCCTTTGTCGAACAGCGCCTCAGGCCTCGGATCTCCGTCACCATGGAGGAGATCGAGGCGGCCTACCAGGAGCTCCTGGTCAACGAGATCGCGGCCTCTGACGAAACAGTCCCCCAGCTATCCACTGTCCGTGACCATCTCCACACTCTCCTGGTCGAGCGCAAGCTCAACGACGAGATTGCAAGCTGGTTGGAACGAGCCGAAGAGAATCAGGAAGTGATGAGGTTCGGGCGCTGATCTCGCTGTCGATCGGGTATAACTCGGCGTAGATTGTTGCCGCGCTGAGGACGTCGGCAGTGTAGGTCCTGGTGTTCGCGAATGAGATGTTCATCAGATACAACGCATCCGTGCAGCCGGCGCCGCACTGCACTAACCACAGTTTCGCCTGCGCCTCTCCGGCGTTATATGCGGCAATCGCCGGTGCTCGTCGCCCACCGAATACCTTGGTGAGACGCGCCAACTCAACGGCGCCCAGCTCGAGATTGAGGCGGGAGTTGAAAAGATCATCACGCATGGGTTCGGGCGCTCCGACCCGCGCGGCCACGGCGACCGCGGTCGCCGGCATCAGCTGCACCAGCCCCCGCGCACCCACCACCGACAACGCATGAGGGTCCCAACGAGACTCCTCGCGAACCACCGCTGCAAGCAGTGACCAGTCGATCTTGGCTGCGGCCGCAGAAGACTGCACGAGCTTCGGTTCCGGACAGGGATAGAGGGCCCGGCGGATGCCCGGCGGCATCGCTCGCGTCGGCATCTCGGATCCGGCCTGCCGCCAGGCCCCATCGGCAACCCTGGTCGCTATGCGTGGAAACCCGAAGTCGAGAAATTGCGCGGCACTCCACGCCGACGCCACAACGTCACTTCGAGGAAATCCGGATGGATCCCAGCGTGCCCCTTCGCGCTCGAGCCCGATGTTCCAAAGCTCAGCGGCCAGCCCGGGCTCGAACTCGGGAATCCCGGTCCGCTGCGCCCAACCGAGCTCGGTCTCCACACGTTTCCGGATGCCTTCAAACACATCCTGATCCGGCTCAAGCGCGGCCCAGCGGCTTAAAGCCAGCCATCGAGAATGTCCCTCCGCACCGTGGACGCCGGCCTCGCTGCGCCGTCGCCAGTTCTCCACCTCGGGTTGCTCGAGCCTCGTCATCACGCCGCGAGCCCGGATGCCCCAGAACTCGTCAAGATCCCCGGCGGCGCGTTCGAGGTTCGCGAGAGCGGTCCCGGCATCGCCTTCGGATACTCTGATCTCCGCCGCCAGCACCAACGCCGGTGCCGCCCACGGTCGCCGGTCGATTCCTTCAAGTCGCAGCAGCGCCGATGCACTGTCCCCGCGTCGCAGGGCGTCTACCGCAAGCATCATTTCGCCCCGGGCGCGGAACGTCCGTGATTTCAAACGGCTGATGCCCCGCGCCGCCAGCTCTGGCTCACCCCGGCGCAGCCGGAGGCGCGCGAGGAACACTCGCCGTTCGTCGGTGGTCTTCAAACGCACTGCACGCTGAGCCGCCTCCACGGCGGCGTCCATTTCGCCGTTGAGCTCGGAGCAGCGCGCGATATGGACCTCCATCGTGGCTCGACGTTCCGTGGTTCGCGCTCGCGACAACGCCTTTTGATACCACCTCATCGCTTCCGACCACCGATCTCGGCGAAAGGCGCAGCGACCCCGCAAAAAGGCCAACTCATCTCTCAGGATCGATCTGTCTCGAAGGCCGTCCAGCTCTTCGAAGATGGGCGCCGCACGGTCGTACAGCGCGTGCCGGTACAGGGTTGTAGCTATCCGCCATCGTTCCAACGGTGTCAACGCCTCGAAAACCGACAGCGCCTCGGCCGCCCGCAACGCGGCCAGGTCGCGGGTCGATGCGGCCATGATCCTGTCCAGAGCCTGGCGGCCGTCATCCTCGTCGGATAACGCCAGCTCGAGGTCGAGACGCCGACGCAGACTGCGCGGTAAGCGCCGAGCCGCGGCCGCGACCGAGATCCTCCGCTCGGGTGTGATGCCGGCAGCAATGGCCGCGATCGCCACCTCAGTGGCGGCCTCACGGACCGGCCGCGGCGTGCCGCCGGCAAAGGCGGGCACAATCAGATCCAACGCCCTCTCCGGATCGACTTCTTGGATCAGGGTCGCGGTTCGCACATCCGCGAGCCGGCCGAGACCGCTGCTTCCTCCAGCCTCAATACCGGCAAGGAAGAGCTCTTCCGCCTTGAGGTCGCCCAATGTCCGGGCGGCATAGGCGGCAATCATCGCCTCATCCGCGCTCAGAGGTAGCTGGTCGGCCCGCCGCGAGGCGACCTCCACCACCTTCTCCCAATCGCCTGACCGCGCGAGATCGGCAAGGTTTGCTGATGCCGGTAGTGAAGACAGAAGGGTTACAACGAAAATCAGAGCTCTCATTACTCGTTTGCAACATATCCGACGCCAAAAATCATCCACCACAGGCGAGGCCCCCCGAAGGTCGTGACGCCGATGACATCGCAATCGTTCAGGCACCGGGAAATGAATCCGGAAAAAACGACCCACCAATTTACATGAGATCTACTGCAGAAACGGTATAATACGCGACCGCGATGCGGCATCGGCCGCTGCGGCGGGTTGAGACCGGCTCCTCCGCCTCAAACACCGCCGAATCGCGATGCCAGGAGGCACGAATGAGTGAGCAGCACGTCAAGGTTCTCATCATCGGCTCAGGCCCCGCAGGTCTCACGTCGGCAATCTACGCGGCACGGTCGGGTCTCGAACCCCTGGTGATCGAGGGCATGCAGCCCGGTGGTCAGCTCACGATCACCACCGAGGTCGAGAACTATCCCGGTTTCCCGGACGGCATCATGGGTCCGGAGCTGATGCAAATCACAAAGGCCCAGGCCGAACGTTTCGGCACCCGGTTCATTTTCGACCAGGTCACCGAGATCGGGTTGGATGCTCACCCATTCACCGCCCTCACCGAAAGCCACGGGGAAATCACCGCCGATGCCCTGATCGTTGCCACCGGCGCCTCGGCGAGGCTCCTCGGCCTGCCCTCCGAGAGCGAGCTCATGGGGCACGGAGTGTCGGCATGCGCGACCTGTGACGGATTCTTTTTCCGCGACAAGGAGCTTGTCGTCGTTGGTGGTGGAGACACCGCTCTCGAGGAGGCCATCTTCCTCACAAAGTTCGCAACCAAGGTGAGTGTGGTCCATCGCCGCGACGAGCTGCGCGCATCGAAGATCATGCAGCAGCGAGCCTTCGACAACCCGAAGATTCACTTCGAGTGGAACTCGGTCGTAGTTGAAATACTCGGCACCAAAGAGAACGGCGTTACCGGCGTTCGCCTCGAAGACACCCAGAGCGGTGAGGAGCGAGACTACCCCACCGACGGTGTATTCATAGCCATCGGTCACCAACCGAACACCGCCATCGTCGCCGGTAAGCTGGACATGGACGAGGTCGGCTACATCCGGACCGTTCCCGGCACGGCGCGCACCTCGGTGGACGGAGTGTGGGCATGCGGTGACGCCCAGGACGCCGTCTACCGCCAGGCGGTCACGGCGGCCGGCACGGGTTGCATGGCGGCGATCGAAACCGAACGATGGCTAGCCGAATATGGAATCGAATGATCGAATGGGGAATCCACCTGGGAAATACCAGGTTATGATATTTCGCTCACGGAGCACCCGTGAGCCACAGGAGGCACTATGATCTCGTTCTCGGAAAAAGCAGCTGAAAAGGTCCAGGAGTTTTCGGCCCAAATGCCCGAAGCCGACGGCAAGGACCTGCGCATCTTCATCCAGGGAGTCGGCTGTTCAGGCTTCTCCTACGGCTTCACCTTCGACGAAGAACGTGACGGCGATACCGTGGTCGAAGACGGCGACCTCAAGGTGTTGGTCGACGCCAACTCGGCGCCCCATCTAACGGGCTCGACCGTCGATTTTGTCGAGGACCAGCGCGGCGCCGGATTCATTGTTGACAACCCCAACGCTCCGGCCCCGTCCGAAGACTGCAGCTCGGGCGGATGTTCCGGTTGCGGCTGAGTCTTTGAACATCAGCCCGCACAGTGCCAAGCTCCTCGAGGTGATCCGCCTCGGTCACCCGACTCTGCGCGATGTGGCCGAGCCGGTGCCCGAGGATTGGTTTTCCAGCGCCCGCCTGATGGATCTCGGCCGCGATATGATCCGGACCATGATCGAGGAAAATGGCGTCGGTCTCGCTGCGCCCCAGGTGGCGGAGAGCCTTCGCCTCTTTGCTTACTGGGTGCCGGAGACCGAAGATGAGGCCGAAATCCCCCCGACGGTGCTCGTGAATCCGGAAATTCGCCCGATCGGAGAGGATTTCGAAGAGGGTTGGGAAGGGTGTCTCTCGATTCCCGGGCTCCGAGGTCTCGTGCCTCGTCACCGGCGTATCAAAGTCAAGGCGCGCCGTGTCGATGGCGAACCGGTGTCGCTGACAGCCGATGGGTTTCAGGCGCGGGTGATACAGCACGAGCACGACCATCTTGATGGAGTGGTCTTCCTCGATCGCATGACAAACATCCATTCTCTCGCGTTCGAACCGGAGTGGGAGCGCTATATTCTCGCGGATGAATCCGACGATCCGTGAGCACTCTGACCACCTCATCACACCGGATTCCGGCTGTGATCACGATCGCGGCGATCATCGCCGGCGCCATGCTCGGAACCTTCGAGATCGCCAACACCTCAATCGGATGGCACCTTGCCAGCGGCCGCTGGATCCTCGACCACGGCGCCTTCCTGCGCGCGGATCCCTTCTCCTTCACATCGGCCGGGACGCCGTGGATCGACCACGAGTGGCTGTTCCAGGTCGGGGCGGCAGCGGTGGAATCCGTCGGCGGCGCCGCAGCCCTGGGCGTGCTGCGAATGCTGACGGTGGCCGCGTTGGCGCTGCTCCTTCTCGTGATCTCTGTTCGATCCGGTCTGTCGCCTGCTGCCGCGTTGCTCCTGGCCATGCTCGCCGTCGCAGGCGCCAGATCGCGGTTTTTTCTCCGTCCGGAGCTGGTGACTCTGCTGATCGTTCCGCTGATCGTCTGGCTCTTTCTGACTCGTGGTGAACGTCGGTCACCGTCGTGGCTGATTCCGTTTGCCGCTCTGATGATCTTCGGCGCCAACGCCCACGGCGGCGTGTTGGTGGCGCCACTTTTGCTGGTGGGGATCTTTGTCGCCGAGACGGCACAATCGCTCATCACCCGGCGAATGAACCGTCCGCTCGTGGTCAGCGGCATCGCCGGCATCATCACCGCCGTCCTCGCCCTGCTCGTCAACCCCTACAGTTGGCACCTCCTCCTCGCACCCTTCCGGCTTGCGCAACTCGTCGACCAGCCCTACATCCCCAACCCCGAGTGGATTTCTCCGACCATGGCCCAGACACCTCTCCTCTACCTCGTGATCGCGGCCGGGTTGGTGCTCCTGATTCTTCGCGAACGACGATTCGATCGCTGGATCCTGTTCGTCATGGCGGCCGCCCTCGCCCTGCGCCACATTCGCAACGTCGGACTCTTCTTCGTGCTCCTGCCCATGGCCGTTGCACCGGCATTGGCCTCCTGGCGAGCGTTGGCGGCGTCCGGCGACCACCCCGACTCTGAGCAGCCACGGGCGAATCTGCTGGCGGCGGTTGCCGCCATTCTGCTCGCCGTGTCGATCGCGGCCGCACCGTGGCCGCGTTTCGGTTTCGGTTTTGCCGACGACTACTACCCGACGCGGGCGTGTTCATTTCTTGATGCGGAGGGGCTTCCCCCAACGCAGCTTTATAACGACGTTGGCTTCGGCGGATACCTCATCGGCCGGTACTTCCCACCGCGCCAGGTGTTCCAGGATGATCGCAACGAGATCCATGAAACCCTGCTGCGCGAAATATGGGAGATCTTCGAAACCAGCGATGTCGCCCAATGGTCTGCTCTTCTCGCCCGCTGGGACATCGATTCCGCCCTCGTCCGTTACCACTCGCCGATCCGGGTCACCAACCCCGATGGTGACGACCTCGGTGAACGCGGGTTTTCCGTCCTATGGTTCCCCAGTCGCACCTGGGCGCTGGTCTACTGGGATGAGATCGCCATGGTGTTGGTTCGCCGGGAAACCGTCCCGGGCGAACTCCTCGAACAGAATGAGTACCGCGTGATCCGGCCCGATGATCTCGATCACTTACGACAGATTCTGACCGCGGATGAGTCTCTCCGTCACGAGGCTGCCGACGAGCTGGCGCGTGCGCTCGATCACGCCCCAGCCGGGTGGAGAGCGCGCGAGATATCCACCATGGTTCAGTAATCGTCATATCGAAAGAGCCCGGTGCCGGGCGGCAAATGCCCGGTGTTTGAAAAGCTCTCCACGATCGTGCCGGGGACCTCGGGCAACCTCCGGAAACCTCCATCGTCGAAGTACAGGGCGGTCGCCTCCTCGGCAAGTGCAGCCGAGATCTCCGACTCGGCAACCGGACGCAGCACAACCTCGAACGGTGTGCCCAGGAAGTTCGCCAGCGGCGGCAGAAAAATCAGCTGCCACAGGGCGTCCCGCCGAACAAAGAAGGTCTTGTCGACTCCCTCCACCTGGCCGAATACCTCCTCGACCGCAGGTCGCGCGCCGTGATTGATCAGAAGCAGAGGCCGGTCGGCGGGTATCGCCGGCGCAACGTCTTGGAAGAGGCTGCAGAGCTCCCGGTGAACCTCGCCGTAACGCCGATAGTCGTCGATCTCGAGCTGCAGGGCCCGACCCTCGACCCACAGCACGATGACAGACGCAATCGCCACCACCACCGAGCACCCGCGCCGGCCGAGGGAATGCCAGCCGCGTGCCAACGATTTTTCGCCAAAGGCGAGGTTCGCAAAGGCCGCTGCAGCCATCCAAAAGCCCACCAGCGGCAGGTAGTTGTGTCGCAGTGGAGCAACCCGGAACGGGGCCGAAATGACGAGCGTCGCCAGCATCCAGACGATGGCCCATTGGGCAAAGCCGTTCCTCGAATACCACGCCGCGAGGATCGCACCAATAACCACGATCGCGGCCAGCCCACATGCCGTTCCTGGACCGAGGCTGACGCTGCCGAGACCCAGGAAATTCAGCACGGTCTGGCTCGTTTTTGCTGCCGCCGCAAATAGACTGAAATCCGCGTAGTGGGCGGGCGAAGAGGATCCCGTAATTGCGGGACCAAGGAAGAAAACGGCCAGATAGGCGCCGAGAGCCGCCCACAGAAGCCACAGCCGCCGGACCGCGGAACCCTGTGCGAAGCCCTTCACCAACACCAGGAACCCGGTTGCGATCAGGGGTAGAAGCACCCAGCTCTCCTTGGCCCCGGCCCCGAGGAGGGCCATCACCAGGAAGGCCGAAAATCGGCCCCGCCGAGACGAATCCCGATCGTGGTCGAGCAGCAACAGCGCCGCCAACCAGAAGAACAGCAGGATGGTATCCGGCCGGCTCGAGGCCCACAGCACGGCCTCGCTGTGCAGAGGCGAGAGGGCAAACGCCGCCGCGGCGACGGCGGCCGCCAACCACCGGAGGTGCCGGGCCATGAGCGTGTACAACAGCAGGACGTTGACGAGGTGGATGGCGATATTCGTGAGCATGTACCCGGGAGCGAAATCGCCGAAGATCAGGTAGTCGAACAAGAAGGTCCATTTCACCAGCGGCCTGAAGAAGCTGTTGATCAGCTCGAAGCTGGCAAGCGGATCGGCTAGAAGCCCGTATGAGGCGTCAAGCCACTCGAAATCGTCTCCTCCGAGAAAGACGTCGTATGCGGGCGCGAACGCCGCGACCACGATCACGGCCAACGCCAACCACACCCACCAGGCCCGCATATCTCACAACCTCGCCATGCGACGGGGTGAAGACCGGGGGCCGCACCGACGCAGACAGAGGAGCAACCTGGCTGCCGGCATCGGGGTCAGTACCTCTTGCGGACGATGAAGTGCGGGCGGTGTTTGACCTCGGAGTAAATGCGCGCGATATATTCGCCGAGCAGGCCGATGAGGAAGAACTGGACCGAGGACGAGAAGAGAATCACCGTCATGATCGAGGACCACATCGGCACCGCCAAGTCGGTGAAGAACTTGATGAAAAAGATCGCCGCAATCCCAACCAGACCGGCCATCGCCAACAAAATTGCCACCGCAAAGGCCAGACGCAGGGGTAGGGCCGAAAACCCCAGGAGACCGTCGAGCGCAAGCTCGGTCAGACCCGCCAGCCCCACCCGTGACGAACCGTCAGAACGAGCCCGGCGCGGTACACCCAATCCCTCCTGACGAAATCCCACCCATGCGCGAAGCCCCGGGAAGTACCGATTGTGCTCGGGCAAACGCTGAATTTCATCAACCACCCGCCGGTCGATGAGCCCGAAGTTTCCCGCAGAAGGCGGCACCTCGATCGGCGTAATTGATGAGAACAACCGATGGTACATTCGGAAGAGCAGGCGCAGGGGTAACCGCTCCTTGCGGCTGGTTCGGGTGGCGTAGATCACATCCGCCCCGTCCTTCCACCTCGCCACCATCTCCGCAATTGCAGTCGGGTCGTCCTGCATGTCGGTGTCCATGAGAATCACGGCGTCACCCGTCGCGTGCTCGATCCCGGCGGTCACCGCAGCCTGGTGACCGAAGTTACGGGCGAGGTCGAGGATCACGATGGGAACCCGGCCGCTGAACTCGTTCTTGAGTTCCCGCATGACCTCAAGGGAACCATCTCGGCTGCCGTCGTTGACAAAGACCACATCGAGCTCCATTTCGAGGGGCTCCACACATTCAACCAGCTCCCGGAAAAAGACGCGGAGAATCTCCGCCTCGTTGTAGACCGGCAGGACGAGAGACAGCTTCATCGAGCCCTGCCCCTGGTCCAGACGCCGCAAAGGGTGGTACCGAAGGGGATTGGGACCAGTGATCGCAGCTGCACCTCGAGCCGACCGGCAAACACCAGCAGGGAATTCACCGGCAGCGGCACCTCGATGAAATCGCTGTGATCGTCGGCCAGCCGTCGCCGCCGCATCATCGTCCGAAAGCTCCACACCACGGGATACATCCAAGAAAAACTATACTCCAAACGCTCCAATGCCCAGCTCGCGTCAAAGACACCGGCCAACATTTTTCGGGTGTACCTGCGGTGATGGCCGTGCATCTCGTCCCAATAGCTCCACAGCTCAGGACGCGCCGGCACCATGACCAGGACCTTTCCTCCCGGGCGCAGCACCCTGGCCATCTCGCTGACCAGCGGGGCGGTTTCCGAGATATGTTCGAGAACATCGAGCAGGATGATCGCGTCAAATACTCCGTCGGCAAAGGGCAGACCTTCAAGCGCATCGGCGCGGATTGTGGTGAGGTCTCGACAGTAGCCCAGGGCCTTGAAATCGATTTCAAGCCCGATGGCCTGCCCACAACGATGGCGGACTGCGCGCAGGTTGGCGCCGGTTCCGCTCCCGATCTCCAGCACCCGCGAGCAGCCGTCGAGGGTCGGGCCGAGAAGCCGCAGGAGATTGTCGCGCCGCACACGATGCCACCAGTAGAAACGCTCCTTGTATGCGAGATCGTCGATCAGATGGGGCTCCATGAGACCCCCGCCATCAGTGGGTCGATTCACCTCAGCCCCGGCGCCTTTCCACGGAGCCTCACTGATCCCTGATTTTCTTGTATGCCACGATCGTGCACGCGGAGGAATCGATTCCGTATGGGTTGCCCATGAGATCCAACGGAACCTCCCGGATGAGACCGGCTGTGATGACATCGTCCCAACCTTTGGCACAGTGCCCGTTGCGTCTGGAGTAGGCGGCCAGCACAGCCTCGAGGGCCTTTCTGTCCTTGGTCGCCACCGCATCATAGAGATGGCTGACCGACATCGCACGGTCGTACTCATCCTCGGCGTCGTCAATCGCAGCTCTCCAGTAATCGATCGAGTCGTCGATGGACCACGCCCTTTCCTTGTCCCGCCACACCCCGACCATGCGTTTGATTCGGGCCGGGGCGCCGGGACGCACAGCCGCAATCTCGGCATAGTGCAACGCCGCCTCTTGGTCTTGGAAACGCATGAAAAAATCCCACGCCGCAGCCTCCGCCAATTGCCAGCTTTCCGGAAGATTTTCGAGGCCCTTGTCAAAGAGCCGACGCACCGCCCTTTTCAGCTGCGCCTGATCACCGCCGGTCTGGATCTCCATGATCAGGGCCCCGATCCGGTAGGCATCGAAATAGAGAGGATCGAGATCGGTGATGAGGTTGTAGGTCGTCTCGAGATACAGGAATCGTTCATGGGGTCGGAACATCGAGTAATACTGGATCGACCACAGGTAGAGGACGTCGGCCGCGAGGCCGGAATTGCCGAGGCTCATGATCTTGAGCATCTCCGGCGACGGCAGGTAGAGCAGCTCCCGACCGAGTGGATCCTCCTTCGGAATCCTGCCGAGCTCCACCTCGGACCCGACCGCGATCCCGAGCAGTACCACGATGATCACGAGCGGAATGAATTTCCGAATCACTTCAGATCCTTGGTTTGAAAGCGAAGAGCTGCAAGGAACAGCAACACCCCGACAAACGCCGCTGCGTAAACAACGGCCCACCCGACCGCGGCGGGTTGGATCGAGAGATCATGTACGACCTCGGTTTGAAAATTAAAACGGTCCAGGTTTGGAACCAGGTAATACACCGTCGTGATCATCGCCCGGGTGAAGGCGCTGGGCAACTGCCTCGTCAGCATCCACAGATCGGCGGACGTGTGCCCCACAACGAACATCGCCAGGGTCATCAGCGAGCCCAGAATCGGACGTGTGAGGACTGCAAAGAGGGTGGCAAATGCCGCCAGGACCAACATCTCCAACATTGTCATGGCGGCTGCAAAAATCAGCATCGGATCGAACTGACCGGTGTAGATCAGCACCATGACCACCAATACGACGGTTATCAGGAGGAGGTTGGCGGCGACGATCGCCACCAGCCCAACGTAATTACCGACAATGAACTGCCATCTTCGCACCGGTTTGGAGAGGATGTTGAAGACCGTGCGGTTGTCGACCTCGCGACTGATCAGCAGCATGCTCATCATGACCGCAATCAGCATCGAGAAGAACTGCATCGCGGCCAGCCCGATGTCCTTGACGATCTTCGCCTCGTCGCCGACGGTGAGCATGCCGAAGAGCTTCGTGCTGATCACCATGACGATCGCAAAGCCGATGAAGAGATACAGGATTCGATCCCGGATGGCCTCGCGAAAGGTGTTGACTGCGATGGCTCGAATCGCCCTCATTGATCAGCCCCCTCGCCGTGGGTCATGAGTACGTCCTCGAGAGTCGCCCGCACCGGGTTCATGCTCACGATCCGCGCCCCGCGGTCGGCGAGCTCCCCCATCAACGCCTCGCGATCTCCGGCCGACACCCGGACCCACGCCTCACCGCTGCCGACGTGATGGGCGAGCAACCGGGTCGAGAGATCCTCCGGCATCGCACCGGCAAAGGTCACCTCGTACCGATCCGCCTCACGAGATACCAGATCACCAACGGTTCCGATGGCCCGGACCCTGCCGTCGACGACGATCGCCACCCGGTCGCAGAGGGTTTCCACGTCCGGAATGATGTGTGAGGAGAAGAAGATCGTGACCCCCGCTGCGGCCTGGCGCAGGATGATGTCGCGCACGTCGCGCCGCCCGATCGGATCGAGGCCGCTCATCGGCTCGTCGAGAATCAACAGCTCCGGATCGCCAAGCAGGGCCTGACCGAGTGCCACGCGCTGCAGCATTCCCTTGGAATATGTGCCCATCTTTCGGTCGCCGCTTCCCTTCATACCGACATCATCGAGAATGTGCGAAATGCGATCCTCTTGCTCCGACCGCTCGACCCCCAACAGCTCGGCACAGAAACGGAGAAACTCGCGCCCCGTGAGATGGCGGTAGACGTATGGGCTTTCGGTCATGAACCCGATCCTGCGTTTGGCCTCGAGCGACGTCTGAGGAAAGCCGCACACGGAAATCGTGCCCGAATCGGGGAAGATGAGCTCCGTGATCGCCTTGATCGTGGTCGTCTTCCCGGCCCCGTTCGGACCCAGGAAACCGAATATCTCGCCTCGCCGAACATCGAAGCTGAGGCCCTTGAGGACCTCGATCGGCTTTTCGAAAAGCCCGGGGTGAAAGGTCTTTCGAAGATCCTGGACGCTGAGTTTGACATCCGCCACTGGTCCCTCCTCACAACTCTCGGCAGTCCCAACATGATTATAGCGAAGGGTTTTTTTCGGTGGAACGCTGTCCCCTGTGTGACGAACCGGATCAACGGCAGAGCTTCGTGTCATAATGGAGGGTGGAGCTTGGTCTGAGCCACCCTCACCGAGCGGATGTATTGGCCAATATGTCTGTCTCGGCGAAACGGCTCATCTCCGGCCGAAAGGAGGATCCGCATGTCCGAGTTCGCGCCGATGGACATTCTCGGCCAGAAGTTTTCGAAACGATTTCAGGGCTACTCTCAAATCGAGGTGCACGAGTACCTCACTGAGCTCGCACGCGTCATCGAGGGCCTGCTCCGAGAGCGCGGCGAGTTGAGGCAGCGGGTTCACCACATAGAGCAGGAGCTCAATGCATTTCGCGAACGCGAAACGGCGCTCAAGGAGGCGTTGGTAGCGGCGCAACGATCCGCCGAGACGACCATCGAGGTGGCCAGGGCCGAGGGCCAGCGCATCGTCGATGAGGGCCACAACCTGGCTGACCGTCTCATGATCGAGGCCAACGATCGGGCGCAAAACATCGAAAAGGTGATCGGCGATCTCCGCAACCGTCGTCGCGAGGTTCGCGCCGAGCTCAACCGCATCGTGGAACTCGTAGAGGGCCTGATCCAGGATGACAAGCGTCGAGAGCACGAGGAACGATCCACCCCGCAGCTCGCGTCGTTTCAGCGCCGCACACGGGAAAGCACCGAGAACCAGGGATGAGCCTCCTCGTCCGCGGCGCCCACCAGGTGGTCACGCCCCTCGGACGTGCCGCACGACGTGGTGGCGAGCTAGTAAAGCTCGATATTCGCCCGCGGGCTGTGGTGCGGTGCGAGGGCGGGCGGATCACCTTTGTCGGTGAAGAACCGGAGCATAACCGTCTCTTTGGTGAGGCCGACGAGACCCTCGATGCCGCCGGCGGTTGTGTCCTTCCGGGTTTCGTCGACCCCCACACCCACCCCGTGTGGGCCGGATCGCGGGAGGATGAGTTCGACCGTCGTCTGCGCGGTGAAACCTATATGGACATCGCGCGCTCCGGCGGCGGCATCAACGCCACCGTCCGCGCCACGCGAGCTTCGTCCTCGAAGGAGCTTCTCGCCGGCACCCTGGCTCGCCTTGACAGCTTCCTAACGTACGGCACCACGACCATCGAGGCAAAGTCGGGATACGGCCTCGACCTCGAAACCGAGGTCCGGATGCTCGAGGTCATCCGCGACGCCGATCGCCTGCATCCCGTCGATCTCCATTCGACCTGCCTCGCGGCGCACGAGGTGCCGCCCGAGTATCGCGAGGATCCCGAAACCTGGGTGCGGTTGTTGATCGAAGAGATCCATCCTGAAATCGCCCGCCTCGGCCTCGCCGAGGCCGTGGATGTTTTTTGCGAGACGGGGGTGTTTGATCTCGAGCAGACCAGATCGCTGCTCGCCGATGCCGCCGATTTTGGATGGCGGATCCACCTCCACGCCGACGAGCTGACCCCGCTCGGCGGCGCTGAGCTGGCTGTCGAGCTCGACGCCCTGTCGGCCGACCATCTGATGTGCGTCACCGCGGCCGGAATCGCCGCGCTCGCCGACTCGGACACCGCCGCGGTTCTGCTCCCCGGGACATCGTTCTTTCTCCGCTCACGCTATGCCCCGGCCCGGGATCTCATCGACGCCGGTTGTGCGGTCGCGGTCGCAACCGACTGCAACCCCGGGTCCTCACCCACCGAGTCGATGCCGGCGATTCTCGCCCTGGCGTGCCTTGGCATGGGGATGGAAGTCGCCGAAGCCATCACCGCCGCCACTCTCAACGCCGCGGCGGCCATCGGCCGTGCCGATGAGCTGGGCTCGATCGAGGTCGGCAAGCGCGCCGACCTCATGGTTCTCCGCGCCCCCACTTACCACCATCTGGTGTACCACTACGGCATCAACCCGGTACGCGACGTGATCAAGGGCGGCTATGTGGTGGTCAGGGACGGTCGGAGGGTGGCGTAGCCAGCCTGTCGGAAATCAGGTGACCTCGACCCGGAGCCGCCGGATGGAGAGTGCGATTCCGCTCTCCTCATCGGCCTCGACCAATGCTCCCCGCATCTCGACGCCCCGTTTGGCGGGCTCGAAGGGCCTGGGAGTGTTGAAGAGGAACCGTTCGAGGACCTTCTCCGGCCGCATGCCGATGATCGACTCGTACGGTCCGGTCATACCGACGTCGGTTTGCAGGGCGGTGCCTTTCGGGAGAATGCGTTCATCCGCGGTCGGAACGTGGGTGTGGGTACCGAGCACCGCCGTTACTCGACCATCGAGATACCAGCCCATGGCCTGCTTCTCCGATGTGGCCTCGGCATGCATGTCGACCAGAATCACGCGCACCTCCGGGTGGGCGGCGCGGATTTCCTCGAGCACCTCATCGGCGCGCCGGAAGGCGTTGTCGATCGGCGGCATCATGGCCTGCCCCTGGAGGTTGATCACCGCCACGGGAACGCCCGAGGCCGTCTCCTCGACGCACCACCCCCGGCCCGGGTTGCCGTCGGGGTAGTTCGCCGGCCGCAACAAGGTTGGGTGGGCGTCGAGGAGGGGCACGCCCTCCTTCTTATCCCACACATGATTGCCGGTGGTCCAAACATGAACGGGAAGCGAATCGAGCTCCTCGAGCACCTTGATCGTGATCCCGAAACCACCGGCGGCATTTTCGACATTGACGACCACGAAGTCGACCTTTTCGCGGTCAACGACCGGCTCGAGATGGCTCCGAAGAGCGCGCCGGCCGGCCGACCCCATCACGTCGCCGACGAAGAGCAATCTGATCAACGAGCGTACTCCACGGCTCGGGTCTCGCGGATCACCGTCACCTTGATCTGACCCGGGTAGGTGAGCTCCGACTCCACCTTCTTGGCAAGGTCACGGGCAAGCCAGATGGCGTCCTCGTCGGAAATCCGTCCCGACTCGACGACGATTCGCAGCTCGCGGCCGGCCTGAATCGCGAACGCCTTTTCGACGCCCTTGAAGTCGGTGGCCATGCTTTCGAGCTTTTCGAGACGCTTGATGTAGTTTTCCAGGATCTCGCGACGAGCGCCGGGCCGAGCCGCCGACAACGCATCGGCGGCAGTCACAAGCACCGCTTCGACCGAGTGCGGGTCGTAGTCGCCGTGGTGACACTCCATGGCATGAATCACCGCGTCTGTTTCGCCGTGCTTGCGCAGCAGCTCGCGGCCAAGCTCGAGATGGGTGCCGTCCATCTCACGGTCCACCGCCTTGCCGATGTCATGCAGCAACCCGGCTCTCTTTGCGACCGCGGCGTCGGCGCCGAGCTCCGCCGCCATATGGTGGCTGAGCCACGAGACCTCCATCGAGTGCTTGAGGGCATTTTGGCCGTATGAGGAACGGAACTGCAGTCGTCCCAAGAGCTTGTGAAGCTCGGGGTGGATATCCGGAATCCCGACCTCGAGCGCGGCCGCCTCACCGTCGGCCAGCAGCTTTTCGTCCATTTCTCCCTGAACCTTGGCCACCAGCTCCTCGATGCGGCCGGGATGGATGCGTCCGTCCTGGATCAATTTGGCCAACGCCAGCCGCGCGATTTCGCGTCGAACCGGCTCGAAACACGAGAGGATCACCGCTTCCGGCGTGTCGTCGACGATGAGATCGACGCCGGTAGCCTGTTCGAACGCACGGATGTTGCGGCCCTCTCGACCGATGATTCGACCCTTCATCTCGTCGGACGGCAAGTCGACGACCGACACCGTGCTCTCGACGACATGCTCGGACGCAATCCGCTGGATGGCCATCGAGATCACGCGGCGGGCTTTTTCCTTGGCCTTTTCGGTCGTCTCGTCCTCGATTCGTTTGACGAGGTTGGCCGCGTCCATGCGCGCCTCGTTCTCCATCGACCGAAGGAGCTCGGCCTTGGCCTGGTCGATCGTGAGACCCGCGATCTGCTCGAGGCGTACGCGCTGCTCCGAAACCGCAGCTTCGAGCTCTTCTTCATGGGCGCCGAGCCGACCCTCGCGCTCATGGATCTCCGTTTCCAGAATCTCGATCGCCTGCGCGCGCTCGGTCAGGGATTCGATCTGACCATTGATCTCGGTCTCTCGTTCCCCGAGCCTACTCTCGAGATCGATCAACTCCATCCTCACATCACGAGTCTCCCGCTCGAACTCAGTTCGGGCCGCGAGCAGGCGTTCCCGCGCGAGGATTTCGGCGTCTTTTGCGATCCGCTGTCCCTCGTTCTCAGCCGCTGCGGCGATGCGCCGCGCCTCGGCCTCTGCGTTGGCAATCAGCCGGGCCGCTGCGCTGCGAGAGCGCCTCCAAAGGGCCCACTCGACCACAAGAGCAATGAGAGCGAGCAGCAGCAGACCCGCCGCTGCTACCGGTAGTAGTTCCACGATGCACCCCCTTGTCAAGGAGCGATCAGTGCAACCGGCGTCAAGCTGAAGCGAGCCGTGATCTCAAGAGGATAAAGTGGAGGTCCCCGCGTCGGCCGTGTGAGCAAGCCTATTTGAACCTGCGAAACCACAGGTGGGTGCCTGTCCCCCGCCCATCTCCCGCCTTGCGGCAGGCATCAGAACGAAGGAACCCGGCTACCCCTCAAATAGGTGTTGGTTCAACGATAGTTTCACTCATCACCAACCGCGTAGGGACCTCCGAGTTCTCATTTTTTCTCCCCGGTCGTACCGGGCTCCATGGCCTCTTCGATCGTTGTCACGAGACGTTTGGCCTGCTTCTCCAATCTCTTCTGCCGACTGTCCTGATCCGTTTCACGTTCTTGAAACAATTCGTCAGCTATATTCAAAGCGGTCAAGACTGCGATCTTGACCGTATCTACACTCGAGCTTCGATCAGCTACCTCGCGCATCCGGAAGTCGACGAACCGCGCGATCTCTTGCACCCGCGCCTCATCGCCATCCGCACGCAGGCCGAGCCGCTGGCCGAAGATCTCGACAGTGGCCCGGACCGTGGTCATCAGATAGTTCCTCCCACGTCGAGTATACAGCATCACAATAAGAAATCATCTCCGCTCCGGAACCGGTAGACTCGAAGGGTCATCGTGACTCGACCACCCATATTCCGCAGCCGCCGGGCCCGCCGATCGTGAGGGAAAATTTCCCTGCGGGAGGGCTGCGTACGCCCGCATTGACGACCCGGGGTCGCTGGTGGATCAGCGCACCGTTCGTTGTCGTCGTCGCATTGTACGTGCTGCCACTCGCCGGCTCACCCCCCGCCACCAATCCCAACGAGGTCGCCCGGATCGAGCTCGCCGCCGCACTCGCGACCAACGCCGGCGTCGACATCGAGTCCGCCGCTTGGGTCTATGGCTTGTCGGAAGATGTCGCGCGCCGCGACGGACATATTTACTCGGACAAGGCCCCGGGGCTGTCTTTTCTCGCTGCACCAATCGTGCTCGTGGTCGATGCGCTCCTGCCCTCCGAGCCGGGCTCTGATCTCCCCGTCTACTGGCCGTTGCGGCACCTGCTGACCCTACTCCTGGTCGCCCTACCGACCGCCGCTTTGGCATTCCTGATCGCCACCTGCGTACCGGAGGGCGGCCCGCTCCGGGCCCCCGCCATGGTCGCCGCGCTCGCAACACCGCTGTGGACCTACGCCACTGTGTTTTTCGGCCACGCCACCGCAGCGGTGCTGGTCACCATCGCCTGGGTTCTGCTGCTTCGCCCCGGCAGCGCCGATAGGCCGCCCCACCGCCTGGCCGCCGTGGCGGGCGGTGTGGCGGCCGGGTTCGCCGTGACTGTCGAGTACCCGACCGCGCTCCTCGTCGGAGTGGTTTTCGCCGCGTTGGCCGCCCGCCGAACCCCGCTGACGACCCTTGGCTGGGCGGTGGCCGGCGCCCTCATCGGCCTCCTGCCAGCGTTGGCGTACCACCAGCTCGCCTTCGGTGCGCCGTGGCTCACCGGCTACGCCTTCAAGGCGCAAAGCCAGTTCCAGGCCATCCACGCCCACGGTCTGCTCGGCGTCTCATGGCCAAGCCTGGAGGCGCTGTGGGGGGTTCTCTTCAGTGCCCGGCGCGGGCTTTTCTACTTCAGCCCCGTCCTCCTCCTGGCGCCGCTCGGCCTGTGGCGCATGGCACGCGGTAGCGGTCTCAGGGACGTCGGCCCTCTGGCGGCAGGAATTACCCTCTACGTGCTCTTCGCGGCCGGTTTTGTCGACTGGGAGGCGGGGTGGTGCGCGGCCGCCCGCCATCTGGTGCCGGTCGTGCCGCTGCTCGCGATTCCGGCCCTCGATGCCCTCGTGAACTTCGACGGCGGGTGGTTGTGGAAGGTTGTTGCCGCCGTTCTCGTCGCGCTGTCCGGCGTCAACGCCGCTCTTTCAATCGCCCTGACCCCGTTCTTCCCGCCCCAGTTCGACGTTCCTTTGGCACAGCTCGTGCTGCCATCACTCGCGGACGGCGCCGGCCTCCACAACATCATCAGCGCAGCCATTGGGGTACCCGTGATTGCCGTCGTGATCTCGATCGTCGTCATCACCGTCGCCACCCTCGGCTGGGCGTCCTCACGCGTCTTGCGGATGCCGCGCCGGTGGGTGGCCGCGGTCTTCGCGGCAACACTCGCCGCTCAGCTCCTCTGGCTGGGTTGGCAGGGCGCCGGCGCCAGCGCCGACGTCGAGCTCATGCGGGCCCAGGTGCTGAGACGGCTGGGCGAGGGCGAGGTGGCGGACAGGATCGAGAGCTCGGTCATCTCGACCACGACGTCCAGTCGCGATTAACCTGCCTTGGCGAGGGCGCCGTCAATTTGTTTCAGCACCTTCTCCAGCCGCTTGCCGAGCTCGTCGCGCTGCTTTTCCAGCTTGGCCATGCGTTCGCCGGCCTCGGTATCGGATTCGATACGGCTCTGGAGATCGGCCACCCGGGTTTCGAGCTCCATCCCGTGCTTACGGGATGTGGTGTAGGCCTCCACGAGTTCTTCGATCCTCGACTCGAGCTGTCTCAGGACTGCATCCATCGCCATTTCCTTCCCTCTCCCCTCTCAAGCCAGAGCCACGCCAAGCCTCTCGACAAGACCCCGGCGGAGGCGTTCGTGAGCTTCGTTGACCTCATCCTGGGTCAGGGACCTGTCGGCATGCCTGTAAACCAATCGCAGGGTCGTACGCACCGCTCCGGCAGGCATAGAATCGTCCCGGTAGCGGACGACCAGGCTCACGTCCTCCACCCGCTCGGACGCGAGATCGCCGGCCGCGGCTGCAAGCTCGGCATAGCTGAGGTTCGCCGGGTGCTCGACCGTGACATCCACCACCACCGGCGGGTGGCGGTGCAGGGGCCGGAACTTCGACAACGGGGGTTCGCTCGCCCTTTCGAGGTCGAGCTCGGCAACCGCCGTCTCGTGGCGGAGCTCCCGGCGCCCGGCAAGCTCGCGCGACAGGATTCCGGCATAACCGATCGTCGCGCCGTCGGCGGTCTGAAGCACAGCGCCCGCACCCGGATCCAACCACGGCGACCCTCCACACTTCCAGGAAACGTCCGGCAGGCCAATCCTCACAACCAGATCATCGACGATGCCCTTGAGGCGTACGAAGCGTTCCTCGCGCCCTTTGGCCTCATCGGCGAGCAGCACACCGATCCGCTCCCATTCCCGCGGCCGTTGATCGACCAGGCTGAACACCCGGCCCTGCTCGAAAAGCGCAAGCGTTCGCTGGCCCTGGTTGAAGTTCGCATTGGCTGCACCCAGCAAGCCCGGAAGCAGCGACCGCCGCATCACCGCCTGAGTTTGTGCCAACGGGTTGTCGAGCGGGAGCGACAATCCCGGACACAGCGGCAGCGTCGCAACCATCTCGTCGGTCTCCGGGTCAATAAAGCTCCAGGTCATGACCTCGACCAAGGCTGCCGAGACGGCGGCATCGCGGGCGCGGTCGATGAGTTCCCAGTTGGGGTTCCTTCGGCCGGGGTTGGTCGGCAGGATCGGCAGCTCGGAGGGAATCGCGTCATAGCCAATGTGGCGGATCACCTCCTCATAGAGATCCGGCACGCGCTCGATGTCGACTCGCCATGGGGGCGCCGTCACCCGCACCACGTCTCCCGCACGCTCGGGAGCGAACCCGAGCCCCTCGAAGATCTCGACGGCGCGCTCGCCCGCAATCTCGAGACCTGCGAACGCCGACAGCGCGGCGATCGACAGCTCCATTTGCTGCGCCTGGAATGGGTGCGAGTACACATCAATGCGTCCGCGGCACACCTGTCCGTCGGCGAGCTCGGCAATCAATGCCGCCGCCCGGTCGCACGCCACCGCCGCCATCTCGGGATCGGTGCCGCGCTCGAAGCGGTGCGAGGCCTCGGTGTGCATGCCGAGTCGACGCGCGGTCCGACGCACCGACAGGGCGTCGAAGTGGGCGCTTTCAAGGAACACATCGGTCGTGTCGTCGTCGATCTCGGAGTCCGCTCCGCCCATGATCCCGGCCAACGCCACAACCCCCTCGCCGTCGGCGATCATCAGCATCGACGGATCGAGCTCGCGCTCCTCACCGTCGAGGGTCGTGAGCTTCTCGCCGGCAGTGGCTGGGCGCACGACGATTCGCCGCCCATGCACCTTTTCGAGGTCGAAGGCGTGCAGCGGCTGGCCGAGCTCGAGGAGGACATAGTTGGTGGCATCCACCACCATGTTGATCGGGCGCACGCCGCAATTGAGAAGGCGGCGGCACATCCACTCCGGGGACTCCCCGACTGTGACCCCGCGGATCACTCTCGCGACGTATCGCGAGCAGGGCGCTTCATTAGCGATTTCCACCGCGGCAAGCGCGGCGGCGTCCTCGTCGCTCTCCTCGAGCTCGATCTCGAGGGGGAGCAGCGTCGCACCCGTGGCAACCGCCGCCTCTCGCGCGAGGCCGCGATGATTCATGGCGTCGGGGCGATTGGTCGTCACTTCGACGTCCCACTTTTCCGCACCGTCGCCGGGCTCACGCAGCTCCACCAGACAGCCGCAGTCGGTGAGGCGGTCGGCCAGGGCGTCGAGATCAGGAGCGGCGGCGAGGTGCTCGGTGAGCCATTGGGAGTCGAAGATCATGCGAACTGCCTCGTCAGACGTTGGTCGCCGGCAAAGAGCTGGCGCAAATCGGGGATGCCGTAGACCAGCATCGCAATTCGATCCAGCCCGAGCCCGAAGGCGAAGCCGGTGTACCGTTCGGAGTCGATGCCCACTGCCTCGAAGACCCGGGGATCGACCATCCCCGAGCCCAGGATCTCGATCCAGCCCGAGCCCGAGCACACGCCGCATCCCTTCTGGCCGCAGAAGATGCATGAGATGTCCACCTCCGCCGACGGCTCGGTGAACGGAAAGTAGCCGGGACGCAACCGTACCTCGACGGCGTCGGAGAAGAGGGCGTGGAGAAAGGTCTCGAGGGTCGCCTTGAGATGGCCGACGGTGATGCCCTCGTCCACCAACAGCCCCTCGATCTGATGAAACATCGGCGAGTGCCGGAGGTCGGAGTCGCGGCGGTAGACGCGACCCGGAACGATGATCCGGATGGGTGGCTCGCGACTCTCCATCACCCGTGCCTGCACCGGTGAGGTGTGGGTCCTGAGGAGGTATTCTCCTGGCAAATAAAACGTGTCCTGGTCGTCCCGCGCCGGGTGATCGGGCGGAATGTTGAGGGCCTCGAAGTTGTGCCAGTCGTCCTCGACCTCGGGTCCGGCCTCGACGTCGTATCCCATGCGGAGGAAAATCTCCTCAATCCGCCGTCGGACGATGTGGACCGGATGTTGGGCGCCGCGTATGACCGGCGTTCCGGGAAGCGTAACGTCGACCCGCGATTCAGCCGCTCCAATCGACACCGTTGGCGAATGGCCTGTCACATGGACCTGACCCAGCCCGGCCCTAATGACCGTGTCCCGCGCAGCCTTTTTTGCTTCGGTCAGCTTTGCCTCGATCTCCTTCTTGACCTCGTTGAGGCCGCGACCGTAGTCACGTTTTTCTTCGTTCGGCAACTCGCGAAGATGGGCAGTCAACTCATTGAGCAGCCCGGATCTCCGTCCCGCATACTTGATGCGCACCTTTTCGACGGCCTCGGCATCCGCTCCCGCCGATTCAAGATCGGCGAGGAACGCGGCACGGACCTCGTCGATGCGCGCAGTACCCACCCGGACCTCAGCTCTCGACCTGGCTGGCGAGCTCGACAAGCTGGGTGAAGGTCTGCGGGTCCCGCACCGCGAGGTCGGCGAGGACCTTGCGGTCGAGGTCGCAACCGGCGTTTTTCAGACCGGCGATCAACGCCGAGTATGTGGTGCCGTTCTGCCGGGCCGCAGCGTTGATGCGGGTGATCCATAACGCGCGGAAATGGCGCTTGCGCTGTCTGCGGTCGCGGTAGGCGTACTGCAGGGATTTTTCAACTTGAATCTTGGCGGTTCGGTGCAACCGCGATTTTCCACCCCAGTAACCCTCGGCGAGCTTGAGAATCTTTCGGCGTCGATCCTTGCGATTGGACGATCTTTTGACACGCATGCTGTCTCCCTACTTCTGCGCCGCGAGCATTTTTTCGAGCACCTTGGCGTCACCCGGTGACACGATGGTGGCCGAGCGCAGCTTGCGCTTCCGCTTGCGGGTCTTTTTGGTCAGGATGTGTGAGTGATAGGCGTGGTGACGCTTGAACTTCCCGCTCGAAGTTCGCTTGATCCGCTTGGCGGCGCCACGGTGGGTCTTCAGCTTTGGCATAGCCGGCTCCTTTTTTCGAACAAGTCATAGCTCCAAAGAACGTGTGTTGACTGCGTTTGCGATGCGGTCGGCGACCTCGTCGATTGATTTCACACCTTCGTCCCTCCGATGCCGCAGCCTGAGGGATACCGTATTGTTCTCCGCTTCCCGCGGCCCCACCACCAGCAGATAGGGCACCTTCCGGGTCTCTCCGTCCCGGATCTTGTAACCGAGCTTCTCCGAGCGCCGGTCGACCTCCACCCGCAGCCCGCGGGTACGGAGGCCGGACGCCACCTGATCGGCGTAGTCGTTGATCTCGTCGGTGACCGGCAGCACCCGCGCCTGCTCCGGCGCCAGCCAAGCCGGCAGATCGCCGCCGAAGTGCTCCAACATCACTCCGTAGAAACGCTCCAGCGATCCCAGGATGGCGCGGTGGATCATCACCGGCCGCTTCTCGGAACCGTCGGAGTCGACATAGGTCAGATCGAAGCGCTCGGGCATCTGGAAGTCGAGCTGAATGGTCGCCAGCTGCCATGACCGGCCGAGCGCGTCGTGAACGTCAAAGTCGATCTTCGGACCGTAGAACGCACCCTCGCCCGGTTTGACGGTGTAGTCGAGATCCTGACGATCGTCGAGGCAGCGGGCAAGCACGGCCTCGGCGTGCTCCCAGACCTCGGGGTCGCCCATCGCCTTCTCGGGTCGGGTCGAGAGGTAGACCGTAACGTCCTCGAATCCGAAGAGATCATAGATTTCGAATGTGAAGTCGAAGAGGGCGGTGATCTCAGCCCCGATCTGTTCGGGCGTACAGAAGATGTGGGCATCGTCCTGGGAGAAGGTCCGCACCCTTGTCAATCCCGTCACCACCCCCGACCGCTCATAGCGATGGAGGCGGCCGAAGTCGGCGATCCGCCGCGGCAGCTCGCGGTAGGAATGGGCCCTGTCGCCGTACAACAAACAATGCGACGGGCAGTTCATCGGTTTGACGCTCGACGAACGCTTCTCGACCTCGTCGAAGGCATCGGCAAAGAACATGTCATCGCGGTAGTTGTCGTAGTGGCCCGAGCGCTTCCACAGCTCGACGTCGAAGATCTGCGGGGTGATGACCTCGTCGTAACCGTAGGCGCGGTATTTTCCCCGCATGAGCTCAATGAGCGCGTTGTAAACGATCGCCCCCCGCGGGTGAAAGAACGGGCTTGCCGGCGCTTCCGGGTGGAAGGAGAAGAGATCGAGCTCGCGGCCGAGGCGCCGGTGGTCGCGCCGCTTGAGCTCTTCGAGGCGCGCAAAATACGCCTCGAGCTCCCTCTTCGACGCGAAGGCGGTACCGTAGATGCGCTGCAGCATCTCGTTGCGCTCGTCGCCCTTGAAGTAGGCGCCCGAGGCCTCGAGCAGACGCACCGCGCCGATCTGGGAGGTGCGTTGGACGTGTGGGCCGCGGCACAGATCGAGGAAATCTCCGTGCGAGTAGAGGGTGATCGTGTCGCCCTCGGGGATGTCCACGAGCCTCATGAGCTTGATGTCCTCACCGCGCTCGGTCATCACCCGCCGCACCTCGTCGCGGTCGACCTCGCGGCGCTCGAACTCGAGATCTTCGGCGAGGATCCGCGCCATCTCCTCCTCGATGCGCTTGAAGTCCTCGGGGCGGAAGGGGCGCGGAAAGCGGAAGTCGTACTGGTACTTCTCGGAGTGGTCCTGGCGACCGGCGTCGATCGGCGTGCCCGGCCACAAGCGCTTGACCGCATCCGCGAGGACGTGCTCCGCCGAGTGACGGATGACCTCGCCCGCCTCGGGGTCTTTTGCGGTTACCACGCGGAGCTCGACATTAGAGGCGATGGGCGTCCGCAGGTCGACCAACCGGCCATCGACCATCCCCGCAACCGTGTCGCGGGCAAGCCGTGGGCCGATGGCCTCGGCCACCTCGAGAACGGTGATGCCCGCGGGAAACTCCCGCGCGCTGCCGTCCGGCAAGCTCACCTTAACCTGCATTTCTCACGAGCTTTCTGCTGCGGCCAGCGATGTGCCGCACTCAGCAGGGTTTCCTCGCCTCGGGGTGCTCGACGTACCATCAAGTACGCCTCCGCGCCCCTCGGGTCGGAAACCCCACTGGGCACAGCACCTCGCCGCCCTCGCCACGAAAGCTGGTGAGAAATACAGGTTCATATTTTCGGTCATCTTCTTCTCCCAGCAACACAAAAACCCGACCGTCGGGGGTCGGGTTTCTTCGGATCTCCGCGATGGTAGGCGCGCGCGGACTCGAACCGCGGACTTCATCCGTGTGAGGGATGCGCTCTAACCAACTGAGCTACGCGCCTTCACGGATCCGCAAAATGGTAGGCGCGAGCGGACTCGAACCGCTGACCCCTACCGTGTCAAGGTAGTACTCTAACCAGCTGAGCTACGCGCCTTCCGGGTATCTGAGATGGGTGGCCCCGACGAAAAGCCGAGACTCACACACTCAGAGACTAATGACAGGTGGTCCCCTGGACTCTTTCCGACCCGTCTTCGTCCCGTTTGAATTCCAAAGATCGCCCCTCGAAAAGGGGGAGGGGATCATAACAACGGTCGCCCGAACTGTCAATCAAACCCTGTGCTAGGGTGGGGGCATGGATGCAGAACCAGTCGTCGTTTTCACCGCCCAGGGCGAACTCGAGGAGACCCAGGTGCGGTCCTTCCTCGCCGCCCATGACATCCCCACCTCCACCCGAGGCGAGGCCCTGCGCCACACCCACGGCCTCACCCTCGACGGATTGGGCGCAGTGGAAATCATGGTCGCCGCCCAGCACGAGGCCGACGCGCGACGGCTCCTCGATCAGGCCGAGCGCGGCGAACTTACTCTCGACGACTTGCCTTGAGCCCGAGCTCATCGAGCTGACGGGCATCGACCGCGGACGGCGCCCGCGTCATGAGACATGTGGCCGACGTTGTCTTGGGGAATGCGATCACGTCGCGGATCGAATCGCGCCCGGCCATCAACATCACCATGCGGTCGAGACCGAGAGCGATGCCGCCGTGGGGCGGTACGCCGTAGCGGAAGGCCTCGAGGAGAAACCCGAAGCGCGCCTCCGCCTCGGCCGCATCGATGCCAAGAGCCGCAAACATCCGCCGCTGGATCTCGGGATCGTGGATCCTGATCGAGCCGCCGCCGAGCTCCACGCCGTCCATGATGACATCGTAGGCGCGCGCGCGCGACGCGCCGGGGTCATCCTCGAGCAGCCCCACGTCGTTCTCCGCCGGGGCGGTGAACGGGTGGTGCATCGCGTAGAAACGACCTTCGCCCGCATCCCACTCGAGGAGCGGAAAATCGGTGACCCAGAGAAAATCGTGATGGCCATCCGGAACGAGGCCGTGCTCGTTGGCCAGGTGGACCCGCAGCGCGCCGAGGGCAGCGAACACGATGCTTTCAGCCCCGCCCACCGCGAGCAGGAGATCCCCCTCGCCGGCGCCGACCGCATCCAAAAACCGCAGCACGCCATCGTCACCGAGAGCCTTTTTCGCCGGTGACGCGACCCCTTCCGCGGTGCGCTTGAACCACAGCACGCCGGCGGCGCCGTAGGGTTTGACGAGCCCCGAGAGCCCATCGAGCTGCTTGCGCGATAGGCTCGCGCCACCCGGGAGCACCAGAGCCTTGACCCGGCCTTCGGCGGCCGCATCCTCGAGCACTCTGAAACCGCAACCCTCGCACAGAGGACCGAGCTCTTGAAGCTCGAGTCCGAACCGGGTATCCGGACGATCCGATCCGAAGCGCTCCATCGCCTCGTCGTACGGCAGACGCGGAAACGTCGCCGGCGGCTCGATGCCGACCAGTGGGAAGATTCGGCCGAAGAGACCCTCAACCAGCGTGTAGATATCCTCCTCGGTCACGAACGAGGCCTCCACATCCACCTGGGTGAACTCCGGCTGGCGGTCGGCGCGAAGATCCTCGTCCCGGAAGCACCTCGTGATCTGCATGTAGCGTCCAAGCCCCGCGACCTGGAGAAGCTGTTTGAAGAGCTGCGGTGATTGCGGCAGGGCGTAGAACGACGACTTGTGGATGCGCGAAGGGACCAGAAAATCGCGCGCGCCCTCGGGCGTTGAGCGGGTGAGGATCGGGGTCTCCACCTCGATGAAGTCCATGTCGTCGAAGTAGCTCCGGGTGGCGGCGACCACCTGGTGGCGGAGGACCAGATTGGCGGTCATCTCGGGACGCCGCAGATCCAGATAGCGATGGATCAGCCGCAGCTCCTCCGACGCGTTGACCCGGTCCTCGACGACGAACGGCGGGGTCTCGGCGCCCGTCAGCACCTCGAGCTCGTTGACCTCGATCTCGATCGCTCCGCTCGCGAGCTCGGGGTTGGTCTGGCCTTCGGCCCGCTCCCGGACCGTGCCGCGCACCCGAATGACGTCCTCGGACGAAAGCCCCTCGCCCTCGCTGACCATGGTTTCTTCGAAGACCAGCTGCAGGAGGCCGCTGCGATCCCTGAGATCGACAAAGACAAGACCGCCCAGATCCCGCCGCCGCCGCACCCAACCCACCACCTCCACCCGCTCCCCGACCCGCGTCAGGTCGAGTGATGCGCACCACGGTCTATCCCACGCGCTCGTCGTCATTCGCTCCTCCGTTTCCGATCCCTACGAAACAGTCGTTCAGCTCTGTCCATCCGAATCTACCAGCCGCGTCACATACTCCGGAACTTGCGGCAGCTTCACTCTCTCCTGCTCGCCGCGATCAAGGTCACGAATGATCACCTCGCCATCGGCAAGCTCGCTTTCGCCCACGATCACCGCCGCCCGCGCACCGATCTTCCCCGCCCATTTGAGACCTGCCTTGAGTGACCGGCCAGTGACCTCGGTTGGGGCCGATATGCCGCGGTCGGCCAGGCTTCGAGTCAGCCCGAGACCGGTCGCTGCGGCCTCGGCGCCGAGCGGCAGCACGGCCACTACCGGCCGCTCGAGGACCCGGCGTCGGAAGGCCTCGGGCAACACCTCCACCAGACGATCCTCACCGATCGCGAAACCGGTTCCCGGAACCCGCGCCCCCCCGAGATCGGAGATCAGCCGATCGTAGCGTCCGCCACCGCAGATCACCGTATCCTCACCGAGCTGCGGCGAGATAACCTCGAAGACCGTCCGCAAATAATAGTCGAGGCCACGAACCAATCGCGGCGCCCTTCGCACGGGCATGTCGAGGCTGGCAAGACCCACCTCGACCTCGTCGACATGGCGCCGGGCCTCATCGCTGACAACCTCGGCCACCGGGGTAGTTTCCACGATCAACTCACGACAACGCGGCACCTTGCAGTCGAGGATCCGCAGCGGGTTGGTATCCCAGCGGCGCCGGCAGTCGCTGCAGAGCTCGTCGCGGTGGGGTGCAAGCTCGATCTTGAGCACATCGATGAACCGCTGCCGGTCCTCGGGGTCGCCGAGATTATTGAGCACGATCACCAGATCGTCGAACCCGAGGGATGCCAGGAAGCTGTGGAGGGCTGCGATGACCTCCACATCTGCCAGCGGTGTGGCAGCTCCGAGGATCTCGATGCCGATCTGGGAGAACTGACGGTAGCGTCCGCGCTGCATCTTCTCGTAACGGAACATCGGCCCCATGTAGCTGAGCCGGAGGGGCTGGGGTCGCTGCCCGAGTCCGTTTTCGATAAAGGCTCGGGCGACACCGGCAGTTCCTTCCGGCCTCAGCGTCAGTGAGCGGCCCTTGCGATCGGCAAAGGTGTACATCTCCTTGCCGACGATGTCGGTGTCTTCACCGACCGAGCGCACGAAGAGCTCGGTCGGCTCGAGCAACGGCAATCTGATCTCCTCATATCCGAATCCGCTGAAGACACGATGAGCCACCGCCTCAACCTCGACCCACAGTCGAGACGCAGGCGGCAAAATGTCGCGCGTTCCCTTGACCTTGCGAATCATCAGTCCCCTCTCTATCCGCGCCCGGCCGGGTGCGAATTCGGCGCCATGACACGGCGAAAATGAACGCTACCACACGCCCTCTTGGACCGGCAACAAATACCCCCCGTTGGACACCTGCAAGCGCCCAAAAATCAATGCCTTGTGGATCTGCCGAAAAAACGGTCGCCCAGCAACGGACTCAAAATGAACGACATCCAAGGAAGTCTTTGAAAAATAACGACTTACAGAAATCGCGCCAACGACGTCCCAAGAACGCGAAGTCTTTGCGTTTACATTGGCTTAACGAGTTTTCCGCAGGGTTTTCCACAGGGTTTTCATCACCTCGCCGCGAGCCGAGAGCGCCTCCTGATGAGACTCTCTCAGTACGGCTGATTCGGGTCGTCCCAGGGGCACGCGCCAAATCGCAGAACTCTCGGGGTTTCCCCGCTCAAATCGACCACGGTGCTCGGTTCGCCGCCAGCGGTGGGACCGGCATCAAGGACCATGTCGGGCGCTTCGAGGAGGGAGTCCAGCGCATCGTCCGCGCTCGTGCATGGTGGGCGGCCATGGCGATTAGCCGACGTCCCGGTCAAAGGACCGGTACGGTAGAGCAGGGCTCTCAGGGAGGCGTGAGCGGGGATCCGTGCCGCGAGCGTCCCGTCGTAAGATGCCGCCGTCTCGGCGATTGCCCGCGCCACCACCGTCAAGGACGCCGGCCACATCCGCGACAGCCTGATCCGAAAACGCTCGGGCACCAGGACCAACGTCTCCAACTGCTCCCAGTCCGCGCACAGCACCGGCATACCGAGCTCGGGGGGGCGCCCCTTGAGGTCACAGATCCTGGCGACTCCGTCCGCCTGAAGCGGGTCGGCGCCGAGCCCGTAGAAGCTTTCGGTCGGCAACAGGACGACCCCGCCGGCGGCGACAACATCAGCCGCCGCCCGGCTCGCAGCGACGATCTCGTCGGGTCGGGTGAACGGCAGCCGTCTCACTTCTCGCCCAACAACACCCGAGCGTGCTCGCGGGCGGAGTCCGTCAGCTCGTCGCCGGCCAACATCCGCGCGATCTCGGATTCTCGTTCGATCCCGTGAAGACCGGCAACCCGGGTCGTCGCGCGGCCGTCGTCGAGAACTTTCTCGACCCGAAAATGACCATCGGCACGCGCCGCCACTTGCGGCAGATGGGTGACCACGAGCACCTGGTCGGTAGAAGCCAGATCGGCCAGCAACTCGGCGAGAGCGGCCGCCGTGGCGCCGCCGAGACCGGAGTCGACCTCGTCGAAGAGAAGGGTCAGCCCACCGGCCGATCGCTGGCCCCTCAGCGCCGTGCGCAGCGCCAGGTGAACGCGCGACAGCTCTCCGCCGGACGCAATGCGTGCCATCGGGCGTAGCTCCTCACCGGGGTTGGCGGCCATTAGAAGCTCGCACTCCTCAACTCCGTTTTGGTCGAACGCCACCGCCTGGCCGTCGCGAACAAGCGGGCTCCCGGCGACGACCCGTGGCTGCCAATCAAACTCGAGACGCGTGCCCTCCATGGCCAGACGAACGAGGACGTCCTCGACCGCCGACGCGAGTGTCGACCCGGCCTCTCGCCGCGCCTGGTCGAGAACGGCCGCGCGGCGGTCGTATGCGGCCAACGCCTCCGTCGCGGCGGACTCGGCCTCCCCGAGGCGCTCCTCCACCGACTCCAGCTCCTCACGTTCACGCAACAACTCGTCACGGTGAGCCAGCACCTCATCGAGGCTCGAACCGTACTTGAGCATCAGCTGGTCGAGGATGTGGAGCCGGGACTCCAAGGCCTCGATCTCGCTGGGATCCCCCTGCGATCCGTCGACCAGCCCCTGGACCTCGCGCACCACCTCCTCGACCTGAATCCTGGCCTCGGCCAGCCGCTCAGCGCCGGCGTCCAGCACCAACCCGCAGTCGACGATCTCTGAAAGCTCGCGCTCGGCCTTCGCGAGACCGTCCACCACCGCCGTCTCCCCGTTGCTGAGACGATCGATCAACGACGAGGAAAGCTCCGCCAGCCGAGCCGCGTGTTGCAGAACGAGGCGACGACGACGAAGCTCTTCCTCTTCACCCGCGCGGGGTTCGACGCCGCCGATTTCCTGGAGCTGGAAGGTGATCGCATCCAGCCGATCGCGACGAGAGGCCTGAGCCGCGCGCAACCGGTCGAGCTCATCGGCCGCTTCCCGCCAGGCCAAAAATCGTGCCCGGACATCCTCGCAGAGGTTGTCATGGTCACCGTACTCATCGACCAGCTCGCGCTGCGTCCCACCGTCGGCGAGACCGTGCTGCTCGTGTTGGCCGTGAATGGCCAGCAGATGCGGCGCCATTTGCTGTAGTGAACCCGCGGTCACCGAAACATCGTTGATCCAACACCGGCTCCTGCCAGATGCCGTCACCTCGCGGCGCAGGACGACTGTATCGAGATGGCCCGCACCGAGATCGTCGAGGATCTTCGCGAGTGCCGGGTTCGGCCGCGTTTTGAACGCGGCTTCCACCTGAAGTCGCTCGTCGCCGCTGCGCACCATGTCCGACTGGGCGCGCCGACCGCCAAGAAGCTTGAGGGACTCGACCAGGAGGGACTTCCCGGCCCCGGTCTCCCCGGTGAGCGCGGCAAAGCCGGTGGCGAACTCGAGATCCACGGCGTCGATGATTCCGAGTCCACGAACAGAGAGTTGCTCGAGCATTGGCGCTCATCGTAGCCCGGACCGTTCGGCTTTTCCATGTCGGGTACAATCGCAATCACTGAACAACTCCAGGGAGGCAGGAGATGAGCCACACCCCCATCGCCGTCGTACGCAGCCAGGACGCCGTCGAAGCGATCGCTGTTCCGCGATGCCGGGGCACCACGATGAAGGTGCTCCTGGGACCGGAAAACGGCGTCCCCAACTTCATAACCCGCCAGTTCAGCATCGAACCCGGAGGACGAATACCCTGCCACCGCCACGACCACATAGAGCACGAGCAAGTGGTGCTCGAGGGTTCGATGGTCATTGGTCTCGATCGACGCGAAGCCGAGGTCCGGCCGGGGGACTGCGTCTTCATCCCCGCCGGCATCGACCACTGGTATGAAAACCGCGGCCCCGATGCGGTGCGGTTCATGTGCGTGGTTCCCCGCACCGACGACTACCAGACCGAGTGGCTCGAGGAAGCTGCGGTCTGAATTTCGGATTTCGGATTTCGGATTTGCCGTCATTCGGCAATGGAGACAATCACGAACCGTCTCCCGCGGCTGGTAAATGGGGGTTGCCGCTGCAGAAGCGCTGGATCTCCGAAAATGCACGGTTGAGTTCATTCTCGAGATCTTCCAGATTCCCACGATTGTCCACGACGACGTCAGCAAGCTGCCGCTTCCGTTCGAGAGAGGTTTGTGCGGCGAGCAGCCGGCGGGCTCGATCTCGCGGCACGCCACGCCCCAGCGCGCGCTCGAACTGCTGTTCGGCCTCGCACCACACAACCACCAGCACATCGTAGTCGCGATAGGATCCGGTCTCCACGAGAAGTGCTGCTTCGACCACGGCAATGGGTACGCTGTCCAACGAACCTAGCCAGATCGCGACCCTTCGCCGAACCATCGGATGGATAGCTGCCTCCAGCCGGGATCGAGCCTCGGAATCGTCCAAGACCAGCTCCGCCAGTTCACGCCGATCGACCCCACCCTCCGCGTCGAGCGCCTCAGGTCCAAACAGCTCCGATACGACCCGCGCGCCTTCGTGCCCTGGGCGGTACAACTCATGGACCACAACATCGGCATCGAATACCGGTACCCCTCGAGCATCCAGCAACTGCGCCACGGTCGACTTGCCACACGCCAAACCACCGGTAAGGCCCACGGTGCAAGGCAGGGACCGACCTTTCGTCATGCTGCCTCCGCCCATGAGGCGTGCCCGGGCGCCGAGCAAAAATCCGAAATCCGAAATCCGAAATCCGAAATCACTCGAGCCCCCTCCGCAGCTTTGCCGCCTTGACCGTATTGACCGTCAGCATTGCGATCGTCAGCGGCCCGACGCCGCCCGGAACCGGAGTGATGCGGCCCGTCTTCGGCGCCACCCTGGTGAAGTCCACGTCGCCAGCTAATACCGTCCCACGCTTTTCAAACGCCGCGAGCTTCTTTTCGTTGCCCGGATAGAGATGGTTGACGGTCTCGAGGTCGGTGACCCGATGCATGCCGACATCGATCACTACCGCGCCGTCGGCGACGTGCTCCGGGCCAATCAGCGAGCGCACGCCCACCGCCGCGATGAGGATCTCTGCCTGCCTTGTGACATCGGCGAGATCGCAAGTCCGCGAGTGGCAGATGGTGACCGTCGCATTCGCATGGAGGAGAAGCATCGCCATGGGTTTGCCGACAATGTCGGAGCGGCCCACAACCACCGCCCGTCGGCCCTCGATGGCGATCTCCTCGCGACGGAGCATCTCCATGATCCCCGCCGGAGTGCAGGGCGCCATCCGTGGTCGCCCCTGTTGCAAAAGACCTACGTTTTCCGGATGGAAACCGTCGACATCCTTGACCGGATGGACGCGCCCCAGAATGGCCGTGGTGTCAATGGTCTTCGGCAGCGGCAGCTGGACAAGGATGCCGTCAACCTCGGAATCGGCGTTGAGGCGGTCGATTAGAATCTCGAGCTCGCTCTGCGGCGCGTCCTCCGACAGGTGGTGGGTTTGAGAGATCATCCCCAGTGCAGCCAGAGTTTTCGCCTTCGAACCCACATATACCTCGGAGGCCGGATCCTCGCCGACCAGGATCGCATCGAGACGTGGAATCACGCCCCGCCGTCCAACGTCCGCCACCTCCGCCGCGACCTCGTCGCGGATCTCTGCTGCGATCCGGGATCCGTCGAGCTTCTTTTCAACGACATCCATCGTCACCCCCCGGACTGCGGTCGTACACCCTCATACAACGTCACGACGCCTCCCGTCAAAATCTGAGCGCGCACCCGATCAAGACCGGCTTCGGCGAGGCGCCGACACATCTCGGCGCCATCGGCGAACGTGCTCACCGACGCCGGCAAATAGGAGTAGGCCTCAGAATCACCGGATAGTACACGGCCGACTCGGGGCGGAATATTCCGCACCCACCACCCGAGAATCGGCGCCAGCGGCCCGCGCGGGTGTGAAAATTCGAGCACTAGGAGAACCCCTCCAGGGCGCAGCACGCGCGCCAACTCGCCAAGCCCGATTCCGAGGTCCGAGAAGTTCCGGACGCCGAAGGCCACCGTCACGACATCGACCGACGCGTCCGACACCGGCAGCCGCAGTGCGTCGGCCGCACACAGCGGCAACCGACATCCCCTGTGAGCAATCTTGCTCTTTGCCAGGTCGAGCATCGGCATGCAAAAATCGGTTCCCACGACAAACCCGTCCCCGATCGCAAGCGCCAGATCACCGGTTCCGGTGCACACGTCGAGCACGAGGTGAGGCCGGGCAGCCGCCACCCGGCGCGCCACCACCCGCCGCCAGCTGACATCGCGGCCCAGCGACAACACCCGGTTGAGAAGGTCGTAGCGGTTGGCGATACGCCCGAACATGCGCTGGATCTCGGACGACCGCTTGTGCAATAGCTCCCGTCGCACGGCGCGAAGGGTAGCACGAAGGAGAATTCTGAATTCGGAATTCGGAATGCCGCCCACCCCCGTGAAATTTCCGATTTCGGATTTCGGATTTCGGATTTGCCGCCCAGCCACCCCGCGGATAGTTTTGAGTTCTTAGTTTTGAGTTTTGAGTTCCCACCCAGCCCTCCCCCGCCTTGAACCCTCCACCCGGAGCGTTGAGTCGGCGGTCCGCTGGCACGGAGGGCCTCGTTGCGAGGGGCGCGAGGCACCGGCAAGGTCCAGATTACGCGTGGCAATTTGCCTGGCGTTCTCCCGGCACGAGGAACCTGGCTGTTTTCGTTACGCTGAACGTTTTCAGCACCGTCGACGAACCACAATCGGCCTCGAATGCCATCTATCACTCCTACCTCTCGGAAAGTCGCGGCGGGCCCGGCGCGACGTGGCTTTCCGAGGGCGGGTGGGCGGGGGGTGG
>Ga0209013_10000489_pt1 | contig 35269 bp, 28 predicted proteins | sample Cruoilmetagenom2_FD_187291 | JGI IMG/M metagenome (GOLD analysis project Ga0209013, IMG submission 187291) | Oil polluted marine microbial communities from Coal Oil Point, Santa Barbara, California, USA - Sample 2 (SPAdes) (version 2) | ecosystem: Environmental > Aquatic > Marine > Oil seeps ...
CTAACTTTCCTATAATAATCCACAAAAAAAAGACAACTCTCTTTAACATTCATTGGTGATGGAACAACTCAGAATAAGACTATGAGCGGTATGCCAATAGCCCTTCCTCGTGTTTACATACTCCCAAACCTCGTATTTTGCAATACCTGACATGATTAGATTCCGCCCACAACTTCTTTTGATCAAGTTTTCGGGCAAAAAAAAAAGGATGTCCTTAAAAAAATACCCTCTTACTAAAAACTAAATGATGCTTACTCCTCCTCTGAAATTGCTTCAACCGGACAAACCTCGGCGCAAGCACCACAATCAATACAGGTATCGGGATCGATTACATATATGTCCCCTTCCGATATGGCATCGACAGGACATTCATTCATGCATGAACCACAGGCAGTACAGTTATTTGAAATAATATGAGCCATGATTTTTTAGTTTTAAATTATAGTAATACATTATTTATAATAATTCTAAATTTAAAACTATTAAATAACTTTAGCAATATTTAATAATGAAAGCCGAACTACGAAACAATGTCAATCAACACAAAATAAAGCATATCTCACAATTCCAAATCAATGAAACATAGGATTTCAAGGATTCACACTTATCTTTAGATACAATCCTTTTAAGGATTAAGGAATATTAAAAGATATAAAATCACACAATAAAACGATTAGATCTACAAATAGATATACAAGAGGAAAATTTAATTCAGCAAAAAAACATCAATTAGATACCTTCTCTATTTTCTTTTGTTCTCTTTGAAAATATCGACAAAATTCTTTTAAACCACAGCTAGCGCATTTTGGTTTTCTAGCAATACAAACATATCTTCCATGCAGTATCAACCAATGATGTGCAGTAGCAAGCAATTCTTCAGGAATATATTTCACCAATTGTTTTTCTGTCTCAAGAGGAGTTTTTGAATTAGTAGTTATACCCAATCGGTCTGAGACTCTAAAAACATGAGTATCTACAGCCATTGCAGGCTTATCATAAATAACTGAAACAATTACATTAGCCGTTTTTCTACCAACACCAGGTAACTTTTGTAATTCTATTATATCGTCAGGAACAACTTCCTTAAAATTATTAACCAGCATTTTCGCCATCCCTAATAAATGTTTTGCCTTATTATTAGGATAGGAACAAGATCTAATTAATTCAAATATTTCTTCCTGACTTGCATGAGAAAGTTCAAAGGCAGATGGGAATTTCTCAAATAAATAGGGTGTAATTTGATTTACCCTTTTATCGGTACACTGAGCGGATAAAATTACTGCAACCAATAACTCGTATGAATTTGAATATTTCAACTCAGTTTCCGCAATGGGCATATTCTCCTGAAACCAAGTAATTATTTTATCAAATCTTTCTTTTTTTCGCATCACCTTAATTTAAGCTCCTAATCAATTATTTTTTCAACTACGAAAATAGATATTCTTCGATAGAATACAATTCGGCGCTTCAAGGTTTCTTATCAATTTCATCTTGAGAATAAATCATATAGAAATTAATGTTGAGTTACCAATAAAAATAGCATACAAACCTTCACTGAAGGAAAATCAATAAAAATTGTTACACACCTAATACTATTTTACACGAAAAATCAAATGATATATAATTTGAAGCTGATTGAATTTTTGCTTTATCCTGATATTTTAGAATAGCAGATTTTTTTTATCACAACTATCAATATTATTTTTTTCATATCTATAACAAGAAACTCTCTAAGCATTCTACTCTAATTTTAAACTCAATCCTTATCTGTAATTATAATGCTTATTGCCTTAGTATTGCCATATATTCTTAAATTTGCGAACTAATTCTTAAGAACAGATTGGATGATATCTTACCTACAAGTTGAAGACCTAAGTAAAAGCTATGGAGATCTTACTCTTTTTGAAGAGATAAGCTTTGGAGTTGGACAGGGGCAAAAAATTGCTTTGATCGCTAAAAATGGCACTGGAAAAACAACCCTACTAAATATCATTGCTGGTTTTGACTCTCAGGATAAGGGAAATGTTATTTTCAGAAACGACCTGAAAATTGCTTATCTAAAGCAAAATCCAGACATGGAAAATAGCAATACTGTTCTAAATGAAATTTTCAATTCAAGTGATCCTATCCTATCAATTATTCGTGATTACGAGAAGGCAATCAATAAAAATGATCAGGAATTAATGACTGAAATCATTGATAAAATGGATCAGTTTAAAGCTTGGGATTACGAAAATAAAGTAAAGCTAGTTTTATCTAAACTAAAGATCACAAACTTAGATCAAATCATAGGTGAACTATCCGGCGGTCAGAAAAAAAGAATTGGCTTAGCGAAAGTTCTAATCACTGATCCTGATTTTTTAATACTTGATGAACCTACAAACCATCTTGATTTGGAAATGATTGAATGGCTGGAAGAGTATTTAAATAAATCTAAGGGTACGCTCCTAATGGTTACTCACGACCGCTATTTCCTGGATCGTGTATGCAATGAAATTATCGAAATGGATGCTAATTCCATATACACTTATAAGGGAAACTATTCCTATTATCTGGAAAAGAGGGCTGACCGAATTGCAAATAGAAATGCTGAAGTTGGCAAAGCGCAAAAATTAATGAAAACGGAACAGGAATGGATGCGAAGAATGCCACAAGCCAGAGGTACAAAAGCAAAATACAGAGTTGATGCTTTTCATGACTTAAAGAAGAAAGCAGAATCGGGATTCAAGGAAGAAAGCATGGAACTTGATATTAAATCCGCCAGACTAGGAAAGAAAATACTAGACATTGATAAACTATGCAAAAACTACGGTGATTTAAAAATATTAGAAGATTTCTCCTACAAATTTCAGAGAGGAGAAAAAATTGGTATTGTTGGGAAAAATGGAACAGGAAAATCTACTTTTCTTAATTTAATTACACAAAATACAGCTGCAGATTCTGGAAATATTGAAATTGGGGAAACAGTAGTTTACGGATATTATAAGCAAGATGGTATCACAATCAATGAAAATGAGAAAATAATTGATGTGATAAAAGAAATTGCAGAATCCATAGATTTAGGTAATGGAAAAGTAATGTCTGCATCCCAATTTCTCGAGTACTTTCTTTTTCCGCCTAAAACACAATACAACTTTGTATCAAAGTTGAGTGGCGGAGAAAAGCGTCGTCTATACCTCATGACAGTATTGATGAAAAACCCTAATTTTCTGATTCTTGATGAGCCAACCAATGATCTGGATATTATGACCTTAAATGTTTTAGAAGATTACCTTCTAAATTTTAAAGGATGCCTTATCATTGTTTCACACGATAGGTATTTTATGGATAAAGTTGTTGATCAGTTATTTATTTTTGAAGGAATGGGGAAAATCAGAAATTTTCCTGGAAATTATACGATTTATCGAATAAACAAAGAAGAGGAAGAAAAGGAACTCAAAAAAATTGACAAGCAAATAAAACCAAAAAAGGAAAAGATAAAGCCAAAACAGAACTCCCAAAAACTATCGTTTAACGAGAAAAGAGAATTTGAACAATTAGAAATTGATTTGGAAAGCTTAAACGCCGAAAAAGAAGATATTGAGAAAATCATGAGTTCCGGAACATTATCAAATGAAGATTTATTGGAAAAAGCTAATAGATTTGAAAAGGTATCTGAACTTATTGATGATAAAGAATTAAGATGGCTGGAGCTAAGTGAAAGAGCATAGTCGATAATATAACGAATCTGATTTCAACAAAAGCAATAGCTATTTTTCCATTAATAGTATTAAATGAAAGATTTTACAACCGGAAATGAAACCAAGCTAATATTGCAATTTACATTACCCATGCTGTTAGGTAATGTATTCCAACAACTATATAATGTCGTGGATAGTATTATAGTTGGAAAGGTATTGGGTAAAGAAGCCCTTGCATCTGTTGGGGCTTCTTTTCCAATCATCTTTACTCTAATTGCTTTATTAATTGGTATTGGCTCTGGATTTTCCATTGTAATTTCACAATTCTACGGTGCAAAAGATATCGGTCGAGTTAAACGTGCCATCGACACCATGTATTTATTTTTATTTGGAGCAGGAATATTAGTTTCTGTTTTAGGTATGTATTTTAGTGAAGATCTTTTTTTACTACTCCAACTTCCAAAAGAATTAATTCCACAAGCTACAACTTACTTAAATGTATATATGGCAGGCATGGTTCTCTTCTTTGGATTTAATGGAACTACTTCCATTCTTCGTGGTCTCGGAGATTCGAAAACGCCTTTATATTTTCTGATTCTCTCTTCACTTTTCAACATTGCTTTCGACCTTTTGTTTGTGATGGTTTTTAAGTGGGGAATTGCGGGAGCCGCATGGGCTACAGTGCTTGCACAAGGTGGGGCATTTGTAAGTGGTATCCTATACTTAAACAAAAACCATAAAATCATGAAGTTTTCTTTATGGAAACTTGGTTTTGACAAGCAATTATTCCTGAAAAGTTTAAAAATAGGGCTTCCTTCCGGTTTACAACACACATTTGTAGCATTAGGTATGATGGCGCTTTTAGGTATTGTAAATACATTTGGGACTGATGTTATTGCTGCATACACTGCTGCCGGTCGAATTGATTCTTTAGCAATGATGCCAGCCATGAATTTTTCTCAAGCAGTAGCCGCATTTGTTGGTCAAAATTTAGGAGCCAACAAAATTGATCGAGTGCGTAAAGGATTCAAAGTCACTTTCCTTATGTCCAATGCGTTTTGTTTACTCATGACAGGAATCATTATAATTTTCGGGAGTCAATTTATGAAATTATTCACCTCCGATCTTAACGTTATAGCTATAGGAGAAAAATATTTGATTATTGTTAGTTCTTTTTACTTACTATTTGCTACAATGTTTACTACAAATGGGGTTTTACGCGGTGCTGGAGATACGCTGATTCCAATGTTTATTACATTATTTTCTCTTTGGATAATTCGAATTCCAAGTGCATATTTATTATCCTCTAAGATGGGAGAAACTGGAATCTGGTGGTCGATTCCAATAGGATGGTCTATGGGTATGTTATTCTCTTATTTATATTACAGAACAGGAAAATGGAAAAGTAAATCAGTAGTCTAATTACTGATTTCCTAAAATATCTAGAAAACTATACTACACATTTTTTAAAATGATGGATCCAAACTAAATTCTCAATTTCTAGTGTAATAAATAAGCCGATTATATTGTCTTGACATGCTCAAGCTAATCTAATTTGTAAATCCACAGCAAACTCTTACCTTTGCGGAAATAAATATCTCGAATATGTTAATATCGATGACCGGCTTTGGTAAAGCCACATTAGAATTGGAAAACAAAAAAGTTTCCATCGAAATCAAATCCCTTAATAGCAAACAGCTAGATATAAACACCCGAATTCCAAACCTCTACAAGGAAAAAGATTTGGTACTCAGAAATGAGATTAAGAACAAACTGGAAAGAGGAAAAGTAGAGTTCTCAATTTTTATTGAAAGTATTGGATCCGATAAGGAAGCCAAAATTAATAAGCCAATAGTTCAGGAATACTATCAGCAATTGCTTGAATTATCAAAGGAATTAGGCATTGCAATGGATAAGGAACCAATTTTGCAAACAATTGTAAAATTACCCGACGCCCTAAAAGTTGAATATCAAGAATTAGATGAAGAAGAATGGAACAAAATTTTTAATGGTTTTATTCTTGCTTTAAAGGAACTTATTTCCTTTCGCCAACAAGAAGGTACAGCACTACAAACAGATATTTTTGGAAGAATTGAGAATATTGAAAACTTATTAAATGAAGTTGCTCAATATGAATCAAAGCGAATCGATACTGTTAAAACTCGCATAAACGATAATTTGAATGATTTTGTAGAAAAGCAAAATGTTGATAAGAATCGATTTGAGCAGGAGATCATTTATTATCTTGAAAAATTAGATATCACCGAAGAAAAAGTTCGTTTGGCAAATCATTGTAAATATTTTATTGAAACGGCAAATAGCAATGATGCCGTTGGGAAAAAACTTGGTTTTATTGCCCAAGAAATTGGCCGAGAAATTAACACTTTAGGTTCAAAAGCAAATGATTCTGATATACAAAAAATAGTAATTCAGATGAAAGATGAATTAGAAAAGATCAAGGAACAAATACTAAACGTATTGTAATTAAATAATATTTTAAATCGAAGCGCAGGGTAATAACTCTGCGCTTTTTTATAAATTTAAAACAACAAATCAATAAATATGTCTGGTAAACTAATCATATTTTCAGCACCTAGTGGATCTGGCAAAACAACAATTGTTCGACATTTATTACAGCAAGACTTTAATTTAGAATTCTCAGTTTCAGCAACAAGCAGGCCAATAAGAGGAAATGAAATTGATGGAAAAGACTACTACTTTTTAAGTGCAGACACATTTCGTGAAAAAATTAATAATGATGAATTTTTGGAATGGGAAGAAGTTTATCCCAATTGTTTTTACGGTACACTTAAAGAGGAAGTCGAACGAATTAGAAATGAAGGGAGCAATGTTATTTTCGACGTAGATGTAGTAGGTGGAATCAACATTAAAAAATTCTATCAGGAAGATGCTCTTGCTATTTTCATTCAGCCACCTTCCATTCAGGAATTAGAAAACCGATTAAGAAATAGAAATACGGATAGTAAAACTGTTATTTCCAATAGAATTGAAAAATTTAAGTTTGAATTATCTTTTGCGAATCAATTCGATACTATTATTATCAATGATAAATTGGAAGATGCACTTAATAATGCGGAATTAACTTTAAATAAATTTCTTAAAATCAGCTAACTGTCATTAAATTAGTAAGCTAGTAACTATTTTCTAAAAACCTCAACTTACACAATTTTCTTATGAAGATAGGTTTATATTTTGGATCATTCAACCCAATTCACATTGGACATTTAGCAATAGCCAATTATATGGCTGAATTCTCTGATTTGGATCAAGTTTGGTTCGTTATTAGTCCTCAGAATCCATTCAAAAAAAAAGAAAGTCTTCTTTCCGATTACCACAGATTAGAATTAGTAAATAGAGCAATCGAGAACTATCCAAAAATTAAAGCCTCAAATATTGAATTTGGACTACCAATACCATCCTATACAATTGACACACTTACTTATTTAAAAGAAAAGTTTTCCAATTACGAATTTTCCTTAATACTCGGCTCCGATAATTTAAATAACTTTCATAAATGGAAGAATCACGATATAATTCTATTGAATCATGAGTTGTATGTTTATCCTCGTCCTGGATTTAAGGATGATGAAATAGAATTAGAAGGAACTATCCATTTAGTAAATGCACCGCTAATGGAAATTTCCTCAAGTTTTATTAGAAATGCCATAAAAAACAATAAAGAAATTCCATTTTTCCTACCAGAAATGGCCTATCAATATCTTAAAGAAATGCATTTTTACGAAAAGTAGGAAAAACAAAAAGGCTGGTCCCCACCAGCCTTTTTTAACCCAAAATGATTTCCAATACGAAATTTTAACCCTAAAACCTTATACAGTTCATATTGAAATTTCGATTCGATCAACATGCCTAACCACTACACTCCTGAATCGAAATGCAAAGTTAGAACATATTATAGAATTGCAAAATATTTTCTGATTAAATTTCACGTTTTCTTTCATGTGATCTACTAACATCAATATTTTAAAAAAAGGAGATAATTCAATCTATCTCCTAATCCTTATACAATTTCTTAGTTAAAGACAGAATCCTCAACGCCATTATTAACTTTTAATTCTGTAATAGTTAAAGGTATTTCCTGAGGTCCCATAGAAGTAATTGTCATAAAAGGAAATTTAATTCCTTCCACCTCCCTATAATCCTTATAGCGAATTATAACACTCCTTCCATTTTGTTGAGCAATTGATTTAAGTTTCAGTCCTGAATTCGAACAATAAGAGTCAATTGTTGTAATCCCGGAAGGATCTGTTACTTCAAGCTTATAGGCTTTTTCTCCATCTATCATTTCTGTTCCGTCTATTTTTGCAGTAAATCCAAGTGCTTCGAAATTTAATTCAGAGCACATCTGTGCTTCCAATTTAAACTTTTTTAGTTGCTCTTCAGTGGCTTTGGTTTCCTTTCCCATCGCTGTGATCTTAGCTTCTTCACCATTAAAAAGAACCGATTGCATAACTTGACCATTCATCATCACTTTCATGCAATATTTGGTATTTCCTTTAAAAATAGTTTCAATATTCATGCTCATTGGCCCCATCTTCATATCACCTTTAAGACTTAAATTTTTCATTGATGCAAGCTTTTCTCTTCCACCTATAGCATTAATGTATTTTTCCAGAATAGCTTTTGTTGTAAGTCCATCAGGAATTGCATTTGGTTTAACAACAACAACATTGCCTTTATTATCAAACTCTTCCACTTTCTGAGTAGAACTTATTTTTTTTAAAGAACTCTTAAGTTTACGATCACCAACAACTAAATAAACTGCATTTTCAGGATCAATATATTTTTCAGCCATTGCCTTAACATCCTCTAAACTTACTTTTGCTAATTTCTCAAGATAAGTAGCATAATAATCTTTAGGAAAATTATACCTTTCAATAGCCATGGCAAAATTTGCTATTGTCGATGGTTTCTCTAATGATCTCGCAAAATCTCCAGCTAAAGTAGCCTTAGTCATATCTAAATGATCCTGAGTGAGTTTTTCATTTCTAATTCGCTTCATTTCAATTTCCATTTGAATTAAAGCACTATCAGTCACATTTGCCCTGACCTCTGAACTTGTATAAAATTCACCTACCAATTGATCCGATGCAAGACGAGAATACGCACCATAGGTATATCCTTTATCTTCACGTAGATTCTTCATCAAAAGTCCTAAAAAACCTCTTCCTAGCATTGCATTCATAACACTTGCGGGAATAACATCTGCAGCTCCCTTTTTCAGATTTATTAGATTTATTATTTGAACTATTGATTGTGGAGAAGCATCTTTATGAGAAAAAATCACTCTTTTACCTTTTGGCATTACCGGTACTTTATAGTTATGAGCTGGGACTTCCTTCGATTGCCAATTCTCAAAATATTTCTGCACCATTTTTTTTGCTTCCTTAGTAGTTATATCACCAACAATGGCCAATAGAGCTACATTCGGTTTAAAATATGTATTATAATAATTTTCACAATCAGTAAGTTTGATATTCCCAATTGTATTTTCCGTAGTTACATCGCCATATGGGTGAGAATCTCCATAAAGAACCTTATCACGTACATTGGAGGCAATAGATCTAGCTGATGTTTTATTGGCTTGTAAAGCAGATAAATTTTGTTTAACCAACTTATCAAATTCTTCTTGTGGAAAAATTGGATGTAAACAAACATCAGCCATCAATCCTAATATCTGATTTTTAAACTTGGAAAGTCCAGATGCAAATACACCTTTCGAATAGGAATTTAGATCTGCTCCAATAAAATCAACCTCTTCTGCGATTTGCTGTGCAGTTCTGCTTTTTGTTCCCATTTCAAGCAAGCTGCCTGCAATAGAAATATATCCAGACTTATTTCCTTCTTTTATTGGATCAATCGTCAAAGACAGAGAAAAGGATACTTTAGGTAATTTATGATTCTCTACAACTAATACTTTTAATCCATTTTTCAAAGTGAAAGTATCATAATCCCCTAATTGAATTTTTGGAGCAGGACCAGCTTTTGGTGCTTTAGTACGATCAACTTGAGCTTGCAAGGATAACGCAAAACAAAGCGTTAATGACAATATTATTAATATATATAATCGTTTCATATGTTTATAATTTTCTTATTAAGATTATTTAAAATCCAACTTTATATCCCTAATTTACTTTAGGAAGATAATAGAGCACCACCCTATTGTTAGGAACAAAATATTTTTTTGCAACATTTTGAATATCTTGTCTACTTACTGATAGATATTTTTCTAATTCTTGATTTATCTTATTTGTATTTTTAAAATAAGTATAAGATGTTGCTAGATTTTCCGCTCTACGTTCTATGGTTGAATTAGAACTCACCAAGTCATTTTCAATCTTATTACGTAATTTTTGAAATTCTCTTTCAGAAATCAAACTATCGCGAACAATAGCTATTTGCTCGTCCATAGCCTTCTCTAGCTGTGGTAATTCAACTCCCATATTAGGAATACCAAATGCCAAAGTTAGACCAGGATCTTCATATGGCATCGGGAATGCCATCATTTGTAATGCCAATTGCTTTTCATCCACTAAAGATTTATACATTCTGGAACTCTTACCATCTGTTAATAGTGTTGCAAGCATATCTACAGCATAAAAATCATGAGTCCCGATTGCAGGAATATGATATGCCTGAATAATAGCTGGGAGCTGAATATTATCATAAACCGAATCTCTTACTTCAGCCGTTTTTTCTGGCTCTACAATATCAGGTCTATAAATTTTCATTTTACCTTTAGGAATTCCTTCAAAATAATCATTTACTAATTTTTTTGCATCCTTTTTGTTAAAATCACCACAAATGGTAAGCACTGCATTATTAGGAACATAGAACTCCTTATAGAAATTTACAAAATCTTCATCTTTTGCATTCTTAATATGCTCTTCATTACCAATAGTAATCCATCGATAGGGATGTTTCGTGAATGCATGCTTCATTGTCTCAGGCAAAATCTGCCCATACGGACGATTATCATAACTCTGCTTTTTTTCTTGTATTACCACAGCTTTTTGAGTTTTTATCCCAATAGAATCGACCTTAGCATGAAGCATACGTTCAGATTCCAGCCATAACCCTAAAGCTAGCTGATTAGATGGAAGCATTTCAAAGTAATAAGTTCTGTCAACAGAAGTATTCGCATTTAATTCCCCCCCTGCTCTGGAAACATATTTGTCATATTCATGACGGGGAATATTCTCTGTACCTTCAAACATTAAATGTTCAAAGAAATGAGCAAAGCCAGTTAATTCCGGATTTTCATTTTTTGAACCAACATGATACATTACAGAAATCACGATATTGGGAGTAGTATGATCTTGTTGCAAGATAACATGCAAACCATTATCCAAATCGAATTCATCAAACTTTATTTCCCCATTTTGAGAAAAGCCTGAGGCTAGTCCAGTAATAACTAGCAAGGAAAGTAATAGAAGCCTTTTAATCATCATTAATATAATTTTACATTATACAATATAATCGGATTAATTCCGAAACCTGTAAAACAATATTACATTATAATTAGCTTAAAGTCAATTTTTTTGGACAAACCAAAGTTAAACACGATAAAACCAAGAAATCAAAGGTCAAACGACAATTAATAAATAAAAACTACCAAGTTAAATTTTCATCCCATGGCTTAAATTGAAAATTATTGCACAAAATCATCAAAGGCATTATATGTTTTACCAAAGCCCTGTAAATTAGTTCTTTTCTGCATTATCGCCTGATCCTCAATCCATTTCTCAGCCATTCTTATCAAAACAGCATCTGTGTGCTTAAAAAACATCAAATAGGATTCACAAAAGCGGGGCATTCCGTTATCTTTTGGATCCTTAACTCTATCCTTTATACAACCACCAAAACAATGTTTTAGATAATTACATCTCTTACATTTTGTTGGCAATTGAGATTTTATAGAACCAAATTGATTTTGCTTCTTAGAATTAAGCATATTAATCAATTTACCTTCCTTTATATTTCCCAATTTCCATTTTGGATCAACAAAAAAATCACAACAATAAACATCTCCAGAATGCTCAACAACCGTATAACTGCCGCATTTTTTTTGCATAGTGCATTCAGGAACAGGAAGTCCCACATAAGAGTAAAAAATCGAATCAAAATATCTTATAGAAGTAGTTGGCACACCATCTTTAAAATCCTTAATCCATAAATCCCAAAGTTTAACTAAAGCTTCTCCATATTTTTGAGGTGATAAAGAAAAGTGTGCTGCTTGCTTTGGATTGATTTTATCTGTTTCTACAATCGGAATAAATTGCATGTATTCGAACCCCAACTCCTTATGAAAATTATAAATCTCCTCTATATGATCTACGCTATAGTCTGTTAAACAACTTAACACATTTACTGCCAGACCTTTCTCTATAAGCATTTTGGCATTTCTACTAACAATTTCCCAACTTGGATCTCCTTTTTTTGTTACCCGGTAATGGTCATGTATATACTGAGGTCCGTCTAAAGAAATCCCAATCAACCAATTATATTCATAAAAAAAATCAGTCCACTCGTCATTAAGCAGTAAACCATTGGTTTGTAATCCATTTCCAATTGCTTTACCTACACCATATTTCTTCTGAAACTCAATTACTTTCTTATAAAAAGACAAACCCATTAAGGTAGGCTCCCCTCCTTGCCACGCAAATGACACAACATCTCCAGATTGTTCTAATACTTGCTTAATTAACATTTCAAGTGTTACCTCATCCATTCTATGTCTGGCTGTTTGTTTATAGAGTCCTGCTTTGTCCAGATAAAAACAATAAGTACAATTTAGGTTACAATCTGCGCCAGATGGCTTTATTAGAACAGAATTCAAAACTTTGTGATTCATAATTTCAATATTCAATTAATCCGAATTCAATTGCAACTTTAAAAATCCCCTAAACAAAGAAAAATAAAAAGGAGGAATTCTGAATGAATTCCTCCTTTATTATTAAAAATTATTCTATCTAAATAGCATTAACAGTTTCTACATTAACCATTCCTTTATTAATAGCTTCAATATTCAAAGGAATTAGTTTATGATGACGTTCAGGTAAAGATTTCTCTAAACCTTTTTTCACATTCTCAATATCAACTATTGGCTTAACATTTAAAAAACCTCCCAAAATAATCATATTAAATGTTTTAGGATTTCCCATTTCTGCAGCAAGAGCAGCACCTGGAATTTTAAAAATATTAATATCTTTTCTCTCTGGATGACGAGTGATACCATTTGGATCATAAAGTAATGTTCCACCTGATTTCACATCAGCCTCAAATTTATCCATCGATTGTTGATTAAGAATGATAGCAGTATCAAACTTTTTTAAAACCGGAGAACTAATTCTATTATCGCTCAAGATTACAGTTACATTTGCAGTACCTCCACGCATTTCAGGACCATAGGATGGCATCCATGATACTTCCTGATCTTGCATGATTCCAGAATATGCAAGAATTTTACCCATTGAAAGTACACCTTGTCCACCAAATCCTGCAATTATTATTTCTTCTGTCATTTTTTTACAGTTTTAATTGATTAAAATGGAGTTCTATTCGTCTTTTAATGTGCCCAACTGATAAAATGGGAACATATTTTCTTTCATCCATTCATTTGCTTGAGTTGGGGACATTTTCCATCCAGAACTACAAGTACCAACAATTTCGATAAAAGAAAGTCCTTTTTTCTCTCTTGTATTTTCAAATGCTTTACGTACAGCTTTTTTCAGTTTTCTAACTGCAGCTGGTGTTTCGGCAGATTGACGAGTTACATAACGAGTTCCAGGTAAAAGGGCAATCATTTCTGTAATTTTCATTGTATGACCATTCAAGGCAGTATTTCTACCGTATGGTGTAGTTGCAGTAACTTGTCCCTCTAGCGTAGTAGGAGCCATTTGTCCACCAGTCATACCATAAATTGCATTATTCACGAAGAATACTACAATATTTTCACCACGATTACAAGCATGAATAATTTCCGCACAACCAATTGATGCCAAATCACCATCTCCCTGATATGTAAAAACATATTTTTCGGGCATTAATCGAGAAGTAGCTGTAGCCAATGCTGGAGCGCGTCCATGGGCAGCTTCTTGCCAATCAATATCAATATAATTGTAAGCTAAAACAGAACAACCTACAGGAGAAACTCCAATGGTTTCATTCTGAATATCCATATCATCGATAACTTCAGCAATTACCTTATGAATTACTCCATGAGTACATCCTGGGCAATAGTGCATTTCGTTATCCAGAAGAAGATTGGTTTTTTTATAAACCAAATTATCTTCATTAATTATTTTATTGATTTCAGTCATTGCTGTCATAACTTATTTTCCTATAATTTTTTGTTCTAATGCTTCTAAAACCTCCTCTGGAGTTGGAATAATTCCTCCATATCGTCCAAAATGTTGAACAGGAACTTTGCCGTTAACTGCAAGTCTTACATCTTCAACCATCTGCCCTGCACTCATCTCAACTGAGAGAATACCCTTAACCTGGCTTAACATTTCCTGAATTGCCTTCGTAGGATATGGGAATAACGTAATTGGACGCAACAATCCAATTTTGATGCCTTTTTCACGTCCTAATTCTACTGCTTTTTGAGAAATACGGGCACTTGAACCATAAGCAACGAATAAATATTCTGCATCATCACAATGGAATTTCTCAAAACGCACTTCAGTTTCTTCCATTGCACGATATTTAGCCTGCAATTTATGATTGAACTGTTCTTGTTTTGCTGAATCTAATTCAAGTGAAGTAGAAATATTTCTTTCTCTATCAGATCTTTTTCCTGTAGTAGCCCAAGAACCTGATATTTCTTGAACTTCCTCGTCAGTCCATCTTGGTTTATAATCGGAAAGCTCAACTTTCTCCATCATTTGTCCAATTGCACCATCAGACAATATCAAAGCAGGATTTCTATATTTAAAGGCAAGTTCAAAACCTAAGCCAACAAAATCATTCATTTCCTGAACTGATGCCGGAGCAAGAACTATTAATTTATAATCACCATGACCACCTCCTTTAACTGACTGAAAATAGTCTGATTGAGCTGGTTGAATAGTACCTAAACCGGGTCCTCCTCGGACCACATTCACAACTAAAGCAGGCAATTCTGCTCCAGCCAAATATGTAATTCCTTCTTGTTTCAAGCTAATTCCCGGACTTGAAGAAGAGGTCATGATTTTTTTACCACATGATGCACCACCATAAACCATATTTATGGCAGCGACTTCACTTTCAGCTTGGAGAACTACCATGCCTGTTTGTTCCCAAGGTTGGCGAGCCATAAGGGTCTCCATAACTTCAGACTGAGGTGTAATTGGATATCCAAAGTATCCATCGCATCCGCAACGAATAGCTGCTTCTGCAATTACCTCATTCCCTTTCATTAAACGAACATCTCCCATTACAAATATTTTAATAAATTTTTCAGATTTAGTAATTACTACCAGATATTCTAGCTTACTGCTGTCTTATATACTGTAATTACAGTATCCGGACAAACCAATCCACAACTAGAACATCCGATACAAGCATCAGGATTAGCCATGTAAGCATAATGATAGCCTTTTCCATTTACTTCTCTTGCAAGTTCTATAACCCCAGTAGGACAAGCTACAACGCAAAGGCTACAACCTTTACATTTTTCGGTTTCAACTACAATAGCACCTTTAAATTTTGCCATAGCATTTATAATTAAAAATTAATTGTTTTTCACACACTAAAGGTAACAATTCAAAAGCAATTTTCTTGTTTTTGCTTTCAATTTATCACACATCTAAATTAACTGAACACCAATCTTTTACAAGCCTTCAAATGAATTTACACTCAATCTAAATAATACAATCAATTTAGGATTAAGTTATTAGGACAATTATTCCTGCTTTTGTTCCAATTGATGGTGTTTAATAAACTGTTTTAATCTGAACTCCAAAACAGGTAATTGATCTCTGGAAATTTGCGAAACACAAGCCCTTAAACCTTCTTTCAAACTACCTGTTTCATTCAAACATATTGTTGAAATGCCATAGTAAATCAATTCCTTATTCAAGACAGATCCTAACATTCCTGGATAAGAAATAGTAAAATAAAATCCATCCGCTAATGGTTTATCTACATCTGTATCATAAACCAATTCAAAACCATTATCAAGGAACATTTGCTTCATTATTTTAGCTCTTTCACCATATTCCTTTACATCCTTTATAAAATTGAAACTTCCTTCGTTCGCTGCTTTTATCATTGCATGCAATGCATATTGTGCAGAATGTGAAGTTCCCGAAGAAAGTGCATATATTATACGATAAATTATTGTGTAACCAAACTCTTCAGACCCAAAGCGTATTTTTAAATCTTCAAATCTCCTTTTATACAATTCATCAGAAATACAAAGCAATCCAATTCGCTGTCCAGCATAACTAAACACCTTAGAGCTGGAAATCATCAACACATAATTATTGGTGTAATTTGCAATTGTAGGCTGAAATGGTGCAACACCTGGCTGACTTAAATCTGATCGAAAATCCATTGCAAAATAAGCCAAATCCTCAATTACAATTGCATCATATTTATTTGCCAAATCACCAATTATCTGTAATTCATCTTCATTCAAACAAATCCATGCTGGATTATTAGGATTAGAATATATTATTCCAGCTATATTTCCTTTTGCTAAGAATTCATTCAATTTCGCTTTTAATTTCTCTCCTCTATAATTATAAACATCAAATGAGAGATATTTTTGCCCCAACACATCTAATTGTGTTTTTTGAACTGGAAATCCTGGATCAATAAATAAGATGGTGTCCTTTTTTTTATTACATGCTGCTATTGCCATAAAAGCTGCATATCCACCCTGCATGGAACCAACCGTTGGAACAATCCCTTCAGGTTTCAGATCTACATTCATGAAATTTTTAATGAATTTGGAAGCCTCATTTTTCAAGGGTTTAATCCCCTCTAACATTGGATAAGCTGAGGCAACTCCATTTTCAAGGGCTTCTTTTTCTGCTTCGATACCAACTTTTGCTGGTTGCAAGCCTGGAACTCCCATTTCCATTCTAATGAATTTCTCACCACTCTCCTCTTCAATCAGATTAACAACACGAACCACGTCTCGAATAGTAGCATTAGCCATATCATCAATTTCACAAAGATTCAATTTCTGATCAACTATTTTTCTACTTATTGGTGTACTTTCCATCATTATTTCAATTGATTACAATATTTTACAGGACATTAAAGATACATTGCTTTCTATTAAATATGCACATTTTCTATCTGTCTTACTAATTTTATGCAATTTTACGAAATTTGATAACAATTTGAAATAGTTAATGCTTATTTAATTACAAAATAAACTAAGTAATCGTTTTAAAAATATCAAATCATCACAATCTAATTGCTTTTGTAAAAAAAAAGCTAACCAAAATGGTTAGCCTTAATATATTTCTAAAATTTATATCATTTCTCAAATTCAGGAAGGATAATTTCCAACCATTTATCTACTCTCTTCTCTGTAAGGTCGGACTCAAAATCTTCATCCAAAGGCAAGCCAACAAACTCACCATTAATAAAAGCTCGCGATTCATTAAACTCATATCCTTCATCGCTTACTTTACCAATTAAATTACCACCTGCTTGTTCTACGATTTGAGCCAAATCACCCATAGAATCGACAAAGAAATCAGCATAGGCAATATGATCTCCAAGACCAAATAATGCCACTTTTTTATCTTTAAGATTAAGACTTTTAAGTTTTGGCAGAAAATTATCCCAATCATTACCTGTATTATCAGACGACCAATTATGCTTACCTAGCGTAGACAAACCCAATATGATACAGGAATAATCTGACATTAAATTTGCATCAACATCTTTTACTTTATGCACAGTTAAAATAGAACTATCAACCTTTGATGCAATGATATTCGCAACATTTTCGACATTTCCACCTTCTGGCCCGTAAAACAATCCAATTTTACTCATAACAGAGGCTATTAATTATTAGTGTTATATTTAAGATATTATAAAATCTCCCCATTTTTTCTTTTATAAAATAAGGAAATCTGATCTATCAATTTCAACTTCTACAAAGTTAAAATTATTTAGAACTTTTCAAACCTGCGATAGCAAGTAAAATACCTAAAACAATACCGAGTATTGCTGCAAACAGAACCTGGAAATCTGCTGGCAATAAAAATGTAATTGTGTGAGCAGGAATCCAGAAAAATGGAATTGTTTTTTTAAAGACAAAATTCCATTGAACTCCCCAATCTAATTTTTGAAAAATTTCTGAAAACCTAATCGGACTCAAAAATCCTGCAATAGTTCCTTTATTATCAAGTATATGGATATCAGTAATTTTATGCAAAGTCATCATGACCGGAGCATAAATTAAATTCATACATGCACTTATCGAAAAAGCAACAAGTAGTTTATTTAACGAAAAAGATTCTTTCATTACCATGGTAGCATTTTCTACTCCCATATATGCTAAAAAAATTGGTGTCCCAGTTGCAAAAATTACAAATGCGAGCTTTATACTCAATCCTAGAAAACCCCACACAATGGCACGTGGAATAACTCCAAAGCCTTGATGGTAATAATTACCCGTTCTTATACGTAAGCCAATAATCTCTCCTAAAGTAGCTAATATTGCGAATTTAATAAAACTTGTTACCATCCCATGAGCTTTATTAAACTCCACATAATAATCGAAAACTGATTGAGAGATTAAAAAGGGGAGAAACATTAATATCACCCCTGCCAAAAATATTAAATCTTGCTTTTTCATATAAAATTCTTTTATGCTGTCCCAACTCATTAGTCAGCAAACGATATTAAACAAATAGCATGAGCCTCAACTCATGCTATTATTTCTATTTTTCTACTTGTTCTGTATAGTTTTGAAATCCTTTAAAAAATCCTTTCTTCACCTCTTTCCATTTAATAGCAATTCCAATCAAAAGAATTACAACAAAACTGATCATCAACTTCTCATTTAAACTAAGATCTTTAAATTTTTTCATTATGATTATTTTTCAATACGAATTCGAGCATCGACAGCAACTACTGCATCTTTATTTCCTAATAGTGGATTCAAATCCATTTCAAATATCTCAGGCGCTAATTTCATGAGTGCTGCAACACGAATGATTGCATCAGCAAACTTATCCTCATTTACAGGATCTTGTCCACGCACCCCCTTAATTATTCCATAAGATTTCAAACCACGAATCATTCCCATTGCTTCCTGCTTAGCAATAGGAGCCAAAGCAGCTTGCACATCTTTCAATACTTCGATAAAAATACCTCCTAAACCACATAAAACCATGTGTCCAAACTTATCTTCTCTTTTTGCTCCAATAAACACCTCTGTACCATTATGCTGAGAACACATTAAGACAGCATAAGTGTCCTTTATATGCATTAAACGATCAAATTCAGAAACCACAGTTTCTTCGTTCATCACATTTAACACAACACCACCAACATCCGACTTATGAATTGGACCAACCACTTTCATTACCAATGGATAACCAATCTCTTTTGCTAAGATTTTAGCGGCATCTAAATTATCAACAACACCTTCCTTTGATCTCTCAATTCCTGCAGCATCCAAAAGTAAATGAATTTTATCTGGTGCCATATAGCCATTTTCCGCTTCATCGATAACTCTACGAATAGTTTTGATATCCATTTCGGGCAATTCTATCTCTTCCGCCTGAGGTTTGGGTGTATTATAAATTTTTGCAAGTGCATTTCCAAAAACAACCTCATCCGGAAAATTAATTCGACCCTTTGCTAAAAAATGTTCTATCTCATCTTTCACATTCACAACTGAAGGTAAAATTGGATAAATTGGTTTCTTACAAATTTTCATTTTCTCATCGAGAAGATCATAAACATCGTATACCGGAAATAAACCTGGACTTCCAAAGATTACAGCCATAGCATCGATTTCCTCAAAATCGTTCTCACAAGCATCTATAATATCTCCTAATTGCTGTGCTGTGCCGGTAGCTAAAAAATCAATTGGATTTACAACCGATGAACCATCATACAATTTATCCAATAAAACATTAGCTTTTTCTTCGTTGATATGAGGGACATCCAAACCATTATTTGAAAGTGCATCTGTAAGCATAACTGCAGGACCTCCCGCATGCGTAATCACAGCAATATTCTTTCCCTTTAACTCGGGATGCATAAACACAGAAGCAACAGTAGCTAACTCATCACGACCATAACACCTAACAATTCCAGCCTTTTTAAACAAAGCATCAACAGCTACATCGGAACTTGCCAATGCGCCAGTATGTGAGGACGCAGCACGACTTCCTGCCTCTGATCCCCCTGATTTTACAGCAGCAATCCTACACCCTTTTCGAATTAATGAAGCCGCATGTTTTAACAACATTTCTGGCTTATCTATATTCTCGATATACAACAGCTTTACCCGACTACTTGTTTCCGGATTAAAACTTTCATCTAAATATTTCAAAATCTCTTCAACGCCCATCTGCGCAGAATTCCCAACAGAATAAACACTTGCAAAAGAAAGTCCTTTTGGTACTCCCGACTCCATAATAAAGACAGCTGTAGCACCCGACCCTGATATAAAATCACAACCTTTTGGATCCAAACTTGGAATTGGAGTGGTAAATACTCCATTATAATTTGAATTTAACACTCCTATACAATTTGGTCCAATTAATGAACCTCCTACAGAATTAACAATATCAACAATTTCCTTCTCCAATTTAGCTCCTGCCTCATTTTCCTCACTAAAACCAGCAGAGAGAATAATGAACGCTCTTGTATTTTTTTCTTCAGCTAACAACTTAATTGTGGAAGGACAATATTTTGCCGCTATAGCCAATATTGCAAGATCAACCTCAGGTAATTGTTTGGGATCTTTAAAAGATGAAATTCCTTGTACCTGATCCATCTTTGGATTAGCCACATATAATTCCCCTTCAAAATTACCATCAATAAGGTTTTTTAAAACTTTTCCTCCTGGTTTTTGAACATCGTCGGAACCTCCAACCACAACGATACTTTTTGGATTAAGTAACTGAGTGTTTATCATGTCTATTGTTTTAATTTTGCTATTTTCCGACAAATATAATAATAATCTAATCCTAACAATTCGGTTTTTTAACCAAACTGTAAGTAAAATCGAAATTACAGCTTATAACACTCAATTTAGATGTTTTCTAAGCAAATTTTATTTCAATCGATTGCAAAAATAATTAATTTCGGATTTTAATGTGCAATTATCTAATTTAAGCTAACTACAAACAAAAGCTAAATTTTTATCTGTAATTTTGAACCGTATTAAAGTACCTTTTCTATATGACAAAAAGTGTAGAGCAAATACTACAACAAGAACAATTCACACAAAACGAAATTGTTCAATTATTAAAATCATCTGGCAAGGATGAAAAGATCTTATTCACAAAATCTGCGGAGATTAAACAAAAATACATTGGTAAAAATGTATACTTCCGAGGCTTAGTTGAATTCTCTAATATTTGCAAAAAAGATTGCTTGTATTGCGGAATTCGTAGTGGAAATCAAAATGTAAATCGTTATGACATAGCGGATGCACAAATATTAAAAGCTGCAAAATTTGCTTACGAAAACAAGTATGGCTCTCTCGTTCTGCAGGCTGGCGAAAGATCAGATAAAGTTTTTATAGAAAGAATATCTCACTTACTGAAAAATATAAAAAAACTCAGTAATGATGAATTAGGAATTACTATTTCCTTAGGAGAACAATCAAAAGATACTTATCAAAAATGGTTTGATTGTGGAGCTCATCGCTACCTCCTACGAATCGAATCAAGCAATAAAAATCTTTACCAGAAGATACACCCAAAGAATGAAGAACATTCCTTTGATAAGAGAATGAAATGTTTAGAAAATCTTCAACAGATAGGCTACCAAACAGGAACTGGAGTAATGATCGGTTTACCATTTCAAACCTATGAAGATTTGGCAAATGATATTTTATTCATGAAACAATTTGATATTGATATGGTGGGAATGGGGCCATTTATTGAACACTCTGAGACACCGCTATATCAATACAAAGATCAATTAATGAACTTAAATGATCGATTTAGACTCACCCTAAAAATGATTGCAGTGCTAAGAATCATGATGAAAGACATCAATATTGCATCAGCAACAGCATTACAAGCCATTGATCCATTAGGAAGAGAAAAAGCACTTCGTATTGGCGCTAATATTATCATGCCAAACATAACGCCCACAGCTGAAAGAGCAAATTATCTTCTTTATCAGAACAAACCATGCATTGATGAAGGCGCAGATGACTGTACTAATTGTATGGAAGCTAGAATTAATATGGCTGATGGTGAAATAGGCTATGGAGAATGGGGTGATTCTTTACACTTTACTAATAGACAACAAAGATAAAATTCTGCTAATCATTTTTAAATCCGCTTTATTTCAATACAATAAACCCTCATTATAAAAATGGACAATAAGCATAAAGAAAGAGATTTAGCATAGACATCAGCCTTTTAAATCCTCAAAAAAATTGTACCTTAAATCAAATTCGTTTTAGGATATTTTGAAAAAAAGAGGTGTATGAATAAATTGGTGTATGTATGGATATGCGTTTCTCTAATTTTCCTGTCTAATTTTAGTTCCAAATCCCAGCAATATAGTTTCAAAAATTATTCTCTCGAAGAAGGATTACCCCAATCTGAGGTTTTCTCTCTTATTCAGGATAAAAAAGGGAATTTATGGCTTGGCACTAATGGTGGTGGAATTTCCAGATTTAATGGTCAAACTTTTGTCAATTACAACAAAAAAAATGGCTTAGCTGACAATAATATAAGAGCACTACTTCAAGACAGTCAGGAGAATTTATGGATAGGAACAAGTATTGGCATCTCAAGTTTTAATGGTGTATCATTCCGAAATTATAATCTGGCAGATAGTTTACCAAATGCTGTTTATTTTCAAATCTTGGAAGATCAAAAGGGACGAATTTGGACTTTTGGTGTGAATCAAAATTCCAGATACTTAATGTATCTAAAAAGAGGTCGATTTGTTAATTTTCTGACAGAACATCCTGAAATATCAGAAAACAATCAAGTTTTTGCAATTTTTATGACTAACGAGGGAGAACTCTTTATTATTACTCAAAATACACTCTACTCCTATTTCAAAAATAAACTTACTAAATCAGACTATAACAAATTACCAGAATTTCAGGAACAAATAATTGTTCCTGCGCTTCTGGATGCTTCAAATCAATTATGGTTTCGAAATTTTTTACCTGGATATGGAACTCAAATATTCCGAATGAAAAATGGGAAACCAGTCAGAGTAAATTTACCTGATACCATATCGCCCCTAAACATTGGGAATATCACACTAGATTCTGATCAAAATTTATGGATTAGTATTTTAGGATCAGGTGTACTTGTAATGAATGGTAAGAAATCCATCCTTATTGATGAAGAAAGAGGTCTCGTCAATTCTTTTGTAAATTCAATAATTGAAGATAGGGAAAAAAACATCTGGCTTACGACTAATGGAAATGGACTTATTAAATATGGTAATAATAAATTTCTTTCTCTCGATTTCACCAAAACGATTGGAGGTGATATCGTTCGATCTATCATACAAGATTCTAAAGGAAATTACTGGTTTGCCATTGGTGGTAAAGGCGTTGTTCGGTATACAAAGCATAAACAAGTTAGCTTTACTGCTAGCAACCATCGAGGATTGCTAAATGTTAGAGATTTTCAGGAATTACCGAATGGTAATATTTTAATGGCCAGCTTTAATGGTTTACTGGAATATAATGGCTCTAATTTTAAGGATGTTTCTCAAAAATATGGATTACCTGCAGGATCAGGCGTGTTTGACATTGAATTAAACGATAGAGAGTTATGGCTTGCTACTCAAGCAAATGGAGTCATTCATTTCGATAAGCAAAAAAGGAAAACGGTAATAAATGTTCAAAATAGCAATCTAAGAGTTAACCAAATAACTAAAATCTTCATAGATTCTAAAAAACGAGCTTGGTTTGCTCATTTTCAGGGTGTATCCATGTACGACGGTACAAAAACCGTTAATTATGATGAGAATAACGGGCTCAATAATAAATGGGTTATGCAGGTGTGCGAGGATACTCTAGGTAGAATATGGGTTGCGACTTTCAGTGGCGGAATAAATATTTGGGACGGAAGAAAGTGGACATATCTTACTTCTGAAAATGGATTAAGTTCGGATATCGCATATTCTATTCTTAAAGATAATGATGGAGCTATTTGGGTCGGAGCGCAGAATGGTGTAGATCACATCACTTATAACTCATCTGGAAAAATTACTTCAATTCGTAACTATAATAAATTTGACGGTTTTACTGGAATTGAAAACAATGGAGGTTGTAATTATATCGATTCTAAACAAAATTTATGGTTTGGAACTATTAAAGGCGCCATGATGTTCAACCCATCCAAAGACCAAATTAATCCAAATCCTCCCATCATTCAGCTGACTGATATTAATCTTTTCTTTAAAAAAATAAATTGGAGAGATGAAAAATATAGTCAGTGCTTATGTGGTGTAAATCCATGGTTTCCACTCCCTCAAGATTTAAAACTGACGCACGACATGCATCATTTAACTTTTAATTTTGAAGCCTTAAGTTACAAGGCACCTGAAAAAGTTAAATACCAATGGAAACTGGAAGGTTTGGATCAAAATTGGTCTCCTGTAAGTTCTAAAAATGAAGCAACATATTCCAGAATTCCACCTGGAGAATATACTTTCAAAATTAAAGCATCAAACAGCGATGGCATATGGACTCCAAATGCCTACGAATATCACTTTATGATACTTCCTCCTTGGTACAATACTTGGTGGGCCATAAGTATGGGGATTTTATTTGTCATTCTATCCATATATTTTATACTGAGAATCCGAATTCGAAATATTCAACAGAAAAAAATAGAATTGGAAAATTTAGTTGAAATTAAAACTCATGAGGTAAGTTCTCAAAAATCCGAAATTGAATCCCAAAACAAAGCACTTGAAAGGCAAAAAAATGAGATTATACTGCAATCGAAACGTTTGCAAAAATCCTATATGAACCTCATTCATTTAAATGATATCGGAAAAATGATAACCGCGAATTTATCGATTGAAAAAATAATAGATGCGGTTTATAAGTCGGTTAATGAATTAATGGATGCTTCCATTTTCGGAATCGGAATCTATCAGAAAGACAAAAAAGCTTTATTATTCCCTAGAATAAAAGAAGAAGGAGCAAATCTTGATTCCGTTGAATTTGAGTTAGAAGATGAAAGCAGACTTGCAGTATATTGCTTTAATAACAAAAAAGAAGTTTTTATTACCGATTTAGAAAACGAATATCATAAGTATATTACAAAACTTACTCCTGTCGAGAAAACCAGAACCCCTAAATCTGTAATTTACATACCCTTACAAGTAAAAAATAAAATCATAGGCGTAATTACGGTACAAAGTTTTACAAAACGAGCTTATCAGGAATATCATTTATCCTTACTCCAGAACATAGGAGTTTATGCAAGCATCGCTATTGAGAATGCTAAATCCTTCCAAAAGATTGAAATTCAGAGCAAACGACTTCAAAAGGCCAACAAAAACATAAGATGTCAAAAGGAAGAAATCGAACAAAAAAACTCAAAACTTACAGATCTTAATCAGGATAAAAATCATCTAATTGGAATCATTGCTCATGACTTAAAAAACCCGCTTACTTCTACTATATCGATCACAGAATATTTAAAAGATAAAATGAAACAAAATAATCATTCGGATGATTATGAAAATGTGAATTTCATGCTCAATTCACTTCATCGAATGAATAACATGATCAGTAAAATATTGAATATAGGAATGATTGAATCAAATACTATTCACATTCAATTAGAAAGGACTAACCTGAAAAAATTATTAGAAGTAGTGAACCTAAATTTTAAAGATCATTTGAAGAAAAAACAAATTAACTTAAAAATAGATGCAAATGACACTTTTGCTTTAGTAGATCCAAACTACATGACTCAAGTATATGAAAACCTGATTTCCAATGCAATAAAATACTCCCCTAGTAATAAAAAAATTCAAGTGAAAGTATGGGAAGAAGGTGAGGTAATAAGGTCTGTTGTAAGCGATCAAGGTCCTGGAATTTCGCAAGAAGATCAAAAAAAACTCTTTGGAAAATTTCAAATTTTAAGCACCAAACCAACCGGAGGAGAAAAATCAACAGGACTCGGTTTATCAATCGTTAAAAAATATGTTGATGCTATGAATGGAAAAGTATGGTGTGAAAGTGAACTAGGAAATGGTGCTAAATTCTTTATTGATATTAAAAAAGCAATGTAAATTAACATCCTAATGCAAAAAAGGAGCTCAATATAAATTGAGCTCTCTTTTTTTATCTATGATTAAAAAAACATATGTTGAATTTCAACACCTTCAATCATATAAATTTCTTTCTCAAATCGGTTCATTTCCTCCTCTTTTCCCACAACCTGAACAAGGATTAAGCCATAAGGATAATTTTCCCGATCTTCCACATCGTAAATCCCAAGTCATGTTTTGAATGAATTCACATAACGAGCAAGAATTTTCTGGATGCAACCATCCTCTTTTTTCTTATCTCCAACCAGAATACCAAAGATTCGAATTGTTGATGAAATCATAACAAAAAATTTTGAACTATCACGCAAATTTGCAATAAGTTACAAAAAATAAGGTTGTAATATCATCATTCTGATGCCAAAATTTTAAAAATAAAGATCCCTCTCTCCTGCTTTTACTAATTTTAAGCGATCCAATAACTCATCAATCTTCTGGATATCCTTTAATTCTTTTATTTTCAAATCAATTAATTGATAACCTTTTCCCTTAACATCAGTTGTAGCATAGTCTTCAAGATACTCAGCTAAAGTTAAAATAGCATTTTGGGCACAATAACGTTTGATAAAACCAGGCACCGAAAATTCCATAAAATGCTCACCCGTTCTTCCTTTACGATAGCATGCAGTACAAAATGATGGTAAATATTGCTTTTCAATTAATTCTTCTATAACTTCTGCTAAACTTCGGGTATCTCCAATTTCGAATTGTTCCATCTCCAAATCCTGCTTCTTTGCAGAATCTTCAGAATAACCACCTAGTTGAATATTTGTGCCTGCATCAATCTGCGAAACACCTAATCGGATAACTTCTTCCCGAATTTCCTGTGGTTCTCTTGCAGTAAGAATCAAACCTGTATATGGCACCGCAAGTCTTAAAATGGCAACCAAACGGATGAAATCCTCATCACTTACTTCATACTTTTCATCAATATTAGAATCGGAAGCGGCCTTTACTCTGGGAAATGATATTGTATGCGGGCCAACATTATAGCAAGCTTCGAAATGATTCACATGACGTAAAAGACCAAGAACTTCATACTTCCAATCATACAATCCAAAAAGCGCACCAATTCCCACATCATCTATTAAAGCTTCCTGAGCTCTATCCAAGCCTGTTAAACGCCAATTAAAATCCTTCTTTTTACCACTTATGTGATATTTCGCATATGCTTCCCGATGATAAGTCTCCTGAAATATCTGGTAAGTACCAATTCCAGCTTCTTTTACTTTTTTATAACCTTCGACATCAAGTGGAGCTGCATTAATATTTACTCTTCTAATCTCCCCATTAGCTGATTTCACCTTATATACAGAACGAACAGAATCTGCAATAAAATCGGCATCATACATTGGGTGCTCACCATAAACCAAAATGAGTCTTTTTTGCCCGGTATCCTCCAATGCCTTCACTTCCATCTTAATTTGCTCATCCGACAAGGTAATACGATGCTGTTTTTTATTTGAAGCTCTAAACCCACAATAGGTACAGTTATTAACACACTTATTACCTATATAAAGCGGTGCAAAAATAACGATTCTATCTCCGTAAACCTTCTCTTTTAAAGTTCTGGCTCCCGCTTTAATCTCCTCGATTAATTCCGGATCATTAGCTTTCAATAAAACAGCAGTTTCCTGAAGACTTAATCTGTTCTTATCCAGAGATTTTTTGATAATTTTACGAACATTCTCTGCACTCACTTGGGTATTATTCAAAATCTCCCAAATTTCTGACTCATCAATAAAAGGTTTCATCCTCTCATCTTTGATTCGATACTCCTGAGGTTTGTAAATCATTTTCATTTTATACGCTGTATATGCCAGGATAGTAATCAATTACTTTAATTTCCATCCTTTTATTTTGTTAGTTTACACTACAAAACTAATCAATATTCCTTTCAATCGATAACAAAAATAAAATTTAAGATCTAATATTTTCTATTTAAAAATGAATCAAAAAAAGGTCCAAAACAAATAATGCTTTGGACCTCAAATATTGTTAAAATATAAAATATCTACTGATATTTCCTTTTAATAAACCATCTTTCAAACAAACTCAACTCCAATGTAATCTTACCATAATCTTCACGAATATTATCGTTGGTTGTTGTACCAGTCTGTCCAAATTCAAACGCAAGATTTATCATTCCCTTTTGTTTCGCCATAGGAATTCCAATTCCGAAACTCAAACCTCTCGTTTGTATTCTGTCATTCTCTACAGATATATATCCAGTATCATAAAAGGCACCAAATCTGTAAGTAAGTTTCTTTAAGAACTTTGTAGCATAACCATCATTGGCAATATAATTCATTCCAAAACTATAGCGATTCCTATCCACAAGGCTATTTGAATCTGTGAAAATCCTGGTATCGCTCCATTGTTCATGAGAATAGTCAGCTCCTAACCACAATTGTTTATTTTTTGTCATTCCAACACCAAAGCCATAAGTCATAGGTACATCAAAAGTACCACGATCTAATGTATTTTTATATACCGTATCTCCTAAGCTAGATTGATAGTTGGTAACATACAACTTCCTTTTTGAACTTACACTTTGTTTTGGTTGGAAATTAGCCCCAAGAGTTAATTCCCAATCTTTATGAATTTGATGTTGATACTGCAATCCGAAATTGGCATAAACACCTTGAGAAATCAATTGTTGTTGACTGGAATATACATAGGTACTTCTTTCTAAGGTTAAATTTTCATTGGTTGTATTATTCCCAAATAAGAATATACCGTTTATCCCTAAAGATAAATCTTTCAAAACACGAACTCCCGTACTCCAAACAAATTTATTTAAACCACCAGTTCCTGACAAAGATCGCTGATAAAATTCATTTGTACCACCAGCAACCTTTTCCTTTGTTGCGATTTCATAGCCCACATTTGTAAATGGTACTAAACCTATTGCAGTTGCCACAGAAGGAGAAATTCTAAAACCAAATGATAGTTCAGAAAAATTATTATCATGAAATGTATCAGATTTTCCTTTCTGGTTCATTATAGAAGTTTTAGAAGTTAACCCTACGTTAAAGACAAACTTCATACTATCAAGACTTGTTAGTGAAGCTGGATTATTAATATTCAAATTACTCCCGCCTCGAAATGCCAAATTTGTACCACCAAGTGCGGCTGCTTTTCCATTGACAGGTTGACTAATCTCACCTAAGCCATAATAAGAATAAGGTGATGATGTATTATTCTGTGCAAAAGCTGAGCTACTCCCTAGCAAAACTAGCACAAAAAAAAGAGTAGAAAAGAAATTATTGTTATTTCTGTACCACATATGTTGCTCTTAATTTAAATTCAAAACCTGATTTATCTTCATTTGTTAATACAACTCTATCGGTTGAAGAACTCAAACCTTCAGTTGGTAAAGAAATTAACAAACCTTCATCTTCATCCAAGCCAGCCGACAACCTACTGTTGACATAATTAGTAACATCAAAGCTAAAATACGAACCTTCTTGATATTCTTTGTCCAATACAAACTGAGAAGATAAAGGAACATTATTAGTCGGATTGGATAATAATACCAACAAATGATTTTCCTCATCCGTTACATACAAATTAAATTTTGATGGCAATGGATAAAGCTCATCACTATAAGATCCCTGAGAAGGATAAAAAATCAATTCAGCACTTAATAAAGAGCCCGATTTTCCAATCTTCGCTAACTCATTCAAAAATGGAATTCGCAACTTTGTCATCAAACCAACTCCGCCTTGAATAAATGTTAGATCATTAGTCTGTTCTGACGGTACATCAAATTCTCTATCTACCAAATTCTCCAATAGGGTTCCTGACCTATCAGATTGATAATTTGTAAAAATATAGGGACTAGCTCCTGCAGGAAAATCATGATGCAAGTCTTTTCCTGTATTTTCACCACTTGTCTCATGATAATACAAACGTATATTGAATAATGTATCAGAAGTTTGAAAATTTAAAATAGCAGCGTCATCATTATCTCCCGCACGTAATGAAATACCTTCTAAAAAATTTTCCCACTCATTCGTACTCTTGACAATATCATCTCCTTCCTTAGCTAAATCAATCAATTGTTGTCCAAAATCATCAGATAGTTTAATTCTTAGATTATATTTTTTGCCATTTTTCGTTCTTAATGGGCGAGCTTTAAAAGTCTTCTCTCCTAGTGAAATAGGATCAACATCAAATTCGTCTACATTATATAGTTTACCATTATCATTTAGTTTTATTTCCTTAATTACCCTATTAACAGTAATTGTTTGACTTTTAAGTGTATCACCATAGAACTTATTGTTGTAATAAGTAATAAACACGATAGAATCAAAAACAGGATTATTGCTTTTATCCAATGATAGTCCTCCTCCGAGTCCTATTTTAGTATATCCACTCGCCTTAACAACACCTAAAAATGGATCAACATATTGCCCAACTGTAATAATGTTAGTGCCAGATGTTGCAAGCGAATCCAACACTACCGTCGACGCATTAATTGTAAATGTGTCTATTAGCCGAACATCGGTTGAATTGTCGATCAAGTTATTTCCCAACTCATGTTCAACAAATCCATCTGTATTGCAACTAGCAAGTAAGACTGAAAAGAATAATAAATAGAAACTAATTTTATACATATTCTGATATTGATAATAAAAAAGTTCAACAAATAAAGGCAAAACCAAGGTAGGATTGAACTTTTCTAGATATACTAATTCTGATTATCGGACAAATGTAATTAAAATATCGACAAACCCGATATTGCAATCTAAATTGTTAAATTTTCTAAATTAATACTCGGATTTTTTCATTTCTAAAACCAATAATTTAGTTTTTTATTTATATTTGTCGATCAGATAAATCAGCTAGGTATTTAACGAAGTAATTACATCTTGTTTTATACGGCATAAATCCGGCATCTTGTTAAAATCAATCATCTTTATTACAACCGGATCTGAGACAAATTTAACTTTGAAAAATCATAACAAATGAAACAAAGATTTTTATTAGGAATTATTGCAATTTTCTCTATTTTGACTAGCTGCAGCAGTGGCAGTAGCCTGGATGGTAACTGGATAAAACGTTCTAGTTACGCAGGCCGTGTTCGAAGCAACGCAGTTTGTTTTGTTATTGGCGATTATGCTTATGTTGGAACAGGATATGATGGAGATGATCGTTTAGTAGATTTCAGAAAATACAATGCTGAATTAGATCGTTGGTCTGATTCAAACGGTGAAGATGCAGTACCTGCTTTCCCAGGTCTTGCACGTCAATCTGCTGTTGCTTTTACTGCAGATGGAAAAGGATATGTAGGAACAGGATTTGATGGCGACATCACTAGATTAGCTGATTTTTGGGAATATGATCCAAGTACTAAAACATGGAGTCAGATTGCAGACCTTCCTGGTGGTGCCAGACAAGAAGCGGTTGCTTTTGGTATCGGAAATTTTGGATACGTTGGAACTGGTTACGGTTTTTTAGATGGTGATGACAAAAATGAGTTGAAAGACTTCTGGAAATTGGACGCAACTTCCGGAGTTTGGACTAGTATTGGATTTAGTGGTGAAAAAGTTCGCGGAGCCTCAGCCTTTGTAATTGACAACAAAGCATATGTTTGTCTTGGTCGTAGTAATGGTATTGCTGTAAACGACAATTGGGAATTCAATCCTGATACAGATACATGGACTAAGAAAACTGATCTTGACGATGACAATATAGATAAGGACGGTAATATTCTTCGTTACAACGCTTCAACCTTCGTAATTGATGGAAAAGGATATGTTGCAAGTGGTAGCAATGGTTTTCTTAAGAGAGATATTTGGGAATACAATCCATCCAAAGACGATTGGGTAGAAAGAACTTCATTGGAAGCAGAAGTTGCCAGCAGAGAATATGCTGTTGGATTTAGCTTAAACAACAGAGGTTTTATTGCTACAGGTAGTTCTTCTGGTTTAAGATTAGATGATGTTTGGGAATTCAACCCTACACAGGAAGAAGATGATACTGATAATTAAGATCTAATAATATTAAAAAAGGCTTGTAAAAATATTTACAAGCCTTTTTTATTTATTAAATATTCTTAAAAAGTATGGAATTTAAATCAAAATTGATTTCATTCAGCTTTTAGATAAAAAAAATCAATATGAAACGCTTCTAAATGTACAGAGCCTTGCATCGATAAAAATCAAATTGTAAAGAGATGAAAAAATACAAATTATTACTTATTGCTGGTGTTATAATAATTGCAATAGCTGCCGTATTATTTTATTCCACAAAAAATAAAACCAATACAATTGTAGAAAAAACATGGACTCTCAAAACCATACCATTAGAAAAAGGATGGGGATATACCATCTATCATGGGGAAATGCTTACGATCAAGCAAAATAGAATTCCTGCAATACCTATTAATACACCCTTTATTTCAGAGGAATCTGCACAAAAAACTGGTGAAATAGTACTTCAAAAAATAAAGAATCATAAAATACCTTCTATTTCAAAAAAGGAACTGCAAGATTTAGGAATTATAGATTCCCTTTTTCATCCAATACCTGCAAATTAAATTCTGGATTAACACTCCTTAACCCGATAGTTAAAGAGTGTTAATCTTTAAGATCTATCATAAAATGCCACTATATTAGTAGCTATGATTTTTAAAGCCATTATCCTTGACTGTGATTTAACCCATGTCGAGAAGATTAAAAAATATAGTGAACTTCTCCCTTTTATTGAAATCAAGGCATGTTTTACCCAAACAAAAACAGCAAAAGCATATCTAAACAAAAATCCTATAGATATTCTCTTTGCAGATCTTGAATTTATTCAGAATGACAGTTTTCAATGGCAAACAATAAACCCAGGAAAACTCGAAGTAATTTTAAGTATAGACAAACCTGCCTATCAATTCAAAAACCATTGCCTTAGTGTATTCGAATATATCATGAAACCAATTACCATTGAAACTTTCATGAAGCCTCTCAACCGGATATATACGCGAAAGCAAGTTGCCATTGACACAAAAGTCTCCATCAAAGAAATTATACAAAACGATTTTTTCTTTGTGAAAAATAATTCTATTATCGAAAAACTAAGATTTAAGGATATACTCTTTTTTAAAGGCCTGAAAGATTATGTCTGGATTCAAACCAGTTACAAGAAGATAATTACAATACAAACAATGAAAAACCTAATTGAACATTTACCTTCCTCTCAATTTATTCGAATCCATAAATCCTTTATTGTATCCTTAGAACATATCGACTGTATAGAGCGCAATAAAGTGGTAATTGGCTCGGAAAGAATTCCTATTGGAGATACTTTTCGCCCTGGTTTTTTTGAGCAATTAAAAGAACGAGAACTTATTTGGGACTAATACGCACTTTTACTTACATAGCACTTTCCATCATAGATAACGATCTTTGCTCCTCTGAAATTTTTTTCTTCCTTTAAGAATTCTCTCAAGTGGCGAGAGCATCATTAGTAGCTAGAATTGACTATTACGACTTGCGAAATGTAAAAATTTATAAAAAAACCTCTCTCGCAAGCTCAGAATAAAAAAACCTCCGGCAAAACTGCCGGAGGTCTACAATTTAATAAACCAATTTTTATTGTTGGTATTCTTTAATAATATCTGCAACATCGCCGACAGATACGCGACCATAAACACGTTCGCCTACTGTAACAACTGGTGCAAGCCCGCAAGCTCCAACACATCTCAGACAACTGATAGAAAATTTACCATCATCGGTAGTTTCTCCAACAGGAACATTTAATTGCCGCTTGAATTCCTCCAGCACTTTTTCCGCACCTCTCACATAGCAAGCAGTTCCCATACAAATAGAAATTGGGAATTCTCCTTTAGGTACCATGGAAAAGAATGAATAGAAAGTTACAACACCATATACATGTGCAACGGAAACATTTAATTCGCGTGCAATAATTTCCTGTACTTCAGCAGGCAGATAACCAAAAGTCTCCTGAGCCTTATGCAGTACATTAATCAATTCGCTACCTTCATTATCAAATGATTTGCAAATCTCCACAAGCTTATCCACTTTGGATTTTGCTAATTTAATTTTTGCCATAATATAAACTCCTTATATTAATTGGATTGTATAAATCCTAATGGTTCAAAACTATTTATTCAATCTCTATATCAGTACTCTTATCGAAATAATGAGTATGCAATAATTTATGAGATAATTCACTACATGGTTTCCCTAAAAATTCTTCATACAATTTAATGATATAAGGGTTTTCATGCGATTTACGGATTGCTTTACCTTCATCTTCACGATAAAGAGCGGCAGCACGTTTTTTCAGAATAGAAGAATCGCCATGATGTAATGGCTGACCACCACCACCGATACATCCACCAGGACAAGCCATGATTTCAATAGCATGATATTGAGACTTACCATCTCTGATGTCTTCCAATAATTTACGTGCATTACCCAATCCATGAGCAATACCAATATTTAGTTCTAACCCATCAAAATCAACTTTTGCACTTCGGATTCCCTCCATGCCTCGTAGCGCTTTAAAATCAACAGTTTCCAGTGTTTTCCCAGTATATACTTCATATGCGGTTCTAGCAGCAGCTTCAATTACACCACCAGTAGTTCCAAAAATCACTCCAGCTCCTGTAGATTCGCCAAGCGGATTATCGAATTCTCCTTCAGGTAAACCAAGGAAATCCATATTGGCCTGTTTGATTAGATTTGCCAATTCTCTTGTAGAGATTGAATAATTCACATCCGGATCGCCATCTACTTTAAACTCATCACGCTGACACTCGTATTTCTTTGCCAAACATGGCATAATAGAAACAACGATCATATCTTCACGTTTGATGCCCATTTGTTTAGCCAAATAGTTTTTAGCAATTGGACCAAACATTTGCTGAGGAGAACGTGCTGTTGAAGGGATATCCTTCATACATGGAAAATGGTGTTCAAAGAAATTTACCCAAGCAGGACAACATGAAGTTAGAATAGGTAATTTCACATCTTTATCTCCATCTAGATGTCTCTTCAATCGATCCAGTAATTCTGTACCTTCTTCCATGATAGTAAGATCAGCAGCAAAATCAGTAT